>Ga0307425_1000036_pt1 | contig 65289 bp, 71 predicted proteins | sample SalMarWE160330MG_FD_202152 | JGI IMG/M metagenome (GOLD analysis project Ga0307425, IMG submission 202152) | Salt marsh sediment microbial communities from the Plum Island Ecosystem LTER, Massachusetts, United States - WE1603-30 | ecosystem: Environmental > Aquatic > Marine > Intertidal zone >... | reverse complement strand
TGACTTATTCCTTCTCCTTTCGCCAGCTGGCTGAGAGAGGTTTGAATATCTGATAAAAGCTCGATCTTTTCTTGCATGGCTTCAAATTCATTTGCACCTAAAAGAACAGCAACGCCTTTCCCATGCTGTGTAATTATTAATGGCCTTTTTGTATCGTGAACTTGTTTAATAAAAGTGGCCATGGCATTCCTGACTTCAGAAAGGGACCTAATGTCTTGATCAATTTTTAGTTTTTGCATATTGCACCTCACTTGGTATATATTTTGTACATTATAACGCACGTTTTATGGTGCATGCAAGTGTTATTTTCCGGCATAACGAGAAGCTGTCGGGCGGCATGGTCTTCGCCGTCCCGACCAGCGCCAGGTTGGGCATTAAATTAATTTCGACTAATATAGTATTTTAGGCATAGTGTCCCTCCGCCCCACCTGAGGTAATACGTAAGAATAAGGCATCCTTTAAAATTCAGTTTGTTTTTGCGATATGGTATTTATTTAAACTTTACCGGGCTCTGAGGTTGATTATTGATATGAAGCGTAAATATATCCGGCCTTGCGTAGTGTCCCACAACATCAAGCGTTCTTTTAGCCGGAGCAACAATGCTCAAATCTATTTCGGCGTAAAGTATCCCTTTCTTTTCATGCAGCGGGCCGGCTACGATTTCACCTTCGGGAGCGATCACTGCAGAATCTCCAGGATTAATCCATGCTTCATCATCTGGAAATAAAATTCCTTTTTCCGGAAAATCATCTGGAATATCGGCATGTTCCAAAGCAACTCCGCAGCAGACAACCCAACACCGCCCTTCCCTGGAGATATGCTGCATTGTGCCAATCCACCCGTCACCACTGTCGTATGTTGGCGCTAAATACAATTCGACGCCTTGTGCATAAAGCGCATATCTCGCTAAAGGCATATAGTTTTCCCAACACAGCAAAGTGCCTACCTTTCCAGCAGGAGTATCCACCACATTTAAGCCAGAAGCATCTCCAAAGCCCCAAACCATTCTTTCAGGATTTGTAGGCATTACTTTCCGATGATGATTGAGGATATTTCCATCGCTACCAATGACGACGACTGAATTGTAAAGAGTTGCTCTACTTAATTTGCCATCCCGTTCGTTAAAACCGCAGACAAGTGTAATATTATGCTTTTTAGCGGTATCACAAAGAGGTGAAAGCTCATTAGCATCCAAATCTACAGCACTTTCTAATAGTTGAGCATACAGTTCCTTACTTACATCCCAATCCTCACCAGGTCTGAGGCGCCAAATCCATGATGGGTATCCTGAAATAAATGCCTCAGGAAATACCATCAGTTCAGCGTTATTTGCTACAGCTTGCTCAACTAATCCAATAGCTTTATCAATAGTTTTTTCCCGATTAAGTAGAATTGGTGATTCCTGAACAACTGCTATTTTTTGCATGTCACCCTCTCCATTACTTGGAATCCTGTACAAAAGACCCAGTTACTGCCCAACGCAGAAGTCACCAGCCGGTGTGGAGCGGAGCGAAACACCGGTCTGGTGGACTGATAGGTTGTATGGTGCTTTTGATTTATTGGCTTAATTTGGAACTGGCAATCCGATTCAGGCTTACACCGGATTCGGCGGCCTGAACTGCAAGTTTTCGATGAACATCCGGCGGAACTCGAACCATAAACTTACCACTATAAGACCTGCCAGCAATCGGTTCCGGAACTGTCTCCCCGGTTTCAGATAGGTCTTTTACAACGTCAGCAACCAATTTTCGAATACCTTTCAGAGCGGCTTCCGGGGTAAGAGCCAGCCAACTTAAGCTTGGAAACTCCGCACATAAACCTACATATTCATTATCATCTTCAGACCATGTTACACGGTATGTGTATCGATCATTTTTTAGCGCCATGGCCGACCTCCAACCTTTCAAGAGCCAAAAGCACCTGTTTTACTTGGTATGCCTTGGCCTTTCCTTTATGATCTTGGATATTGATTCTTGGATCACCCTGCCAGGGGGTCCTGTAAACTCGATGACTGCTTGCACTTTTACGAGGTTTCCCAAAAAATTTTTCACAAACTTTGCATAAATCAGAGAATCTGACATCTTTGGGGTTTTGTTTCATTTGTGCCAGAATGTCATCAATTTTTGCCATGGCTATATAGTATCAATAATGATATCATTGTCAAGTGGAAATCACATATTTTATGATAGTCGTATCTGTCATTTATTACACACAACGATTGAGCTCACTGGTTTTTACGAAGCGCAGCGGAGTAAAAATCCAGTGCAGTGATTTGTTACGCGATTATTGGTACATTTTTCCGCTATGGTTTAACCATCCACCTTCATGATGACCGCTGGGGTCATGATGAGTCCAATGCACCACTCCACCTTTTGAGTTCCACTCGTATTCGCCATAGAAATTAATATGATCGCCTATGTTAAGATCGCTAATTCTTAGTGCAATATCGATATTATGTGCAATTAAAAGAGTCTGGCCGGAATTCAATTTTATTATAAACTTTTGGTGCCGACTGCCTTGCGTGTCATCTGGCAAAATTTTTATTACCTTACCTGAACCGCCAACTTGAATTTCACTTCGTTTATTTTTGAAAGCCTCTTCTAAAGAAAGGTCACTCGTTGAATATTCAGAACTAAAAAACGTACCAATAGAAAAGGATTTTGGTGATAGGTGTAAAAATCCGTAGAGCGCTATACCAACAATGAATATGAGAAGAAATTTTTTCATATTTTTTTCCTGCTTGATTCAATACTGACGTGTAACATATATATTATGTAGAATCGTCTTTTTCATCTAAAAAAACGAATATGAGACATTTTTGTACCATTAATGGAAATGAGTCAATTTTTGTAAAATTATCCTTATTTTATATGGTTAGAAATATTCAAATAAGATTTTTATATAACAAAAATGTAACGTTATCAACTTTATGTTTAAATTTAATGGTTATGCCGATTCGGCATAATTTTTAAATCGAAAAATCTGAGACACCTTTAGTCCAATGGACTGATTATCCCAAGCCTGTTTTTGCTAACAACATGTGTGTAAATCATAGTCGTTTGGAGACTCGAATGACCAAGTAAATCCTGAATCGTTCGGATATCCTGTCCATTTTCGAGCAAATGGGTAGCAAAACTGTGACGCAATGCGTGTACTGTCACCCGCTTATGAATTTTAGCCTTGGCTGCCGCAACTTTTATATTTTTTTGAAGGTTGCTCGGGTGAACATGGTGCCTGCGAACAATTTTTGAAAGAGGATCCATGGAAATGGTTCTGGATGGGAAAAGCCAGAACCATATCCATTCTTTTCCAGCATTCGGCAACTTTCGTTCCAGAGCACCTGGAAGTTGGACACCTGCGAGACCGTTTTCTCTATCTTTTTCATATATCTTGCGCACGGACCCGATGTGGTTTCTCAAGGTGTCTTTGATGCTTCCCGGAAGAACTGTTTCGCGATCCTTGTCTCCCTTGCCATGCACAGTCACAGCCATTCTTGAAAATTCGATATCCTTGATTCTCAGATTCGAACATTCTCGGAGCCGCAAGCCGCATCCATAGATGGTTTTTGCCATGAGAAGATTCGTACCTGACATTTGCTCGAATAAACGAGTTATTTCCGGTTTTGCCAAGACAACCGGCAACCGCCGTTTTCTTTTGGCCCGGATCGCATCGCTGATGTCATCGATCGATTTGTCCAGCACGTGCCGGAACATGAATAGAATTGCGTTGAACGCCTGATTCTGGGTGGAGGCAGCGACACTTCTATCCACTGCCAGATGGGGGTCATAAAGTCCTTAACGTGTGTACTGTCCAATCTATTAGGAGGTTGACCATTCACAAAACGGTAGAATCTTTGCACCCAACCCAGATAAGTCTGTTCGGTTCGAAGCGAAAGGTGCTTGAGCCTTAGCATCTTCTTCATGTCGACGACGACGCTCTTCCACTGTTCGTCTACATCCGGGCGCTTATTGTTCCGGGTGGCCTCTTTTTTTCTTCTGAAAAACAGATACAGTTCTATGGCTTCTGAGGCCTGCTTGACCTGCCAGTCTTCACGGCATTTTTCCAGGAACTTTAGATACCGGTCGATGTCTTCCGATTCTACCCTATCGCTGATAAATTTGTTGCAGTGGCGGTAAAACTGGCCCACCCAATACAAGTAGAAACCCGCTTTCTTTTCATCGAGGACGTGACTGGATAAAAGATAGGATTTAAAATCCTCCATAATGAATACTTACAAAATTAAATGCCACCGTTGATAATTTAACGTAATGCCAATCATTTACTATCAAGTTTCATGCCATTTCATTAGGATCGCATCATAATTCGGCAGAAAAGGCGTTCTTCGAAAAGTGACAATAATATATTTAAATAATATCAGTGGGTAATGATATACCGACATTCAGGAAACGGCCCGTCTCAAGAAGGTTTGAAGCAGAAGAGAGGCAGGAAACGAAGTCTTCGATGCACAGAAAACAGGGCAGCGGTGCACAGTTTTCTGTGCAGTCTTGATACAGCAGCGCGACCAACCGTCGCTTTTTGAGCAGAAGCTTTTTGAAAGACTTTGCAGTAGTGCCCGGTTTAACTTGTAACAAATCCAATTTCCCCTCGAAATTGAATTTGTTAGGCAGGCATAAGAAAAAGCTTGACAATGCACATAAGTACAGTTAGATAGGAGTTTCTTAATAATATTTGCAGGTCATTATGAAAAATATTTTAGCCATTAACATCCTTATTAGCCTTATTATCGTCCTCGCCGTAGATGTACTCATCTGCTGCGAGGCACAGGGTTGATAATGGCCTGATTTTCTGACCAAGCCAAAAAAAACAAAAACCGTTATCAGCCCCGAAAGCTGATAACGGTTTTTTTTTGAGGAGAAAGAGCCTATGAAAAGCGACCTGGTAAAAAAAGGGGTGGAACGGGCACCCCACCGATCCCTCTTTAAAGCCATGGGATACACGGATGAAGAAATCAAACGACCGCTTGTGGGCATTGCCAATTCCGTCAATGCCATTATCCCCGGGCACATTCATCTGGACAAGATCGTGGAAGCCGTCAAAGCAGGGGTTTATATGGCGGGTGGAACCCCCATTGAATTCGGCGTTATCGGGGTTTGCGACGGCATTGCCATGAACCATGAAGGCATGAAGTATTCTCTGGCGAGCCGGGAGCTGATCGCCGACTCCATCGAGGTCATGGCAACGGCCCATGCCTTTGATGCCCTGGTTCTGGTCCCCAATTGCGACAAAATTATTCCGGGAATGTTGATGGCAGCCGCCCGTCTCGACCTTCCGGCCATCGTCATTAGCGGCGGACCCATGCTGGCCGGCAAACATCCGGAAAAAACCGGCGATGACAAAATCGATTTGATCACGGTGTTCGAATCCGTGGGTGCCGTGCTCTCTGGGGATATGACCGAAGATCAGCTTTGCCGGATTGAAGATGCCGCGTGCCCCACCTGCGGATCTTGTGCCGGTATGTTTACAGCCAATTCCATGAATTGTCTGACCGAAGCCGTGGGCATGGGCCTTCCGGGAAACGGCACGATTCCGGCGGTCATGTCCGCCCGCATCCGCCTTGCCAAAGAAGCGGGCATGAAAATCCTCGAGCTTTGGGAAAAAGATATCACGCCGTCAAAAATTATGACCCAACAGGCTTTTCAGAATGCCCTGGTCGTGGATATGGCCCTTGGATGCTCCACCAATACCGTGCTTCACCTCCCGGCCCTGGCAAGGGAAGCCAACGTAACCATTGATCTCAATCAGATCAACGACATCAGTAAGGCCACGCCGCACCTGTGCTCGCTGAGTCCCGGCGGACCGCACCATCTTGAAGACCTGAACCGGGCCGGCGGCATTCAGGCGCTCATGAAAGAACTGTCCGGCACCGGCCGCATTAAAACAGACTGTCTCACCGTCACCGGCAAAACCGTGGGAGAAAACATCGAGCGCGCGAACATCATGGACAACACCGTCATCCGATCAACCACCAACCCTTATCATGAGGAAGGCGGACTTGCGGTGCTTTTTGGAAACCTGGCCCCTGAAGGCGGTGTGGTCAAACAGTCCGCTGTTTTGGATGAAATGCTACGTCATGAAGGACCGGCCCGGGTGTTTGATTCCGAGGAAGATGCCACCCAGGCCATCATGGGCGGCAAAATACAAAAAGGGGATGTTATCGTGGTTCGGTATGAAGGGCCCATGGGCGGCCCGGGCATGCGGGAGATGCTGACGCCGACATCGGCCATCGCCGGCATGAAACTGGATGCCCACGTGGCACTGCTCACGGACGGCCGTTTTTCAGGCGGGACCCGGGGCGCTGCCATCGGACATATTTCACCGGAGGCCATGCAAAAAGGACCCATTGCCATTGTTGAGGACGGCGATTTGATTGCCATCGATATTCCGGCCAAATCATTGATCCTTAAAGTGCCGGACAGCGAGATCCAGGATAGGCTGTCCAAATGGGCGCCCCCGCCCCCTAAAATCACCCATGGGTACATGGCCCGTTATGCAAAAATGGTGTCATCGGCGAGTAAAGGAGCGGTAGTCAAATAAAGTGCCTATTACAAGTGCCTAAAGTTTGAAGTGATCTAAAATGCCTAAAGTTGAGGTAGCGCTAACGCGCTGTCATTAAAATATAATTGGCAGAATTCCTTAACTTTAGCTCACTTTAAACTCTTGTCCGCTGATGTACTGTGGCGGATTAGTTCACTTCAAACTCTTTCGTGGATCAGGTTTTATATGATTAAATAAAGAATCTCTTTATGGCAGGTATTAACGTTTAATAGAAAAAAGGAAGGAAGAAACATGAAACTCACAGGCGCACAAATTATGATGAAGGTTTTGAAGGAAGAAGGGGTTGACACGATTTTTGGATATCCGGGTGGAGCCGTCATCGATATTTTCGATGAACTCGAAAAATCAGATATCCGGCACGTCCTTGTCCGTCAGGAAGCATGCGCCGTACATGCGGCCGACGGTTATGCCCGTGCCGGGAGCCGTGTGGGTGTCTGTCTGGTGACATCCGGACCGGGTGCGACCAACACGGTCAGCGGCATTGCATCCGCCTATATGGATTCCATACCCGTGGTTATATTTACCGGCCAGGTGCCCACGCATCTGATCGGCAATGACGCCTTTCAGGAAGTCGACACCGTGGGAATTACCCGGCCATGCACCAAACACAACTACCTGGTTAAACGGACCGAAGATCTTGCCAGAATTATCAAGGAAGCTTTTTTAATTGCAAGCTCCGGCCGTCCGGGACCTGTTTTGGTGGATATCCCCAAAAATGTTTCCGTCAATGCCATAGAGTACAAGGCTCCTCAAAAAATAGAACTGAAGTCTTACAACCCGACATACAGTCCCAATGTAAAACAGCTTCACAAAGTGGTGTCGTTGATCAAAGCTGCCAAAAAACCGATGATTTTTGCCGGCGGCGGCGTCATCCTTTCAGGAGCTGCCAAAGAACTGACGGAGCTCGCCCATAAAACCCGAATCCCGGTAACCACTTCTTTGATGGGTCTGGGCGGATTTCCCGGAACAGACCCCTTGTGGCTGGGTATGATCGGCATGCACGGCACGTATCGGGCCAATATGTGCACCGGCGAATCTGACCTTTTGATCGGCATCGGCGTCCGGTTTGACGACCGCGTTACCGGAAAAACAGATGAGTTTGCACTCAAAGCCAAAATTGTGCATATTGATATTGATCCCACGTCCATACGCAAAAATATCCCGGTCACAGCTCCGGTTGTGGGAGACTGCAAAATCACGCTGGCCAAACTGAACAAGCTGCTGGCCAAGGAAGATCTCGGCGATCTCAAAAAATCACGAAAAAAGTGGTTGGATCAGATTCAGCAATGGAAGGATACACAGCCGCTTGCCTATAAACAGAAAGACGTTATCAAACCCCAATATGTTGTTGAAAAACTGTATGAGTTGACCAAAGGCAAAGCCATTATCACCACCGAGGTGGGACAGAATCAGATGTGGGCGGCTCAATATTACCACTATGACAAACCCAACCATTTTATTACGTCTGGAGGCCTGGGGTGTATGGGGTTTGGTTTGCCGGCTGCCATTGGCGCGCAGCTTGCCTGCCCGGGTAAGCTTGTAGTCGATATTGCCGGTGACGGCAGTATCCAGATGAACATACAGGAAATGACGACCGCGGTGCAAAACGGTCTTCCTGTAAAAATCGTTATTCTCAACAACGGCTATCTCGGCATGGTCAGGCAGTGGCAGCAGCTCTTTTTCGAAAAGCGTTATGCAGCAACATGCCTGGATTGCGCACCTGATTTCGTCAAACTGGCAGAAGCTTATGGGGCCCTGGGGCTAAGGGCCACAAAACCCGAAGAGGTGGAGGCAGTTTTGAAAAAAGGCCTGGCTTCCAAAAAACCGGTGATCATGGATTTTGTGGTGGATAAGGAAGAATGCGTTTATCCAATGGTTCCTGCCGGAGCACCGGTAACTGAAATGCTTCTGGTGTAAGATCGTTTTTTAAAATACCTGAAATAAAATCGTTTTACGATTTTATGAAACGCGGCTGTGCCGCTCATTCTGGCGAAAGGCTAAAATTCCTATCCCCCTAGCAAGCTTCAGGGTATTTCGAAATTTTTACCGCACTTTCGCTTAAAAAAGGATATGAACCATGACAGAAGAAAAACATATACTTTCGATTCTAGTGGATAATGAACCCGGTGTTCTCTCGAGAATTGCAGGATTGTTCAGCGGCCGGGGATTTAACATTGAAAGCCTGTGCGTTGCCGAAACCATGGACCCGCTGGTATCGAGGGTAACACTGGTCACGATAGGGGAACCGCCGATTATTGAGCAGATCGAGAAACAACTGAACAAACTCATTAATGTCATCAAAGTTCACGATTTGACCGGAAAGGAATATGTCCAGAGGGAAATGGCCCTTATAAAGGTGGTGGCCAAGCCGGAACATCGTGCCGAGATATTAAGAACCGTGGACATTTTCAGGTGCAAGATTGTTGACGTGGGTCCTGACCATTACACCATTGAAGTCACGGGCGACGAGGGCAAATTAAAAGCGATTTTAAACCTTTTAAAACCCATCGGCATAAAAGAGATCGCCAGAACAGGAATGATTGCCCTGTTCAGAAATTCGAAATGAAACCTTTTGTAACACTTTAGTCTTTTAATAAAAACATTAATGCTTCAGATATGATTAAATTTTAGTTTAAAAAATTCTTTCTGCCACTAAGACACCCAGACACTAAGAAAGAATAATAAATATATCCTTTGTGCCTTAGTGCCTTTGTGGCAAGTATTTTGGTTCCAGAATAACTTCCCGATAAATCGGAATCTACGACAATATTCAATCGTAAATCGTAAACTATATAAGGAGAACAACATGGCCAAAATTAATTTCGGCGGAATAGAAGAAGAAGTCATTACATCAGAAGAATTTTCTCTGGATAAAGCCAGAGAAGTGCTCAAGGACGAAATCGTTGCTGTTTTGGGCTACGGCGTTCAGGGGCCGGGACAGGCTTTAAATATGAAAGATAACGGCATCAACGTCATTGTCGGGCAGCGTGAAAAGAGTAAATCCTGGGACCGTGCCGTACAAGACGGTTTTGTTCCCGGAGAAACCCTTTTTCCCATCGAAGAAGCGGCCCGCAAGGGAACCGTTATCCAGTATCTGCTTTCAGATGCCGGTCAGGTGGCAGTGTGGCCAATCATTAAAGAATGCCTTGATGAAGGAAACGCGCTTTACTTCTCACACGGTTTTTCCATCGTTTATAAGGAACAAACCGGTATTATACCCCCTGAAAACGTCGATGTCATCCTTGCGGCCCCAAAAGGATCGGGCCGAACCGTTCGGACCAATTTTTTAGACGGAAGCGGTATCAATTCGAGTTTTGCAATTCACCAGGATTTTACCGGTCGCGCCAAAGAAAGAACACTGGCTCTCGGGATTGCCATTGGCTCGGGATATCTTTTTCCCACCACGTTTGAAAAAGAAGTTCACAGTGATCTCACCGGAGAACGCGGTGTTCTCATGGGATGTCTGGCCGGTGTGATGGAAGCCCAGTACAATGTCCTGCGAAAACACGGGCACACCCCGAGCGAGGCTTTTAACGAAACCGTGGAAGAACTGACCCAGAGCCTGATTCGCCTTGTGGCGCAAAACGGCATGGACTGGATGTATGCGAATTGCAGTACAACCGCCCAGCGAGGTGCCCTGGATTGGAAGCCGAAGTTTCGCGATGCTGTGGCCCCTCTTTTTGACGAACTGTATGAAAGCGTTTTATCGGGAAAAGAAACCAAAAGGGTCCTTGAGGCCAACAGTGCTCCTGACTATCGCGAAAAGTTGCAAAAAGAACTCGATGTACTCAAAAATTCCGAGATGTGGCAGGCCGGAGCTGCGGTAAGGGCATTGAGGCCTGAAAACCGATAACCCTAAGTTTTCATGAAAAATTTATCAGTGAACGAATCAAACTCGTGTAAACATAGGGTATAGGTCTAAAGTGGACTAAAGTGAGCTAAAATTAAGGAATTATTTGGCCAATTATATTTTAATGGCAGCGCATCAGCGCTACCTCAACTTTAGGCACTTTAGATCACTTCAAACTTTAGCTCACTTTATTCTAGGAGACAACAAATGGAACAGATCGTACTTTATGATACGACCTTGCGGGATGGAACCCAGGGAGAAAACATCAGTTTCAGTGCCAAGGAAAAGATCCAGATTGCAAAAAGGCTGGATGATTTCGGCATTCATTACATCGAAGGCGGCTGGCCGGGGTCCAATCCCAGGGATATGGAATTTTTCGATCTGGCCCAGAAGAAAAAATTCAATGCCGCGCGGATAACGGCCTTTGGATCAACCCGGAGACCCCGTATCGACCCTTCAGATGATCCCAACTTGCAGGCGCTGTTAAAGGCCAAAACCCCTTCAGTGACCATATTTGGGAAAACATGGGATCTTCATGTCCAACAGGTTATGAGCAATACCCTTGAAGAAAACCTGGCCATGATCACCGATTCTGTCGAATATTTGAAAAACGGTGATCGTGAGGTGATTTATGATGCCGAACACTTTTTCGACGGGTACAAAGCCAATCCGGATTATGCATTAAAAACACTGATGGCCGCCATCGATGCCGGAGCAGAATTCATCGTCCTGTGCGACACCAATGGCGGGACCCTTCCCGTTGAAATCAAATCCATTATGGATGCGGTTCGAAAAGCATTTTCGGAAAAATACGCTGAAAAAAAAGATTCGCTTCCAATCAAGCTCGGAATCCATACCCACAACGACAGCAACCTGGCTGTGGCCAATACCATTGAAGCCGTCCAATCCGGTGCGGTAATGGTTCAGGGAACCATCAACGGATATGGAGAACGATGCGGCAATGCCGATCTGACCTCGATCATACCGATTCTCCAGCTAAAGATGAACCGTCCGTGTGTCTCCTCGGAAAATATGGGGAAATTGAGATTGCTCTCGAGATTTGTCAGTGAAACCGCCAACATGATTCCTTTGAACAGCCGTCCATTTGTCGGTGAAAGCGCGTTTGCCCACAAAGGGGGGATTCATGTCAGTGCCATCATGAAAGTATCAAAGGCATATGAACACTTAGAGCCCGAACTCGTGGGAAATCGTCGCCGTGTGCTGGTGTCGGATCTTTCGGGAAAAAGCAATATCGAATACAAAGCCAAAGAACTTGGGATCGATCTTGGGGCCAATGGCGCTGACAGCCGCAAGATCGTCACGGAAATCAAACAGATGGAACAGGATGGATACCAGTTTGACACCGCCGACGGATCGTTTAAAATTCTGCTCGAAAAATTTACCGATCAGTTTCAGCCGCTGTTTGATTTAAAATCCTTTCGGGTCACCATCGAAAAAGACGAGGATCGCCCCTGTACAGCCCATGCTACCATCAAGATCTCAGTGAAAGGCAAAGATGAAATCACCGCTGCCGAAGGAGATGGTCCGGTCAGTGCCCTGGACAATGCCCTTCGCAAGGCACTTGACAAATTTTATCCGGATCTGGACGCCATGCGCCTGATCGATTTTAAAGTCCGGGTCATAGATGGGCGCGAGGGAACTGCGGCAAGGGTAAGGGTCTTTATCGAGTCGCGGGATCACGACCATATCTGGAGCACCATCGGTGTTTCCGAAGATATTATTGAAGCCAGCTGGCAGGCACTGGCCGACAGTTTTCAGTATAAGCTGGCGATGATAAAATAGTAAATCTATTATGATGGAAATGAAAAAAATGTATAATAAAAGAGAGGGAATTAATGCCGTGGGACATCTTTATAATTCTGTCCTGCGGCGTATGCTCGTTCCTATTTTGTCCTTTGTTTAAAGAAGATAAAAATTTATAATCAACTTACAATTCACGAACAGGAGCAAAATCATGGAAGAACGAGTCATTATTTTCGATACAACGTTAAGAGACGGCGAGCAATCTCCCGGTGCAAGCATGAATGCCGCAGAAAAGCTGCGCCTGGCCACACAACTGGAAAAGCTCGGCATAGATGTATTGGAAGCAGGATTCCCGGCGGCTTCCGAAGGTGATTTTGATGCGGTTTCCAAGATCGCTTCAAAACTCAAAAAAGCCGAGGTCGCCGGCCTGGCACGCACCTCAAAAGCTGATATTGATCGCGCCTGGGGCGCTGTCCAGCACGCAGCAAAACCGAGAATTCACACATTTTTGGCCACATCCGACATCCATATGCAATACAAACTCAACATGACCCGGGATCAGGTTCTCAAAACCACAACAGAATCTGTCAAATACGCCAAGAGCCTTACCGACAGCATCGAGTTTTCGGCAGAAGATGCCTCACGCAGTGATCGGGATTTTCTTTGCAAGGTGTTTGAGGCGGCCATTGAGGCCGGTGCCACAACCATCAACATTCCTGACACTGTCGGATATGCCATTCCCATGGAATTCGCGGATCTGGTCAAGTATGTGATTGACCATACCCCCAATATCCACAAAGCAGTGGTAAGTGTTCACTGTCACAATGACCTTGGCCTGGCTACGGCCAACACTCTTGCAGCGCTGAACAGCGGTGCAAGACAGGCGGAAGTCACCATTAACGGCATCGGCGAACGGGCCGGAAACACTTCTCTGGAAGAAGTCGTTATGTCCCTTCACACGAGGCCCAATTACATGCCGTTTTCGTCCAATATCAAAACAGAGCTGATTTATCCTACCAGCCGACTGGTCAGTATGATCACCGGTATTATCGTCCAGCCCAACAAGGCCATTGTCGGAGCCAACGCCTTTGCCCACGAGGCCGGCATTCATCAGGACGGGGTTTTGAAAAATCCCATGACTTATGAAATCATGAAACCTGAAACCGTGGGGCTCAGCGCCAGCAAGTTGATTCTGGGAAAACATTCCGGAAGACACGCGCTGCGCTCTCACTTAAAGGAAATGGGGTACGATCTTTCCGACGAGGAGTTAAAGCTTGTATTTAAAAAATTCAAGGAACTGGCCGACAAAAAGAAGCACGTTGTTGATGAGGATCTGGAAGTGATCGTTACGGAAGGCATTTTAAGGACCGCCGAGATTTTCCAGCTGGAATACCTGCATGTCACCAGCGGTACCACCGTCATTCCCATGGCAACCGTCAGACTTTTTATCAATCAAAGGCCGGTTCAAGGTACGGGATACGGAAACGGCCCCATCGATGCGGCGTATGACTGTATTGCCAAACTGACGGGAACAGAATCCGAGCTCTTAAGATTTTCCATAAGCGCCATTACCAGCGGCACGGATGCCCAGGGCGAGGTTACGGTACGCTTAAAAGAAAACGGCCTGGTTGCCCTCGGTCGCGGGGCAGACCCGGACATCATCACCGCCAGTGTCAAGGCTTACATTAACGGACTCAACCGTCTTGAATATTTGAAAGCCAATCCGGTGGTGGCAACCGCCTGATGATGTTTCACCAAAGCCTAGGGTTCGCACAAAAATAACTTCACATTTTTGTGCGAACCCTTAACTGCTTGAACAGTCCTTTAAGCAAAATGTTTTTTCCCCCCTATTCCCCAATCATCCTTTTCTTTAGCTTTGAATCCGCCGGTTTTTCACCAATCCATATACCAAATACAGCCTTTTTAAAATCAAACCCCTGTATCGTCCCTTTAAGACGTTCATTTTTATAGACACTGATTCCCTCTGCCGGGACATATATTATATCAAATATGTCGCCCTTTTTTATTTCCTCTGCGAAAAATGATTTGAATTTGGCTATCTCGATTTTAAATGAGGCGATATTTTTTCCTGTTGAGTTTTTAAAACCTTCATCAATAGCATCTGTCATCTTTTTAGTTGTAATCACACCAGATACAATACGCAATCTAAGTGCCATAGACTCATCGCTATCGATGATCTTTTTAGGGTCATGGTTTTTCTGTATAAGATACAGTCCCCCTGCATACATCTTCAAAAAAAATTTAACTCTAAAACCGGCGCCATTTAAAATCAGTTTATCCTTGCCGGCCATTAGGCTGTCTGGAAGGGTCACTTTACCGACCTGCTTTGCATTAGCCAAAGGAGACATCACAAAAACAGCCAATACTATAATCAGAAGTCTTTTCATTTTTTTCTCCTTTCAGATACCCCTAAGTACATGTATTCGTTAATCCGGTCACGTATTTTTAGCTTGGTTTATTCATTCTATGTATGCAAAAGTGTAAAGTGCCTAAAGTGATCTAATCCGCCAAACTTCGACGGCGGACAAGAGTGCCTATTTATCCCGTATTCATCGGGGAAGTTAAGGTATTCTATCAATTCTAATTATAATTGATCGCGCTAAAAGCGCGTTCCTAAACTTTAGCTCACTTTAGGCACTTCAAACTTCAAACTTTTCGACTTCAGCGTAGACGGACTAGTGTCTTTATAAAAATAAATCATCATATTTATGAATTGGAGCGCTAAGCAATTGAACGGGTTATGCTTTAAGCGTAGCGATGATATCCGAGACGTCAGAAATATTTCGCTCCATCAGAAACGCTTCGATACCATCGATAATGTCTGTGGTGGCGTGCGGATTGATAAAATTGGCGGTTCCGATCTGAACGGCCACAGCGCCTGCAATCAAAAATTCCAGTGCATCTTTTGCGGTCATGATACCGCCGATACCGACCACCGGAACCTTGACGATTTGCGCCACCTGCCAGACCATACGCAGGGCAACCGGTTTGATTGCGGGTCCTGAAAGCCCGCCGGTGATATTGCCGATTTTCGGACGTCGGGTTTCAATGTCGATGGCCATACCGGTAATGGTATTGATCAAGGAAATGGCATCCGCGCCTTCTGCTTCCACGCTTTTTGCAATTTCCGTAATGTCGGTGACATTGGGAGAAAGTTTGACCATCAGCGGTTTTTCGATCTGTTTTCTGATCGCACTGACAACTTCGGCAGCAGATTTCGGATAAGCGCCAAAGGCCATTCCGCCTGACTTGACATTTGGACATGAAATGTTCACCTCAATGCCCGAGACACCATCAATATCGTTCAGTCGAGCGGCCAGTTCGGCATATTCTTCTGTACGTTTCCCGTAAACGTTTACAAATATCGGCGTGTCAAGACGTCTCAAAAATGGTAATTTCTCTTTCACAAATGCTGCCAACCCAACGTTTTCAAGACCGATGGCGTTTAACATGCCGCATGGTGTTTCAACGATCCTCGGCGGTGGGTTTCCCTTTGAGGGTTCAAGGGACAAGCCTTTTACAACAATTGCTCCCAGGCGGTTTAAATCCACAAGTTTTTCAAACTCGCCGGCATACCCGAAAGTACCGGAGGCTGTCATTACAGGATTTTTGATCTTTATCCCGCCGATATCCACTTGCATATTTGGTTTTTTGGTCGTCATTTTAACACGTCCAATCAAGTTTTTTTGAGCCCTCTGTGAGTTTTTCTTCTAAATCCTTTCATATTAGCGGAATAGATAATCTTTTATTAAAGCGGGTGCTGTTTGAGTGGTTTAGGGACCGTTCTTGTTGGGTCGAAGCTTAAAGCGAAGCCCAAAGAAAGAACAGGCGCATGCCGAAATAACATCTTTAGAAAAATCCAGATTGTGTGGTAATCCAATTGATATTTAAAGATAATTTTCTGTTATTTCTTTACGAGCCCTTGCCACGAGTCTTGTCCGCCTCAGGCATGATCACGCGCTTTAATAAAAGATTATCCATGGAGCGACGATTTAGAAGAACTCCCCGACCTTTCAGTTAGTTACAATTCATTGCAATCTGAATGCTTTTGTTCCAGTTTTACACACAGCACACACAGGTTTTATAAAATAAATATTGATCGATAGCAAGGGGATGTTTTAACATTCAACAATCCTGTTTTTACCATCAAACAATGATCAATTAACCATATCCAAGGTGATCTTATGAAAAAAATTCTTGCCATTATCGGTTCGCCGCGAAAACTTGGCAATTGCGAAATCATGGCCAAGGAAATCAGCAACCAACTATCCATCCCCCATGAGTTGAATCTGTTACGGATTCAGGATTTCAAAATTCTACCCTGCCGAGGATGTTACCAGTGTCTTTTCACAAAAGAGCACTGCGTTCTGGATGATGATTTAAACATCGTTTTAAAGGCCATGGTGGATGCCGATGCATACATTGTATCCGCACCCACCTATTTTCTGGGAATCAACGCATCCCTTAAAACATTCCTCGATAGAGGAATTTCTTTTTATGCTCATATTGAAAATCTGTGGAGCAAACCGGCGGTCGGCGTGGCCATAGCCGGTATTGAAGGAAAGGAAGGATACAGCCGGCTGGTCATTCAAAGTTTTTTAAAGATGATTTTTGCAGATGATAAGAACACCAAAGTGGTTTACGGTGCTCTGCCTGGAGAGATTTTTTTGAACAATGAGAACAAACAAGCGGCCGGTGAACTGGCGTCGTCGCTTTTTGGACCTAGGGTTGAAAAAAAAAGCCCTTATTGTCCTCAGTGTGGCGGGGATACGTTCCGGTTTTTAGATAACAACCGCGTACGATGCATGCTGTGCAGCAATTCCGGAACCATATCCATGCCATCAGGATCCCCGATGTTCGAAATTACCAAAAGCCGGCACGAATTTTTTTTGAGCAAAGAGGATGTTCTCAAACACAAAGAATGGCTGCTCGGAATGAAATCCCGGTTTATCGAGCACAAGAAAGCCCTTAAAGAGATCACCCTTCCCTATCGAAAGCAGGGGGCCTGGATCAAACCCCTTTAAAAAAAATAGGAAATAGAAAATAGGTAACTTAAAATATACGCAAATTCAAAGAAGATAAGACGGTTAGAAAATCAGAAGTTTACCCGCCTTCGGCGGCGCCAGAGGCGACCAGGGGTCGGAGGTTCTGAGACATGCCAACCTTCTCACCTTCCCACCTTCTCACTTTCTTACTTTTTTAAATATCCATGTTTATCCGTGGTTTCCCTTATCCTCTTTCCTGGTTAAAGGTTTTGGTCACTTCGATATTTTATCGGCCAATTCCGAAAATGCCCGGGTCACCGGAGCATCCGTATATTTTTTTTGAAAAGAAATGCCGTTGTCACCGCAAGACACAACGTTCGGATCAAAGGGAATTTTGCCTAAAAACGGAATGCCCGCTGAGATAGCGGTTTTTTCCCCGCCACCCGATCCAAAAAGATCCACCATTTGATTACAGTGAGGACAGGTAAAGCCGCTCATGTTCTCGATAAGACCAAAAATATCCATCTTGACTGTCCTGCAAAAACTGATGGATTTCCTAACGTCCGCCAGGGAAACCTCTTGAGGCGTCGTAACGATGATGGCTTTGGCGTCACGAATGGTCTGAGCAACGGTCAGCGGTTCATCGCCGGTTCCCGGAGGAGAATCGATGATCAAAAAGTCAAGGTCGCCCCATTCCACCTCGCCTATAAACTGGCGTATGGCAGAGTATTTAAGTGGACCCCGCCATATGATCGCATCGTCTTTGCTGGCGATCAAAGATTCGATGGATACCACTTTCAAGTTATCTGAATACCGCATGGGATTCAGTTTGTTATTTTTGCTTAAATCCAGCATTCCATTTAAACCGAGCATTCTCGGCACATCAGGACCATGCAAGTCGACATCCATAATCCCGACATTAAACCCTTTGTCGGCAAGGGCCAAGGACAGATTGACAGAAGTGCTGGTCTTGCCCACACCGCCCTTCCCGCTCAGGACGACATATTTGTTTTTTATTTTTCTCAAAGAGCTGTCAACAGCAGCATCCTGTTCTGTCTTCGCATTCTTTTGCTTTTGTGCAGCTTCAACATTTTCATGAATTTTTACCATATTTCTTTATCCCCCATTAACTCCTGCATCGAAAAAAATTCTTATTATTGCATTTCGGGCAGTTTTCTGGTCTGCCCATGCCCCACGACTCGACCCATCTGTGATCGCATTTGCGACACATGAATGACCGCACTTCATCGACCATCTTGTAATTTCCACCTTCAACATTGATGGCCTTCCCGTTGATCAGGGCATCCGCAACGACTTTTCTGGCCTGCTGAACAATTCGGCCGAAAGTTGCTCTGGAGACATTCATGTGACGACCGGCATCTTCATGGGACATGCCGAGAAAATCCGCAAGTCGTATGGCCTCGCGTTCATCCACCGTTAGGCGCACCTCGGAAAGATCGCGCATGGGAATGCCTCTGGGCTTGAAATAACTGATGGACGGATTGAAAGCCACCCTGCGATGTTTTTTGGGACGTGCCATAAAAACCCTTTATGAGTATATACTCGGAAGAAGATTAAGTATTTCCATTGATATTGTCAAGCCTTTAGTTTCTATCTGTTTGACCAAAAGCATGTTCTGTTATTCTTGTCGAAAGATCCGATTTACCCGTCATGCCAAAATAGCTATTGATATTTTGTATGATATGGTATTAGCGTCTGACCTTTTTTGTTGACATACAGCCAACGATAAATTTATATGCTAGAAGGAAATATCGTGGCAAAACAATCCGATTTTGATGGTCTCATTAAGCAATTTGTAAACATTAAATCGCAAATCGTTTATAATATACCCAAGCAGCACTTGATAATAAGGTGACAACTATGATTGAGATTAGAATACACGGTCGAGGCGGACAGGGGAATGTTGCGGCGGCAGAGCTGTTGTCGATTGCGGCATTCAAGGACGGCAAGTTTTCTCAGGCATTTCCGTCGTTTGGCGCGGAACGAATCGGTGCCCCTGTCATGGCATTTGTGAGGATTGACGACAAGAAGATTCGGACCAGAGAAGACGTCCGGCATCCGGATTATCTGATTGTACAAGACGAAAATCTTTTAGAAACCGTACCGATTTTAGACGGTCTCAAGCCGGATGGACTCATTCTGGTGAATTCGGAAAAGAAACCCGAGGATTTACAGCTTAAAACAACCGCCAAGGTAGAAACCATACCTGCCACGGAGATTGCACTGGAGATCATCGGCAGGCCCATACCGAATGCGGTGATGATCGGTGCGTTTTGCACCATTACCGGACTGGTGAGTCTGGATGCGGTTCAGGAATCCATTATGGGGAAATTCCCCGGCCGGGTGGGTGAAAACAATGTTGCAGCCCTTGAGCGGGCGCACGAAATCATGCAAAAGAGGTAGTTTTATGCTTAAACAAATTGAAGGATCTTATGGAGTTGCGGAAGTCGTGGCCATGTGTCGGCCCAATGTAATTTCCGCCTATCCGATTACGCCGCAAACCCATATCGTTGAAGATTTGGCAATGCTTGTGGGCCAGGGAAAGCTGGACGCGGAATTTGTGAATGTGGAAAGTGAGTTTGCCGCGGCATCGGTTGTACTGGGGGCCAGTGCTGCCGGCGCCCGTGCCTATTCGGCCACGACATCCCAGGGGCTTTTGCTCATGTGTGAAGTAATTTACTGTATTGCCGGGATGCGCCTTCCCATTGTATTGACCATTGCAAACAGAGCTATATCCGCCCCGTTGAGCATATGGAACGACCAGCAGGATTCCATGGCCCTGCGGGATGCCGGCTGGATTCAACTTCACGCAGAAGATAACCAGGAAGCGGCGGACTTACACATTCAAGCCTTTAAGATCGCCGAAGAGACCCACCTGCCGGTGATGGTCTGTATGGACGGATTCATTCTCACCCATGCCTATGAGCCGGTGGACATTCCCGAACCCAAAGAAGTGGACGTTTTCTTGCCCTCATTTACACCGAAACACATCGTTGATCCCAGAGCGCCCAAAGGAATCGGTCTGTATGCAGACCCGAGGTTTTATCTGGAAACGCGCTATATTCTGCATCGGGCCCTGGAAAAATCCGAAGACACCATTAAAAAGGTCAGCTCGGAATTTTCAAAGGCGTTTGGCAGGGACAGCGGCGGATTCATTAAGACATACAAGCTCAAAGATGCCGATCTTGCCATCGTGTCCATGGGCTCTGTGGTGGGGACCATCAAAGATCTCATCGATCAGCTCGAAGAAGAAGGCAAAAAAGTGGGGCTGTTGCAGATCTGCTCGTATCGTCCATTTCCGAGGCAGGCCATCTATGAGGCGCTAAAAGACAAGATGAATATTGTGGTTCTTGAAAAGTCGGTGTCTTTGGGAAGGGGCGGCATTCTGGCCAGCGATGTTCGCTGGTCGTTTCCAAGGGCTGAAAAGAAAGACCGAAACATCTCGAGTTTCATTGCCGGTCTTGGGGGCCGAAACATCCCCATGGAAGATTTACGGTATATGGTGGAAAAGGTTGAAAAAGAGCCGGTGGAACTGGAATTTTTAGGTCTTAAGAAAGAACTCATATCTGACAAGGATTTATAATCATGAATATAAGTGCCGAAGAACTCAACACAGTAGAGAAAAAAGACTTGTTTACCAGTGGTCACCGGGCCTGCGGCGGATGCGGCCAGGCATTGGCGGCCCGATTGGTGGCCGATGCATCGGGTGAAAATACCATTGCCTGCGTGGCCACAGGGTGCCTGGAAGTGTTCAGCTCCCCCTATCCCGACCCGTCCTGGCGCATCCCCTTTTTGCACAGTCTTTTCGAGAATGCAGCGGCGGTGGCTTCAGGCGTTGAAGCGGCCTACAAGGCGTTGAATAAAGGCCCGGTCAACATCATCGCCCAGGGGGGTGACGGCAGTACGGCGGACATCGGTTTTCAATGCATCAGCGGGATGTTTGAACGGGGTCATAATGTATTGTATGTTTGTTACGACAACGAAGCCTACATGAACACCGGCGTTCAGCGTTCCAGCTTTACGCCGTACGGCGCAAGGACCACAACCACGCCCATGGGCAACAAAACCCGTAAGAAGAATATGCCGCTGCTTGCTGCCGATCACGGGATTCCGTATGTGGCCACCGCCACGGTGGACGATTTTCGGGATCTTCAGCGCAAGGTCAAGACAGCGCTGTCCATTGAAGGCCCCAAATACATCCACATTCTCGCCCCCTGTCCGTTGGGCTGGGGTCATCACGGAGAACTCACGGTCAAGATATGCCGGCTGGCCAAGGATACGGGATTGTATCCGGTTTTTGAAATGACGGACGGCAAGGTCAGCAATGTACAAAAGATTCCGGTGAAAGTTCCGGTGGAAGAGTACTTAAAATTGCAGGGGCGCTTCAAACACCTTTTCAAAAAAGGGGTTCCCGCACCGGAAGTGGCCGAGATTCAAAAAATAGCCAACGAAAACATAGAGAGGTTTAATTTATAATGGAAAAGCTACCCTTAGGATTAGTCTATGATCTTACGAAAGTGGTGCCTTACAAGACCGGGTCATGGCGTACGCTGATGCCTGTAAATATCATGCAGACCCCGCCGTGTACCCATAGCTGTCCGGCAGGCAATGACATCCGCGGATTTTTGAGAGCTTTGGCTGAAAAACAAAGCTATGAAGACGCCTGGCATATCCTGTCACGCACCAATCCCTTGCCGTCAACCTGCGGCCGGGTATGTCCTCACCCTTGTGAAGCCGGATGCAACCGCCGGGATTTTGACTCGCCTTTGGCCATCAACAGCTCCGAACGGGCTGTGGGTGATTATGGTCTTGAAAACAACCTGGAGCACAAAAAGCTCGTGTCCGGCCGAAAAGAGAAAATTGCGGTGGTGGGTTCGGGTCCGGCCGGGCTTTCGTGTGCATTCCATCTGGCCAAACGAGGGTTCAAGGTTAAGATATATGAGGCCAACAGTGAGCCCGGAGGAATGATGCGCTACGGCATTCCACCGTATCGGTTGCCGAATTACATTTTAAAACAGGAAATCGAAAATATTCTGCGTTTGGGCATCGACCTGGAGTGCAATGTCAAGGTGGGGGTGAATATCCCCCTGGACCAGTTAAGCCATGAATATGACGCGATCTTTTTGGGGCCCGGTGCCCAAAAAGGCGTCTCCATCAATGTTCCCGGTAAAGACGCAGAAGGTGTGTATACGGGTGTCGATTTTCTAAAGCAGGTCAATAGCGGAAAATGGATGGAAACCGGCAAGGAAGTGGTGGTCATCGGCGGCGGTAATACGGCCATGGACTGCGCCCGTGTGGCCAAACGTTTGGGGGCGAACGTGAGTGTCGTCTATCGGCGAACCCGGGTGGAGATGCCTGCCATCACGGATGAAATCGATGAGGCCATGGAAGAACGCATCATGTTTCGATATCACACCAACCCGGTTAAACTGGTGGTGGATGAAGGCAAGGTGGTCGGCATTTTATCCGTACAGATGGAACTCAAGGAACCCGACGCCAGCGGCCGGGCCAGACCGGTTCCCATTTCCGGGTCAGAGGCCTTTATACCGGCGGATACGGTCATTATGGCCACGGGCCAGGCCGTGGATTATGACGGACTCGACATTCAAAAGGTCAACAACCAATGGATGTATACCAACGAGAATCTTATGACCAGCATGGACGGCATATTTGCAGGTGGTGATGCAGTGGCCGGTTTGGAGACGGTGTCTTTGGCCATCGGTCAGGGAACCCGGGCGGCTTCGGCCATTGAAGATTACATCGAAGGAAACAGGGAAAGCACGCTGGCACAACCGCCGGTGGTCTTTTCCAAGGACCTGAACACCTACTACTATGAAAAACAGAGACGATTCGAAAAAGAAGCCATGTCCATACATTCGCGGCTGAAGAATTTCAGAGAAATTTATCCGTCTTTGGACTCGCAGGAGATTATTGAAGAATCCAAACGCTGTTTTAGTTGCGGTCTTTGTTTTCACTGCGGCAACTGCCACATGTACTGCCCGGACAGTGCGGTGAAGATATCGCAGTCCACCGGCGGATTCGAATTCGATTACGACTTTTGTAAAGGCTGTGGCTTGTGTTCAAAAGAATGCCCTTGCCATTATATCCAAATGACCATGGAAAAGTGATCAAGGTTTCGTACAATAATTATAAAGCCCGAACATTCACATGTTTAAAAAGCCTTCCCCATCAGGAGGGCTTTTTTAATTAAAGGAGAATAACAATGGTAGAGTTTAAATATCAGGAAATGTTTCCTTTAGGAGATGATACGACAGATTATCGTCGATTAACCGACGATCATGTTTCTTTAAATTCATTCAATGGTACCGAGATACTCACCATTACCCCGGATGGATTAACCCTTCTGGCTGAACATGCGTTTAAGGATGTTTCCCATCTGCTAAGACCCTCACATCTATCGCTCTTGGCAAAAATTCTCGATGATCCTGAAAGTTCCGACAACGATCGCTATGTGGCCCTTGAAATGCTTAAAAATGCGGTCATTTCCGCAGATGGTATATTTCCCATGTGCCAGGACACGGGAACAGCCATTGTCATGGGAAAAAAGGGCCAGCAGATCTGGACCGGTTTTTGCGACGAAAAAGCGCTTGCAAGAGGCATCTTCAATGCCTATACCACCAACAATTTGCGCTACTCACAGAATGCGCCTTTAACCATGTATGATGAAGTCAATACCGGTTGCAACCTTCCTGCGCAGATTGAAATTTATGCTGTTGAGGGCGGCACCTACCATTTTCTTTTCATCGCCAAAGGCGGCGGATCTGCCAACAAAACCTATCTTTATCAGGAGACCAAAGCGACGTTAACCCCGGAAAAGCTGGTGACGTTTATGAAAAACAAGATGGAAACCCTGGGTACGGCTGCCTGCCCACCCTATCATCTTGCATTTGTCGTCGGCGGAACCTCTGCTGAACTCAACCTTAAAACCGTCAAATTGGCCTCGGCAGGATATCTCGATCATCTTCCGATATCCGGAAATCGATCGGGTCATGCTTTCCGAGACATGACGCTTGAAACAGAACTGCTTGAGATATCACGAGAACTCGGTATCGGCGCCCAGTTCGGCGGAAAATATTTTTGTCATGATGTTCGGGTCATTCGGCTGCCGAGACACGGTGCATCCTGTCCCATCGGCCTTGGCGTCAGTTGTAGTGCCGACCGGAATATCAAAGGAAAAATCACAAAACAAGGCATCTATTTAGAACGTCTTGAAACCGATCCGGTAAGGTATCTGCCCGAACCTGCTGGTGCGGATTCAGAAGCTGTTCACATCGACTTAAACCGGCCAATGGATAAAATCCGGGCTGAATTGAGTCAATATCCGGTGGCAACCCGTCTGATGCTGACGGGAAAAATTGTTGTGGCCCGGGACATCGCCCATGCCAAACTTAAAGAACGGCTTGACACAGGTGAAGGCCTTCCGGAATATTTTAAAAATCACATGGTATATTATGCCGGTCCGGCAAAAACACCGGCTGGATATCCTTCAGGATCCTTCGGCCCCACCACTGCCGGCCGTATGGATCCTTATGTTCCCATTTTTCAGGAACAAGGCGCTTCCATGGTCATGCTGGCCAAGGGAAATCGTTCAAAAGAGGTTACGCAATCATGTAAAAAGTTCGGTGGATTCTATCTGGGTTCCATCGGCGGGCCTGCGGCACGTCTGGGTAAAGATTGCATCACAAACATCGAAACATTAGAGTATGCCGAGCTTGGAATGGAAGCGATCTTTTTGATTACCGTCAAGGATTTTCCAGCTTTTATTATCGTTGACGACAAGGGGAATGATTTTTTTGAAAAGCTGCTGGCTGAGTAACCGTTGTTTGAATAAGATGAAATGTTACCTTGATTAATATGATTCCAAACGGTTCAAAAACCAAACAAAAAGAATGTATCCGATGCGGCACCTGCTGTAAAAAAGGCGGACCGTCTTTCCACCTTGAAGATAAGATTTTGATTGAAAAAGGTATTATTCCGTCAAAGTATATCTATACCATCAGAAAAGGTGAACGATCTTATGACAACGTTAAAGAATGCTTTTTACCGGCATCTTCAGACATTCTAAAGCTAAAGGGACAAAAAGGTTCATGGACCTGTATTTTTTTTAACGAAACAATTAATAATTGTACAATATATGAGCACAGGCCCATGGAGTGCAAAGTCCTTAAATGTTGGGATACCAGAGAAATTGAAAAAGTTTATGCAAAAAACCGATTGACGCGACAAGATCTTATTTCATCCGTTGAAGGATTATGGAAGCTTGTTGAGGGCCACCAAGAGCGATGTTCATATGACATGCTCGCATTTTTTATTGATTCTCTGAAAACAGTTAAAAAGGACGAAGCACTTAAAGGCATACTGGAGATCATTGATTATGATATTAAAATTAGAGACTTGGTGGTGCAGGAAGCAGGCCTTGAACCTAATTTGACAGATTTTTTATTCGGCCGCCCCATTACAGAAACCATAAAGATTTACGGCCTAAAAATTATAGAGGAAGAAGATAAATATATTCTCACTCCAATGAGTTAAACAGTTTTTCTTTAGAAGCCATTTCAAAGCCTTCCAACGAGTGATTTTCAAGTTTTTTATCGAAAAACAATTGCCAAATTTGAAATCATCTTGAGTTTTTATTAAAGTTTTCGCAAAAACTGCCCGATAGTATAAAAGGTTGGATAAAGGCAAACCATCTGAAAGGATGGGACGCAAAGCCACTGGCCTAAATCCTAAGAATAATATCAAGAGGATACGGCGGCAGGGTTGCCTGACTGATTTGAGCCACCCGCCTTTTATATCAATAAAGTGCCGCCTTAGTTCAATCCTCTGTTCATCGTATTATTTCTTTGAAAGTGCTTTAACCTAAGTTGACCGATTTAGGTTTAAATAAGGAGGTAAATCAATGACTTTTTCAATTCAAAGCACGCTTTCGGCAATAAAGGCATTTGGTACAAAAATGGGAGTTACTGCCAACAATATTGCCAACGTGGAAACAGAAGGATTCAAAAAAAGCACGGCAACATTGGTTGAAGGTCCTAAAGAAAATGTAGAGGTTGAGATCACACAACCGGACATCCCGGGCCCGATTGTCGTTGATGGAACCAATGGACAATTAACGGAAAGAGAAATGTCCAATGTGGATCTGGCAGAGGAAATTCCGCAAACGATCCTTGCGCAAAGGGGTTATGAGGCAAATCTTGCAACATTAAGGACCCAGGATGAAATGTTGAAATCTATCATTGATATCATTAAGTAAAGAGTCCGGGGCAAAAAGACCCGGATTTGATAGAACCCTGGAGGGAGCTGTTTTACACTTAAAGTCGTAAAAGTTAAAAGTGCCTAAAGTGATCTAAAGTGCCTAAAGTTGAGTTAACGCTAACGCGCTGTCATTAAATATAATTGATAGAATTCCTTAACTTTAGCTCACTTTAAACTCTTGTCCGCCGATGCACTGTGGCGGGTTAGTTCACTTCAAACTCTTGCAGCGATTCTTTAGGCAGAGCCGGAAGTCCAGAGGGCCAGGTTTTTTTATGACCAAATAATGTTTTACCATTTACTGCCCCTGCATACCCGGCATCATTGGCATCGACATCTTTTGGTACCCGGAAGGAATATTAAAAAGAGCGTCAGAAACCGATTTTTCCTGAATGTTTCGGTATTCCATAACCATAGGTCCGGATGGCCCATCCATTTCCATTTTAACGGGAAAGTTCAGCTTTTCAGAAATCCAGTATATTGCATCACCCATGGATGGATCATTGAACGTATAATGATATTTTGAACACATATACCCGTTCACCTTTTCTTTACCCAGAAATGTCTTCTTTCCCATTTTCCCCAGTTCGTCAGGATCAACGGGAGCCATATTTTTCTGACTGTCCGCCGACATTTCCATATACATCGTTTGTTTTGGCATAAGAATCCAGACAACCCCTTTATCTTTCCTGAAAATCGTTATCTGCTTTTCGCCCGCGATGTTCATTTCCTGTCTGAGATTGTTCCCTTTAAGAAACATCTTTCCACTAAAGCTTCCCATGGACGATTTATGAATCATGTCGGCGGTAATATCCGCAGCAATCCCCGGCACTGAAAGCACCAGTACAGTTATCAAAAGAATGCCGCCAAAAAGTTCGAACCTTGATATAAACCTTTTTATCATGTTTTCCCCCTTTTTTAATTTTGAATAAATCATACCAAACTTTAAAAGGAAGTACAATTTTTTCAAAATGATAAATTGGAATACGTCGTTCTGCCAAAATAATGACACAAATATACAAAATTTTGGCGAACAACTCAAATTGAGTCATCAAACTTTAAGGATAATATTGGATAAGCTTTTAAATGAGTCGAGATTTTTATGGAACAATCTTAAAAGAAGTCTTTCTAAAACCGCATGATGTTTTTTGTTTTCCGCCAAACATTAGTGGTCATCATGCCCTTCTATAATGGACAACCCGACGAGACAATGTCCGGTAAAACCACCATTATTATTTTTTGTAATATCACTGATCCTGGTTTTTAAAAACTTGCCGGTTCCTTGTGAGGCCGATGGATTGTATTCCATGTTTATTGTTTCATTTACCTTCAAACACTTAAGGACATCAGAATCCTCTTTTACCAGAATACATAAATCGTTATAGGAAAAGTTGCGTAATTTAAACATATAGACCGGGGCATAGCCATTTATGGAGAACTGGACACTGTAATATTTGTCCAGAATGTGTCTCGACTCAAGGTTTCTTTCGGCAACATCGTTATTGGCAGTCTTTTCTCCCACGTGTTCATCCTCTGATGATCGAAATGCAAAATTGTGCCTTCTTGAAGGGGAAATTTAAGCCGTCCATAACCTTTTCATTGAAAGGGTCGACCAGACCAGTCTTTCCCTGCACTATCGCTTGAAACAGCGTTAAAACATTTCGAAAATATGCACATTGATGGATTAAAACAAAAATAGCACAAATCGTGCCAAAGCAATCCTTGATTTATTCTTTGGTAAATGCACGTTTTTTGCAAACTATTTATAGACCGTCTTATGGCATGGTTTTTGCTGTTTCAAAATCCCATAAAAGTTCTTCTTGCAAAAATAGTTGAAGCCCATTATAAATCTGCAAAAAAACTGGATACATCATATTGTTGATCCTAAATACCCTGGCATATATTTTGAGAGGCATAAATTGACGGGGTTAAATATATAACGATATCTCACCTCTCTTGAAAATGAAAATCTATGGAAGTATATGTAGCAAGACAGCCTATTTTTAATAAAAATAAAAAATTGTTTGGATACGAACTTCTTTTTCGTGATGGATTGTCGAATGCCTTTCCGGACATTGATGGTGATACAGCCACGTCCAAACTCCTATCCAACAGTTTCTTCAGTATCGGCATGAACCAGCTCACAGCCGGCAAAAAAGCCTTTATCAACTTTCCTCAACGTCTATTGTTAAAAAAAATCCCCATGATGTTTCCCTCAGAAAATATGACGGTGGAAATCCTGGAAGATGTGGAGCCCAATGAACAGGTTATCAGTGCCTGTACTGATATTGCAAAGGCAGGATATTCAATTGTTTTGGATGACTTTGTTTTTAGAGACGAATTACGGCCCTTGATCGAGCTTGCAGACATCATTAAAATTGATTTCATGTTGAGCCCCATTGATGAAATTCAACAAATGGTGAATCGATTTAAAGACAATAGCGTCAAATTGCTTGCTGAAAAGATAGAGACATACGAGGATTTTGAAAAGGCTTTATCCATGGGGTTTATTTATTTTCAGGGATATTTCTTCAGCAAGCCGGAAATTATTTCGGGCAAAGAAATCGCCCCTTCCAAAATTACCCTGTTGCAGATCGTGGGTGAGGCAAATAAGAAAGATTGCAGTTTTGAAAATCTCGAGAAACTCATTAACCGGGATGTGTCAATTTCCTACAAATTGCTGCGCTATATCAATTCCGCCTTTTTTAAACGCGCCTGCGAGATCTCTACCATTAAACACGCCATCGTTTTATTGGGAGAGATGGAGATTAAACGTTTTATTTCCATGGTTGCCACTGCAGAGCTGGCTTCGGATAAACCTGACGAGCTTGTTCGTACGTCGATTATTAGGGCCAGATTTTGCGAACTTTTGGGAATGCATTCACAGAACGGGAAAGATATTTCAGAGCTTTTTCTCATGGGCCTGTTTTCCCTTATTGATGCGATGCTCGACAATAATATGGAAAATATCATGCAAACCCTCCCATTGTCGAAAAACATCAAACAGGCCCTGTTGGAGGGAAAGGGCATTCTGGCAGATTATTTAAAACTGGTCTCCAGCTATGAGTCGGCCGATTGGGAGGTATTTTCCTCAATCATTTCCAAAATCAATATCGATGAAAATAAGATCCCTGAATTCTATCAGGATGCCGTAAGCTGGGCAGACTCGTATTTATAGCCTAACGGATTTTATCTTTATCCCGCCGCAATATGCAGCCATATGGAAAATGTTGCAGCAGACAATATAGTACATGAGGAAAGCACTGCCACGGCGAAATCGGTATCCCCGTTCATTTCTTTTGCCATCACATAGGTTAACGTGGCTGTCGGTGATGCCAGAAGAATAAGGCCTGGTAGATACTCATGCAGTTTTATATCGAACAAACGGTAAAAAATAAAACCTACCCCCGGAAGCAGAATCAGCTTCAAAAAACTTGAAGATAAAATTCTAAACATCCTTAACTGCATCAATTTAAAAGACAAAGAAGCCCCGATGAGGATTAAAGCCATAGGGAGTGCGAGTCCGCTTAAAATATCCAGACTTCTGCTGATAATCAGGGGTAACTTTAGCCCTGTAGCGGAAAATAGAATGCCTGCCAGTGCCGAAAGAATCACGGGGTTGCCCAGTATTCTTAATACAACATCTCGTTTGTTTTTTGAGGTTGAAGCATCGTTAGAATTGAATTGAAGGGCGACCACCGCGAGAAAATTCTGTAATATCATGATAAAGCCGGCAATGATACTTGCCCTCACAAATCCATCGTTTCCGAGAGAATAATATGCCACAGCAAGACCGATATATCCCAGATTCCCATGAAAAGAGGCCTGAATAAATGTCCCCAACTCCCCTTTTCTGATACGCCAGATCAACCCCACACACCATGCCACGGCAAAAATAGCTAAAACAGATAAAAGTGTAATAAAAAGAACGGTAACATCAAACTGGGTACTTAAGGACCCTTTGGAAATCGCGTGAAAAATCATGGCAGGGATTGCCAGGTAATAGACCAGCCGGTTTGCCGGTCCTAAAAATTCCGGCTGAATAAACCCTTTAATCCGGACAAACCATCCAAGAGATATTACGGCAAATATCGGAATTATCGTCGTTGCAATATTCATATGAACTGGTTATTCAGTAGATTAATATACTTTCTTGACTTTCAATGATCTGACGCCTACACTTTATTCGATATCTGGAATCTTGAAGCTTTTATTTTTATAGTGTTTTACTGAAAGTTACAAGGTGTTTCTTTTGGAAACCGACTGACTGTTTAAAGGGCTTTAGCACGCGTTAGGCCTATCCGAACGAAATGATGAGTTAAAGATCAATCGGATATTTTAGCGATAAATGATTCTAAATAGCTGAGCTCTTGGGGAGTTTATCTTCTAATTCCTTGAGTATTAGCGGAATGGATGATCTTTTTTTAAAGCGGGTGCTGTTTGAGTGGCTTAGGGATCGTTAGAAAGAACAGGCGCATGCCAAAAGCGACTATTTAGAAAAATTCCCGACCCCTCAAATAGCTCAGGCACGGCTCGGGCTTACAGGTGCTTAAACACAAGTTTTAGTCGTTTGAAAAGAGATATACGCCGTCAAGGGGCGTGCTCGCTGTCTTGGGATTCAAATGCGTTTACCCTGATAAACGAGGAGTATCATGTGAAAAATGATATTATCAATAAAGTCAAAGAGGTTTCCGTTAAAAAAAAATTCCCCGACGGTTCTTCATACACCAGTATCTCTATTGAACATATCATAAACCTCTCAGATCTTCTTCACCTCGGCGGACGTCACATCGAAATTACAGCCCTTAAAGAGAACATAATCCCTGAACATTATGCTCGTAACATGAAAGCATTTTCACCAAAGGATCAGTTGATTCTATTAAGTTCACAGGTAAGCATTGTTGGTTTAGGGGGACTGGGCGGTACCGTAACTGAAATTCTCGCTCGCATTGGAATCGGAACGCTCACACTGATTGAAGCCGACACATTTGAAGAGAGTAATCTGAACCGGCAATTTTTAAGCACGCATCGCCTTCTTAAAACATCAAAAACCAAAGCCGCAATTGAAAGGGTCCGTGAAATAAATCCGACGATTACTGTCCAGATGCATGACGAATTGCTTGACCATAATAATGCATCAAGGCTAATTGAAAATTCAGATGTCATTGTTGACTGCCTTGACAATATACAAACTCGCTTTTTTATAGAAAGCGCTGCAAAAAAGGCCGGATCACCTCTTGTCTCTGCTGCGGTTGCAGGGGCTTACGGCCATGTCATCAGCATCTTTCCTGAAGACAAGGGGTTAAAGCTAATATACGGTGATTCAGATATTCTCCCACAGAAAGGGGCCGAGACTTCATTGGGTTGCTTACCGCATGCTGTCACACTCCTTGCAGCTCTAGAAACTTCCGAAGTCGTAAAAATACTTCTAAAAAAAGGATCGGTCTTAAGGAACAAGCTGGGTGTAATTGATCTGATGGATAATATTTTTGAAATCCTGGATTTGCTTTAATCCGTTAATAAATCGGATCATTTGATCGATTACTATGGAGGTAATCTTGTGAGGAAACCCCATTTGCAATGACAATAAATCTCAAAGAAAAAAATAATATCTCTTCTCGAACATTTCATGTGAAAACGGCCGGCTGTCAGCTTAGGGTTAAACGGATCGAGCCTGACCCTGCAACACGTTTCAAGGATCACCCCACGCTTGTTTTTCTTCATGAGGGTCTTGGTTGTATTGAAATCTGGCGGGATTTTCCGGAAACGCTCTGCGAGTCTGTTGGTTGCTCTGGGCTGGTTTACGACCGAAAAGGCTACGGCGGTTCTGAAATGTTTGAAGGCCCATGGCCGATTGATTATCTGGAGATGGAATCTTTAATATACCTGCCAGCGCTGTTAAAGGCGTGCAACATTAATGATGCCGTTCTCGTCGGACATAGCGATGGAGGCACCATCGCACTCATCACCGCGGCATTTCACAGAAACCTGGTAAGCGGCATTATTACAGAAGCAGCACACATCTTTGTTGAGCCAATAACCATCGAAGGTATTCGCAGTACGGTTGAATCTTTTGAAACCACTTCTTTAAAAGAAAGGTTTGTCCGGTATCACAAAGAACATACGGAGACGATTTTCTACCGATGGGCCAACAGGTGGCTGTCACCTGAATTTTCCAACTGGAATATTCAAAAAGACCTTTCTAAAATAATATGTCCAATCCTCGTTTTACAGGGTGAAGATGATGGTTATGGAACTCCCGCCCAGGTCGAAGGTATCGCCGCCCAGGTATCCGGACCGGTGCATGTCAAACTCATCCCCGATTGCGGCCACACGCCTCATTTTCAGGCTAAAGACACCGTCTTGTCAGAAATGAAGCAATTCATCGAGGGACTCTTTTGACCTGAAATATCAGAGACGTCGGAGAGTTTCGAACGTATGAAACAAAAAAGCCCTGTCTTTTCGGACAAGGCTTTTAAAAAGTATTTTATGTTTTAAATTTCAGACTATTCTTCTGATTCCGTGTCTTTTGTTTTCTTGAGAGGCTTTTTCACTTCAGTTTCGACTTCTTCTTTTTCTTCTGAATCAGCCGATTCCAAAGTCTTTTCTCTGTCTTTTTCATCAGCGTCTTCAGAAATTGTATCGGATGCCAACAATGGGGCCTTGTCATCAGACTCAACCTGTTCTATCGTTGTTTCATCCTTCTCCTCTTCGACCGCAGCTATTTCTTCTTCATCGGCTTTTTTTGTTTCAATATCTTCTTCTAAAGCCTTCTCTTTTTCTATGGGCTCCTCTTCTTTAATATCTTTTTTCTTGTCAGCGCTCTTTTTAGCTATCGGGGCCTTGGCTTTCTTTTTCTTTTTTGTTTTTTTCTTTTTGTCATCCACGGATAAGAGTAGCTCTATCAGTGAAATGGGAGCAGCATCGCCCGGCCGTCTTCCAAGCTTAACAATCCGGGTATAACCTCCTGATCTATCTCCATACAATTCGGAGGCTTCAGCAAAGAGTTTATGAACAACTTCTTTTTCCCTGACAATGGAAAGCGCCTGTCGCCTAGCATGAAGGTCACCCCGTTTTGCCAGAGTAATTAAATTGTCGGCCAACCGTCTTAATTCTTTTGCTTTGGTATCGGTTGTACGAATACGTTGATGTTTGAAGAGCGAGGTCACCATATTTCTGAACATGGCCTCCCTGTGACTGCTTGTTCTATTTAATTTTAAACCCGCTTTTCGATGTCTCATTAGATGAATTACTCTCCTTCCTCTGTATCTTCCTCGGACGACTCAAATCCTTCCAGCTTCATTCCAAGAGAAAGGTCCATTTCGCTGAGTACTTCTTTAATCTCATTTAGAGATTTCCTTCCAAAGTTTTTGGTTTTGAGCATCTCTGCCTCTGTTTTACTGACCAATTGATAGATTTTTACAATGTTTGCGTTTTTAAGACAGTTGGCACTTCGAACAGAAAGCTCAAGTTCTTCAACGCTTCTATAAAGATTCTCATTAAATTTAGGTTTTTCTTTTTCCTCGGTCTTTCTGACAGGCTCCGGCTCAAGCTCTTCATCAAAATTGATAAAAATCGTCATCTGTTCCTTCAATATCTTAGCAGCATAAGCCACTGCGTCTTCAGGCTGAATACTTCCGTCCGTCCAGACCTCGAGAGTTAGTTTGTCATAATCCGTCCTCTGACCGACACGAGCATTCCCCACGACGTATGTTACACGTTTAATCGGTGAAAAAACAGCATCAACCGGAATTGTGCCCAAGGGTGCATCTTCATCTTTGTTCATTTCAGACAAAGAATAGCCTTTACCTGTATTTACGGTCATATTCATTTTTAATTTTGCTTTATCTGAAAGTGTTGCAATATGTTGTTCGGGGTTCAACACTTCACATCTTCCATCCTCGCTGGTGATATCGCCCGCAGTAACCTCCCTCTTTCCCTCCAGATCAATCCGAACTGTTTTCGGTTCAGAATCAGCAAGTTTGAAACGAACCTCTTTTAAATTTAGGATAATCTCGGACACATCTTCATATACATCTTGTATAACACTAAATTCGTGCATAACACCTTCAAACTTTACAGATGTTATCGCAGCACCGTAGAGAGAGGAAAGAATAATCCTTCTTAATGAATTTCCGATGGTTATACCAAATCCTCTTTCAAGAGGTTCACAAACAAACTTTCCATAGCTGGGTTTGCTAGTTACCTGAACCTTTTTTGGCCTTATCATCTCTCGCCAGTTCATGTACATAAGTTCATTTGATGTCATTATAAATTCTCCAATTTTTTTAAGAGGAATATCGGCAGGATATATGACTAATATATTAAATTACAGCTGTCCACCAGCCCATATTTTACATCCTTTATCCTCAACTACTTAGAATAAAGCTCTACTATAAGTTGTTCCTGAATAGGTGTTGTTATATCTTCACGAGAAGGAAATTCTTTTACCATTCCTTTCATGTTCTCTTTTTCTAAATCAAGCCACTGCGGAATACCCCTTCGTACCACAGCACCAAGTGCATCCTCTAAGGCCTGAATCTTTCGGCTCTTTTCTCTGACTTCAACAACATCCCCGATTTTAATGAGATACGATGGAATATTAACTTTTTTTCCATTAATCAGAAAGTGATTGTGCCTTACAAAATGGCGGCCTTGAGATCGAGAATTAACAAAGCCCAATCGATAAACAACATTGTCAAATCTGCGTTCCAAAAATACCAAAAGATTTGTACCGGTAATACCTTTCTGATGATCTGCTCTTTCAAAAAATAGGTGGAACTGTTTTTCTGAAAGACCGTACATCCGTTTTACTTTCTGCTTTTCTCTAAGCTGAATCCCGTAATCTGATATTTTTCTGCCGCGACGTTGCCCGTGCTGACCCGGTGGATAACCGCGTCGATCAAAAGCACATTTATCCGAATAACAGCGGTCTCCCTTAAGAAACAATTTTAAGTTTTCGCGCCGGCATATCCGGCATACTGAACCTGTATATCGAGCCAAGAATTCCTCCTTAGTCTTTTATTTGTGAACTTGATTATCTCTGTGCCAAAAAGTTAAAAAAATTATTATTCCCTTATCACAAATAATTGAACATTTTCGACCATTGAATCTTCTAATAATTAAACCCTTCTTCGCTTGGGTGGTCGACAACCATTATGCGGTATTGGCGTGACATCCTTAATCATTACAACGTTAAATCCCGCAGCTTGCAGCGATCGAAGAGCGGATTCCCGTCCGGAACCCGGGCCTTTGACGTACACCTCTACATTTTTCATCCCGTGTTCCATTGCTTTTTTAGCAGCATCTTCTGCTGCAATCTGAGCAGCAAAGGGTGTGCTCTTTCTTGATCCCTTAAAACCCTGCACTCCTGAACTCGACCAGGCGACGACATTTCCCGCAGGGTCTGTAATTGTAACGATCGTATTGTTAAAAGTCGACTGAATATGAACGATACCGCTGGGTATATTTTTCTTTTCTTTTCGTTTGGTTCGAACTTTTTTTGCCATGGTTTATGCTCCTGACAACCGATTCATTATCCATCATTGATCATTATCAACGCTGAACAAATAACTTTTTATTTTTTTCTAACGCCACCCTTCTTCTTGATAGCTGATCTTCTGGGACCTTTTCGAGTTCGTGCGTTTGTACTTGTCCTCTGTCCGCGCACCGGCAGTGACTTTCGATGTCGAAGACCTCGGTATGCTCCAAGATCCATCAATCTTTTAATATTCATTGAAACTTCGGTACGAAGTTCTCCTTCAACTTTATAATCGTTATCAATTAACTTGCGGATACTGTTTATCTCGGATTCTGACAAATCATCTGTCTTCGTATCACCATTAATTTTAAGCTGTTGGAGTATGCGCTTTGAAATACTAGGACCGATACCAAAAATATATGTAAGTCCCACCTCAATTCGTTTGCGTCTCGGCAAATCTACTCCTGCGATTCTTGCCAAAGCTATTCCTCCTTTTTTATCCCTGCCTTTGTTTGTGTCGTTTATTCTCGCAGATAACTCTGACAACTCTTTTTCTGCGAACGATCTTACACTTGGCGCATATTTTCTTAACCGATGCTCTTACTTTCATTCAAAATACCCCTTCAGAAAGGAAGTGGATTATATAATGGATAGGCAAATAGATTCATCAATCACCTATTACCCATTACCCATAACCGATCTTTTCTTTATTTTGACCTGTACGTTATTCTTCCACGAGATAGATCATATGGAGAAAGTTCAACTGTGACTTTATCTCCAGGCAATATTTTAATAAAATGCATGCGCATTTTACCGGAGATATGCGCAAGCACCTTGTGTTTATTTTCAAGTTCTACCTTGAACATTGCATTGGGCAATGTCTCGAGCACTACACCTTCAACTTTGATGGCCTCTTCTTTCGGCATATTTGCCCCCTACTTGTTCGCTAAAACGTATTAGAATCTCCCTTTCCTTTTTGCCCCGCCCTTTTTTAAAAATCCTTCGTAATGTCGGGTCAGCATATGAGATTCTATTTGCTGAATGGTATCGATGGCAACCCCTACAACAATTAAAAGAGCCGTACCACCAAAATAAAAAGGAACATTGAACTTTGTCATTAAAACAGATGGCAATACGCACACTGCAGAAACATATATAGCCCCACCTAAAGTGATTCGAGTCAAAACCCTGTCGATATAGTCCGCCGTACGTTTACCCGGACGGATACCTGGAATATATCCACCCTGTTTTTTCATATTATCTGCAACATCGGCAGGATTAAACGTAATGGCGGTATAAAAATAGCAGAAAAAGAATATAAATCCGACATATAAAGCTTCGTATGCAATGTTACCCGGCCGCATGGCTGAAGCCACACTCTGCATCCATGGAACGGCAATAAAGCTGGCCAATGTTGCCGGAAACATTATAATTGATGAAGCAAAAATCGGCGGTATAACACCTGAAGTGTTAACCTTTAGCGGCAAATGAGTACTTTGACCACCATACATTTTTCGGCCGACGACTCTTTTGGCATACTGAACCGATATCCGCCGCTGGCCCGTCTCCATGTAGATAATAAAAGCGATTACAATTACCATTAGAACAACTAAAATGAGGATGGCAAACAACCCCATTTCACCTGTTGAAAGAAGGCGGAATGTATTTCCGGTTGCAGTCGGCATTCGTGCGACAATACCGGCGAATATGATCAGAGAAATACCGTTGCCGATACCCCGTTCAGTAATCTGTTCACCCAGCCACATAATAAAGGCCGTCCCCGCCGTTAGGGTCATTACTGTCATGAGTCTGAATGCCCATCCGGGGATAATAACCACCGGGGCTCCACCGGGAGAAGTCATTTTTTCAAGGCCGATACTAATACCGAATCCCTGAATTACGCTGAGCAGTATCGTGCCGTAACGGGTGTATTGTGTGATTTTTTTTCTTCCCTGTTCACCCTCTTTAGACAAGCGTTCTAGATGCGGAATTGTCACCGTTAAAAGCTGAAGTATAATCGATGCACTGATATAAGGCATTATCCCGAGAGCAAAAACAGAAAGCCGTTCTAAAGCACCGCCCGAAAACATATCAAAAAGACCAAGTAAGGTCCCTTTTGCTTGCGCAAAAAAAGAGGCCAGAGCCACAGCGTCTATGCCCGGGGTCGGCACATGAACACCAACACGATAGACAATAAGCAGTCCTAATGTATATAAAATCCTTTTTTTCAGCTCCGGGATTTTGAATATATTTCCGAACCCGCCACCAAGCATATTAACCAACCTCTATGTTCCCGCCAGCGGCAATGATTTTTTCTCTGGCGTTTTTACTGACCCCATTCACCTTGATGGTAAGCGGAATTTTAATTTCTCCTTGTCCGAGTAGTTTTATACCGTCTCTTCGGCCTTTAACAAGACCGGCTCGAACAAGAGCGGCCTCATCCACCATACTCCCGCTCTCAAACTTTGCCAAGTCACGAATATTAATTACGGCTATTTTCTTTTTAAATATATTGGTAAAGCCGCGTTTGGGTAAACGACGATGAAGCGGCATTTGGCCGCCTTCAAAACCAGGCCTTACACCGCCTCCACTGCGGCTGTTATGACCTTTTGTTCCTCTTCCGGCTGTTTTTCCTGTACCTGATCCCACACCGCGTCCTACACGTTTTCGGTTTTTGCGTGATCCGTCTGGTGGTAACAATTCATTCAGTTTCATCTATTTTTCTTCCTCGACTTTCACCAGATGCGAAACCGCTTGGACCATCCCTCGAATAGAAGGTGTATCTTTAAGTTCAACCGTTCTATTAATCTTTGTCAGTCCCATGCCTCGCAATACTTTCCGGTGTTTTTCGGGCCTTCCAATCATGCTTTTCACAAGAGTTATTTTCAACATTTCACTCATTTATTATTCCTCACAATTAAATACTGCGCTTCTTCCAAGACTTTGCTCGGAAGAAGTGGCCCTTCGTAGTAGTTATTTCTGTCTATGGTTTGAAACTCGAAACTTGATACTTGAAACGATAAAAGGCATTCTGCCATTTTAAAAATGCCCTAATCCTTATCCTTCCAGTTTCAAGTTTCAAATTTCCAGTTTCTTTTCATTTACAAAAACAATAGGTTTATAAACATCGGCAACATTTTGTCGATGTTGCGGTGTTAAGCGCCTAAAGGGCTTCTACTTCAATATTTCGCCTGGCAGCAACCTGTTCGCGACTCTGCAATCGAGAAAGACCTTCAATGGTGGCCTTAACGACATTGTGAGGATTATGCGACCCCATACACTTTGTTAGAATATTCTGAATACCTGCGGCTTCCAGCACGGCTCGAACAGCTCCGCCTGCAATAAGGCCGGTACCTTTGGAAGCAGGTTTTAACAGAACGCGGCCGGCACCATATTTTCCGACAACGACATAAGGTATCGTCTCATTAACCAAAGGTATTTTGACCATGTTCTTTTTAGCTTTCTCTATACCTTTGCGAATTGCCTCAGGTACTTCACCGGCCTTTCCAAGTCCGTAGCCAACGCTTCCCTCACCATTACCAACCACAACGATGGCACTGAAGCTGAACCTGCGTCCTCCCTTGACAACCTTTGCAACACGGTTAATGTAAACAACCTTATCAATTAACTGATTTTCGCCTTTATCCTGTTTGAACAAAAATCTGCCTCCTTCATCATAAATGATTCAAACCACATGCCATCAAGTATTAACGTCTAAAAATTCAATCCCGTCCCACGGGCACCATCTGAAACAGCCTTAACTCGACCGTGATATAAAAAACCATTTCGGTCAAAAACAACTTTGTTTATACCCTTTTTTATGGCCCTCTCCCCGATGAGTTTCCCGATAAAACCTGCCAAGGCAACTTTATTTTCAAATTCAGGGTGTTCTTTTACTACTTTTTCCATGCTTGATGCAGCCACCAGAGTATGTCCATACGTATCATCAATGACTTGAGCGTAGATATGTTTTGAGCTTCGAAATACACTCAGTCTAGGACGTTCCTTTGTACCGACCAGATGTTTTCTGATCCTCTTTTTTCTCTTTAAACGCGCTCTTTTTTTTAAATTCAATGATCCCATATTCTATAACCTTATAATGCTTTGGCTCCGGCTTTCCCGGCCTTTCGCTGAATACGTTCCTCTGAATATTTAATTCCCTTGCCCTTATAGCTTTCGGGCGGTCTCAATCTCCGAATAGATGCAGCGGTATGCCCTAACAACTCTTTGTCGATACCCGTCAATGTTATAGCATTTTTTTTGTCAATGGATGCTGAGATACCTTCGGGAAGATCAAATTTAACAGGATGTGAATATCCAAGATTAAATTCGATACAGTTACCACTAAGCATTGCACGATAGCCGATACCATTTATTTCAAGAACCCTTTCAAATCCTTTGCTCACTCCGATAACCATATTGGCAACAAGGCTGCGGGTCAATCCTCGAAAAGCCCCACTGGTCCTGTCATCTTTAACAACGTTCACCTTTATCATTCCATCTTCTATCTTTAAATCAACTGCTGGATGAATTGATCTTGTAAGGGTTCCCTTATCACCCTGCACAGTAATAATTCTGTCCTTATATGTTATCTTGGTCTTATCTGGTATACTTATTGGTGCTTTTCCTACTCTTGACATGGATTGCTTCCTTATCGGTCATTCATTATTCTAATCATCTATCAATGATGATGGATAAACTTACCAAATATTGCAGAGAATTTCCCCTCCCACATTTTTAGCTCTGGCCTGCTTATCCGTCATTATTCCTGTTGAGGTTGATAAAACCGCAATACCCATTCCGTTCAAAACCGGTTTTACATCCTTGCTCTTGGCATAGACGCGTCTACTGGGTTTACTGACGCGTTCAAGGCCATAAATTGCGTGGGTCTCTTCTTCATCATATTTAAGATAAACACGTAAGATGCCTTGTTTCTTATCTTTAATGAACTTGTAATTTTTTATAAAACCTTCATCTTTTAATACCCGGGCCAAATCCATTTTTAATTTTGACCCTGGGACGTCGACACTATTGAATTTTGCCTTTCCCGCATTTCTTATTCTGGTCAGCATGTCAGCAATTGGATCGCTCATCGCCATAAATTTCTCCGTTTTTGATTCTTTAAGCGTTTATTCCTGATTTCTCAGGATGAATACAATTTGAATATACTTAAGTCAGTTTTAAACAATCACCAGCTTGATTTCACTACTCCAGGAAGCTTACCTTGGGAGGCGAGATCTCGGAAACAAATACGACAAATTCCAAATTTTCTTAAAAATCCCCTTGGCCTGCCGCAAATGGGGCACCGGTTGTACGTTCTCACTTTGAACTTGGGTTTTTTAACTGCTTTTATTCTAAGAGATTTTTTTGCCAAACCTTCCTCCATATTTTATTGACAATTCGCTGCTTATTCTTCAATTCCTGAACGGCATACCCATTAATTTTAGAAGTTCTTTACCCTCTTTGTCCGTCTTTGCAGATGTAACTATCGTAATGTTAAGGCCTTTGATGTTATCAATTTTATCGTAATCGATTTCAGGAAAAATAATGTGTTCTCTAATTCCCAACGTATAATTTCCGTGACGATCAAGCGCTTTTCCCGAAAGACCTCTAAAATCACGAACACGCGGCAGTGCTATATTCACCAGTTTATTATAAAAATCATACATACGTTTATGACGAAGTGTAACCCTACAGCCTACAGGCATTCCTTCCCTCAACTTGAACGCTGCTATGGACTTTTTAGCACGAGTGATAACCGGTTGCTGACCTGCTATAATTTTAAGTTCTTCAAAGGCTGAATCAAGGAGTTTGATGTTATGTATCGCTTCGCCAAGTCCCATATTCAATACGATCTTTTCAAGTTTTGGAACTTGCATGATGTTATTGTATTTAAAAGTTTCGAACAACTTGGGAACGACTTCTTTATGATAATACTGTCTTAATTGTGACATTCAATTCCTCCGACACACGACCCTAAGAATCTATAACTTCATTGCATTTTCTGCAAACACGTATCTTTTTCCCATCCTCAAGACGCTTCATTTTGATTCTTACGGGTGTAACACATTTGCTGCATATCAGCATGACGCTGGACCAATGGATCGGCGACTCGCTCTCAATTATTCCGCCCTGCCTGTTCTTTGCACTGGCCCGGGCATGTTTTTTCATCATATTGATATTTTCAATAATGATTCTGCTATTCTTTCTTTTTAAATTAAGAACTTTACCGATTTTACCCTTATCCTTGCCGGCGATAACCTTTACTTTATCGTCCTTTCTTATGTGACATTTATTTTTTATCATGAATCAATTCTCCACTGGACCTTATAATACCTCCGGTGCAAGTGATATAATTTTCATAAATCTTTTGGCTCTAAGCTCTCTCGCTACCGGACCGAATATACGCGTCCCAATGGGTTCTTTGGTCTGCGTAATTAAAACAGCCGAATTATCATCGAATCGTATGTATGATCCATCCGATCTTCGAATCTCCTTTTTGGTTCGAACCACAACAGCCTTCAAAACATCCCCTTTTTTGACCTTGGTATTCGGAATGGCTTCTTTAACAGATACAACAATGATGTCACCGACACTTGCATACCTTCTCCGTGAACCCCCAAGAACTTTTATGCAGTATAATATCTTAGCTCCAGAATTGTCTGCCACAGTCAATCTTGTCTCCGCCTGAATCATCTTTTTTACTTTCCTTATATAATTAGGTTTTAATCTTCAACGCTTTTTATAGTTTTTTAAAACCTAAAATGTTCGCAAAAAGTTATGTTTTTTGAAGTGTTTAAAAAACTGTCGTTTAACAATCAAACAGCTTTTTCGAGAATTTCGCTAATACGCCATCTCTTGGTTTTGCTAATTGGACTGGACTGGCTGATCAACACTTTGTCGCCAACACGAGAAGCATTATTTTCGTCATGAGCGGCAAATCTGGCACGTCTTCTAATATACTTTTTATAAAGTCTATGTTTAACCAGCCTCTCAACCAGGACAATTACGGTCTTGTCCATCTTGTCGCTAACAACAGTCCCGACCATCTGTCTTTTTAATAATCGTTTCTTCATTGCAATAATTATTTTAACCCGCCTCGTTATTTAATTCAGATTGTCTTATTATGGTTTTCACCTTGGCAATATCACGTTTAGTTTGCTTCATCTTCTGGGAATTTTCGAGCTGGCCGGTTTCATGCTGAAAGCGCAGGTTAAATAATTCCTCTTTAAGATCATCCAGTTTTCGAAGCATTTCTTCCATGCTCAAATCTTTAATCTCACTCGCTTTCATTACAAATCACTCCTCTCTACAAACCTTGTCTTTACAGAAAGCTTATGTGAGGCAAGCCGAAGCGCTTCTTTGGCCAAGTCCCTGGAAACACCTTCCATTTCATAGAGAATTCTTCCGGGGCGAACGACCGCCACCCATCCTTCAGGAGATCCTTTTCCTTTTCCCATTCTGACTTCAGCAGGCTTTTTCGTAAACGGTTTATCCGGGAATATCTTTATCCACAACTTTCCACCTCTTTTCACATGTCGTGTCATTGCGATACGTGCGGCCTCAATCTGCTTTGAACTGATTGTCCCGCACTCAATGGCCTGCAATCCAAATTCACCGTGATCGAGATGACATCCCCGATATGAAATCCCCATCATCCTGCCTTTTTGCTGTTTTCGAAATTTTACCTTCTTTGGACTAAGCATCTCCTACATCTCCATTACGACATTGTCTGATACCCGATAAAAGTCAAAAAGTGGCTTTTTTAAAAGCCATCTCAAAATTTCAGATTACGCTCAAGTACAACGCGCGAACCGATGAAAAAGCGCAGCATACAGGGAAGTATGTGAACATTTTGAAGAGGCTCGTTGAAAATCCCGTCATGCGGGGCAACACCGTACTTAAGCGTTAGATGTATTTTTGAAATGGCTTGTATAACGATCCAAACCTAACCACCAAACGCTACATTATCTTTTTTTAAAATTTCTCCTTTAAAAATAAATACCTTTATACCAATGATTCCATATGTTGTCCGAGCTTCTACAAAACCGTAGTCTATATCCGCCCTTAAAGTATGTAAAGGTATTCGGCCTTCTCTATACTGTTCGGTCCTCGCCATCTCGGCCCCGCCCAACCGGCCTGAACATATAATTTTTATACCCTCGGCACCAAATCGCATCGCGGATGACATACCGCGCTTCATGGCACGTCGAAATGCAACTCTCCGTTCAATCTGAAGTGCTATATTTTCAGCGACAAGCTGGGCATCCATCTCAGGTTTTCTGACTTCTTGGATATCGATAATGATTTCATGCGAAACAATTTTTTCAAGTTCTTTTTTGAGCAACGCTATTTCAGATCCCTTCTTTCCGATGACAATTCCGGGCCTGGATGTAAATATACGGAGTCTGACTCGCTTGGCCGATCTTTCAATTTCAATCTTTGAAATACCTGCATGGTATAGCTTCTTTTTTATAAACTTCCTTATATTATAATCTTCCAAAATATAATCAGCATATTTTTTTCCGGCATACCACCGAGATTCCCAGGTTTTAACAATACCCAATCTCAAACCAATAGGATTTACTTTCTGGCCCAAGCTGTTACCTCCTTATTTAAATCTAACTTTCAGATAGAATGACCGTTATATGAGCGGTCCTTTTTAATATACGCGTACCTCTGCCGCGCGCTCTGGCTTTAAAACGCTTCAACGTTGGCCCCTGGTCCGCCGTAATATTATGAATAACCAGAGAATCGACATCCATATCCGGATACTGATCAGCATTTGCCACAGCGCTTCTGATTGTTTTTTCAACGATTGATGCTGCCTTCTGCGGCATAAATTTGAGTATGTTCAGTCCTTCTTCTACGGGTTTTCCCTTAACGCCATCAATCAACTTACGAACTTTCTGAGGAGAAATCCGAACATATTTTGCTACAGCTTTAACTTCCATTACAAAAACTTCCTTTTCCGCCGGCTTTATCGTTTTATCCTTGATTTTTTATCAGCAGCATGTCCATAATACGTCCGAGTCGGTGAAAATTCACCGAGCTTATTTCCTACCATGTCTTCTGTTATAAATACGGGAACAAACTTTCTTCCATTATGAACCGCCAGGGTAATACCCACCATCTCAGGAATTATTGTCGACCTTCTGGACCATGTCTTAATTACTCGGTTGCTGCGTGTTTCCTGGGAGATACGTACCTTCTTAAACAGTTTTTGATCAACAAACGGACCTTTTTTCAACGATCGTGGCATAATTTCTCCTGCTATTTCTTAGTACGCTTTTTAATAATATAGCGATTGCTTTTCCCTGTTTTGCGCGTTTTAAAACCCTTTGTCGGCATACCCCAAGGGCTGCATGGATGTCGTCCGCCGGAAGATCTTCCCTCACCGCCACCCATTGGATGGTCAACCGGGTTCATGGCAACACCTCTAACTTTGGGACGTCTTCCAAGCCATCGTTTGCGTCCTGCTTTACCAAGAGATATATTCTCATGGATCACATTTCCAAGCTGGCCGATGGTAGCCTTGCAGCTTGAAAGAATCATTCGAACTTCTCCGGATGGAAGCTTGATAAGCGCATAGCGATCTTCTTTTGCCATTAACTGGGCGTATGTTCCGGCACTTCTGACAATCTGTCCGCCCTTTCCGATACGCAATTCAATGTTATGAATATGTGTTCCAAGTGGAATATTGCTAAGAGGTAATGTATTGCCAGGTTTTATATCTGCTTCAGGTCCTGAAATCACGGTATCGCCAACCCGAAGATTTACCGGTGCCAGTATATATCGCTTCTCACCGTCAGCATAGTTAAGAAGCGCAATTCGTGCGGATCGATTCGGATCATACTCGATGGCCGCCACTCTGGCAGGAATTCCTATTTTATCTCTTTTAAAATCGATAACCCTGTAATGCCGTCTATGACCGCCGCCGCGATGTCTGCACGTAATACGGCCGTAGGAGTTACGGCCTCCTTTTTTCTTAACTACCTTTAAGAGACTCTTTTCAGAAGCAGTGCTGGTAATTTCATCAAATGTCGAATATGATTGAGCACGCCTCCCGGCAGATGTAGGTTTTACTTTTTTTACACCCATGACTTACCCCTTTTACACGCCTTCAAAAAAATCAACTCGCTCACCGGGCATCAATCTGACGATCGCTTTTTTCCAGTCTCTGCGTTTTCCTGTAATTCGACCTCTTTGTTTAATCTTGCCCTTGATCTGCATTGTTTTTACCGTATCGACCTTGACATTGAAAATATTCTCGACAGCCTTTTTAATCTCAACTCTGTTCGCCCTGCGATCGACCTCGAATGAAATTTGATTAAAACTCTCTTTTTGAATATTTGTTTTTTCAGTAATCAAAGGTCGTTTAATTAAATCACGCGGAATCATACAAGCAGCCTCCCTTCAATGGACTTTATCGAAGACTCAAGCAAAACAACATTCTCATATTTAAGAATGTCATATACGTTCATTCCTTCTACTTTTAATACTTTTACTCCGGGAACATTTCTGGAAGACAGCTCGAGATTCTCATTCTTTTTATCGGTGATAATCAATGCATTTGTTACGTTTAATATATCCATAACCGCTAAGAATTCTTTAGTCTTAATCTTATCGAGATCAAACTCGTCAATCACAATAAGGTTGTCTTCTTCAAGCTTTCTGCTCAAGGCCATCTTAAGTGCCAGTCTTTTTACCTTTTTGGGAACCTTGTACGAATAGGATCTGGGATCTGGCCCAAAAACAGAGCCTCCGCCTCTTAACAGGGGTGATTTAATATCACCACGGCGTGCTCGCCCGGTTCCTTTCTGTCTAAACAGTTTTCTTCGACTTCCCCTTATATCGCTGCGATGTTTTACGGAAGCGGAACCTGCACGTCTATTTGCAAGTTGCATGGTTACAACTTCATGCAATATACTCAATTTAACGGGAATCTTGAAAATGTTGTCTTCAAGTTCAACCTGTGAAACTTTTTCTGCGTTACAATTTATAACATCTACAACAGCCATATCATTAATATCTCAAGATTTCTTTAATTTATGTTATCGTTTAATTCTTTCAAACGGACGATATATATATTTAATTTTATATCCTGCTAAAAGCGGGATTTGGATGGATTCAAGCTCAATATGAAAAAACCGTCATTTTTTAGCGATTTTGGGCTTCTTGATTTCAATAATACCGTTTCTCGAACCCGGAATTGCACCTTTTATCAGAATAATATTTTCTTCCGGCCTAATGTCGGCAATTTCCAAATTACGAGTTGTTTGTTTAGTATTCCCATATTGACCCGGCATTTTTTTACCCTTAATAACCTTTGCAGGCCAAGCACTGCAACCGATGGAACCTGGAATTCTGTGGCTGTGACTACCATGGGTCTTCTTTCCGCCATGGAATCCATGACGTTTAATAACACCTGAAAAACCCCTTCCTTTGGTCGTTCCGGTAACATCTATATATTCTCCGACATTGAAAATATCTATATTTATTGTCTGACCGAGCTCATATTCACCTGGATCATTCACATAAACTTCACGCAGAAATGCAAAACGCATTTCACCACTTTTATTGAAATGACCTTCCAACGCCTTGTTTACACGAGATTTCTTTTTCTCTCCAAAACCAAGTTGAAGTGCATTATATCCGTCTGTGGCGACGGTCTTTATTTGGGTAACCACACATGGGCCAACTTGAATGGCTGTCACCGGTACATATTTACCTTCGGAAGTGAACAGACCCGTCATTCCTAATTTTTTTCCTATCAGTCCATTACACATTACGATTATTTTATCCCTTTTTCGCTTTTATGAAACGACCTTTATTAAATGCTACAGTTTTATCTCAACATCTACGCCCGGAGAAAGATCCAGCTTCATTAAAGCATCAACAGTTTGTTGAGTCGGCTCCAAAATATCGAGAAGCCGTTTGTGTGTTCTGATTTCAAACTGTTCACGAGATTTTTTGTCTACATGAGGAGATCGAAGAACACAGTATTTGTTAATTCTTGTTGGAAGTGGTATGGGTCCGACGACCTTTGCTCCGGTTTTATTGGCAGTATCGACAATATCTCCAACAGATTGATCCAGAAGTTTATGGTCATATGCCTTAAGTCTGATCCTGATTTTAGTATTCATTATCATTATTTATTTTCTCTTTATTCGATAATCTCACTGACCACACCGGCACCAACCGTCCGACCGCCTTCCCTGATGGCAAACCTTAACTCTTTTTCCATCGCTATGGGCGTTATCAACTCCGCCGCTATCGTCACATTGTCTCCGGGCATCACCATCTCTATACCTTCCGGTAATGTCAAATTCCCCGTAACATCCGTCGTACGAAAATAAAACTGAGGCCGATATCCATTGAAAAACGGCGTGTGACGGCCGCCCTCCTCCTTACTCAATATGTAGACCTCCGCCTTGAACTTCGTGTAAGGCTTAATCGATCCCGGTATTGCCACAACCTGACCACGCTCAACCTCATCTCGCTTGGTCCCTCGCATCAATACACCGATGTTGTCGCCGGCCCGACCCTCATCCAAAAGCTTCCTGAACATCTCTACTCCCGTACACACCGTCTTCATCGTCGGACGAATCCCAACAACTTCAATGTCATCCCCAACATGAATAACCCCTCGCTCAACACGTCCCGTGACCACCGTCCCACGACCCGATATGCTGAAAACATCCTCTATCGGCATCAAAAACGGCTTGTCTATATCACGCTTGGGCTCAGGAATAAACGTGTCCACCGCATCCAGTAACTCAAAAATACACTTGGCTTCCTCACTGTCCGGATCATCACTCTCAAGCGCCTTTAACGCACTCCCGCGAATGATCGGTGTGTCATCCCCCGGAAACTCATACTTGTCCAATAACTCCCGAAGCTCCAACTCTACAAGCTCTATCAGTTCTTCATCATCCACCATGTCACACTTGTTTAAAAATACAACAATCTGCGGAACGCCAACCTGACGCGCCAATAATATGTGCTCACGCGTCTGGGGCATCGGACCATCGTCGGCCCCAACAACCAAAATGGCACCGTCCATCTGAGCCGCACCCGTTATCATGTTCTTGATGTAATCCGCATGACCCGGACAATCCACATGTGCATAATGACGATTCGTCGTCTCATACTCAACATGCGCCGTCGCTATGGTTATTCCTCGCTCCTTCTCCTCAGGGGCCTTGTCTATCTGATCAAAAGGAACAAAATCCGCCATACCCTTCATGCCCATGTGCTTCGTTATCGCCGCCGTCAAAGTCGTCTTGCCGTGATCGATATGACCAATCGTACCGACATTTACATGCGGCTTGGTCCTCTCAAACTTTGCCTTACCCATCTTTGAAACCCTCCCATGCTTTGTTGGAATTGATTTTTTAGCAAGGTGCTTTGGCTTTAAACAAATTTATCCTATTCAAAGTTTTCCCGTATGCGCCCTATTGTCTAAAATAATGGAGCCCACGACCGGGATCGAACCGGTGAACCTCTTCCTTACCAAGGAAGCGCTCTACCGACTGAGCTACGTGGGCGCTCCTGTATACTCCTATGATACTGCCTCAAAAACCGTTAATGCAGTCTATATTCAATTTGGAGCGGGAGACGAGACTCGAACTCGCGACATCCAGCTTGGAAGGCTAGAGCTCTACCAACTGAGCTACTCCCGCTCATATCACATAAATAATACCCTGTATTGAACCTCTTCGTTTAGTGATGATTTTGAAAAAAATAAGTTCCTCAAAATGTGTAGTAAGCGTTATGAAAGAAGTCATGTAGTTCCTGTCGATTTCGCCAAATAAGCCAAAATCTCCTACATACGACCTACTTTGAGGCTGGTGGTGGGGGGAGGATTTGAACCTCCGAAGGCTTCGCCGACAGATTTACAGTCTGTTCCCTTTGACCACTCGGGAACCCCACCTGAATTATATTTTCATATATGGAGCCAGAGACAGGAGTTGAACCCGCGACATCCTCATTACAAGTGAGGCGCTCTACCAACTGAGCTACTCTGGCAGCACATTTATTAACCTTTCTCTCATAAAACTGTTTCTTTTACCTATGTTTTTATTTTTTATCAAGTCTGATTTTTAGCCGTTATACATAATAATCGGCAAATATTAGGCATAATTAACAATATTGTCCTAATTATTGCCTTTTACTCTTTTTTCTATTTATTTTTCACACATGATATCTTGTTATTTTTTTGCCGCACCTCGTCATAAGTGAACAATAAATTGACGACAAAATTTAAAGACAACACTTATAGTCTCCAAACAATTTCTTATCTAATTGTTATTACAGTTCTTATTCATACATCCGGATTCGTTTTATCCTGGCATATTATTTGCTTAATAAAAGCATATATGGTTATAAAAGCAAGAAAAAAGTGTTAGAATCGTATCATTTTCAAAAACGAATCAGAATCAAGAAAAGGTTGTCTCGAGCTCCTATAAACAAAGCTTTTATCAAGTTTTCAGCAAGATAAAGCCTTGACAAAAGCGCCAAATGTTGTGTAATCGGACATTAACCATTAAAATCTGATATGAATCGAGGTATTAATTTGATAAAGTCACGATTTATTATTCTGCCTGTGCTAATGTTTTTGTTCTTATGCGGTTGCGCACAGAATCTTCATAAAAATCACGTATCACCGGAAGAGGCTTTTTTTTCGGATCACGAAAGTTCGCCTTATCCTTCGACAATGTCCGGCAACGTCGTTTCTGATACATCATCTCCGACAGGTGCCTTTGATGTTTCAGAATTACCCGAAAAAGTCGACATCGAAAATCAAAATCCCTCTTTTTTAGGCCCCGTCAGTCTGGAAGACGCTGTAAATTCATCAGACTCAGACCATCTAACAAATGGTCAAAATCATGAATCAGAAGATTCTGATCGAGGGGAAAAAATACAATCTGTCCTTGATGAAGCCCTTGATTTTTGCCAAACATCCCAGGATTTTTGGCAAAAAGGAGAGCTTGAAAACGCTCTTGAAGCTCTGGACCATGCTTATGCTTTAATTTTAAAAACCGATACAACCAACATTCCTAAACTCATACAGCAAAAAGAAGATCTGCGTTTTTTGATTTCTAAACGCATTCTTGAAATCTACGCATCGCGTAATATTGTTGTAAACGGAAATCACAATGCCATTCCTTTGGTGATGAACAAACATGTTCAGCTTGAAATCAATCACTTTACCAAATACGGCGAAAAAAAATTTTTCATCGAAGCCTACAAACGTTCGGGAAAATATCGCCCATATATTGTTTCAGAACTCAAAGCAGCCGGTATGCCGGTTGAATTATCATGGCTTCCGCTAATTGAAAGCGGATTCAAGGTCAATGCGCTTTCAAGGGCCAGAGCCCTTGGACCCTGGCAGTTCATCCCCTCAACCGGATACAAATTTGGTCTTAAACGTGACAAATACATCGATGAAAGGATCGATCCGATCAAATCAACCAAGGCTGCCATTGAATATCTGAAAGAATTGCATCAAATTTTTGGTGACTGGTCAACTGTCCTGGCAGCTTATAATTGTGGCGAAGGACGGGTTCTTAGAGTCATTCGATCTCAGAACATAAACTACCTTGACAATTTCTGGGATCTTTATGAGCGTCTTCCTCGGGAAACCGCCAGATACGTTCCCCGCTTTATGGCTGCTCTTTTTATTATTAACAATCCGGAAAAATACGGGCTCGATGCCATTACTGTTGATGAGCCGTTAGAATATGAGAATGTAACGGTTTCAAAACAGATCCATCTTAAAAATGTTGCCAAAGAAATCGGTGTTGCTGAAAAAACGCTCAGAGAACTTAATCCTGAGCTTCGTTACCGTATACTGCCTCAAGATGAATATCCGCTTAGGGTTCCCCCGGGAAAAAGCGAAGTTCTGCTGGCAAATCTGGATAACATACCGGTGACACATCCGCCTCAGCCTGCCTATGTCTATCATCGGATAAGGCCCGGCGAAAGTCTTTCCACCATTGCCAGAAGATACCGTTCCAGCGTCAGAAAAATTATGCGCGCAAACAATCTACACCGATCGAGCTATATCGTTGCGGGGAAAAAACTCAAAATACCTCGCAGAGGAACAATGCCATACAAGCCGGAAATAGACCCCAACAAAGATGTTACACTCCCATCCATCCATGTTGTAAAAAGAGGCGATTCACTCTGGAACATTGCCAAACGATATGACACAACAACCAAAAAGATCCAGAGTTTAAACGATTTGCAGACAACTCAACTGCATATCGGCCAGGTTTTAAAGATGCCCGGATACAAAGATGAAAAAATAGAGGTCGGAGATCTAAAGGTATATCTGGTTAAACGCGGTGATAGTCCTTTTGATATCGCACAACTTCACAATATGCCCCTTAAACGATTTCTGCGCATCAATCTTTTAACGCCCAACAGCACGATATATCCAGGACAAAAACTATTTATAGAATAGCCGATCTTGATTAAAATAATAATAAAGCAGATCCCCGTGGAACCGTTTCAGGTCCTGACATATCTGGTGGCCTGCCCCCAAAGCTTGGATGCAGTTATCATTGATCCGGCCGGAGATGAAGACAAACTGCTGGCCTTGATCGAAACAAAAAACTTCAGTGTCAAATATATCCTGAACACCCATGGTCATGCCGATCATGTTTTGGGAAACCCAAAGCTGAAAGACCTTCTCAAAATTCCGGTATGCATGCATGAAGCCGATGACAGATTTTTTAACGACCCTGATGTACGGAAAAAATCTTTTCATGAGCTGGGTCTGCCACCGCCTGACCCTGTAGATATAAAGTTGAAAGACGGAGACATACTTGAGGTGGGAACGCTCAATATTGAAGTTATCCATACACCGGGACATACACCGGGATCTGTCTGCTATCTGGTGGGTAAAAATCTTTTTACCGGCGACACCCTTTTTGTCGGCGCGGCAGGAAGAACTGATTTAATCGGCGGCTCACTGAATACGCTTATTAAATCTATAGAGAAAAAACTGATCGTGCTCCCAAAACAAACCATCGTCTGGCCGGGACATGATTATGGAGAGAGTCCATCATCCACCATCGGCAGGGAGATGGAGGAAAATCCATACATCACCGACTTTATTCTTGAGTAGAGATGACGTTTTCATGTCGACTTTTGCAGAATTGAAAATTAAAGCGATAAAGGCTTTTGGGAATTTTGGAGCATGGGTTTTTGATGAATGGAAACAGTTGAACGATACTTTTTTTTATGGAGAAAACATCGTCGGTGAGATCATTTGGGGATCGACACCCCAGGACAGGAGTCTTGGATATTATTCTCCAGATGAAAATCTTATCGTTTTACATAAAACGTTAATGCGCCCTGTCTATCCAACAAGCGATCTTAAATGGGAGTTTCGCCATTTAAATAAAAGAAAAGCCAGTGATGTTCTTTTGCATGAGATGATTCACCAAAGGGTTCACCAGGCCGGGGGATGGGAAGGTGAAAATAGCCATAACAACAAGCAGTTCGTAAATGAAGTCAATAGAATCGCAAAACTTCTGAACATAGATATTAAGGCCAAAGTCATCCAACGGGAAACCGTCCATGATAAAAAACTTCCGTGTGTTGAACCCCGATGTTTAAACCTTAAAGAACTATCGAATTTTCCATATTCGTCCAGAAACCGGAACTATTATTACGGGTAATCTTAGCTAGTGCCTATCCATAAATGGCTATTTTTGACAAAACGTTTTCCATTTTGCCACTAAGGCACCAAGACACAAAGAAAGAATAATACGTGTAACCTTTCAGCCGTCGTAGCTAAAGCTACTATGGCGAAGTCGGCTTGTGCCTTAGAGCCTTTGTGGCAAATATTTTTATTTCCGACTTGTCCGGATCAGGTGTTGAACAATCGACGGACTTCCTCCTGATTTGACCATATGGCGTCCGTTTCAATATACAATTTTTTTAAGGTGTTTTCAATGGATGAGCGTTTCTCTTCAAAATCAGACTGTTCTAGTTTTCTTGGAATGCGAATTTCATCTGAAAACCGAATGATCACACGAGAAAACGGCTTTGGAACCATAAACCTGTCCCAACTGTTAAACACCCATTTTTTCTCAGCAGAGGTAATGACGGGGACAATCGGCATCCCGGAAGCCTGCGCAATAATAAGCAACCCGGGTTTAACAACCCCAAGGGGACCGGTAGGGCCGTCCACAATATGAGCGACCTTGTATCCCTCATGAACCAGTTTCTTAAGTTCCCTTAATGCTTGACGCCCTCCTCTTGATGAAGAACCTCTCACCGGATACCATCCTAAAACATTAACAATTCTGGAAATTAGTTCTCCGTCTTTACTCTGGCTGATCATGATTGAAATAGGCTTTCGGCTTGCAAAAAGGGTTATCCCCGGAAAAAATCTCTGATGCCATGAAGCATAAATCGGGATCTGCCCTCTTTTCAGAATATCTCTTTCAATCTCGGGGTTAATCATTCTGATTCTGTAAGTTGAGGATATGATCTTTACGATCAGGATTCCGATATAAGGAAATATTTGAAAATTTAACAAACGTTTCAGCATATTCATTTTTCCAGTCATCTAAGCTTTAAACATAAACTCCTTGGGGTTCAACACCGGAATTAAATGAAACTACTTTTTCAACTTTTTTTTGTCAAGAAATTATGGGGTTATATATTATATACACAAGTTGCCTACCCATATTTTAAGTAAAATCATAACGTGGTAATGTTTTTACAAACTGTTGTTTATACGATTTCAAATATTTCACACATCCTAAAATATTGGGTCACATTGCGATGACGTGGTTCATAGCGTCTTTTTTGAAAATATATGGCGATGGGCTAACGTTATGCAAAGTTGACTTCCAATGGTGAGTATGATTAGCTATTTCAGCATGATTCATTCTTTCGCCCACTTTTACTTAATAAAAAAAGAGAGGCGGATATTTCTTAAAAAGGAAACGGATAACAGAACAATAGATGATAAATGTTGAAAATCTTACAAAAAGCTATGATGGTGAAGTGCTCTTTGACAGTGTGAGCTTTAAGCTGAATCCTAAAGAAAAAATAGGTCTTTTGGGTCGCAACGGACACGGCAAAACAACACTTTTTCGGCTCATAACGGGTAAAATATCTCCAGATTCAGGGATAATTATAATTCCAAAGCATTATCGTATCGGTTATGTACGCCAGGAACTCGAGTTCACAAAAGACAATGTACTTGCAGAGGGAATGACCGGACTTCGTGAAAACGAAAAAGACCAGCACTGGAAAGTTGAAGAGATACTCTCAGGTCTCGGATTTTCAACAGAGGACTTTAAACGACATCCCGGCGAATTTTCAGGAGGATTCCAGGTCCGCCTGAATCTTGCAAAAGTACTCGTTTCTGAGCCGGATCTTTTGCTTTTGGATGAACCGACCAATTATCTTGACATCACATCCATCCGATGGGTTGAACGTTTTCTGAACCGTTGGCCTCGTGAGTTGATGCTGATTACCCACGACAGAAGCTTAATGGACAACGTCATTTCACACACCCTCGGCATCCATCGCCGAAAGATCAGAAAGTTGGCCGGAAATACCGAAAAGTATTATGCGCAACTCGCCCAAGACGAAGAGGTTTACGAAAAGACCCGTCTCAACGACGAACGCCGCCGAAAGGAAATAAAACTGTTTATCAACAGGTTCAGAGCCAAGGCACGGCTTGCGAATCTGGTTCAGTCGCGTATCAAGACACTTTCCAGGATGGAAAAAAAAGAAAAGCTGGAAAGACTAAAGACACTTGATTTTTCTTTTAGAAGCAGCCCGTTCCCTAAAAAGCGTATGATAAATATTCGAAATATTACTTTTTCATATGACCCCCAAAAACCGCTGATTAGAAATTTTAATTTCTCAGCAAAGGCCGGAGAACGTATATGTGTTATCGGAAAAAACGGTAAAGGTAAAACGACACTGTTAAAGCTTATGTCAGGGGTGCTCAAACCCCAAAACGGTGAGATTGCATTTCATCCGGCGGTTAACCAAGGATATTTTGAACAGAGCAATATAAAAAATCTGGACGGATCAAAAACCATAGAAGAAGAAATTCTATTTTCACACCCGGATGTCGACCGCCAGCAGGCAAGAAGTATATGCGGTGCAATGATGTTTGAAGGCGACAATGCGTTAAAAAAAATCGGCGTTCTTTCCGGTGGTGAAAAAAGCAGGGTGATCCTGGGCAAACTTCTCGTGACACCGATGAATCTTTTGCTTCTCGACGAACCCACCAATCATCTGGATATGGAATCGTGTGATGCCATGCTTGCCGCCATCGACAGTTTTGAGGGTTCCGTCATTATGGTGACACATAATGAAATGTTCTTGCACGCACTTGCCGAACGTCTTATCGTATTTCAAAACCATGATGTTAAAGTCTTCGAAGGAAGCTATCAGCGGTTTCTTGAAAAAGATGGGTGGTCGGATGAAATAGAGGCTGAGAAAGCTTACCCCAATAGGGCTGATTCTAATAAAGAATCGAACTTAAAGTTGACCAAAAAAGACAAAAGGCGTATACGTTCCAAGTTTGTTGCTGAACGATCCAGCGCCCTTAAACCTATTGAACAACGGATTTTTCGTATTGAAAACCGTATCGAAAAACACGAAAAGGAACTCATTGAACTCAATGCTGATTTACTGACGGCCTCACAGGCCGGTGATGGCGAAAAAATAGGGTTGCTCTCTCGTTCCATCCATCGCTGCCGGTCGGCCATCGATAACCTATTTGATGAACTTGAACAATCCACCATCGCCCTTGAAGCGCAAAAGAGCGTATTTGAGAAAAAACTCGAACAACTCGAATCGAATATTGAGTATTAGGGATATATGATGAAAAAAGATTATGAATGCACAGACACCATTAACATAAAAACACGATCTCAAACACCGGATGTCGAAACCCAAAAAATTTTAGTTTTTCAGCAAAACAATAGCGGTGAAAAAAAAATAGAAGGCGTTTATTTCTTAAGAGGGGTCTTGCAGGTACATTTTTTTGGACCTCGGCACACCCTGCATCGGTCGTCACTGCAAAACTGACAAAAATAACACTCCTTGCAAGGATGCTTTTTAACACTTTCCTGCTGTTTTTCAGGGATATAGACCTTTCCCTTTAATCCTGGTACTGAAACAAATGGCATATACAAAACTCCAGAGATAGTTATTTCCCATCCAGAAATGGCCTTTTTCTCTCCGAGCCGTAGGACCTACAAGCCGGAGGCCGCAATCTAATGCATTGGAAACTTAACTTATGTCCAATATAAATTTATGGAGGACACTATAATACGTTCTAATTTATGATTTTAAGATAAGAAGAATATAACAGGATTCAACCCCTTTAGATTGGTGTTGAGGGACATCATTGACCATTTGGATTAATTGTCGATTTTGATTTTCCCTATCATTTTTTTTATCTCATCATCAATTCTGACGGCCTTGCCTGTTTGTTGATCAGCAAATACAAAAGTCACCTGGGCATCCGCTACAACTTTATCTGTTCCTTTTAACCGAATCTCCTGATAAAATATTGCGCTTTTGCCGCCAATTTTAGTCAGACCGAGATACAGTTCAAGTAGTTCACCCAGAGATGCAGGTCTTCGATAGTTAATGTTGATATTGACGACAACAAAGATGATTCCCTTTGTTTTCATTCTCTCAAGACCAATATATTTCTCTATGACTACCCAGCGTGCCTCTTCCATGAATTCGAGATAGCGCGCATTGTTAACATGCGAAAAAACATCAATATGAAACCCCCGCACTTTGATCTCGCCGCACAGAATCATCTATTCACCCTTTTTGTTTATGCTTTTCGGATTTATTTTGATCTGTTTTCAAACAGGGACGACCATCACAGGGCACGGTGCATATCCAATAACTTTCTGGGCCACACTCCCCATTAAAACCTTCTTGAGCCCGGTCATCCCCCGCGTTCCCATTACAATGAGATCGATATTTCTTTGCTTTGCCTCTTCAACAATGGATTGATGGGGCTGAGCATTCAAACAAACGATTGTTTCACATTTTATATTTTGTTTTTCTATTCTATTCTTGACGTTTTCAAGTAATTTTCTTGTATTTTTAGAAATTTCTTCTTCTAACTGGGGTGCATATGCCACAGACTCCGGAAACAACGCAACAACACTGATAGCGTAGATGACACTATTGCATATCCTTCCCATGCTTATCGCCTGATCCACAATAATATCCGTATATTGTGAACCATCAACAGCAACAAGTATCCTCTCACCTTTTGTTATGGGGCATGCCATTTCGTCTTGTACCATTGCAACATCCTCCTTTCAAAATTTCCAAGTAATTTGCCGAATATATCCGCGTAACAAATATAGTGTCAAATAAATTCTAACCTAAACCGAGCGTTTCATATAATGGCAAGAATATAGAAATATACTATTTATAAATAACTGAGGGGGGGGAGTATTTTTTGTAAAAAACCTATTCTTCAGCGGAATGGATCATCTTTTTTTAAAGCGGGTGCTGTTTGAGTGGCTTAGGGATCGTTAGAAAGAACAGACGCATGCTGAAATCACATCTTTAAAAGAAATGGCAGATCATGTGGGGAACCTATTGATTTTTCAAAAGTAGATTCCTGTTCTTTCTTTATGAGCCCTTGCCACGAGTTCACGCGTTTTAAAAAAAGATGATCCATGGAGCGACGATTTAGAAATACTTTACGACCCCTCATATAATATAAATAAATGATTTAGTCGTCAGCCAAATAACTTTTGACCACAGCATCCATAGTTGACTGAACAATTTTTAAAATTTTTTCTTTGGAATACAACGGACCGCAACCGATCCCCGGGCATTCCCTTAATACACGCTTCCATTTTTTAATGGACCGTAAATTTTCAAACCAGAACGGATAGGTTCTGCACTGCTGCGGCCGAACAGGATAAATGGTACATCCGTTTTCATAAAATAAACACCGGCCATCTGAATGTTCTTTTATACTATACCCTGCCCTTAACGAAAAAAGATACTTGTCGATAAAAGAGGAGGCTTCATCAGAAAGATATTCGGCAATACGCGTCGCTTCATCCATGTCGACATAGATAATCCCCGGATCACCGGTGCAGCATGCACCACACTGCTGACACTCAAAACGAATTCCCTGATCAAAAAAATAGGATCTACTGTATAATTTTTCCATTTTATGTTTTTATATATTGTTTGTAATTTGAGTATTGTGATTTGTGATTTTTATGCCGTATCCGGGAAAACAAATCGCTTCTATCTGGATCAGTTAGAATTGACTTTGACGTTTCCCTGCAGAACCGGGGTCTTCTTGACATAAATTTTAGGCTTCATTATACTCTTTAACAATAATTTTCAACGGATTTTATAAATCGGAACATATTCATGAAACATCCTTTAAAAGGAGCAAAATATGAATATCGATATCAAGAAACCCACGGATAAAGATCTCGAGGCAAAAGGTGTTTCATCCTGGCCGATATGGGAAAAAGAAATTTCCCGCTTTGATTGGCACTATGACAGCACTGAAGAATGTTTTCTGCTTGAGGGCAAGGTTGTTGTGGAAACGAAAGACGGTGATCTAGTGGAATTCGAAAAAGGGGATTTTGTGACGTTCCCAAAAGGATTGTCTTGTATCTGGGATATTAAGGTGCCGGTTAGAAAACACTATAACTTCAAATAGTTTCCATCCAGAAATGGCCATTTACCGCAATCCGCCGGAGGCGGACAAGTCTCTGCGCTTGCCCTGTGAAATGCAGAGCCTATTTCTCTGGGGTCAATCTGCGGAATTACTTGTGCGACGTACCAATTGTACGCCTCCGCGTAATTCCTTGATTTCCTTGACCTTGCGAAAAATTGCTCATTTCTGAATTGGAAACTTAATTTGTGTCTTGTATAGTTTATGAATGGATACTAAATAAGTTGTGCCTAACGAAAACTGTCTTTTCCGCTAAAATACATTAGACTAAGTAGGCAAATTAAATGAAACTCGGGATTATCGGTCTTTTTAGATCCGGAAAATCAACCGTATTTGAAGCATTAACACACAATATTTTATCCGAAAGCCATAAAGGTAAAAACCGAATCGGCACCATTATTGTCCCGGACAAACGCCTCGATGTTCTCAGTAACATGTTTAAACCCCAAAAAACCATTTATGCCCAAGTCGAATACCTTCTTCCGGATGTCCTGCATCAAAAAAAAGATCAGAAAATATGGACCCAGGTCAGGGATTGTGACGCTCTGATTCATGTGGTGCGCAATTTTGGTGGATACGGATTTGAAGCACCAACCCCCTATCAGGATTTTCAAGCCATCGACCAGGAGCTGATTTTAAATGACCTCGTGGTGGTTGAAAATAAACTGGAACACTCTAGACTCGAGAATAAACGCGGTAAAAAAACTGACCCCGAGGAACTTTCACTTTTAAACCAGTGTCGTGAAGCCCTTGAGAAGGAAATAGCACTTAGAAAATTCCCGGACCTTGTCTCCGCCCATCTTCTTAAAGGCTATGCCTTTCTATCCGCAAAGCCGATGCTGGTTCTGTTTAACAATGAAGATGATAACGACGGTATTCCTGAAATTACGGACTTGACAACCCAGGAAAATTGCATGGTGATAAGGGGAAAGCTCGAACAAGAGCTTGCCCAAATGTCTGTTGAAGAAGCCGAGGAGTTTTTGACCGAATTCAATATTACGGCATCTGCCATGGACAGGGTGATCCAACGGTCATATGAACTTCTCGGTCTTATCTCTTTTTTTACCATCGGCAAAGATGAAGTAAGGGCTTGGACCGTAAAAAGAAAGACCCCGGCCATTGACGCGGCAGGCATCATTCATACCGATATAAAAAAAGGGTTTATCCGGGCAGAGGTGGTGTCCCACGATGAATTTATATCCGCCGGGTCATATCCCGAAGCCCGGAAATTGGGAAATGTAAGACTGGAAGGGAAGACTTACGAGGTTCAGGATGGCGATATCATAGAATTCCGCTTTAATGTGTAATCAGCTTAAAATTCAAAACGTCATAACACCCAACCCCCCACTCAATATTGCGCCGGTTTGGTGCATGTAATACTTTACATAAATTTTATGTAATTTACCTCATAAAACCATTTTTTTGCTTCAAATATCTTTAGTTTTCATCACTTTTTTAGAGCTTTATCTATTTGATTATACTGCATTTATTGTTTTTTCTGTTCAACTGCGCATGGTTTTTGCAAAGAATAATACCAAGTTGTCTGAAAAGTTACTGAACAATTTTAATCTTAGTAAAATGAAATCCGTTATGAACAAAAAAATAATCTTTCAAATATTGGCCGTAGAACTTGTACGTTCCCTGTTTATTGCTGTTATGATTCTGGGTGTCGCTCTTTTCTCCAATGGCAATACGCCTAACCCAATGGTCTCAAATCCTCTGATGTTCTTCAAAATACATTCCGCGTCCCAAACAGAACAACGTCCGCCGTCTGTCAGCGGTAGAAAAGCAGAATATTTATACCACGGGTTTATCATTCAAACAGCCAATCAATATCAAATTGATCCGGCCCTCATAAAAGCCATTATTATGGCAGAATCCGGGTACAACACCAAAGCAGTTTCAAAGAAAGGTGCAAAAGGCCTTATGCAACTGATGCCCAAAACCGCCCAATCAATGGGTGTAGAAGATATTTTCAACCCTCATCAAAATATAACGGGCGGCGTCCAGTACTTTAAACAGATGGTGAACAGATTTGACGGAGACGTGAAACTGGCCCTTGCAGCATACAATGCCGGAAGCAGAAATGTTCGCCATTACAAAGGCATCCCACCTTTCAAGGCCACCCGCTTTTATATTAAAAAGGTGTTTAAGTATTATCAAATATACAGGAACCAGATGGGAGAGGAAGTAGACAGGGTCTAATTTATCAAAAAATGTTCTTTATCGTCTTGGGAAGGTATCATTCAAAATATTTTTAAATCACAGAGGAAGCGAAACACCCATGGCATTAAATTTCCAAAATGTTTTTCATCAAATCAAGGTATTTAAATTTCATATCTTATTAACATCTTTAAGTATTGTCCTTTTTCTATACTTAGGAATTGTCGTCGGATATTTTTATTATTTATCCCCTTAGGGTTTACTCAAAAAATAACTTCGTAACAAACGCCTTTCTAATTCAGCCTTTCCGATGATCTGAAAATATCTTTGCATTAGAACCAATGGAAAACAATGGTTATAAACTTCCACATGGAGGTGCCTAAGTCGTTTTTAAAAAAGAACAGGTCGTTTTTACTCACTTTTTTGAATTTTTTACACACAATATATAGTAATTCAATAGAATTATATATAATTTATATATAATTTTACTTGACATCATACATTTAGAAAATTATGAATATTTTCAAAGGTGATAAGAATGACTGAAGACATCCGATTTTCTTGGTTTGGCAAAATAGGGTTTACGTTTCTGATAATCCTGTTGATTCTCCTTTTGGGGGCGACCATGGGAATTATCATCGGCTCAAAAACCCGGATAAAACAGCTAGAAGACAGGATTGTCAAATTAGAAAAGATAGAATACAGACTCACCCAAATAGGGGAACAGGCCGAATCTTTTGACCAATTCAAAAATCGCCTTGACAAACTGGAAGTGTCTTTGTCAAAAACAGAGGTCCTTATAAAAAATCCGGATCGTTTATCGAAAAAAATTGCCGAAAAAACCCCTCCAGAAGTTGCGCAAAAACAATATCACACGGTCACATCCGGTGAAACACTCTTCAGCATCAGTCACCGGTATGGCTTGCCAATAGAAAAGATACGCCTTTTGAACAAGCTGACCGAAGCGTCTGTCATTCATCCAGGTCAGAAGCTTTTACTAAGTCTCTGAACCCATGCAAATGTTTAAGATATTTATTCTTAAATAAGTTAACGTATTTATAACTTGTTTTATTCATTATATTAACGCAAAAGTGTAAAGTGCCTATTTATCCCGTATTCATCGGGAAAGTTAAGGTATTCTATCAATTTTAATTATAATTGCTCGCGCTGAAAGCGCATTCCACAACTTTAGCTCACTTTAGGCATTTCAAACTTCAAACTTTTGGACTTCAGCTTATCCGGAATAGCGTTCCTGATCAAAATACGTCACCGTATTTATGAATTAGAGCACTAAGCTAATCAATCCGGTACATCGGATTCCGGATATGCTCGCTTTTGCAAATGGGACATCGGCTGGGACGCGTGAAGCGTTTTCGTTTTTCAAAGACGTATCCGCACCCGAAACATTCGGCGGGTTTGATGATCAGTTTTTTTCTTTGATGTTTTACAGAACGCGCAATGTGATTAAGATGCGTATAGACCTCTTTTTCCCCGATACCCACGGCAGAAGAGATCTCTTTTGCGCTCATTTCATCATCACTTAAAAGCATCATCATCTCTTTTCGTAGGGTTTCCATATCATCTTTGAAAAAGATCTTTTACAAATCCATCAATTTTATCAGCAAATAAAAAATGCCGATTTCAATGATGGCGATATAAATAATTGATTGATATAATAAATGCAACTTGTTCTTAAACATGCTGAATAGAAGAATGCAGGCCATTGAACTAACGGTCAGGATAAATAGGTAAGTCTTCAATACATTGCCGAAATCAAAACAAAGTATCAAAATAAGTTCCAACAACAATCCGGATAACGGCCAGATTAAGAGTAACAACCCCCATCTGGAATACAGATTGCTGTATCCGGTCTTTCTGTCTTCTTCCACCTCTTCTATCTTCTTCAAAGGGACAACACTTAAACAAAATAAAAACAGTCCGGCAAAAAATGGAATCAAATCGGCATCCGACTGTTTCATAAAATAGCCCAGCATGATGGGCGTTACCAATCCTAAACTGATGGTAAAGGTCGCCGGTATTGGATATCGCCTTAATCGAATGGGTCTTGCAGAATATAAAAGGCCCAGTATGGGGAGAAGAACAAAAAGGATTAACGTCAAATAGGAATTATATACGAACAATGGATAAATCAATGAAAGGATGAGAAGCACGATGGAATAATAAAGTGCATAGGACGGTCTAATCTTTCCGGAAGGAATGGGTCTATTGGGTTTGCTGATCCTGTCAAGCTCTCGATCTGTCCATGAATTAAAGCTGTAGATAAAATTTGTTGAAATCAGTGCCACGGCAATGGCAATAATAATGTCATACCCATGTGTGCCTCCAGCCAGTTCCGCTCCGACAAGGTATGAAAAAAAGGCGATAAGCGCTGCATCGATACGGCATAATTGAATATATGAGAACATTCAAGTCAGACCCCGAAACTATACCCCGGTATGATATAGTGCAGAAATGGAAGGTTCGTCTTCATGTGGTTAAAATAAATCGGACCTATTACAGCCAATTGCATCAAAAAAATAATACCCATAGATCCAAAGGTCCAACCGGAAAAGATGTTACGTTCAGAGGATAAAAGTCTTACGCCAAAAAAAGTTAACGTAACTGCCGGCAAACCCGACATGAAGATGTCAAATGGCCGGTTGAACCATCCGGTACTTTTGAAAACCATCGTCTGAACCATCCATACGCCTGCCGCCGCCAGTGCTGCATAACCCCAGGAGCGCTTGTTGCCGCCAAACCACCCGGCTTGCCAGATAAAAAGAATGGAAAGAACGGTCAGCATGGACAGCCAGAATGCCGCCATGAACTGATGGTGACTCCATTGCGTCTGGAATAAAAGGATTGATTTAGAGTATGGTATCGGGCCGACCCAATGGATGGCAAGGATATTCCCGATCATATAAACCGCTACAGCCAGGCACACTGAACGAAGCCGGCTTCGGGTATAGGCGTACCCTAAAGCAAGCATGGAAAAGAAAATCACCAGCAATTCTATGGTCAGCGGTCTGTTTTTTGTATATGTCCAGCAGAATGTTGCCACATAACCGATAATTTCAGAAAAAGATCCTCTTAAATATTCAAGCTGAAGATGTTTTTGTGTCACCATGGCATACAAAAGGGGAATCGCCATTAACGTGATTCCATACATCACCCAGATCAAACGAACGATGGGAACTTTCAATATAAAATGCATTAATAGAATGATCACCAAAATCGTGGAAGCATTCCAAAGGGTATGATGCAGTGCGACATAATAGGAAAAAAAACTGTGCTTTGCCAAAAGTCCGGTCTCAACATAACACCGAAATAGTGAAAAAAAGATAAAATAGATCGGGGCAAAAGCATTCAGCAAGGTATTCCGATTGGACATCACATCTGATCCATTCATTCTGTTCTC
>Ga0307425_1000035_pt1 | contig 65394 bp, 55 predicted proteins | sample SalMarWE160330MG_FD_202152 | JGI IMG/M metagenome (GOLD analysis project Ga0307425, IMG submission 202152) | Salt marsh sediment microbial communities from the Plum Island Ecosystem LTER, Massachusetts, United States - WE1603-30 | ecosystem: Environmental > Aquatic > Marine > Intertidal zone >... | reverse complement strand
ATCTCTTCTTCTGTGATCGCGTTGGGTTCGAAGTTCTAGATTCGGATTTTCGAAAGCCCGTCACCATACCATACGGCAGCTGACCAGATACTTTTCGAAAAGTGAATATAGAGTTATCGTAACTGCCCTTCAGGTCTTCTCATGTGGTTTGGGCATTGGAGACTCGCGAGCTGTCCGTAATCATAATAGAGAATGGAGAGAGGTATTGATGAGAGACAAATACGGCGGAACCTTTTGGACAGAAGAATATGCTTCAATGCCGGTGGACGAATGCAATATAAGAGAGTTCTGGGGAAAAGGAAAAACTCATTCCTCTGTACAATTCGTGAAGAAGAAAATCCTGGCAGAAAAAGTGGCCTCATCGGGAGGAGCTGTTCGATTTGCGAACTATCAATGAATAAGATAAAGCTCTTTTTGTGGTGGAGATAAGTACTCGACTCCGTTTTCTGTCGCAATCGCCTGCTCATGATCCCACCAGAACAAATACTGGTCTTTGCCTTCGGGGCCTGGCGATGGCATATAGAAAAAATATTCTAAAACAAAGTGGTGATTTGGGGGCAGTGGTATATCCCACGTCCACTCCGGACCCTGTGAACCAATCCTTGGGCCAAAATAATTCTCGAACTTTCTCTCACGCGCCCCTTTTCCCATGCCATGGCAGTCGATGCTTAGCTGGGTTTTTTCAGGATCGAAACCTGCAGAATAAAAGGGGAAATTGTTCTTCGGGGTAACCATATGCAATTGGGGATCCCTGACAATAATCCCTGCCTCCTCAAATTTCCGCTTGTAGTTTTGTTTTATTTCACGAACAGTAAGTCCCGCTTTGATCGTCTCTGCGAGAATCTTGTCGATTTTCAGATACTCTGCCCAGAGTTTTTTGATTTCCGGGGGCGGTTCTGTCTCTTCTTCACGGAGCACGTAGGCGTACATTCCCTGGCTCGGTGCGGCAACGATATCGCCTCCCTGGACCACAGTGCCTTCCCAGCCCTCGCTCCTTCCCCTTTGCGAGAGTCCTGTGCTCATCCGGCGAAAGACGACGACATCCACCTCTTCATCTCCTGTATCACCCAATTCGCTCGTTTTGGTGACACCCGGCAGGATTTCAGCAAACGCTTGCTTCACGCGTTCGACTTCGTCCTGACGCATTTTCTTAAGGAGTTGAATTTCGCTCGGCACCGTTCTTATAATGTAATCCATCATCACATATTCAGACGAGACCAGCCTCTTGGCATATTGATTTCCGAGCTCTTCCGTCAATAGGAGGTAGTCTGTATAAGAAATGCCGTCTTTTGCTCTAGTAGTCGGATATGGTCCCAGATCATGCTTGAAATTCACAGCAATGCATTGGGGGTCACAGGCGGCAACAAATTCTCTGAGGCCCTTAAATCGGTAATCATATTCTGTCATCAGGCCTCCCACTGGCTGCTGCACCCGAACTGAGTCTCCGATTATGTCGTAGGCTTCACATTCTTCAACCAACTTAGTCTTCCACTCTACCCGTCCACGATGGGAAGCTCCCCAGCGACGTCCGAGGATTGCCCGCTCGATCTTCTCGCCGCCACGGTCCGTGAAGATGAAAACACCGGAGGTACTGCCCAGGTCTTCTGCACCAAAGGGATCAGGAAGTGATTCTCTCATCACATGGATCCACATGTCGACATGGTTCTTCCGCATGACTTCAGGCAGGACAATGTCAAACTTATCCCGACGAATCTGATTATTCCATTGTTTTAGATCGTTCTCTTCCTGAGCCTGCTGACCGGACATCTCCGCGTGAGTTGGCGCAGATTTAGCCGCTGCCAAATAGCAGAAGCCCAAAACCATAGACAAAGAAAGGATTGCACAAAATATTTTTCGACTAGACATCAGATTTCCTCCTTTTTGAGCAAGCCAAAAATATCTCACCATTATCAGTGATTTTCATTCACTAACGTCCTTAAATGAGAGTATCATACTCAAAAAAGCCAGGTCAATGGAGGGAAATCAAACCTCGCTCCATATCGCGCTGATGTCATACAGAATGACTAGACGTGGAAAAAAGAGAGCAGGGGATGGGGAAAAAATATTCGAGCTATTCCTCATCTCTTTGACGGATTATTCAGCTTATGATATCTATGTCTTATAATAAAAAGGCAAGGTCATAAAAAGTCAGAGTGAACTTTTATGCGTCAGAAAAAAAATTTCCTACCGATCATAATTTTGATCCTATCTCTTTTTATAAGCGACAAAATCAATGCAAAAACCTGCTGCACACGCCATGTCATGGTTGATATCTTCGCTCCTGCTGTGGAAGCCATTTTGGCGATGGCAATGGGGGTGAGTTTATTCTCAAGCGAAGGGAGAAGTTCTTGGCCTCAGTACGCCGCTCTTATTGTTGGTTTCAGCGGCGGGAAGGGGGGAAAGATGTTTACTCGAAATGAGGATTTCTTGTGAACTCTTTATTATTATTTGCTGTTATTTTAATCACTGGTTTGGGACTCGGCCGAGTTTTTGAAAAAATCGGAATACCCCAGGTTGTCGGGTACATTGTTGTTGGAGTTATTTTAGGCGACTCCCTAACCCATATTATTCCGGCAAAATTATTGGACAGTCTGGCACCTCTGACATATTTAGCATTAGCTTTTATCGGATTTATGGTGGGTGGTGAACTAAAAAAATCGATCTTTAAAAAATATGGCAAACAATTTTTCGCTATCCTGTTTTCCGAAGGTCTGTTAGCTATGTTCTTGGTTGCCGTTTTAGTTTTTCTGTGGACAAAAAATTTATCTTTAGCTTTGCTTTTGGGCGCACTGTGTTCAGCGACTGCTCCGGCGGCCACGGTTGATGTGTTGTGGGAATATCGTTCCCACGGGCCTTTAACCACGACTATTCTTGCGATCGTCGCATTAGACGATGGGCTGGCTCTGGTTCTCTACGGTTTTGCTTACGCCTTTTCCAGCGCTCTCATTGCCGGCGGGCCATTAAACGCACAGGTTATGCTCGTTAAACCTCTGGTTGAGATTTTCGGTTCTTTAGTGTTAGGTGGATTTGTCGGTTTCCTGTTAAATTTCATTCTGCGGTACGTTAAATTGAAAGATGACAAATTAGTGATCAACATTGGCGCTGTGTTATTGGCAAGTGGATTGGCAATTCACTTTAACCTCTCCCTGATTTTGACCAATATGGCCGTAGGCTTGCTTTTAACCAACGTGCATCCCGATCGGAACAAACCAAACTTTGACATAGTGAAAGCTTTTGTGCCGCCCATTTATATTATATTTTTTATTTTCGTAGGAGCACGCTTGCAATTGGGCTTGCTGCCTAAAATGGGGATGATTGGGCTTCTTTATGTCTTAGGAAGATCAGCAGGCAAATGGATTGGTGCTTATTTCGGCGCCAGATTTTCAAGTTCAGAGAAAACGGTGCAAAAATATCTCGGTTTTGCCCTTTTCTCACAAGCAGGAGTAGCCATTGGTCTAGCACTGGACATCTACCAGCATTTCAGTCAACTGGGACCTGCAGGTACACATTTAGGACATACGGTCATCAACGTAATTGCAGCGACGACGCTATTGGTACAAATCATCGGCCCGCCTTCTGTGAAGTATGCGATTAAACGGGCGGGGGAAATCCCAGTTGACAGTCAATAAAAGAACTATGATGGAGAGAAAGATGAAACCTAAAAAAGTAAAAGATATCACCAGCTTAAAAATTCCGCCGACAATAGATTTGAGAACACCTGTTCTTGAACTAATTCAAAAATTTCTTAAAACACCTATCATCCATCAATTCTATGTGGTCAACGAGAACAAGAAATTGATTGGAATCATTAACCGCAAACGACTTTTTCGCAGTCTCTATCATCATTATCTCCAACCATCCACTCGAATTAGTGAGCTTTTTCAATTGGCAACCGCAGAAAATGTTGAGCAAATGTTGGATACCCACTTTTTTTCTGCCAAACCTGATGATGATATCAATGATGTGATTAAGCTGATGTTGGAACATGACATTTATGAAATCCCTGTCGTAGATGATAAAGGCTGTTTGTGTGGGAAATTGGATGCTATCGATTTTTTAAAATCATGGATGTCGGAACATGCTAAAGGTTGACCCTTTCCCACAGTCTGGCCCATTCGTGGATCATCCCCCTGCCATGTCAGGGATCTGCCGGCAGCATCATCCGGAACAGTCTTTTTTTAATAATATCGGCAGGATGAACACTTAGGTCGTTCCAGAAGAGATCATGAGCGATTGCCTTAGGTCAATGGATAATGGTCCAGTTCTTATGATAGAATAAAAAAAATATACTACGTCGAGGAAATTCATATGTCTGGAACACAGCCCATTCCTTTGAGTATCCAAAAAGAGAAAGTCATTCTTGGCGACCGGGGAAAATTTTTTTCCTCTAAAAGCTTGTATTTATATTCTACTTTATTTTATTATCGAAAAAAACATGGGGACGCGGAGTATCTGTAAAATTTCGTCTGAGTCGGGAATTGTCCTAAGTAGGAAAACCCCTTGTATCCAACTATAAGGAGGACAGGATGAACGGGAGTAAGAGAATTTTGGCTTTCATTTTGATTAGTGGCTTTTTGATTGGGGGGAGCGTGCTGTTTGCGGACCGTGTGGATGGACAGGATAGCGAGAGTCTTGCAGCAATTCCATCTCCGGTCAAGGTTTCGCCGAAGCGAAAAGGGGATTTTTACCCCTATGGCCTGTTTTACAATCCCACAATAGACAGGTATGTGGTGTTTTTAATGGAAGCTGTTAGCAACAGAGAAATAATTCTTTATAGCCGTTTGTTTAACAGGAAAGGCAGACCAGCCAGCGGATTTCAAAAGGTCTTCCAAGCACATCGGACGGATGTTGGATTTCTTAATATTGCGTACAATCAGCAGGATAATGTGTTTTTCGTCGTTGGGTGCGACTCAAATTTCGATGAGATCAAAGGCATTCTCTGTGATGGCGAAGGCCGGTGGCTAAATCCGGAAGAAGAGGGTGTTATAATTAAAGGGGAATCCGGAATTCTTACGGGTTTTGTGCCCCAAGTCACTTGGATCCCGTCTACAAACCAATACGCCGTCAATTGGACCTTAGTCAACTATAGAAAACCTGAAGACTTCCGTAACGGACAGTTCCTCAGTGTCCTCAACAGTGATCTCAGCTTCAAGGTGAAGAAGAGGAAAGTACGCAAACAGACAATGAAGAACAACTGGTATTACGCAAAAATCCTGCCTCTTGAGGATAAGTTGCTCTGGACAACTACTCAGGATGCGCAAGGAATGAAGCTCCAGCCGGTTGTTTGGTTCACTAACTTAAAAGGAAAAATATTGAATCAATATGGGGATGAGGGGGACGGATTTATCTACCCCCATCCGGCAGTAGATGGCAGAGGCAGAGTTTCTGCCGCTTATAACGATGTGGAAGATACAATTTTCCTTTATTGGGACCAATCGAATAGCGACTACTCAGATCAAGAAGCTTACAGGGAACACCGCTTCAGGCTGATGGACAGCAATGGAGAGTTTAAAGGCCCTTGGATGATTGTCCCAAGAAAATATCCATATCAAAATGGCAGCAGTGTCAGTTACAATCCTGTTGAGAACAGATTTTTCTGGATCACCTCGGAGTACAGGATCCTCTCTTCCTCCAATCCTTATCGAAGTAATGTGAGGGGAAAACTCTGGGGATTCTATGTCGGAAACGATGGGAATTTCGAGTCGAAGACAGGTAAACAGCTCTGGCGCCCCATAGCGTTAACCCGATATTTTTCCAGTATGGATATTTCCATGGATTATGCGGGCTGCGCATACAATGATTCCAGAAATGAATACTTCATTCTTTACGTTCTTTACGATTACAAAAGCGAGAGTTCTGAGATTTGGAGTATCCTCTACAAGTGAGGACCATTCAGCTGGTGTAGGATACGCGTTCTGGATAATCAAGAGTGGGAGAGGCCAGCCCTCGCTCGCTACCCATTCTTTTCCTTAAAAATTCCCCGAAACACCTGATTCGCCTCTCTACCTCAAGAGTGTGCTAAAATAGATCCAATGCACCGTAAAGGCGAAGATATCCGCAACCTCAGTGTCGATGAGCTCGAGGAGGTATTTTCCGGATTGGGTGAGCCAGCCTACAGGGCCCGGCAAATGTTCATGTGGTTGAACAACAAAAATGTTTCTGAATTTGGACTCATGTCCGATCTGCCTAAACAACTCATTGCTAAGCTCGAGAGGAGATATTATATCGGCTCTCTCGATTGCCTGGAAACCAAAAAGGCTACAGATGGCACTGTGAAATTATTGTGGAGCCTAAATGACGGCCATTTGATCGAATCTGTGCTTATCCCTCACAATATACGCAAGACACTTTGTCTCTCCACGCAGGTTGGTTGTAAGTTCGGCTGTCCCTTCTGTGTCAGCGGTTCTAGGGGTTTTGTCCGCAATCTTTCGGTGTCCGAAATCGTCGGCCAGGTTTTAGGTGTGAGCAAAACGCTCGATGTGAAAATCACCAATATTGTCATGATGGGGATTGGAGAGCCTCTCGACAATTTTGACCAGGTCGCTCGGGCGATTAAGGTTATGAATCATCCGGAAGGTCTCCAAATCGGGGCGAGAAGGATCACCCTGTCTACCTGTGGTCTTGTGCCTGGAATCCTAAAATTGAGCCAGCTGGGCCTTCAAATAGAGCTTTCTGTTTCCCTCCACGCGGCGAACGACCAACTCAGAGACCAGCTCATCCCCGCCAACCGGAAATATCCTTTATCACATCTGTTAAGCGCTATCGAGACTTATTCCCTGCGAACCGGGAGGAAAGTCACCCTGGAATATGCCCTGATCAAGGACGTGAATGATTCAACTGAAGCGGCCGTCGAGCTGGGAGACATGGCAAAACACCTCAAAGCCAAAGTGAACTTGATTTCCTGTAATCCCAATCAGTCTACAGAATACAAAGGAACTTGCTTTGAACGAGTGCAGTATTTTATGAATATTGTCACCTCCAGAGGTGCTGAAGTCACCATCCGCCATACAAGAGGAGAACGCATCTTGGCCGCATGTGGCCAGCTTGCCATAGACCGGAAAGAACGGCAACCGGATTCAAGGCTGAGAAATGATGAAAAAAAAGCAGGCTGATTTCAGCATTGCTGAAAGAACCCATTCCCCCTTATTATACGATCTTATCGTTTTTGACATCGACGGAACCATTACCCAGCACATCTCCAGTTGGCAATTTCTGCATGAGAAACTGGACCAATGGGACAACCAAGCGATCCTGTACCAAGACCAGTTTTTGGCAGGAAAGATTAGCTACAAGAGGTTCTGCAAACTGGATGCAGCTCACTGGAAGGGAATGGACGTGTTTAGGTTGTCCGGTCTATTCAAAGAAATCTCTTTTGCCGAAAATGTCGAAAAAGCTGTCCGGATTCTTAAAGAAAAGGGCTTCAAGCTGGCTGCTGTATCGACAGGGATACAATTTATTGTGGACAGGATAAAAGAGGAGCTGGCTTTTGACTATGTGATTGGTAACCGTTTGAAGGTACGGAAAGGAAAACTGACGGGAGGTGTAACGATAAACGTCAGTCATCTGGGAAAGGGAAGGGTGTTGAAAGATTTGTTGCGCAGGTTTCAAGTTTCGCATAGCAAGTTGATCGTTGTTGGAGATAGTGAAGGAGACATCCCCATGATGAAGATGGCGGGATATGCCATTGCCTTTAATGCTTCAAGTCCTGCTTTGGAGCAAGTCGCGGACTACTGTTGCCGCACTGATGATTTTATGGAGGTCTGTGAAAAGATTTTGGAGGTGTCGTGACCTATTCGTATCGGATGGAATCGACCGGATTAGCCAGGGCGGTTTTTATGACCTGATAACTTATGGTGATAATCGCTACAAAAAAAGTGACCGTCACTGTCGCTGCGACTACTCCCAGATCCAACTGGGTCCGGTATACAAAAAGATTCAGGAACATCTTCGTCGCAAAATAGGCTCCAGGAATAGCGATCAGATTGGCCACCAGGACGATCTTGAGGAACTTTCGGGATAGCTGGAAAACAACCCCCGAAATTGATGCGCCCAGAACCTTCCGGATGCCGATCTCTTTTCTCCTCTGTTCCAAAAGAAGAGAGGCCAGGCCATATAGTCCCAGACAAGAGATGAGCACAGCCAAGATAGCAAAACCGTTAAAGATCGAGTTCATGATCTTCAAGGGCGTGTAAATCATCTCGAACCAGTCGTCCAGGAATTCGTACTGGAAGGGGAAGGCCGGGGATACTTCCTTGAAGATTTTCTCGATATAGGTCAGGCTCTGAGGGATATCCTGGGAATCGATCTTGATGAGAAGGTCGAAAAACCAGCTGGGCCGAATCCCCATAACCATCGGTGAGATATCAAAGATCAGTGGTTTATGGTTGAAATCTTTGACCACACCGATGATCTTTCCCTCCCTGCCAGCGAGAATGACACGCTTTCCGATCGGGTCGGTCATTCCCATAAAGCGGACGGCCGACTGGTTGACCACATACGCTTCAGTCGCATCTGTCGGATAGTCCTCGGAAAAATCCCGGCCCAACACGATCTCCAGATCGAATGTCTCCGCGTAATCATGGTCGACATACAAAAAGTTCAATTCCACTTCTTTATCCGTGTCCATGCCCTCCCACTTGAAATCATTGACATTGAACAGGAAGTGGGGAGGAGCCGAAGCAGCCGTCACGTTGAGGATACCCGGATTTCGCAGCAGCTTTTCCTTAAAAATCTTGTAGGAATCTCTCAGATCGTCGTTCATCAGAATATGGACGATCTGATCCCGCGAGAAACCGAGCTCAACGTTTCGGATATATTGCATTTGTTTGTAGGCGACTGTGGTCATGATGACCAGGAGCGCAGATACGGAAAATTGGCTGATAACCAGTATGGTCCGGAGCATGGATCCTTTCCTGCCTCTGGTTATATCCTTCTTCAAGACCTTGGCAGGTTGAAAACCCGAGAGAAATAATGCCGGATAACTTCCGGCAACAAGACCGCTGGCTATGGCCACAAGAACAAGAATGAGGTAGATGGACACATTGCCGGTGCCGAAAAGAGACATCTCTTTGCCTTGAAGCCTGTTGAACATCGGGAGAAGAAGATCAACGAGAAAGATCGCTATAAAGAATGATATCAAGGCGAGAAACACAGACTCTCCCAGGAACTGCCAGATGATGTCCGACCGTTTGGCACCCACCACTTTTCGTATCCCCACTTCCAGAGCACGGATGCCGGAGCGGGCTGTTGTGATATTCATAAAGTTAATGCAGGCGATGACCAGCACTAAAATGGCGATCACAGCAAAAATAAGAACAAACCTTCGATCACTCCGGCCTCCCTGCATAATGTTCAGATGGGCCTCTCTCACTGGCTGAAGACCGATGATATAGTCGTCTTCGGGTTGGTATTTCTGGATGATGCCTGCGATCTTGCGGTCGACGTCCTTCACAGAAATACCTTTCTGAAGTTGGACATAACCCGCGGTCTCTCGCCACCAAGAACTCAGCCGCTCGGAGTCATAAAGTTGCAGCGAAGCCATGAAATCGAATTGAAGGTGTGAATTGTAGGGGATTTTGCTGATGACGCCGGTCACCTCAAGGTCTTCTTTGTTATTCCAGCGAAGGATCTTCCCCATGGGATCTTCATCGCCAAAATATCTCCGGGCAGACTCCTTTGTAAGGACTACGGAATTCGGATCACTCAAAGCTGATTCTGGATTCCCTTGAATAAAATCATAGGAGAACATGGAAAAAAAAGAGGGATCGGACAGGAAGAACCGTTGTTCGTAGAAAGTGATATCGCCGTGCCGGACAGCACTAGGATAACCTTGACTCCTGACTCGGGTCACCTCAACGATCTCCGGGTACTCCTCCTTGAGGATCTTGGGAAGAATGTAGGGCGTACTGGGAACTCCTCGGTCACCAGGATCATCGGCTTTCTTGAGAATGATGCGGTAGAGCTCCTTGCTGTGGGCGTGGAAAGTGTCATAATTCAGTTCGTCATAGACCCAGAGAAAGATGAGAATAAAGCAGGCCATCCCGACGGTCAGGCCGGCGATATTGATGAGGGAATAACCCTTGTATCTCCGGATGTTCCTGTAGGCTGTTTTTATATAATTTTTTAGCATTGTCGCTCCTGTCTCCAGGGATCCCATCGAATAATATAATTTTCAATCTGTAATTAAGCAAATTTCATGCCATGACAGGCCTCTGGAAGGAATACCAAGATTAAAGAAGACAATCAGCTTTCCAATGTCCGAAATTGGATAGAGAGCGTTCATTTACGAACAGAAGGAGATAACGTGAAATTATTTCAAAATTTTGTCCATGATGTTCATGAACCTTTTATTGCTGATGGGATGGAAGGCCAGTAGTCTCCCATCATAGATCAAGCTGAAGATCGCGTATGGAGAGGGTGCGGTCTGAGCTTGCTCAGGGCTTTTCATCTCGATTATGCGTGCGCTGATCTTGTATCTCTCTTTGATCGTCTTTTTGATCTCCTTGATCGATTTGATGATATACGGACACTGGTCTGACCAGAGGATTGTCAGGCCCTTTTCATAGTTTTTCAATGTTTTATCCAAGTCGCGCTTGAATCTGGGTGAGGGGACATCCCTCTTGAATTTTTTGACGACCAGGAAAAAATCGGGCGGGGATTTATCCACTTCCTTAAAACCATTATTCAAGAATATCTCTTTTCCCGCCATCCAAGCGCCCTGCCTTGTGACAACAGTTACACCATTCATGTGCGCCATTTTCGCATCCTTTGAACACACATCGATCATGCGCGAGGCATACCCTTTATCCCTGTAAGGTCTGTGAAAAATACACAGGCAGTGAATCATCATATATCCATGGGCATCTACAGCCCTCCAGCAAAATTCGCCTGGAGTGTATTCGATCATCCCGACCGCCCCTTTGTCTTCAGAAAACAAGATCTTGTACCTCATCCCCTCAGCAAGACGTTTCTTGAACCACTCCGCCTTGCGCCGGCATCCTTCATGCTGGATATTTTTAGCCCCGCAGAATCCATATTCAAAAATATTCTCTGCATTCATATTATGAATTTCGGCTTGACTCATGACTTGTCCTTCTTCTTTTTTGGGTCACACAAAAAGTGAGTTTTTCAAATTATCATTTTGGTGTGGAAAATTCCAGTTTAAAATTGACAATCGGACTCTCAACATATATATAAGTTTGAGTTGATAAATGAATGTCTTGATCATCAGCTTTTTCAAGACATCCGCACACCATCATATTGAGGACAATTGAATGAAAAAAAGTTTGACCTTAAACGGCCCGACATGGCCAAGAATTCTCAGTTTTATCTCCGGCATCGGGATGATAGCTGCCTCTGTGCTCACGATCCGTCATTTTTTCCTTGCGAACTACTCGACATCGATATTTGAGGGCTCATTCTGTGATATCAGTGCGTTTTTTAATTGCGACAGTTCTGCCTTCGCCTTGATCTCTCAGGTCGGTGGCGTGCCTCTCGGCTATTTTGGGCTAGTTGTAGGATTTCTTGTAGCTTTAGGCGCGCTTTATCCCTCAGAAAGCTTTGAAAGGACGAACACTTCTGTTGCGCTCATAAATTTAATGGGTGTAATAGGGCTGTTTTTTTACTCTGTGTTCATCTTACACAGCCTGTGCCTCCTGTGCACGGGATTTTATCTTTTCTCCATCTTGAGCTTTTTCCTTTTCTGGAGGTTCGGGATCGATCGGGATCAACCCAGTTTCGTGTCCAAATTCTTGAGGCCGTCCGTTAAGATGCTGGCCACATTTTTTGTGATGACTATAATCGGAGCGTATGGTTTTATTCTCTTCCACGATGCCAAAAAGGATGCCCAGGTCGGAGTCGCCATGAAAGTCGTGAAACAGTATTATGAACTTCCTGAAGTCTCCGCGCCCAGCTTTGTCTCGCCGTACATGACCGCACGATCCACGGAGAAATTTGAAGAGGCCCCCATCCAGGTTATCGAGTTCGCAGATTTTCTTTGCCCTGATTGCCTGTATTTGACCCAACAGCTTGACCGCCTCAAGAGAGAATTTTCTGGAAAGATAAACATCGCGTTTCAGTTTTTTCCGTTGGATGCCCAATGCAATGATGTGGTCGACAAGAATTTGCATCCCGGAGCTTGTGAATTATCCATGATGGCGGCTTATGCTCCCGAAAAGTTCCTTCAGATCCACGATGAGATTTTTGCAAATTCAGCCTCCGCCAGAAATCCCACATGGAGGAGGGAACTCGCAAAAAAGTATCAAGTTGAAGATGCTATTTATGACGCGAGAACGCATGAGATCGTTCAACGCATCATCGATACTGGCAGAGAGTATGAAAAGACATCGGATCGGTTTGCTCATGGCATTCGCTCAACACCCACCTTGATCCTGAACAACCGCATGATCATCGGCACATTGCCTTATGAGCACCTGAGAGCAATCTTCCGTGCTCTAGTCGAAGAACATGAGGGCGGCAAAAAGTTTATTGAGAATTGGGTGCCGCTGCGAGAGTGATTAGATCGGGGGTGACTAAAGCCTTGTGTTTTTTGCGGTCTCGTAGAGCGTGAGTAGATTTTCTAGGGGGACGTCCGGTTGGATAGTGTTTGAAGGAGCGAGGATCAGGCCCCCATCTTGTCCACAGCAGGAAATTCGCTCTCTCACCTCAGATGCCACATCATCCGGAGTTCCGAAAGGGAGCGTCTGCTGGCAGGAAATTGTTCCGTGCAAACAGACCTCCGAGCCAAAGCGCCGCTTGATCTTTTCCACATCCATACTCTCCGGCTGGATAGGGGTGACGATATCGAAGCCGATCTCCACAATGTCTGCGAACACATCCTCCATATTGCCGTCACTGTGGAACATAAAAACGATGTTTTTCTCCCGGCGAACTTCTTCGAGCCAGGTTCGCAACCTGGGTTTGAAATGCGTCCGCCATGTTTGAGGTGAAAGCATCATGCTGTCTTGTTTGGCGATATCGCCCGCGAGCATGATCATATCCACACCATTCCGCGCGAGCTGTTTGGAGAGTTCGATGAGATGTTCGAGGGCTCTCTCGGCGAGCGCTTCCACTAAGCGTGGTTCGAGGCTCAGGTCCAGCATGTATTGCTCGAATCCCCGAAGTTCCCACGATAATTTGAAGATATTCTTCATCTCAGCAACCGTGGTGTAATTATCTTTCCATCGATCGGTATCAGAGCGCAGGTCGATATAGCGCTCTGGAGCTGAAACATCAGGAAACAGGTATTTTTTAACTTCTTCTATACTGGCCTTGGCAAGGGGATGATAGCTGTAGTGCCAGTATAAACCCGTGGAATTTGGAACGCGACAGATACCGTATTCATCCTCGAGCCATCCGTTTTCCCTCTGGATGACGAGGTTTTTTCGTCCCACTCCGATATCAAGAATGGCATATGGCGATGGGATCGCTCGTGCTTTGAAATCAGGTCCCGGCTCTGGAGATGTGTAGCGGATGTCCAAACCGAGCTTCTCCCTGATCAGTTCGGTATCTTTGGTTCCAAAGTGGTCTGCCAGTTTTGCCCAGATATCTTCACGAAAATCACCATCGAGAGGTATCCGGTCAGGTTTCCTCAGGCGGATTGAATCGAGGACCCGCTCTTTTGAAGTCATCATGAATCTTTTTTAGTGGTCGATAATAGCACAGTAAATCAGAGAGAGCAATGATCGGACTTTATGAGGATTTTCATCGTGCAGGAGTCAATGTCTCATATCAATGAGCGCCAAATCAAAACTGAGCCCATACAGATCAAGGCAATATTCACATAACGCTCGAAGTTTTTCTGTGACATGGATCTGTGAGCTCTCCCTCCAGCATAAATCGCCAAAAAAACGGCTGGAAGGGAAAAAATATAGAACTTAAGGACCTGGGAGGTCCAAAGTCCTGATAGTCCATGCCCTAGAAGGATCAGAAATCCTGTGGGCAATAAGTAGCTCTGCAGAGTGGCTCGAAAATGATCGGGGGCCCATCTTCGCAGTGTTCCATAAATAACGATCGGGGGGCCGTTTGTGTTGTAAGCGCCACCCAGTAAACCTGCCAGGAATCCAAACAAAAAGCTGAGTCCCAAACTCCCGCGGAGTTCTTTGAAGTGCGGCCTCACTAGATTATAGAGACCATACAGGACCAAAATCGATCCTAGCAAGATTTTCATATAATCTTCATTGATTCCTTTGAGCAAGACCAGACCAACCGGGATCCCAACAAATGAGGAGAGGACAAGACGAATAGTGGCTTTGCGGTCAGCGATCTTCCAGTTTTTTGCAAGTATCGTGATGGCAATCGTGGTCGCCACAAGAGCCACTGTGGGAGTTGCTGTTTTTAGTCCTACGACCATTGTCATGAGGGGCATGGCGACAAGGGCGTCCCCAAAGCCTAAAGAAGAGCGGACGAATGTCGAGATGAAGAGTATGACCAAAACGCAAATCAGGATTGCAGGCGAAAACATTCCAGTTTCTCTTTCTTACTTGAAGAGACATATTTATCAGAACGAATGCACTCTGGCAACTCCTGTTTTAACTCAAGAGCAACGCCAAATCCTGAATGGAATGGAACCTTAAAAGTTTTAGGGAATGATTCGAAGAGTCCTTTAGGTCATCCTCTAGCATTTTTCTCTTACAAATTCATCAATGACTGTGGTATTGTTATGGGGAAGCGCAGATCCATGGCCGTTCGAAAGGTAATTCACCCCAGGTTTGGTGATCTGTCCTGTCCACAAGCCGTCCAGATGGCCCCTGGAAAGAGTCCTTCCCGAGATCGGTATGATGAAGACGGACGACTTCTAATCCACCTGACCGTCACCGGGCGTTGTTATGCGCAGTGTCAGGGATGCATCAACAGTGCGATAACCTTCGGTTGTGATGATGCTCGGGACACAGTCATCACCTTTGAGGAAACCGAACCGGAGAGGGATACGCTTCTTGTCCGGCGATTGGCCGAGTTTCATCCCGGAAGCATCATCACCGTATGTTTTTATGGAGGGGAGCCTTTTCTGGCCACCGATAAGATGGTGGGTGTGTGGCAACGGCTCAGAGAGAGCTCCGAAGCGGAAAGATTCCAGTTTTTAGTCTACACCAATGGGGAGAAGATCGAGGAGACATATAACATCTACTCAAGCTTTTTAAAGGATATCTGGGCCTATTCGGTCTCTATCGACGGTGATGAGGAGCAACATGACAGGATTCGAAAAGGCACCAGACTGAAAAACATCATCCGCAATCTTCGTTTTCTGTCCTCCTTTTACGAAGGGAATGTACTGTTCTGGTCGACGATCCGGGAAGAACAATCCCTGTTGAAGTGTTTCGAGGAATTTATGCGGCTCTACCGTCAGGGACTTGTCAATCACTTTTTTTGGCATTGGGCAGAAGCGCAAGGTCCGTTTGTAGACCTGGAGATCTTTGCTGCACGGTATGGCGACGATCTTGAAGCCATATTAGATGTTTATCTCAGCGAATTGATCGAAGGCAGGCTCATTCCGATCACTCATATCAACGAATTGATTTTATACCTGTTGACTGGAAAAGAAAGAGGACACACCGCGTGCGGTGTTGAATTGGCTGAGAATTATGATATTGTCTCAGGAAAAGTCTATCCGTGTGCAGACCTCCCTGTGGATTCTTCCATAGGCCAGCTTGACAGAGGGCGTCGACTTGAACTCAATGAGTTTGCACTGCAGAGCCTTGTGGCGTATCGGTCCGAGCTGGGCTGTATGGATTGTGGTGTCTATCCCTATTGTGGGGGGAGATGTCCGGTTCAAGCACTCGCCGGGTCTGCGGAAAGAACCCGCCAGATCTGTCAGCTCATGCGGCTGCATGTGGGTATCGTTCAGGAGCGTATCACACATATCCAAGAGGCTTTGGAAAAGCACGATATCTCGCTTCAAAATGTGTATGACCGCTCCGCATTCCTTGCCAAATACACGGATGTTGTCCCCTAATTCCATGGCGTTATGGTGAACTCCTTTGTCTTAGTGATATGCGCTTTCTGGATCTGTGTTGACGATAAACGGATTTTTAGACATAATACTTAATCTTATAAGATATGGTGAGTATCGACATTTGGATGAATAGTCCAAAATCATTCATTGAGAGACAACCGAATGCGCGTAGCGATGTATTACAACAATAGTGACATCCGGATAGAGGAGAAGCCCGTTCCCCGGATAGGAGCTGGTGAGGTCCTGATGAGGGTCGAAGCGAGTGGAATCTGTGGCAGCGATGTTTTGGAATGGTATCGCGTCAAAAAGGCCCCTCTCGTTTTGGGCCATGAAGTTGCGGGACAGGTTGTCGAGGTCGGGCCGGGTGTAAAAAAATTCAAAGCTGGGGACCGTATTGTGGCTGCTCACCACGTCCCTTGCAACACCTGCTTATACTGTCTTTCCGGCCATCAAACAGTCTGTGATACCCTCCGGAGCACCAATTTTGACCCGGGAGGATTCTCGGAGTACTTGAGACTCCCCGAGATTAATGTCGATAGGGGAGTCCACATCATCCCTGAAGAGATATCCTACGAAGAGGCGACATTCCATGAGCCGCTGGGGTGTGTGATCCGCGCTCAAAGGATCGCTCGCCTCTCAGCCGGACAGTGTGTTTGTGTTCTGGGCTGTGGAATTGCGGGACTACTCGTCGTACATCTTGCACGATTCATTGGAGCTGGGAAGATATTGGCGATCGACATCGTTCCCTACAGGCTTGATGCTGCAAAAAAATTCGGCGCAGACAAAGCCATCCTCCCCAGTGATGATGTGACATCTTATCTCCGCCAAATCAACGGCGGAAGACTGGCGGATTGCGTGTTCGTATGCACGGGTGCCGAGAGTGCCCAGACCCAGGCCCTAGATTATGTTGAACGGGGTGGAACCGTTCTCTTTTTCGCTCCGACTGGCCCGGATGTGCGCATTCCGGTTTCTATCAATGACATCTTTTTCAAGAACGATATCACATTGACCACATCCTATGGGGCAGCCCCTTATGACTCATGGCTCGCTCTCGAGCTCATCCGCTCTCCCCTGATGAGAGTGAATGATATGATTACCCACAGATTTCCTCTTGCCGAGACTCAAAAAGGTTTCCAGGTCGTTGCCAAAGCAGGGGATTCATTGAAGGTGAATATCGCGCCCCAAGAGTGATCAAATCTAAGATCAGAAAGGAGAATGCCTATGGATTGGGGAAAGAAGAACCGTCTCTCTCGAATCATCAAACCCGAGACCGATCGAACGGTCATGCTTGCCGTAGACCACGGTTATTTTCTGGGGCCCACGTCCAAGCTGGAAAAACCTGAAAACACAATCAATCCGCTTTTGCCCTATGCCGATGCGCTCATGTTGACCAGGGGAGTGCTGAGAAATTGTGTGAGTCCCGAGACATCGGTTCCCGTCGTTCTCAGAGTCTCCGGGGGGTCCAGCATCATCGGACAAGACCTCTCTAACGAGGGCATCACCACGTCCATGGAGGATGCGGTCCGGTTGAATGTTTCGGCTGTGGCCCTCTCCATTTTTGTGGGTTCGGAGTTTGAACAGCAGACCCTCATGAACTTGGCTGTTCTCGTCGATATGGCTGAAGAGTATGGGATCCCTGTGCTTGCTGTCACTGCTGTTGGCAAAGAATTGGGAAAAAGGGATGAGCGCTTTCTCTCCCTTTCCTGCCGGATCGCTGCAGAGCTGGGTGCGAGTTTTGTGAAGACGTATTACTGTGATGATTTCGATAAAGTGGTGGGAAGCTGTCCGGTTCCTATTGTCATTGCAGGGGGGCCCAAGCTCGAAACGGAACTCGATGCGTTCAAGCTCGCTCACAGTGCTATCCAACAGGGAGCTACAGGCGTGGACTTTGGCAGGAACATCTGGCAGAATCCTCACCCCATCGGTATGATCAAGGCCATTCGAGCTATCGTCCATAAGAACGCTTCCCCGGAAGATGCACAGGCGATATATGACGAAAATAAATGACCTGCTGAAACATTCCGTTAAGGAGGGAGGATGAAGATCGCACTTGTCCAACAGCATGCCACCACAGATCGGGAAGACAATATGCGCAGAGGTCTTGAAGCGTTCAGGACAGCCGCCGAATCCGGGGCCAAGCTTATCGTCTTTGCGGAACTGGCCTTCTATCGCTTTCTCCCGCAGAATCGGGCCACTCCGGAAGACCTGCTAAGGGCAGAGCCCATTCCTGGCCCGACAACAGAGAAATTTGCCCAGCTCGCCAAAAAATATGGTGTCGTCGCTGTTTTGAACACGTTCGAATCGGACGGCGAAAGAACATATGATGCCTCCCCGGTTATCGACGCGGATGGCACTCTGCTCGGTGTCACCCGGATGGTCCACATCATGGATGGGTTGGGCTTTTATGAGAAAGGATACTATACGCCCGGAGACAACTTGAGGTTTGTCTACAAGACAAAAATCGGACGAGTGGGTGTGGCCATCTGTTATGACCGGCATTACCCTGAATACATGAGGAATTTGTCACTCCAAGGAGCCGAATTGGTCGTCGTGCCCCAAGCTGGTGCAAAGGGGGAGTGGCCCGAAGGAATCTTTGAGGCAGAACTTCAGGTGGCCGCATTCCAGAATGGCTACTTTGCTGCTCTCGTCAACAGGGTAGGGAAGGAAGAAAATCTCCATTTTTCAGGGGAGTCTTATGTTGTGGACCCCTTCGGGAAAGTGATCGCTCGAGCTCCTCAAGACCAAGACCATATCCTCTATGCCGATTGTAATCCGGATCAAATTTTGAATTGTCCGGCCAAGAAGTATTTTCTCAGGGACAGGCGTCCTGATTTCTACAGAAAGCTGGATCTTGGCGAGTAATATCAGAAGGTATTTGGGAAGATCTTTTTAGGTTGAAGGAAGAATATGAAAAAATGGTATGTCCTGAACACAAAGCCAAAAAAAGAGTTTCATGTGGAGAAGATCTTCAATGAAGCGGGATTCCGCATCTATAATCCCAAGTACAAACACGAAAAGAGGATAAAGCCATTTTTTCCGGGTTATGCGTTCCTCCACTTTGACTTCCCCGACCAGTACAGACTCGTCAAATACACAAGAGGAGTGAAAAAGATCGTGGGGACTCAAGACGGGCCCACTCCTATCCATGAAGAAGTGCTAGAAACGATAAGAGCCAGGGAGGTTGATGGCTTGGTCGAGCTGTACAAATACGGAGAAGAGCCGGAATTGGGTGATGAAATCGAAGTGGTGGAGGGTCCTCTCAAGGGTTTGAGGGGCATCTTTAAACGAGAGTTGTCGGCGAGTGATAGAGTACTCATCCTTATGAATTATGTTTCTTACCAGGGACAATTGGTGATCGAGAGGAAAAAACTTAAGAGAGTTTTATAATAGGTGACAGTCAGAGATGCGGAGTGCTCGATTTATTTTATATGCGGGACTATCCTAAGATCATTTGACAATTCAGCCATTATTTCTTAGATTTTTTTTAGAACTTCATAAAAGAAAGGACGTACGTGGATGAAATTTCCGTTATTGGATCTAAAGGCGCAGTACAAGAGTATTGAGAAGGAACTTAAGGAACGGGTCATCGAAGTCCTCGATTCTCAAATCTTTATATTGGGCTCTGAAGTGAAGTCTTTGGAGGAGGAGCTTTCCGCATATGGGGGTGTAAGACAGGCCATAGGCGTATCATCAGGGTCGGATGCTCTGATCATATCCTTGATGGCGCTAGACGTGAACCCAGGAGATTGTGTGGTCACTACCCCGTTCACTTTCTTCGCGACGGGTGGGGCTATAGCTAGGCTGAAAGCAAAACCCGTGTTCTGCGATATCGACCCGAAAACTTATAATATCGACCCGGACAGGCTTGAGGATTTGCTCGAGTCCGAGATAGAAAAAAAAGGGAATTCCCGGATCAAGGGAGTTATTCCAGTTCATCTCTACGGACAGTGTGCAGACATGAACCCCGTCCTTTCACTCGCAGAGAAATACGACCTGTTCGTATTGGAGGACGCAGCCCAGGCAGTGGGTTCTGAGTATCTCATGGGGTCCAGAGTTCGAAGGGCGGGATCTATGGGTAATCTGGGAATATTGTCTTTTTATCCCGCAAAGAACCTCGGCGCGTACGGAGACGCTGGGATGGTGCTGACCGATGAGCAGGCTCTCGCAGACAAGGTGAGGCTCTTGCGGATTCATGGCTCTTCCAACAAATACATGTACGACATCCTGGGGGGTAATTTCCGTATGGACGCTATCCAGGCAGCTGTATTGAGGGTCAAGTTCAAACACTTGGACTCTTGGATACAGGGGAGACAGCAAAAAGCCATGAAATACGACACGCTCTTTAACGATCCGGGTTTGGTGGCAAGTGATTTCATCCAATGCCCGGAAGCTGTTTATAGAGATGAGGGCCTCAAATACTTCCACACATACCACCAGTATGTCATCCGGGCGGGATCTCGGGATGACCTCCAGAACTACATGCGTGAAAAAGGAGTTCCTTCTGCGATTTTTTATCCCATGCCCCTACATCTCCAAAAATGTTTTTCTGACCTGGGATACAAGCAAGGTGATTTTCCGGAATCGGAAAAAGCTGCCTCTGAGGTACTAGCTTTACCTATTTACCCCGAGTTATCCAGAGAGAACCAAGAACTTGTCGTTTCAACGATCAATGATTTCTACGCAGAACGTTAATGGGCGAAAGAATTTTCAAGTCCTTGACCGGGTGAACACAAGTTGCACTATTGAGCATGACAAAATGTTATCTCAGGAACAGGATTAATGATCAATCGGTTCGATGAAGGACTTTTCCCGGCAATTCCCCTGAATGCACTCCCTTGTCGATAACAACCTTCCCATTGACGATCACGGTGTCGATACCTTTGGGGTATTGAGCAGGCGTGGTGTATGTGGCCAGGTCGGCAACCGTTTCCGGATCAAATATCACGATATCCGCATAAGCTCCCTTGGAAATCAATCCTCGCTTTTTAAGCCCCATTCTTTGGGCAGGCATGGATGTCATCTTTTTTATGGCATCGGCCAGAGGAAGAAGTTTTTCGTCGCGGACGTATTTGCCAAGAAATCGGGGAAACGATCCATAATTTCTTGGGTGTGGAACTCCCTCGCCGAGTTTTCCATAGGGAGCAAGAGCCACCCCATCCGAGCACAACATGACAAGCGGGTGTTTCAGAATAGTTGACGTGTTTTGCTCTCCCATACCAAATCCGATGATGCTCAAATCTCCGCCCTCAGAGATCAGAAGATCGCAGGCAAATTCATAGGGATCTTTTTGAACCAGCTCTGCAGCTTCTTGCAAATATTGACCAACAAGATGTTTGTTTTCCTTATTGTCGACAGATTGGATGAGCATGTTTTCCCAGGAATTATTCCCCTTGACCTTGACCAACGTGTCTTCTTTCATCTTTGCACGAAGATCTCTGTCCTTCAAACGCTCTACAAATTTTTTGTCTCCCCCATCCAGAGCCCAGATGGGAAACATGATGCTCAGCGAAGTGGCAAAGGCCGTGTACGGATATCGATCAGCTGTCACATCCAGCCCTTTTTCCCGCGCTCTTTCCATGAGGTCGAGGACCATGGGGATCTTGAAGTAATTGCTTCGTCCTGCCGCTTTAAGATGAGAGATCTGGAGGGGAAGTCCAGCGGATTGAGCGATGTGAAGGGCTTCTCCCACAGCCTCAAGGAGCTCGGTGTCTTCGGAGCGCATGTGTGTGGCGTAGAAGCCGTCGTATTTGGCTGTAATTGTGCAAAGTTCGATGATCTCCTCTGTGGATGAGAAGCGGTCAGGTGTGTATTCTAACCCGGTAGAGATGCCGAAAGCGCCCTGTTCCATGGCCTCTTCCACCAGTCTTTTCATTGCCTTCATCTCATCGAGAGTCGGGGGTCTCCGTTCAGATCCCATGATATATTGCCTCACGGTTCCTTGTCCGACCAGTGTGGCATGGTTGACAGCTGTTCCTCTTTTTTCCATAAGTTCATGGTATCCCTTTAGGTCTTTCCAGCTGAAATCCATATCCAGAGTCTTCTTTAAAGCTTTTTCATACTGGGTAAGCTCTTGTTTGTGGGGAAATGTGGATCCTCCACAGTTGCCGCTGAGCTCAGTCGTCACGCCCTGCCTGATTTTGCTCTCCGCTTTGGGATTGATGAAAAGTTCGAAGTCTGTGTGGGAGTGGATATCGATAAAGCCGGGGGATATGGTTCTACCTGTGGCGTCAATCACGGTCTTAGCGAGAGCTGGGTTGATCTTATCCATAGCCTCGATGTGGTCACCCACAATTCCAACATCAGCTCTGATGACCGCGTCACTGATTCCGTTGAGAACCTGGCCGTTGGCGATGACGATGTCGAATCGGTGAGGGGTTGGGGAAATCCTTGGCGTGGCGATTTTTCCGGATAATCCCAAGAAGATCATCGCTTTTGCAGAATCTTTGAAAAAGGTTCTTCTATCTATTTTTAAATTCCCCGTCTTTTTCATGATTGATCCATCTCGATTCGCCCAAAATTTTTATTTCTCCGTGCCTTATCCTTTACAAAGGAGATCCTTCAAAGTCTCCAGGCTGATTTTAGCACCGCTGATGACCAGAACGACATGTTTTCCGTCGAATTCGTGTTTTCTTTTCAGGAAAGAGGCAACGGCAACAGCGGCGGCACCCTCGATCACCATATGATGTTTTTCCAGAACAAAAAGAATTGCATCTTTGATTGCATCTTCGGAAACAAGGATATAATCATCCACGAACTTTCGGCATATCTCAAAGGTGATGGATCCGGGTTCGATCCCACCAGCAGATCCATCCGAAAGTGTCGGTAAGGATTCCATTTCGATGATACGGCCAGCTTTTATGGATTCGTACATCACTGCGGAATTCACCGGCTGACATCCGAAAATCTCAATATTTTTGTTGCTGGATTTTAAAAAGCCTGCAATTCCCCCGATCAACCCCCCACCGCCGATGCAAACACAGACAGAATCGATTCTGTCGAGTTGACGTTCCAATTCGATACCGATAGTCGCTTGGCCTCCTATCACTTTTGGGTCGTTGTATGGGGAGATATATATTTGTCCGCCATGTTCTGCGGTTTTTCGGGCATAGACTTCAGTTTTGCCACAGTCCTTGCCATAAAACTGAACATCGACGCTGTATTGACGGAGAGCTTCGATTTTTGCAGGGGAGGCATTTTCCGGAAGATATATTGTCCCTTTTAAGCCTAATATATGGCAGGCATGAGCAAAACCAGAGGCATGATTTCCGGATGAAGCGGTCACGACTCCTTTAGCCGTGTCTTCTTGGCTGAGAGAGAGGAGTTTGTTCAGTGCTCCGCGGAATTTAAAAGAGCCACTCAATTGCATATTTTCCAGCTTCAGATAGACGTTGCAGTTTCCCTTTTGGCTTAGATATGAAGAGAACTCGACAGGAGTTTCCCTGACATATGGCCTGATTCTTTGTTCAGCTTCAAGAGCTTCTTTTCTGATATCGATATCTTGCAATGGTTCTCTTCCTTACCCTGAGTGCCTGCTCCTTGTATACTCTATTTTTACTTTTTAAACAACGGAGACTTCTGCGCTTCTGTTTCTTTAATGATGTCGTTTTCTTTATGAAGATTAAGATATATGTTTTTGATCCATTCAGTGGCGTTTGTGTAGGCTGTCCCCCATTCACTGTATTTGGACGGGAGCCCTTCGTATTGAATCTGTTCAAGGGTTTTCCCCGCCTTCATTTTGTTCTGGACGAGAGTAATAGTATCCACAAGCATAACATGTGTTCTTTTCAAGTCATTCAGGTCCGATAGGGCGTAGTGCCCGGGTATGATCTTTGCGTCTTGAGGAATGAGCTGGATCAAAGTTTCCACGTTCTTGAGCATGCCGAGGACACTTCCTCCAGCGTCCAGATCGACTGTGGGAAAACTCGATATCCCGGAGTTCCAAAGGTCTCCCAAATGGAAGACATTGGACTTGGTGAAATACACGATCACATCATTATCCGTGTGTCCCTTGGGAAAATGAGAGATCTTTATCTCCTCGCCGTTGAAGAAAAGGGATATCTGATTTTCAAAAATCAAGTCTGGAAGGTTCTCCGGAAAACTCTCTTGGAGACGCTCTCGCGTTATTCTGTGGCCGATAATAACAGCGGATTGGCCCAACGCATAGTTTCCGTGTGAATGATCCATATGATGGTGAGTGTTAATGATATACCGAATCTTGCCCTGGTTGATTGTCTGGAGTGCAGACTGAATTTTATCCGCAAGCGGCGCAAATTGTGTGTCGATGAGGAGGATTCCATCCGGGCCGGCAGAGACCCCGATGTTTCCAGCGACATCTCCGGTCGCTTCCAGCATATAGACATTGCCGGATACATGCGTGGAGACTATGCGCACACCCTCTAAATTGGGGATTTGCTCTTGGATGGGGGACGCTCCTCCCAAAAAGGCCAATAAACTGACAACAATTGCGGCAATTCTCATCATAGTGTTAGTATTTATTTTTCTATTTTGGTATCTTTAAATCAAGCCTTATTTATCGTAGAAAGCGAAAATATTTCGTTCGAATAAAGGAAAGCGATATGAAAACAATCGGTCTTATAGGCGGAATGAGCTGGGAGTCTTCACTGGAGTATTACCGGATCGTCAATGAGGCCGTGAAGAAAATACTCGGCGGATTCCACTCGGCAAAATGCCTTATGTACTCTGTCGATTTTCAGGAGATCGAGGAATTGCAGCATCAGGGTCGGTGGGATGAGGCCACAAAAAAAATGATCGATGCCGCGCAAAGAGTGGAAAGGGGAGGCGCAGATTTTGTGGTGATCTGCACGAACACGATGCACAAAATGGCCGAAGATGTGGAGAAAAATATCCAAATCCCCTTACTGCATATTGCCGATGTGACAGCGGCCAAGATCAAGGAGATGGGCCAGAAAAAGGTGGGTCTTCTGGGCACAAGGTTCACCATGGAACAGGAGTTTTACAAGGGCCGGCTGCTCAAGAAACATGGGATAGAGGTTCTCATCCCTGATAAAAATGAACGGTATGCCATACACGCCATCCTTTATGACGAACTCTGCTTGGGAGAGGTCAAGAGACTTTCAAGGGATAAATTCAAAGATGTCATCGATAATCTTGAAGCTAGAGGGGCAGAGGGTATTATCCTCGGCTGCACAGAGATCCCGCTGATCGTCAAGCAAGAAGACTATGATATCGTGCTGTACGATACCACCACACTGCACGCTCAAGCTGCGGTCGATTTCGCTCTCCAATAAGATCTGTCTCTATCCAATATCATCGATCTTATAAACAGAAATGTCGTTCAAACAGGGTAAAAGGAATGTCTCTTTATTGGAGGAAGAGGCGAATAATATTCCAAAGGCCGAGCAAGGAGACAACAACGGTAAAAAAAATCCCCAGGATGTTCTGCCTCCAGTTGTTAGCGGACTCACCCATTATCCGCCGGCTGTTGAGTACGATCAGGAGAAATATCGCAGCGACGGGAAGGATCAGCCCGTTTGTCACCTGGGCAAAAACGATGACTGCGATCGGGCTGAATCTGAATAAGGAAACAACGGAACCAACCAAAATCACAAAAAACCAGACTGCCCGGAATTTCTTTGATCTCTGTCCCTCCTTCCAGCCGAGAACTCCTGAGGAAGCATAGGCGGCTGCATAGGGTGCCGTGACAGCAGAGCTCATCCCAGCGGCGAAAAAGCCCATACCAAACAAAAGATTGGCCACAGAACCGAACAAAGGCCGCAGTTGAGAGGCCATCCGTGCGCCGCTTTCGACCGAAATACCCGTAGCAAAAAAAGCCATGGCAGAAGTGATGACTATGGATACAGAGATCAACCCTCCCAAAGAGATTGAGAGCAGAAGGTCTTTACGCACATCTCTCAAGTGCTCAATAGATTTCCATTTTTCTCGAACAGCTGAAGAATGGAGAAACAGGTTGTAGGGCACAACAGTCGTCCCCACCAAGGCTAATACCAAAAAAATAGAATGGTCAGGAAAAGATGGGATAAAACCCTTCAGAAGCGCACGCATATCTGGTTTCACAATGATCGCGGTGGCTAAAAAAGAAAGGCTCATCAGGAACACCAGAATGATAAGAAACCGTTCCACCAGGCGATATTTGTTTTGGCTAAGCAAGAAAACAGCTATTAGGGAAATGAGCGCAACCCATATTTTTTGAGGGATTCCGCTGATCATCTCGAGGCCGAGAGAACCTCCGATGATGTTCCCGGCTTCATAAGCGGCACATCCGATGGTAATGGAAAAGAGTGTGAGCAGGATGAAGAGACCTTGTGTCCACCGGTTCTGGGGAAGTTCACGGAGGCATTGCCCCAAGTCTTGACTCGAGGCCAGACTCAACCTTCCCGTCATCTCCTGGAGGGTAAACGTGGTCAAAACGGCAAATATCAGAGAAAAAATAAGGGCATATCCAAAATTCGCTCCAGCCAGAGTGCACGTGGTGACAGTCCCCGGACCTATAAAAGCGGCCGTCACCAGAAATCCGGGTCCGAACGAAGATTTTTTATCGCTTTTGGCCATAGCCGCCACCGCCCGGAGTCTCGATCACAAGCCTGTCTCCAGGATTTGCTTTGAGGTTAACTTTGGAATTCAGTCGTTTTTTCCTATCACCTCTAAGCAGAACATTCTTCCCTTTTTTCCCGGGGCCTCCGCCTTGGAGCCCGTAAGGAGCGAACCTTCGTCTTTCGGACATGATGGTGATTTGAGTGGGGACAGTGAATTCATACTCCCGGATTATGCCATCACCTCCGCTGTGTTTACCTGTCCCGCCGGATCTCTGTCGGATGGCATATCTCCGGATAAGGATGGGCAGATAGTTCTCTAGAGCTTCAAGGGGAGTGTTGAGAGAATTTGTCATATGGGTATGGACACCGCTGAGCCCTGCATTCTCGGAGCTTGCTCCCATGCCCCCACCTATCGTTTCATAATAAGCGAATGGTTCGCCTCTTTTGGGGTCAAGTCCTCCAAAAGTCACATTGTTCATGGTTCCGGAGCTCGCCGCAGGGATGTGTTCTGGTATGGCTTGTGCCAGACACCCAAGAAGGATATCCACGATCCTCTGGGAGGTTTCCACATTGCCTCCGGCCGTAGCAGCCGGGGGATTTGCGTTGATGACAGAGCCACTGGGAGCGTTGATAGTGAGAGGCCTAAAGAGTCCGGTGTTGACAGGAATGTCTTCTTCAATGAGAGCTCGAAAAACATAAAGAACAGCTGAGGAAGTGACCGCAAAATTGGCGTTGATGCCGCCTTCGACCTGGGGAGAGGAGCCCTCGAAATCGATGATGGCTTCATCCTTTGTGATGGTTATGCGAGCACGAATGTTAACGGGTTCCTGGCGGATCCCGTCATCGTCCATAAAATCGTCGTATGTGTAGGAGCCATCTGGGATTCGTGCAAGAGTATCCCGGAGGATCTTTTCCGTGTAGTCCTGAATATAAGATCCATACCTCAGGACCTTTTGCAGGCCGTGTTTCAGCGTGACTTCTCTGAGCCTCTGCAATCCCTTGCTGTTGGCTGCCATCTGCGCGCGTATATCTCCCTCTCGTTCCTCCGGTGTTCGGACATTGGCCAGAATGAGCTTCAGGAGGTCTTCTTTGAGTTTTCCCTTTTCCATCAATTTTAATGGAGGGATGATCAGTCCCTCCTGATAGATCTCGGTGGCAAGAGGCATAGAGCCGGGCGTCATCCCCCCGATGTCTGAGTGGTGAGCCCGGTTAGCGACAAAAAAGCACAATCTGCTGTCCACAAACAGGGGCGATATGCACGTGATATCGGGGAGATGTGTTCCCCCTTTGTAGGGATCGTTGAGAACGACCAGGTCGCCCTCATGGTAGTCTATAGAATCAAGCGATGCCTGGACAGAGAGGGGCATAGCTCCTAGATGAACGGGAATATGAGATCCCTGGGCAAAGGTTTCTCCCTTTCGATTGAACAGGGCGCATGAAAAATCTTTTCTCTCTTTGATGTTCGGGGATAGAGCTGTCCGTCCGAGCACGGCGCCCATCTCTTCAGATACTGAGATGAATATGTTCTTAAAGAGCTCCAATTCGATGGGATCGAATTTATCCATTCCCTGTCCCTTCTTGTGTAATGATCAAATTTAAAAAACTGTCCACCTTTAGAGTGTACCCTGGGGGAAGGAATACAGTCGATTCGGCGTCGACAACGAGCGCAGATCCGGAAATCCTATTCCCCGGGGAAAGTAACGGTCGATCATAAACCTGGGCCGCATGCTCTTTTCCTCTAAAGCACAGCGTTTGGTTCTTCACGAAAGCCTTCTGAGGGTTCAAACCTTCCCCAGGAAATTTCTTTAGTTTTATCTTTTTCGATGGGCCGATAGTTTTAATTCGGAGGTTGACGATCTCGATAACTCTTTCGGGATGATAGTAGGAGTAGAGTTTTTGGTGCGACCTGTGGAACTTGGAGACGTACGTGTTTTTATCGATATCCAGTGGCGTTATCGGCACTGTGATCTCATAGGACTGACCCGAATATCTTAGGTCCAGAAACAGCACAGTGCTGATCTCGTTTTCTTGGAATCCTTCACGCTTCATATCCTGGAGGCCTTTGTTTTTGAGCGCTTGAAAGGCCTTTTTGAGCTCTATTCCTTTGACTTCTTTCGCCGGCTTGAGCAGAGATTGTGAATAATCCTTTATGGAGTCTGCGAGGAGAAGACCCAAAGCAGAGAGAACTCCTGCATTCTTGGGAATTATGATTGTATTCATGTTTAGTTGTCGGGCAATCTCGGCCGCATGCATGCCTCCGGCGCCTCCAAAAGAGAAGAGAGCAAAATTCCTGGGGTCAAATCCCCGTTCTATTGAGATCACGCGGATCGCTTTCCCCATGTTGGCAATGGCGACGGTGATGATGCCATCGGCGGTCTCACGGAGAGTCTTCTTCATTTTTTTCGCAAGCTTCAAAAGAGCAGCTTTGCTTTTTTCGGGATATATTTTCATGTGTCCGCCCAGGAAATAATCGGGGTCCAAGCGTCCGAGAACAAGGTTGGCATCTGTGACTGTGGGAAAATGCCCTTTCCCATAACACGCGGGACCCGGGTCTGCGCCTGCACTTTGGGGACCCACGCGGAGCGCCCCCCCCTCATCGAGATAGGCGATCGATCCGCCTCCAGCTCCAACGGAGTGGATATCTATCATGGGGAGGCGAATGGGAAATTCACCTATTTTGCTCTCTGTGGTTCTGCTGATTTTCCCCTCGATGAGCGACACATCCGAAGATGTTCCGCCCATGTCAAATGTGATGATGTTGCGGAATCCCGCCGACCTGCCCAGATAATGGGCAGCGACAACTCCACCTGCTGGACCGGAAAGGGCTGTGCGGAGTGGCTCCTGCTTTGCCGTGGATGGCAAAATATGCCCCTCATTCGATTGCATGATCCTGAGGTCGACACCTTTTAAGCGGATTTCTAGATCTTTCAGATAACGGCTCATGACTGGCATAAGATACGCATTGACTGTCGTCACCAGAGTTCTTTCGTATTCCCGGTATTCTGGAAGGATTTGGCTCGAGATAGATGCTAAAAGCTTTCTTTTTTTCAAAACTTTGCCGATGATCATTTCATGGGTCGGGTTGGCATACGCATGGATCAGGCTCACCGCAACCGCATCGATCTTCAGTTTTTGGATCTTGTCACAGATATCCTCCAGCTTATGGAGAGACAAATCCTTGTCCATGGTCCCATCGGCAAAAATTCTCTCCTCGACGCCAAAACACCACTTTCGAGGGAGAAGAGGAATCCTCTGTTCACCTCTAAGGCTGTAGAGATGACGCCGTGTCTGCCGTCCGATAAAAAGAACATCCTCGAATCCTTTTGTGGTGATAAGAGCGACACGACCTCCCTTATTTTCCAGGAGGGAATTCGTGGCAACGGTCGTTCCATGGACCACAGAAGAGGGAGGCGTGTGCTGCAAAACGGATCTAAGGCCCTCAAAGATTGCGAGTGAAGGATTCTCGGGAGTAGAAGGAATTTTTTTTATTTTGACGGTCCCATCTCTCACTATGAAAAAATCAGTAAAAGTGCCCCCGGTATCGACACCGATGCGCACGCTCCTCTTCATGGGGCTATATTTATCTTTAACCTCACTCTAAAGTCAAGCGCTGGACAGTGAGCGACCGAGGATTCATTGAAAATGCGAAGATGAGTCCAGGGAAATAAGAAATTTATTTACACGTATCGCACGAGGTTGCCGAACAGGTGGCGCAGCTGGATGAGGACGACTTCACCCGGCTGCTTCCGCCCCCGATCCCGAAGGAGGAGACAAGCTTCTGGATATCTTTACTCCCGCACTCCACACAGACGACTTTTTTTTCAGTTCCAACGGAGATAAGCGTTTCAAAACAGCATCCGCATGCGTTGCATGAGAACTCGTAAATGGGCATGGCCATCACATTGGCTAAAGGACAGCGATCGCTTCAATCTCGACTTTAACATCCTTAGGCAGCCGGGCCACTTGGATGGCTGCCCGGGCAGGATAGGGGGCATTAAAATATTCGCCGTAGATGGCGTTCACGGCTCCATAGTCGTTCATGTCCTCGAGGAATACCGTGCATTTAACGATCTTGTCCATAGAGCTTCCCGAGGCCTCGATGACTGCTTTTAAATTCTTGAGAACCAGATGCGCCTGTTCTTCGACTGAGCCGTTATTCAGCTCTCCAGTGACAGGGTCAAGGGCAATTTGACCGGAAGCGAAGACAAAATCATTGGCAATGATTCCCTGTGAATAGGGTCCTATGGCCTTCGGGGCATTCTTTGTTTTAATTTCTTGGATCATGGTATCACTCCTTTTTTTGCATGAAATTAGACTGGGTCCCATAATGGCCATGCAGCCGAGGCTGACCAGTGCCTCCCTTCTTTTCATGGGATTTTCTCCTTAACCATTGATATGCCGGGATATCCTTATCCTTTTGTCATTCCCTGGCGTTGAACTCTGGAGCATATTTAACGTCTTCATTGTATCGGAAGCTGCTTCAAGATGCCAGGATAAAAAATGTGCGTGAATTTGGAAAAAGAGGTTGCCATGGCACTTTGAAGAGGGTGGTCCCGGAAACACGATTTATATGAGCATGAATGCAGAGAGGGACAATATCGGTGGCATGCCCGGGCTCGGGTAGAGGATCGATTCCTTGATCCAGTCGTTCTCAGACGTGTTGTTCGCTGTAGGGGCCTTCCATCTCTGAAGAAATGTGTTTGAGTGATAGACGTGTCACTTCATCTTGGCAGTATTCGCACACAATCCGGCCATCTTTGTGAATCCGACAGGGGGTCAATCCGATACACTTATCGCACTGGCAGAACATTTGCTTTTTCATCTGTTCCTCCAATCTGAGTGTGCAGCCAGTTATCTAAGAGGAGATTTCAATGGCTTTTTAGTGCAAAGTTCATGCCAGCCTGTTTTTTCTTTTTTTTAGGAGAAGAGTTCAGAATTTTTATAGAAGGAGGTGTTCCATAATTTAACAGCGTTCAATATCCGAACACTGATTTCACTCACATGCTACGGGAAAAATAACGTGTAATTGTTGAATCCATCACGACCATAGACAACTGTATGTTATATCCGCGGCGTCCACACTGTGAGATCATCGATTTTTCCGGAGTCGAGAACCGATACGACTCCAATTGAAAGGTTAGATCATATTGAGATATTTTTTTCCCTCGGCAAAAGGATTGAGGGAGTTTGTAATGGAAATGTCTTTGTTTTTCAGAAGGTCGATGGTGCCTCTCTTGTTTTTCGGTGAGATCACCTCCACAATCGGGCGGAAGATGTCGCGTTCGTTCGCTTCTCTGACAACGGCAATGTTGCGATTGCTGAGTGAAACGACGGTGCCGATAGGCCAGACACCCATGATCTTGAAAAATTTATCCAGGAGCTTGGGCTCAAAGAGCTTTCCTTTTTCTTTCATCATCAAGTCATAAATTTCGATCGGGGGATAGTCCTTTTTGTATGTTCTTCTCTGTGTGAGTGCATCATAGACGTCACACAGCGATACGATGTAAGATGCCAGGTGAGGTGTGTGCGGGAAGGCTGCTTTGGGGTAACCTTTCAGATCATATCGCATATGATGTTCGAACGCCACGACTACGGGTAAGACTCCCAGCATTTCGACATGTCTGGTGAGGATTTTTGTTCCTAAGATCGAGTGGTCCTGAATTTTAAGGAACTCATCCTCGGAGAGCTTTGATTTCTTCTTCAATATCCGATGGGATATGGATATCTTCCCGATATCATGAAAAAGAGCAGCAATCCCGATATCCAACACATCATCCTTTGAGAATCCCAGTTTTGATGACGTGTACATGGAGAGGATCGAGACGTTCAATAGGTGGACAAACGTCATCAGGTCTTTTTGCTTGACCGATATCAGATTCAAAAGCTCTTGATGCCGTCCCATGAAGTTTTCCATCACGTTGAGGATGTTAAATCGCAGATCGAGATAGTCGATGTCCTCCTCACTCAAGAGCTGGTCGAAAGATTGAGATACAGTCTTCAGGGAATTTTCGTACCGCTTGAGCATCTCTTCGGAGCTTTTAGATGCTTCTTTTTGGTCATCTGCGAGTGCGCGGATCTTCCCAGCTCGAATATTTTTGACTCCTTGGCCTGATAGGTACTCGAGGGGATCTTTGGGGAGATCGGCCTTTGGGGTGATAAGGAATGTAATGAATTTTTCTAACTCTACCTTGCTGAGAGATTGGTTAAAGTAGATCCGCTCGATCCCTCGTTCTTGCATGTATAAAACCAAGGACCTTAGCTTCTGGCTCAGGCCGAAAAAAATCTCATCCTCCCATGCCAATTCATCCTCGACGATACCGATAACAAGCTCCTTTTTTTCCTTCAATACCTCTTGAAGGCTGTTATAAGCCTGTTCGATGAATTCGTGATATTTGGGATGTTCCGCGGAATAGATTTTTCCTGTCTGAATGGCGGAAAGCAGATGAATCAGAGTCACTTTAATTTTTTTCAGCATGCCATATCTCCAAAACTCTTTGGGATTCTTCTCTGAGTTTCCTATTCCAAAAACCCCTTCGCTTGCTGAATTCTTCCAGGTACAACTTGGCTTCTCTAAGGTTTTTATCCTCAACGATCTTTATGTGTTCCATCAGACGTCTGTTCTTCAAACCGTAAGGAGACGGAATATGGAAGAGTATTTCAAAAGCCAGCCGTTTTGTTCTCTGATCGCGCATGAGCAGCAGCAAACCCTCGGCTTTGAGCGCAAGCTCTTTACTTTTCAGAACTGAAAAAAGAAACTTCTCATCGGTTTCGGTGAGCTTATGCATGGCTCTTAAAACTCTGTACTTTAGGGTTACATTCCCTAAGGGATAAATGTTCTTCAACGTGATCAGAGATATGGGGCTGTCGATCTCCTGTAAATTTTTGATCATTTTTTCGAGAAACTTGCTGTTCGATGAGCTCTGATCGAGATTCAGGTTGAAATAGAATAGATACTCTTTGAAGAACTTAAAGAATGCTTTTAAAATGTAGGGAGAGATCCTGCCGTCTGTGAATATCCGTTCAAGGTAGGTGTTGACATCCAGAGTACTTTCCTTAAGCTCGTCTATAAAATAATCAAATTCGATCAAGATTTCTCCTTCAAGAATAGAATGCTCGATGTAGCCGATGATTTTTGAGATGAAGAGTCTGCATTTCGAGTCTGCCGTGATCTCTTCACCTTTTTCCTCCAATACCTCAAACACGTATTTGATGTAGGCAAGATCTTTCTGTTCCTTGATCGTCTCCCATTCCCCAAAGATCTTTTCCAGGGTCTCTGTGATGCCTTCCAAGGATTCATCCTTCTTCAGGATGTTGAGGAGGATATAGCGGTAGTTTTTCTTGAGGAGGGTGTTATCAAATGTGAGCTTTGTTTCATAAGCGATATCTTTCAGGAACGAGGTAAGCGTATGTCTGTATATCTCTGACATCAAAGTGCTTGTCGTTCCGGTAAGCAATTCTTTGATCTTTGTTTCAGCTTGAGGGTCTTCTTTAAGGGCGTCATCCTCTTGGAAGATGTTCGAAAGGGAAGACGCCACTTTTTCGTGTTTGTCTCTGTCGAACATCTTGGAAAAAATGCTGAAACTCAAAGAGTCGAAATTTTCGTCATAAATCAGCTCATCCCATAATGATGAGGCAAGGTCTTCCTCTTTGAGGTCTGTGATTATGGCCTTGATGTTCTCGAGCTTTTCTTCGTCTTTAATCTCCTCTTTTTTCTTGACAACGGTCTTCAACAGGTTTTTTGCGCATTTGCGATAATTATTCTCTTCATTGAGTTTGAGATAATCGAAGAAGCGGATAAAATTTTCGCTGAATTCTTTGTCTTCGAGGAATTCCCCGGGCTTAAAATCCTTGATGACTTTTTCGAAACTGTCTGCCACTTCCATCAATTTCTGTCGATCCTCCAGTTCAACAGCTTCCTGAAGGAGATAAACCCACACATCCTTCACTTCTTCTCCCTCACCCATAAGGAGTTGCGAATAATCGAGCTCTTCGACCGTGATGTGTGCAATTTTTTGGTCCTGAAGAATAGATCCTATTCCTCCTTTTTTGTAAATATCTCTTGGGGCAAGACTTATGTGAGACATGAAGACCATCAATTCAGACAAGGTGACGCCTCTACTTATTTTGATCTTTTTGACTTTGCGAAAGTGGAAGGTCCTGCCCAACTCTTTATACATCTTCTCTTCGTCCCAAAATTTGTTCTCAACGAGAAGTGCATGAGGTGCGAAGCTGACCTCAAGGGGAGCCATGTGCTCTAAGAGGGCGTCGATCTTTTCTTTGAGATCACTGACCGATTTTTGGAAAGCGGGGTGTTCTTGATTGTACATCGCAGCGTTCTTTAAGGAGACCTTCATAGTCATAAAAAGTTCGTGAAGAGCTTTTTCCTTGCTCATGGTTCCTTCCTTATCAAAATCACCATTTCTTCCATCACGCTCTTTGCACCACGCTTATAGAGTTCTACACATATATTTTTAGTCAGTGTTCACAGGGGGAAATTGGATTGAAATCCCATCCCACACAAAGATATTTTTCTTGTTAAATGAGGATTTCTCTTCAACCGCATTTCGGCAGCCTTAGATTAAATCAACTCAAGACCGGTTGTCAAATGGATATCTGTCTGGATAGGCATTGGCAAATCCGTGATCGTATGGTCAGAAGAAACGTTATTGAGTGTCCCATTTGGTGAGTGCGAAAACGATCAACGAGAATGCGCACAGCTTCAACTTAGGTACCGTTTCCCAAACGGGTCCGTTTTTTCTCGGTCCATTCGGGGAATGGACCCTATATCAAAAGGAACTAGCCTTATGTTAACAGGCTCGGCTCCGGGTTTCCACATCCTCAATATATGCTTTTGGAAGGTCTTGATCAGTCGAGTTGATTTTTTGGTTTGAGTGTCTCAAGAAGCTGTTTGACTTCTGCTTCCTGTTCTCCTCCAAGGTAGAGGTATCTGTCAAAATATTTTTTCGCTTCTGGGATACGGTCTTTCATTATATATATTTTTCCGATTTCGTAATGAAGTTCTGAGTTATTTATTTCCAATTCGAGCGCCTTCTGATAGTTCTCCAATGCTTTATCCCAGAGTTTTCTATCTCTGTATATATGACCCAAAGACATGTATGACATGAAGGCGACGCGCCTCCCCACGACGATAAGGGAAAACGACAGCTCATCATCAGACGCCTCGTCTCTATTGCCGATTCTTTTGTTCTGTTCATAACGGATGGCGTTCAACCAACTCTCTTCAGCGCTATCGAGGTCTCCCTTTGCAGAGAAAACGCATCCCAGATTATAGTGACCCATGGCATCCTTCGGATCTATGGCAATCACCTTGTTGTATGCTCTTATAGAGTTATCATAGTCTGACATTTTAAAAAAGATGTTGCCCACAAGGTCAAGGGCGTCCTTAAAATCGTCTTTTAGCTCTACCGCATGCCATGCATATTCGAGAGCCTTGCCGAGGTCATTCTTGATGTTGTAATAGTGCGCAAGATTGTAACTCAACTCAGGTGAAGCTGTGTAAATATCCAGAAAACTGCGGGTCATCACTATGGCTTCATCCAATTGGCCCTTTCGCAAGAGTGTCATTGCAGCACTGTTGATAAGATTAACGACAGATGCGATATTCGTTTCAAAGATATACGTGTACATTGGCTTTATTTTTTCGGAAATATTTTTGGTAAGTCTGGGTCTATTTTCCAATGTTTGGACAGATTGTTTATTCAGTGCACGCTCGAGGAGAAATTGTACATTGTAATCGAACGGGGAGACCTTCATGATTTGTTTGAACTCTCCTGCGGCCTCTTCAAAGTTGCCCTTAACGAGGTGGACTTTTGCGAGATTTTGCAGGGCCTCTATCATATATGGTTTTGTGTTGAATGCTATCTTAAAGTTAGCTTCAGCACTATCCATGTCCTCCATTTGATAATAGGCATAGCCCATCAGGAAAAAAAACTCAGCCTGAGATCCAGTTGTGCGCTGAGCATCTCTCGCTTTTTTTATCGCATTTTCCCAATTGTCTTGGGTGAGATCTAAGTCGATCAATTGGGAAAAACATTCAACGGCATCATAACCCCAATGAAGGGCCTGTTGGATATCTTCAGCGGCCATCTTAAAGGACGATTTTTTTTTATTCAGTACACTGAGGATGAAGTATGGAAGGCCAAGATTGGAATGTTTCTCTTGAATCTTTGTCCGGATCAACTCCAGATTCTCTTTATTGAGAACCCACTCCCCACCTCTCCTGACCTTATATTCCTTCCCAATTTTTTTCGCTTCATCCGAACAATATTGCTCTAAAGCGGTGTGATAATCCTGACAGATTTTGACAGCTTCCTTATGTTTACCCTGAGTATAATACACGTAGGCCATGAGAATATGCGCTTGAACATTCCCAGGAAAGCGTGCGATTTCATCTTGACACACTCTCAAGGCGTCTTCGTATTTTCCTGTCCTGAAATAGCAGAAACCCAATTGAGGACGAATGCCCATCACAGGAGGGTCTCTGAGGAGGGATTGTTCGAAATAGTAAATTGACTGGTCATAATCCATAAGGTCCATGCTCTTTTTAGCTTTATGCACAAAGTCCTCGCTGGCATGACTCGGGAAGGGGATCAACACGAGGAGATTGAGCCAAATCAAAGAAAAGAGTGTTTTCAGTCTCATGAAAAGCCTCTTTCATATTATTTATCCTTTTTTTCAGAAAAACAAGTCCCTTCCAGATACAGCTTCATGAGCTCGACATGGCGCACTCAACAGGATTGGATTTGATTCAGGTGTTGTGTTCGATGAAGATGTGTGCCTTACACAGGGGAGTGTCGCTATCAAATGAGTGGATATCTTCTCCCATTAAGTGGGAGGGGGAAGTTTAATCTCCGAATGTAATGCTGACTCTGTTGCGACCCATCTTTTTGCTCTGTCGCATAAGCCCGTTCACTCTATCGATAATCGTTTGAGTGTTGTCACGCAATTGAGCGATCGTAGCTCCTGTCGAGACTGTAACCGCTAAAAGTTTGGTTCCGACCTGAATGTTAGACTGAGAGATCAGGAGACGAAGCTTGTTCGCCACAAGGTCGAGTTTTGATTCTTCGATGTTAAAGATGATCACGAGATACTGTTCACCAGCCCAGCGTCCGACGATATCATAGAAGCGGATATTATTGGCGAGTGTCCGGGCAACCATTCGCAATATCTTATCGCCCACCACTGTTCCGTGTGTCTCGTTGATCGATGTAAAGTGGTCAATATCGATGAGGAGGACTCCCAAGGGGAGACGGTGTTTATTCATCTCATCCATTCTAAATTTTATCTGGGCCTCCAAGTAGGTCTTATTTCCCAGTTCTGTAAGAGGATCGAGGAGATTCATCCTTTTGAGTTCTTGGGCTTTCTGTGGAATAAGGACTTTGGGAGAGGAGTCATAAAAAGTCTCAACGGCTCCAATAATTTCATGCTCTGTATTCATTATGGGAAGTATGCGCATAAATACGGGTAAACGATATCCTTCTTTATGGTGCAAATAAGCTTCAAAGCTGCGGATTTTTCCATCGCGAATTGTCTTGTCAACGGGACAGTCGTTCTTGCAGAGTTGAAGGTCAGTATTGTCTGTGGGAATCAGGATGTTCTCCGAACATTTTTGCCCCAGAACATCAGCTTTTGTATAACCAGAAATGTCAACAGCACCTTGGTTCCAGAAAATGACTTGGCAATGATCGTCAATGAAAACGACACCATCGTGTAGATATTCGATGATGTTTTCAAAAAAATCACTGGTTATCGTTTTGACCGGGTCCATGCGGCTCCTTCCCAAACCGGCGTCTTGGCTATTGTTTGTTCAGCCCAGTTTTTTATAACAGAGAAAACCGTGAAAGTCAAAGCAATTTTCTGAATAAGCACCCCTTTGAATACGGAATGCATGACTCGAAGCAACATTCTGGTCAACTTGTTCCTAGAATTCTTGGGCGCACATATTTTATGTTTTATAACCTACGGTTATATTTTTTTGCCCATATTGACTTTCTTATAACTTGCAGTTATAAAAGAAGTACTCTGTAAATGGGGTGAAAAATGCCAGGAATTCTAGGAATAAAGCTCAGGATCGAAAGAGAAAACCTTGGCCTCACACAAGAAGATTTGGCTAAGGCCGTAGGGCTGTCCAGCGAGTTTATCTCTCTATTGGAGCTCGGCAAAAGAATGCCAAGCCTGGATTCTTTAAAGAGTATCGCCGAATTCCTAAAAAAAGACATTTCTTTCTTTGTGAGAGAGAGGGAGACAGCGTTCGAAAGGCTTTTTAGTCAGAAAACCCTCAATAATCGCGCTGAATCAGAGCTTAAAAAATTCAGAAAATACTGTGATGATTATCTCAAGCTGGAGGAGATCGCAGGACGAAGACTGGAACTGGCCCCCGCATATTCTCATATCAATCCGGTGAGACTCGCGCTTGAGGAGAGACGGAGGCTTGGCCTGGGGGACTCTCCTATCCGTAATATCTTTTTACTCGCGGAGCTCAATGGATTGCGCATTTATCGACAGGCTCTTTCAGAGGAGTGCAACATACACGGCATATTCATCTATTTTGAGATCAAAGAGGCAGCTTTCGCTCTGATAAACAAGAACCTTTCAGAGGAGGAACAGATCTTCACAGTCGCTCATGAGTACTATCACTATCTCAGGGATAGATACACCGATCCCATCATAGATAATCCTGATGTTTTTATGGAAGAGTACGTTTCCCTTTACCACCCGAGAGAAAAATTTGCCCAAATTTTTGCACTGCGTTTTTTGGTACCGTCTTCAAAAGTGAAAGCCATCATCGAAAAAGATATTCGGTCGAATCGATTAGACTCTGAGGATATCGTTTATCTCAAACGGTATTTTGGCGTGAGCATTCATATCATGCTTCAAATCCTACGTGAGCTCGAATATCTGGATTATTCACAGGTTAAAGAGTTCCAAAATCTCGACCGCACAGAGTATGAAAAAGCTCTTTTTGGAAAGTTTCCCTCAAAAGAAGCTGTCCTTAGAGGGAAGGCGCTTGCCTCAGACCGCTTCAAGAGTTTGGCCGTCCTCGTTTCTTCATCACAAAAAAAATGAAGGAAGTCCATCTGCCACATGGCGGGGATAAGCGTATCTAACCCAAGCCGCCAGGTCCAGATCAATCTCCAAAGTTAATAAAGGCTGTAATCGCGAGGTCACTCCCATCTCGTGTTTCTCGGGATCGGCGGTCCAGCCTATTTCACCCAGGTATGGGTCATGTGTGGTGAATTTGGGTGGGTCTGTCAGAAGTTTTCGAGATTGAACATCTTTTTCACTTCTCACCCCCTTACAAATATGTTATATTCTGTGGCGATGAGGGGGTGTACAGATGTGAACAAAGGGCGGGTTTACAGCTATCTGATCCTGGGTATCGTCTGCATATCGATAAGTGTTTATGGATTCAGCCGGCTTTATCACAGGCCAGGTATACCCAAAGAGATCGCGCTGCATTCCATCAAGCGCTTGGACCAAACGGACATCATGCAGGAGAAGGATGTTGAATATGTCCTGAGCCAAAAAACAATTGGCGATAAAGTTCAGGTTCTCTATGAGGATGAAGGTGTCGATCATGAAAGGGAAGTCACCCTTATTCCTTTTTATACTCAAGCCACGTTTCTCATCATATATCTGACCATAGGTTTGGCAAGTTTCACGATAGGTGTCGTGGTGATTATTCTCCGGCCGAAAGACAAAATGGCGCAGATCTTCTTTCTCTCCATCATAGCTTTTTCATCGGCGACTATAATTAACCAAGGATTTTCCTATTTCAAGGGGGAGTGGATTTCCATTTTACCTGGAGTGCTGTATTTTCTCGCGATCCCCATGGCACCTGCGCTACTTTTGCATTTCACACTCATGTTCACAAAGAGAGAAATGAAGAGGAGTATATTTTTTATCTACGTGCCGGCCTTTCTGTTCGCAGGCAGCCTCACTGTTTTGTTTCTGTATACCTCGCTCAACGCTTCGATCGTTCATTACAGGTTTTATCAAATTGTCTACTATATCTTTCGCTTTGACCTTGTTGTTTATGTCATTGCCACAGTCTTTTTACTTGTCTCTAGCTTTCGAAAAGCTTCTCTGACAGAGGAACGGGCTAAGGTCAAATGGATCTTTTATGGACTTTTTATCGGGCTCGGCCCTTTTATCCTTTTGTACCAGCTGCCTCAGTTGTTCAAACTCGCGCCGTTTATTTCCGACGAATTCTCCAATGTTTTTTTTATCTTTCTCCCCCTGGCGTTTGCTATCGCGATCATCCGGTTCAGATTGATGGATATCGAGTTCATCATCAATAGAAGTTTGGTCTATTCCTTATTGACGATCTTTACGGTGAGTGTTTATCTGTTTTTCGTCCGTTTTCTGCATGAATTCCTCTCCCGGCTGGTAAATGTCCAGGAAACTTCTGTGGCCGCCATTGCCGCTCTGGCTGCTGCCGCCGTGTTTCATCCTGCTCGAAGCAGGATCCAACGATTTGTAGATAAATCTTTTTTTCGAGTCAGTTATGATTATCGAGAAAACATCCGGAGCTTTAATGAAAGAGCTCACAGAATGGTCGATAAGAATCATCTGGTAAGCTACTTTTCAGAAAAGATCAACAAGACACTGCCATTGGAATTCCTGGGCATCTGTGTCTATGCAGTCCAGGGAGATCAAAAAAATCCTATCGTAGTCAAACACAACGGAAAAAATATCGAAGGGTTCTCAGTCAGAGATTTTGAAAGAAAACGGATATCGGCAAGGAAAAAGTCCGTTCAGCTAGAAGAAGGCATAGACTTCTCTTACGAGTCAAAATTGGAAAATGCCGGTATCGAGATGTTTTTATCGTTGCCCTTCAGGTCAATGACACTGGAAGGCTTGCTGTTTTTTGGAAAAAAGAAATCCGGTGAAAGATATACTCATGATGACCTGGATTTGCTCCTTAGCCTGGCTGACGGATTGGCTTTGAATTTGGAAAGGATCGCACTCCAGGAGGAAGTGATCCTTGAAAGGACAGAAATACAAAAATTGGATGAGCTCAACCGGATGAAGACAGAATTTATCGCGACTATCTCGCATGAATTGAGAACTCCCATGAGTTCCATTCATGGACTTTCGGAGATGTTGCAGGAAAAAAAGATCAAAGATAAGGCCAAGCAGGAAGAGCTTTTGGGAGTTATGGCCGAGGAGTGTTCTCGGCTCACACGTTTTGTGCACAACATCCTGGATATTGGAAAGATCGAACAAGGTGTGAAGACATACAGGTTTGCAAGGGTGGAGATCCAACCCGTGATCAGTGAAGCTGTCATCCTTTTCCATGTGAATTTGAAAAAGGAAGGGTTTGTGATGCATAAAAAACTCCCCAAAAAACCCATTTTCCTCGAGATCGACAGGGATGCCATCAAACAAGTTTTGACTAATCTTATTGACAATGCTATAAAGTACTCGCAAGACGAAAGGGTGATATCGCTTCAGTTGGTCGAAACCAAGAAGAACATTGAGATCCATATTCAAGATAAAGGAATTGGCATATCTGTTGAGGCCCAGAAGAGAATTTTTGATGACTTTTTCCGTTCGCCAGAGGCTGTGAAACAAAGTCCAAAGGGAGTGGGTTTAGGATTGAGGATCGTCAAATACGTCATGGAGGCTCACGGGGGAGAGGTCCGAGTGAAGAGTGAACTGGGCAAGGGGAGTGTTTTTAGCCTTGTATTTCCAAAACCATGAAAAAAATATTGATCGTCGAGGATGATGATACCCTGAGGGAAACCCTCAAAACAGCTCTTGAATTGGAGAGTTTTGAGGTCCTTGTGGCATCCGACGGAGACGAAGGATACAGGTTGGGCAGCCAAGAAAAAGTCGACCTCATCGTTCTGGACTACGTTCTTCCTTCCTTCAGCGGCTTTGAAGTCTGCAAAAAACTCCGGTCTGAGGGAAATTCCACTCCTATCATTTTCCTCACCGGGGAGAAGAAAGAGGAGATCGACAGAATATTGGGCCTCGAACTCGGAGCAGATGATTATCTCCTGAAACCTTGCGGCGTAAGGGAGCTCATCGCACGGATCAAAGCTGTTCTTCGACGAGTAAAACCAGAAAGCCCGGATGTCGAAACATTAGCCTTTGGGGATGTCTCCATCAACTTTAAGAAACAGGTCGCTTTTAAGGGAAAAAAGGAATTACGCCTCACCGCAAAAGAAATAGGCCTCCTGAAGCTCTTGGCAAAACATGAAGGGGAAGTGGTGAGCCGCGATACGATTCTCAATGAAGTCTGGGGATATGACATCTATCCCACCACACGAACAGTGGATACCTTTATGCATAACTTGCGTCAAAAAGTTGAAGACGACCCAACACATCCCGTTCATCTCATCACCGTACCTTGGTCCGGATACAAATTTGTGAAATAATTTTCCGTTGTCTCTTTTATCCCGGTGTATTTTGGCAGTTGAAGAGGGGATTTATAGGGTCTTGGGGTAGATATGGAATCAGTGGCATTGACGTTTGACAGATTTTTAACAAATTCTTGACATCATTTTGACAACTTCATGCACGTAATGTCATATATTAAATATCGCAATGCCAATATTCGGAAGACGGATTTTTTCAGGGATTTTAATGATCAATATTTTGGCCCTCTGCTGTGTACTGGCCGCGGACAAAACTGATAAGGGGGCCCAGAAGTCAAACAGTGTTTTTCCGATCCTCATGTACAATACGGACATCGGGATCGGCTATGGAGCTAAAGGGAAATTTGTCAATTATCTCGGTAGAGACGAGTCCTTTGACCTCATGCTGTTTAACTCGACCAAGGGCGAACGGACGTACACCTTTGTGTTTTCTATACCAGACTCGGAAATCCGACTTGGATCAGTGTATCCTCTATCTTTTGATATAAAGGCAGAATACACAAAGCTCTTGAGGGCCAATTTTTATGGATTGGGGCCTGATTCCAAAGAGGGAGACCTGACTCCGTATACAGATGAAAAAAAAGAGTTAAGCCTGACATTTGGCAAAGGCTTCAGCCCTCAAATCTGTCTTGAAATTTTGTATGCATTAAAATTCATCCACTATCTTGATGTTGAAAAAGACAAATCCTTTACAGAAGTCCTGGAAAAAGTCGGAGAGGCCTGGGGCCCTTATGCTTCGGTTTTGTTTCGTTACGATACTTCAGACAGTTGGATCCATCCCACACAAGGACTTCGGTTCATACTCCGTGGCGATCTTGCAGCTGGATTTTTAGGTAACTCAGCCACGAATTACTACCGGTACACATTGGATTTCAGGAAGTATTTTCTCTGTCTGGGCAAGAGAGATGTGATCGCTCTCCGATTTTTAATTCAACATGTGTTGGGCGATAAGATCCCTCTGTACGAGATGTCATCAATAGGGGGAGATTCGGAAATGAAAGCGTTGCGTGGATACGCCCTCGACAGATTCCAAGACAGAGGAAAATTTTTAATGAACGCGGAATACCGTTTCCCGGTCTGGAATAAGCTGGGCGGGAATGTGTTTATCGACTGGGGGCTGGTTTGGTCGTCTTGGAAAGACATCCATTTCAATCTGGCTGCAAAGGATATTGGGTGGGGACTCAGATACTATCTCCAGAATTTTGTGGTAAGGTTTGATATGGGATTCAGTATCGAGGGCATGCGCGTCTCTTTCAATTTTGGCCATGTGTTTTAAACGGGATTTGCCGCAATTCAGCGACCTGGGGATGATCTAAGCCAATTCAGATAAGACATTTGTCAGGAATGTCCAGAATTTTTCGACCGAACCGACATGGACGCGTTCATCCGGAGAATGGGGGTGTTCGATCGTGGGACCAAAGGAAATCATGTCCATACCGGGGAACTTCTCGCCAATAATCCCGCATTCGAGGCCAGCATGGACAGCGGCCACCTGAGCCTCCTTGGAAAATGTCTTTTGATAGATGTCCTTCATAGTTTTGAGCAGGGGAGACTGAAGGTTTGGAGTCCATCCGGGATATCCCTCTTCTTGAATAACCTCTGCCTTCACCAGTGCAGATAAAGCAGCAAGCGTGTCACGTGTCGCCTGGAGTGCGGAAGCCACTGAGCTCCGGCTGCTGCAAATAATCTCAGCCTTGTCCTCATGAGTGCGGATGACCGCAAGGTTAGTCGATGTTTCCACCAATCCCTTCATCTCCGCATGCATGGTGATCACACCGTGGGGGAGTGTGAAAAGAAGGCTGATGAGGGCGTTTTGTGAGTCGTGTGTCAACACGGCTGTTGCTGGATTTTCGGATTTCTCAAAAGAGATTGCCGCATCCTTTTCGATGGCACTGTACTCATCTTTGATCGTTGCGAACGCCGCTTGAATCAATTCAGAAAAACGCTCCTTTTGAGAAGGATTAAGGCTGATTAGAGCCCATGCCTCACGGGGGATGGCGTTGCGGAGGTTGCCACCCTCAATCGAGACCAAGCGAAAGGGCGCTTTTGCCGAAGCTAGCTGCCACAAGATCCGGGCAAGCAGTTTTATCGCATTTCCTCTCCCTTGATTGATATCAATACCGGAGTGTCCTCCCCGAAAACCCGAAAGCTTGATCCTGAAGGATTCACTACCGTCGGCGCGTTCTTTTTTAAGGGGAAGGAAGATCTGAGTATCGGCCCCTCCGGCACATCCTATGGTGAACTCGCCTTCATCTTCGCTATCGAGGTTAAGGAGCTTTTTCCCTTTAAGAAAGCCAGGCTGGATTTTTGTTGCTCCGGTAAGTCCTGTCTCTTCATCGACAGTAAAAAGGCATTCTAAGGGAGAATGAACGAGGCTGCCGTCTTCCAAGACAGCCAGAGCTGCACACGCACCCACTCCGTTATCAGCTCCGAGTGTTGTCCCGCTCGCCTTGATCCAATCACCATCCATCTGGGCGCTTATGGGGTCCTTGGAAAAATCGTGATCCACATTTGAGTTTTTTTCACAGACCATATCGAGGTGTCCCTGAAGAATAACTCCTTCTGAATTTTCATGTCCGGGTGAACCGGGTTTGGATACAACCACATTGCCCACATCGTCTCTTTTCCATTCAAGCTTATTGCTCTCGGCAAATGCTATGATGTAATCGCCGAGGGCTTTTTCATGACCCGAGCAATGGGGGATTTTAAGGAATTCTGCAAAATGTTTCCAAAGGTTATTGGGTGCGATCTCTTCGAATGCTATTGCCATTTTATTAAGCCTCCCAATTTGATTATCATTTGAGTGTTACTTTAAACAGAACCAGAATGATGACACAAAAATTGTTCATATTCAAGCACATTTTATAACCAAGCCGCTCGACCCATCCTTAAATGCTCCTTCTTATATAAAACACATGTTATTCTGTTGGTTATTGCAAAAACACGCTTTTCTGCACCGTCCAGTCGGGACACTCAATAACGTAATTTTTGTTCATGCGATCACGGATTTAAGGATGCTTGAGTGATTCTAGGAAGCATCCTTATTTCCGTGATGCTCTCAAGTAAAATGATAATAGCAGGAGCGACTCACAGTCCATATTCGTCGAAGACCCCCTCCACCCACCACCATCCGACTCATAAGGACAGGGACTCGCTCTTTTTTGCCTCTAATGCCCTTATCACGGAAATAAGAGTGCTTACGTTATTCGACAAAAATTTGAGTTTTGCCAGGATTTAAATTAGAATCCACAAAGGATATGAATCAGCAACTCATCAAAAGATTTGAAGAGGTTTTTCGATCACCCCCTGAGCTCGTATCTTCAGCCCCTGGCCGGATCAATATCATCGGAGAACACACGGATTACAATCTTGGATATGTCCTCCCAGCTGCCATAAACTTGAGGATTCATTTTCTCGCAGCTCGGAGAAATGACGATACCGTCCGTATTTGGGCTGAGGATTTTAAAGAAGAAAGGTCTTTTTCCCTGCAAAATACTTCGGCCTGTCCGGAACACCACTGGGAAAATTATGTCAAAGGGATTTTTTGGGTACTTGAGGAAAGGGGAGATTCTCCCGGAGGCTTAAACGGCCTCATTCAAGGGGATATACCGCTTGGAGCAGGATTAAGTTCGTCGGCAGCTCTTGAAGTGAGCATCTTAAACGGCATCAATACACTTTGTCAGCTTGGCATCGGGCCAATCGCAATGGCCAAGCTGGCACAACGTGCAGAGAATGAATTTGTGGGCATGAAGTGTGGACTGATGGATCAGTTTATATCCGTTTTTGGGCAAAAAGATACGGCAATCTTTCTGGATTGTCTCTCATTCCATTTCGAGAACATCCCGCTCAGATTCCCCAATGATGAGCTCATTTTCCTTGTTTATGACAGTTGTGTGCACAGAGAGCTTTTGTGTTCAGAATACAATAAAAGACGTTCGGAGTCATCGGATGCTGAAAACTTTTTACAGAGCAAAGGATTTTCCGGCTTCAGAGATACAACCCAGGATATGATCCAGGATTTGAGGGGTGAAATGGATGAAATTCTTTTCAAACGCGCGCGGCATGTCATCAGTGAGAATGAACGTGTCCAAAAAGCTGTTCACGCACTACAAAACTCTGATTTTTTATCTTTGGGAAAACTCCTCTTCGAGTCTCATGTGAGTTTACGAGACGACTATGAGGTTTCTTGCCCCGAAATCGACCTTCTTTATGATTTTGCAAAATCATTTTCTGGCTGTTTAGGGGCGCGGCTTACAGGAGCGGGATTTGGCGGATCAGGAATCGTTTTGATGAAGAGAGACAAATCAGATCTTTTCATGAGAGAAATCCTTGATTTCGCCCATAAAAAAGGATACCGTAAACCCAGAGTATTTCCTGTTCAAATCGATGAAGGAGCGAGAGCTTGGACCCTTTAAAAGAACGGCAGAAGAGAAGGCATCGCCAAAAGTCCAAACGTTTACAGGCCTGGCAAAAAACAATCATTCTGTCGATCGTCCTGAATGTATTTATGCTCGGGTGTTTGTTCGGTGATTGCGAGGTCCGATCAAGGATCAAAATCACAACGAGTGTATTCCCGCTTTGGGAATTTGCAAAGGCTGTAGCTGGCGAGAGAGGTGAGGTGGAATTTCTCCTTCCTCCAGGAGCGGAAATCCACACTTGGCGGCCCCGGCCGAGCGATATCCTCAAGATAACCTCATCCGATGTGTTTGTTTATATAGGGGCTGACCTCGAGCCTTGGCTCGATGATGTCTTGAAGAGCGTAAACAATCCCAATCTTCATATCTTGAAAGCGAGCGACGGCATTGCGCTCATGGAGAGAGAGGAGTCTCGAAAAGAGACTCTCCATGAAGACTCCCATAGCGGCCATGAACATGAACACATCCACGGGGCTCTCGATCCACATATTTGGCTGGATTTTGCCATTGATCAAAAGGTCATCGAAAGCATTGTGAGCCTGCTCTGCCAGATGGAACCAGAGAACAGGTCCTTATTCGAGGGGAATGGTGCTGCATATAAAAAAAAGCTCGAAGACATCGATCGCCGATTCAGAGAAGATCTTGGCCGATGCAAGGGCGATACTTTCATCCTGGGTGGACATGCCGCTTTTGGTTATCTGGCAAGAAGGTACAACCTCCATCAAATCTCTCTCTTCGGCGTCAACCCGAATTCCAGCCCGACTCCGAAACAGCTCGTTCGTGTAGTGGAGTTGGCAAAAAAATATCACATAAACGTGATCTACTTTGAAGTTTATGTGAGCGATGATTTGGCGAGAGTCATTGCAGAGGAAGTGGGCGCTAAAACACTTGTGCTCAATCCCGCGGCGAACTTGTCCAAAGAGCAGATGAATACAGGAAACACCTTTTTGGACATTATGGAGCAGAATTTGATGCATCTAAAGGAGGGGCTTTCCTGTGGCACACTCTGAGGCGCTGATCGCCATAGACAACATCTCTTTCAATTACGGAAACACGAAGGTTCTGAACCAAGTCACCTTTCCAATTCGGTCTGGCGACTTTCTTGCGATCATAGGACCCAACGGTTCTGGGAAGACGACTCTGATCAAGATCATTTTAGGGTTATTGACTCCCACTCAAGGGCACATCCGGATTTTTGGTGAGGAGAACACAGCATTTACAGGTTGGGAGAAGCTTGGGTATGTCCCCCAAAAGGCCACCCATGTGGACCCGTTTTTCCCTGCTTCAGTCAAAGAAGTTGTTGAAATGGGCCTTGTCTCTAGCAGAAAATTTCCCGGGACCAGGAAGAGGGAGGATGAGAATCGTATCCAGAAAGCACTCAGGCAAGTTGGATTGGAGGAGCACACAAATTCGCGAATCGGAAAGCTTTCGGGAGGACAGCAACAAAGGGTTTTTATAGCCCGGGCGATCGTCAACCAACCCCTTATTCTTTTCCTGGATGAGCCTACGACTGGTGTGGATGCAGAGACACAGGAACGTTTCTATGACATGTTGGATAAATTAAACACAAAAGAAGCGATCACCATCGTTCTGGTTACCCATGATATCGGGGTGGTCAATAAACATGTCAATCAGGTGGCCTGTCTCAATCAAATCCTTCAGTATCATGGCTCTCATGAAGAATTTTGCCAGTCGGATATATTCAAGAAAATGCTCAACGATGGCCATCACATTATTTCTCATCAGCACTGATAACGGTAATAAGAGATAAAGAATATCATGGTAGAATTTCTTCATTATGGATTTCTCCAAAGAGCTTTGCTGGCCGGAATATTTGTGGCAATCGCATGTGCCCTTCTCGGAGTTTTTTTGATTCTTCGAAGGGATTCTATGATCGGACATGGTCTCGCTCATGTGACCTTTGCCGGTATAGCGATAGGCCTTTTGCTCAATGTGATGCCCTTGGCAGCAGCGATGGTTGTTGCTGTTCTCACGGCGCTGGGGATCATGAAAGTGAAAGAAAGAGCGGGCCTTTATGGGGACACGGCAATCGCCATTTTCAGCAGTGTGGGTTTTGCCATCGGGATCTTGATCGTTTCTCTGTCTCATGGCTTTAATGTGGACCTCTTTGGCTATTTATTCGGAGAGATTCTGGCCATCGATATCTCCGAGGTGACCTTTTCGATAGGCCTGGCTGTTTTTGTGGTTCTCATCGTCATATTGAATTATCACAGGTTTATGTACATGACATTCGACCCGGAATCCGCGAAGGCATCGGGTATTCCTGTGAGAAAATTAGAAGTGCTCCTAACCGTACTTACTGCTGTCACTGTCGTCCTCGGAATGAAGATTGTTGGGCTCTTGCTCGTGGCAGCTCTGCTGGTGATTCCAGCAGCTGCCGGTTTACAGTTTGCATCGAATTTCAAGCAAGCGATTGTACTGTCATCGCTCGTATCTTTGGTGTCCGTCGTTTTAGGATTGGTCTTGGCTTTCACTCTCGATTTTCCTGCTTCCGGGACGATCGTATGTCTTTCCTTTGCCTTTTTTCTCATGTTCTTTTTTATAAAGAGAGAAAAACGATTTTTCTGAATATTCCTCCCCCCTCATTCCGGCAAGGGCAGATTGTTTAAACTCAAGAATAGGACAGTCCGATTTGCGATAAAACAGCCAGCGTGGAGTGCCGCTCCATCTAGAAAAAGAGTGCTTATTTTTTGGTGAGTCGGTCCAAAGTTTGGTCAAAAATCGAGTAAGACTCTTGACCATAAAGGCACATGATGATCTCTTTGGGGTATTCGTTTTTTGCCAAAAATTCCAGGGCCACTTTCAACATGATCTCACTGCACCTGTCCAGGGGAAAACGGAAAATGCCCGTACTGATCGCTGGAAAAGCAATGTTCTTTATTTTTTTGTTTTTAGCGATCTTGAGGCAGCTCAAAGTCGCTCCTGCGAGCTTCTCGTCTTCGTTGCCCTCGCCATATACAGGACCGGCGGCGTGGATGACATATCTCGCCTTCAGGTCACCTGCACCGGTGGAGATAGCATGGCCCACTTTTATGGGTCCGACCTTGTGGCATTCTTCTTGGATTGTCGGCCCTCCAAACCTTTTGATCGCGCCGGCTACGCCTCCTCCGAGAACCAGGGAGGTGTTAGCCGCATTCACTATGGCCTCCACATCGAGCAGAACAATATTATCGTCGAGCAGCCTCAACGTCCTGTTGTGGATGGTCCATTCTTTCATGGATTAACTTTCACCGAGCTCTTGGAGAACTAGGTCTTTGATCTCAGATCCGAGTCTAATGGATTCTTCTTTAAGGATATTTGCTCGATCGGTCGCATCTTTCTTAAATCGTTCATCCATGATATCTGGAAGGTTTATTTTGACATTGTAATAGGCTCCTTCTGCACCGGCTTGTGCGGTAAGGCCAGCGACGCCAGCATCACTGATCGAGTTTTTGTTTCCGTGCAGCACGACTTCTTTGGCGAGCTTTAAAGCGTCGACACATTTTTCCAAAACATCAAGGGGAACCACTGTCGCTCCTTTGGATGCTTCTTCGAGGGCAGCAGCTCTAGCTTGTTTTTGTTCGTCTGTTTTCTTCTGCAGACGCATGGCAGCCATCACATTGTTGAACGCAATGGTGTCCATATCCACGGCATGTAAAAGCTGATCTTTTATGGCCTGTCCCTGGATGGCTAACTCTTTGACTTTATCCTGAACGTCGTCATATCCCTTTTTCCCAAAGGTAAGATTGGCAACCATGGATGAAAGAGAGGCGGATAATGCTCCACAGAGAGCCGCTGTACTCCCTCCTCCGGGTGCAGGTGAATCCATAGAGAGCTCATTTGCGAATTCTCTGAGATTCTGGCTCAAGAGGGAGTTCTCTACCTCTGTGAATTGGTATTCGATAATTTTCTTCCTGGGGTCGAATGGTGCTACATCATTCAATCCCAATGAGAGGACAGCGATCCGAATGAGTTCTTCCTCCGGAACTCCAGCGCTCTTGTTTTGCTTCTCCAGGTAATATCGGCCCGCCACGAGCATGGCTTCTTTAGGGATGAGACCCACTAGCTCGCTTCCCGTCACTCGGACCCCGATTTGTTCAGCTTCCTTGATAGCCTCGTCGAACACTAGATGAGGAGGAGAAATTTTGTAGTTGGTGAAATTAATGGATATTTGAGCAATCCCATAATCCTCGACGTACCATCCGACCGCCTTGACCTCCTTGAATTTTCCCGGGATATTTATGGTTTTTCCGCTCTTATCCCTAACGATATTTCCATCGGCATCTCTTTTAGCCCGCCCTCTTTCTCGGAGAGCGAATGCAATATGACGGGCCAATGTGTGATCTGTGCTGTTAATGTTGATGTTGTAGGCGATGAGAAACTCTCTTGCGCCGATGACTGTTGCTCCCGCTTTTGGGTTGAACACAGAATTTCCATAATCAGGCGCCCATTCTGGATCTTTCAATTTTTCTTCCAAACCCTCGTACTGTCCGATCCGAATCGTGGCCAGATTTTTTCTGTCCGGTTTTTGGGCGGCCTCTTCATACAGATAGACAGGAATCCCCAGTTCTCTCCCCACTCTCTCTCCCAACTCCTTGGCAAGCTGGACACAATCTTCCATTGTAACGTCGGTTACTGGAACAAAGGGACACACATCGGTCGCTCCGATTCTGCTATGAGCTCCTGCATGCTTACTCATGTCGAGCACTTCTGCAGCTTTTTTTATGGCTTTAAACGCAGCCTCTTTTACGGATTCAGGAGTTCCGATAAATGTCACGACAGTCCGATTTGTGGATTCACCCGGATCCACATCGAGAAGATTAATCTTAGGGGTGGATTCAATCTCTTTTGTGATCATGTTGATCTTTGCAAGGTCGCGGCCCTCGCTGAAATTGGGCACGCATTCTACAAGTTTCATTCATTCTCTCCTTTCTTGATGATATACTGAAAATCGCCGTTTGTATCATAGACTTCCAAATCGAAGCTCTCAAGAAAGGGGCTGAGTTTTTGGATATTCCCCACCAAAACCACAACAGGAGACCGAAGTGAAGACGTCCGGGCGATATCAAAGACATTTTCAGGACTGATGAGCATGACGCTTTTATAGTAGGAATTCCAGTGGGCTTCGTTGAGTCCGAAGGCCTGAATGGCAGCGATTCTTGAGGAGAAATATTCAGGGTCCTCGATCCGGAGGGGAAAGTTACCGATCAAGTATGATTTGGCTTGTTCCAGCTCGTAATCCGGAACGATCTCGGATGAAATCCTATTTATTTCTTTAAGACTTTCTGCAATTGACTCGAAAATTGCGTCCGGTCTGACTTTCTCTTGTATGGTGAGGATGCCGCACGCTTTGAAAAACTCAACTGAACTGAATGCAAAGTATGCATAGCCTTTGGATTCTCTCAGATTCATGAACAGACGGCTGTGTGGAGAACCGCCGAGGACTTGATTGAGAACTGTATAGGGAAAATAGTCATCATGATTCCTAAGAAGAAGCGTATTTCCGATAGTGATCATTGCGTCTTCCTCTTCTGGGAGGTCAATGATACAGAACTTGAGGGAATCATTAGGTTGTACGGGATTGATGTTTTCGGTGTTTATACTTTTATTTTCCCAAGTATTCAGATATCTGCTGACTTTCCTCACCGCGGTTCTGAGTGTGAGGTTCCCGATCAATATCAGTGTGGCGTTGTTCGGCCTGTAGTATTTTTCAAAGAAAGACAAAAGTTCGTCTCGATTTAAGTTTCTGGTGACGGTCTCGTTGAAGGTGATTTTCCTGTAAGGGTGTTGGTCAAAAAGTATCCGGAGAAGAGTCCTCCGTGCGACAAAAGCTGCAGAGGATTTTCTGCCTATGAGATCATAATGCATCGTCCTTATGACATTCCGTACTTCAACGCCTGGAAATGTGGGTTGAAGGATCATCTTCCCAAGTGTTTCTAACGCAGTGTCGAGATAATCTTCGAGAAAAGTGAAGGAGACGACAGAATAGTCAGGATGTGTATCTGAGGAGAATTTTCCACCGATAGTCTCGATCGTTTCTGTGATGCGTGATGATGAGAGCCCCATGGCTCCTTTATTCACCATATTTGCTGTGAGTGTGGCCAATCCAGGCAAAGCATCGGGTGAAAAGCTCTCTCCAGCATACACGATAAGATGCATGGATATCACGGGAAGGTTTTGTTTCCGGATCACGGAAACTTTAAGCCCATTGGATAGAATCGCGGATTCTATCTCAGGTAAGGTCAACTCTGAGAGCGGATCCGGGTAGGGGGGATTTCTGCGGAATCTTTCTTGTGAAAAAAGAGAGGTGTTCAGAATACACAGCAAAATAAGCAAAAAACGCCGCGCAATTAGTGGACGACATCGCGCTCGTGACATGACAATCATTTTGTTTTGATGTTCAAGACAACTCTTTCTTCAGTGAAATATCTGTTCATGATCCCAATGATATCCGAAGGGGAAACCGCCATATATTTGTCGAGTTCCTGGGCAAATCCATCGAGATTTTTTTGAGAAAGGTAAAATTCAGCCAAATAAACACCTCTATCAACCAAGGTGGACAACTTTTCCAAATAATTCATTTTAAATATATTCTTAGCTTTATTCAGCTCGTTATCTGAAATGAATCCTGACTTGAGGTCATCGATCTCGTTGAATATTTCTTTTTGACTTCGGTCCCTCAAAGTCTCGGTGGGATTTCTGACAAAAACTTTAAACGCTGCAAGGTTTTTCCTCTGCTCAATACTTCCGCTCAGTTGGGAAGCCACACGCTCTTCTTGGACGACGCGTTTGTACAACCGGGAGCTCTTTCCTTGAAGCAAAATGGTCTCGATAATGGCAAGTGCATAAAAGTCGGGCGAACGAGATGAAGGGATTCTGTATCCGAGGTGATAACCAGGGGAGGGCGCCAGATAATTTTCCACATCCCGGACGATTCCATTCATTTTTAAATGCTCTGCTGAAGGAAATGGGGGAATTGGATTTCTGGGGCGGATTGTGGAAAAATATTTTCTCACGAGCGCAATGGTTTTTCTTTTTTCAAAGTTTCCGGTGATGCAGAGGACAGCATTGTTCGGCACATAATACGTTGCATAAAAGTCCTGGACATCTTCATCCGTGATCTCTCTCAGGTCAGATTCACTGCCGATAACTGGGTGACTGTATGTTTCGTTAGGATAAAGGAGTTGATCGAAAAGCAATGAACTCTCAAAATAAGGATCATCGATTTTTCTCTGCCTGATTTCTTCGATCAATGAGTCCCTGGTTCTTTTCACTTTTGAAGCATTGATATCCAGAGATATCATCCGGTCAGATTCAAGCCACAGAACAAGAGCGAGTTGGTTTGCAGGGACTGTCTGGTAAAAGATTGTTCTCTCTTCTGTGGTCACAGCATTGAGAACCCCGCCGATTTTCGAAATAAAATGGATGTGCTGCATGGGGCCTATGTTTCTTGATCCCTGAAACATCAAATTTTCCAGCAAATAGGCCAGACCGGTTTTTTGTGGATGCTCATTGAGAGATCCAACGTTGTATCCCACAACAACGGAAACTAAAGGCAGGGAGTAGTCTTCAGCGAGTATGATTTGAAGATCATTGTCCAACCTGTATGCTGTGATATCGAAGGGAAGGAGCTTGGTCTCTTGCGCCGAGAAAAGAGTCCCACAAAAAAGAAACAGAAGGCTCACGCAAAAAACATCTGTTATTCTTCGACTCATATTCTTCTTTGATCGCCACTGGATAAGACATATCCAGAGGATATTATCATAAAATAGAACAGGAAAAACTGCAAACGTACTAGGCAATACGTTTGATAATGACAAGTGTCATGTCATCCATCTGCTCCGTCTCTGATGTATAAGCATTGACTTCGTCGAATATTTTATCCAGCATATTTTCGGTGTGGAGCTTATGATGTTTTTTCAAAAGTTTTGTGAGTCTTTCTTCGGTATAGTCTTCGTTGTTTTTGTTCCTGCATTCTGTGAATCCATCGGTGAAAAATAGAGCTGTATCTCCCTTCTCAAGACTCAGTGTCTTTACTTCATAGTCCACAGTGGGAAACATTCCTAAACAGAATCCACACGTGTCAAGGCGCATGATAAGGCCCTTTTTATTCAGCAGAATGGGTGGGATGTGGCCCGCATTGATATAGGATAATTCGCCGGTTTTTTTATTGAGCTCACCGAAGAAAAACGTGATATACGTGTTGGATGCTGTACTCCCATGCACGAGAGCATTCAGTTTATCTGCCATTTCAATCATATTGTATGATGGGCTAACTTGGGTGTGAAGAGAAGCTCTGAGCTGAGCCATGAGAAGTGCCGCAGAAACACCTTTTCCAGATACATCAGCGATCGTGACTCCAATCCTATCCTTGTCTATATCGATGAAGTCGAAATAATCACCTCCGACTTGATAGCATGGAATGTTTACGCCAGCTATTTCAAACTGTTTACATTCAGGATTCTTTTTGGGTAGAAAATCACGCTGCACTTGAGCAGCCAGCTCAAGCTGCTTCTCCATCTGTTCTTTTTCCTTTTCCCTCTCGATGTGTCTGGAGTTTTCGATCTTCACAGCTGCTAAATTCGACAAGAGAGTGAGCAGCTCCAGATCATCGTCCGCAAACTGCTTCATGAGGGAGATCCTGTCTGTATAGAGGAGACCAATGATCTCTCTATTGTCATAAAGCGGCACACACATAGCAGATTTGATGTTCATTTTAAGGATGCTGTCTTGGGCTTTGAAGCGCGAATCCTCCTGCACGTCCGAAATCAAGAGAGAGGAATGTTTATTTATTGCCATGTTGATTATGCTTTGGCTCACTTGGATTTTCTGATTCTTAAGACGTTCGTTGTTGATCCGAATCACTTTGGGGATAAGCTGTGAAGGATTACCTTCCTTAAGCATCAGGATCCCTCTATCCATCGGGAGATTCTCCGATATGAGATCCATGATGTGTTCAAGGAGTTCGCCTAAGGGTTTATGGAGAAGGAGAGCTTTGTTGACTTCATTGATCACTGCAAGAGAACGATGTTCGAGTTTGATCTGTTCGACATCGATAGATCTCGCTGATGCGCGGATGGTCGTGCTGATGTCATGTTTTTTCAGGACATCATCAAGATTCATGATAGTGTTGACATTAGCCGAAGGCGACGGGGCATCCGTGACTTCAACGTTTGAGGATATTTCCTTGTCATAGATGATACGTGTCGTTCCCACAAGAATCTCATCGCCCTTTTTAAGCTCGACTTCAGCCAGGATCCGCTTCCCATTCACAAAGGTCCCATTTTTGCTGTTATTGTTGCGTATCACATAGCCTTGATCAACAGGGTAGAAGTAGGCGTGATGGCCTGAACAGAATGGATCTGGGAGAGGGATGTCGTTTTCAGACGATCTCCCGATAGAGATTTTCTCTTCGGTCAGTGGAAACTGGAAATCATCTCCCTCTTTTGGATAGACGTATAACTTTGGCATTGAGCTCAATCGCTCAAATTATACCTCTCGGGGAGGGCAGATTTCAAGAGAATTTAACTTTTTCCAGAGGTTTAAGCATTCTTTTACACTTTCTCACCCGATCCTCGAAGGAAATGTCATCGATCAGGGGAAGAAGAACCTCTTTGACATCCTTTTGCAAGATGTTATCCAGTAGCTCTACGGAATAATCGATCGATTTTTTTGTGCCCGAGCATATATTCTGGTAAGTCTTGATGATATCGTCAGGAGAATAGACTAAGCTGAGAAGTTCAAAAATTTGCTTCAATGACCGTGCGAGGCTTTTCTCCAGGTCGCCTATGAGATTTTCTTTTCTCTGGTCCGTCATCAGGTCGTGCATTTCCAAAAGTATGAGGTAACATTTCCTGATGATTCCGATCGTTTTTTCCATGATAGTTTTTTGATTAAAATGAATTTCAGGATGTTTTGTCCGAATTTTGTAGAGGGCTTCAATGATCTCTGTCTCGACTTCATTGTCTTTCTGTTTAAGCTCGGCCGATAACACATTTGCAGCTCTCTGTGTTCCCACTTGCATCAAAATATCAGGGATAGCTTTCCTTGTGCGCAGATTAACATCCGTATCCGCGAGATAATCTTTAAGGATCCCCGTGATCCTGTTCCCGTAACCGATCAAAGCTTTGCTGGCAATGGCATTGGTTGTGTGCGTAGGTAGGTGACTGATAAGATAGGGAACAAAATCTCTCTTTTGAAGCCTTCCTGCACTTTCGATCGCATAACGCAAAACATCGGGCGATTTGTCTCTGAGCAGCTTGTTGAGTTCACCGACCAAGGGTGACGTCGGCGCCATCATACCCAGGACTTTAGCAGCCTCCATCCTAGAAACTTCTCCCTTTTCTCCCGATTCAACAACAATTTTGTCCAGCTGTTCTTTCAAGACTTGTTGATACACATCTTGCTCCATGATCTCTTGAACCTGAGTGGTGAGGTCTTCCTGGTCTAAGGCGTCATCCTCCTTTGGGAGGAGCAATTCTCCGTCTAATTCTAAGAGGGAATCCATGGAACATGCTTGAATTTGGTCAGACTTGTGTGTGATGATGCTGCGCAATTCTGGACTCATTTTATCTTTTTTGATCAGATCAAAAAGGTTCATGGCATACAAAACCGAGCTCCGATCTTTACTCTGGAGAGTATCGAAAACAAGCTTTGTCAGGTCGATGTCTACAGTCTCAGAGATAAATTTATCCGCATCTTGCCATTTGATCTTCAGGTTTCTTTTTACGTTGCTAACGTATTCTCGAGCGATCCAGCGGTTGAGAAAGATCCAGAGGAAAACAAAGACGATAACGACAATACTGATGTGGATGACTGAAAAATGGAATATGAAGAGACAGATGAGAAGGATGAAGGCCGCAATGCCTTTAGCAAATTTGTTTAAAAACATGTCGATAAACACTTTGGCTTTGTATTTGATCTCGGGAGAGATCGGGATGTAGAGCAATTCCCGAACGGACTGATTGAGGGAATGGGCTAGACTTTTGTCTCCCCCTTTGATGGTGATGGCCCAATAGAGAAGGAGTGCGGCAGGAAAAAAGAATATCGCGATGGAGAGTGCCAGGAGGAACAATGGCGCGGTCAACAGGGCTGTACGCATCCCAAAATTTTTCAGGATGCGGTTTGTGAGAGAGATATGAATGAGGTAAGAAAAGACAAGAAGCCCGGTGAAAAATGTCCCCAGGAAGGCAGTTCTTGCATCTTGATCCGCTATGGATTTCTCTATGACTGAATTGAACTGAAAATCCACCATTGTTGTGACGATGATGCCTGTCATCATGATCGCGCTCAATATCTGAAGATAACGGCTTTTTTTTATGATTCGGAAGCTTTCGAGGTACCCTGTCTTGGACTTTTCTTTCGGCATCCCTTTTTTATTTTCATCATCTGCAGGCCTCTGGGTGTACCGATGAAGGAGAGATACAATAAGAATGCAAGGGACTAACAAAATGGAGCAAATCAACAGCAAATTCGTGGTCCCTAAGAACTGAGCGAGGAATCGGGCGATGAGTGATCCAGCGATTCCCCCTAAAAGTCCTCCACTCACCAGAAATCCAACCAGTCTCTTTGCCTGACGGGGAAGATAAGTGTCATTGACCAAGATCCAGAATTGGGTCACTGTCGTTATCGTAAAAATGTCACACCATACCCAGTAGAATATGGAAGTCCATCTCCAATTCCGCTGGAAGACAAACCAGAATAAAATGAGACATAAAATAAAGAATATAAGACTCGAGGAAATATACACATTCCTCTTCATTGAGTAGAGCAACTTGGTGTTGAGCGAGACCACAAAACCGATGAGCACAGCCGTTGCGAGGTAAGCAAAAGGAAGACGGTCGGAACTCAGCCACTCTAAAAAATTTGAGATTTTAACAGGCTTAAGGATGTATGCAGAACATGTGATCAAGAAAAAGTAGAAAAACATGAGGGTGGCAGAGGTTCCCTCGCCAGGCCTTATTTCAACAGCTCGGGACATCATTTTAGGGAATCTATTCTTGGTCATTTGTTCCTTTTAGAAAAAAGGAAAATTCTGCAAAAGGATCCGGCATCTCTCTACCCTTTCAAAAATTGACAGATCTTCGATGATGGGGAAGAGAATGTCTTTGATCTCCTTCTGTAATCTGTTGTCGAGCAGTTCCACGGCATAGGCTACGGAATCTTTTGTACCGATACGAATGTTTTTGTAGGATCTCATGATCTCCTCATGAGGGTAAATCAGCCCCAGCAGCTTGAAGATGTCCATAAGCAACAGGGACATGTTGTCGGGCTTATCTTGATGCTTCCTCCGTTCGATTGAGTCCTTGGATAGCTGGTCGTTATAGGCAATAAGATCCTCACAATATTTTTTCACTTTAAGTGAGATCATTTTTTTCACGACATTATTCTCGAAATTAATGTCACTTCTCTCTGTTCGGATACGGTTTAAAGCCTCGATGAGTTCCGAACCTATATCCCCTCGGTTTTCTGCCAGTTCCCATATCAGGAAGTCTGCAGCCTCTTGGTTGCAAATGCGGGCGAGTACGGCGGCCACTTCTTTGCGCAATTCGAGGCTTTCCTCCAAATCTCCCAAATAATCTGCGAGTGTCCCCACGATTTTTGGACCGTATGTTTCGAGTGCGATTCTGGCGTCGACTCTCGTTAAGGCGGAGCCTAATTTTTCAATCAAGGCAGGAATGTATTCTCTTTTCTTCAGTTTTGCAGCACTTTCGAGAGCATATCTGCTCACTTCTAACGATTCGTCCCGAATGAGTTCTCCAAGTTTATCTGCAACAGGGGATTCAAGGCTCAAAAAACCCATGGCCTTTGCCACTTCCATCCTTCCGATCTCTGATTCTTCACCCTTCCCATCCAGGACCTTTTCGATATAATCCTTAATGACTTCTTGATAGACATCGAGAGTCATCACCTCTTTGATTTCTTTAACTAAAACATCCTGGCCGAGTTCTTCGGATATCTCAGGCACAATACCTGTCTCTGATCCTTCGAAAAGCATTCCCATAGAGGCCACTCGCACTTCGTCCTGTTTATACCCGATCAGTTTTTTCACTTCAGGAGTGAGCTTGTTCTGTTTAATCAAATCAAAAACATCCATGGCGTAAAGGACGGAGCTTCTTTCCTTATCTTCCAGAGTGTCGACCAGCTGTTTCATGAAGCCCACATCCAATTTGGAATCGATGATCTTATCTGCGCTTTCCCACTGGTCCGGCATTTTCTGCTTAACGATGTTTGTGTATTCTTTGCTCAGCCTCACGTTGATAACAATCCAGGCCAGGATGAATCCAGCAGATATCGCACTCACGATCGTTATCTTGTTTGAAAGGAGGACTGTCTTTGGCAGGAAAATGAAAACCATAAGAATCAAAGCACCGATACCCTTGGCAAACCGATTCACGAACATATCGATGAAAATTTTCGCTTTGTATTTGATGTCGGAAGAAATGGGAATATAAAGAAGTTCGCGCACAGATTGATTGAGAGAAAAAGACAGGCTCTTATCGCTACCCTTTATCGCGAATGCAAGACCAAGAACGGGAAAGAAAGAAAGACCTAAAGTACAGAGGAATAAGACCAAGGGATAGACATTGAGGCTCGAGCGGATTCCAAAGCGTTTGATAAAATTACTCGTCATCAATAATTGAACGAAAAAAGGAATGACGAGTATCGCAGCATTGAAATAACCAAAATAGGAGATATAATCCGTTTGTTTAACGCTGCTTGCAAAAATATTCTTAAACTGCCAGTCCACAAACGTAGACACCACAAGAGTTATCGCCACAGCAGCAGCGAGTAGGAGCAAAAAACGACTTCTCTGGACAGCTTGAAAACAATCCCTGAATCCCACCTTCCCAGATGTAGCAATGGGTTTCTGGGTGATAGTTCGGGGATTTCCGCTGTCCTGCGTCTCCCTTTTTTGTAGGATGAAAATGAAATTCACAACAAAAATATTCAGAATGAGCATGCCACAGGCGCAAAAAAGGAGGTAATCGGGAATTTTTCTACCTAAATAACCGGTGAGCAAGCCCCCCACAATGCCTCCCAATATTCCGCCACTTCCAAAAAAACCGATGAGCCTTTTGGCCTCCCTCGGATTGAAGATATCGTTCACCAGAATCCAGAATTGAGTGTTGAGCACCATGATAAACATGGTGGCCCATACCCAGAAAACGATCGGCATCCATGTGTTTCGTTTGAAGAACATAAATCCAGAGAGGACACAGGTGGACATAAAAAAGATCAAGCTCATGATGATCAAGAGACTTCGAGGGAGTTTGGATTGCAATTTTGAATGGAGCGCAACCACAACTCCCATTAACAAAGCTGTTGCCAGGTAGGCAAAGGGAAGCTCTAAGGCGCTTAAGTCCAGTAGATACCTTGTGTCCCTGACAGATTTGATGATGGTGAATGGGGCAGTGATCAAGAAGAAATAAAAAAACAGCAAGAGCGAGATGATCTCTTCACCTCGCTTGATCTCTACAACCCGGGATAGAAGCCTAAACAAGCGATTTTTCGTCATTCATTGACTCAGTTTTCGCTCAAACGTACTGAGGATTACTGCTCTAGAAAACTGGCTAATGCAATCTCTTCATTATCATGGATATCGAGGACTTTTGTGAGCATAGTCACCTGAAAGACAAGATAGAGTTTCGGGGATATCTTAGCGATCTTGAGCTGACCGCCCAGATTATGGGTGGAGATATAGCTAGCCAATATCTCTCCCACGCCAAAGCTGTCGATAAATTCCACCTTTTCGAAATTCAGGAGTATCTTCTTGTTTCCGGAATCCAGTTGGTCTTTTACGAGTTGATGCAGTGTGACATCAGAAATATCCGATCTTCTGATCTCTCCCTCAATATCGAATATGATGATCTCATTTTGTTTTCGTGAATTTATTTTCATTCTTTTCCCTTGCCCTTTAAGCTCTGAGCGAATTCAGAAGCTCTTTTCTGTTTATAGTCAGAATGTGCGACTGACGCCCTATATCATCCGACTTTGACAAAACATACTTAAGCTTTTACCAGAAGAGTATTTTAATGTCAATCTCTTGATCATTGTGGTAAGCCTTTCCAAAATCGTGATGAATAACATTTCGAGTATTCCAATTGGTGATTTCAAAAACGCGCTCAGTTTCCCCAGCGAGGAAACTTCGCTCGGGTCCGGGCTTCCCTCACATCCCCGCTGGGGGATGTACCATGCCCGTCCAGCCCTTCTCACGGTTTTCTCCATCACACAATTGAAATACTCAATAACGCAACAGATTCCATGCCATCACGGTTTTGGAAAGGCTTACATTATTGTGTGCCTATCCAAAATAGAAATGACCGGAAGAGCCGGCTGGAAGAAAGATTCCAGTGTGTTTGATTCATTAAACAGCTTGACACGCGGAAAGGACTCAGTTTTAGCTCTCAGGAAAAAATCCGGGTTGTCAACCTGTCCGCAGAGGAATATAATTGAACAAGGAGACATCAAAAAATTGTATGGTATTGGCGGGGGATTAGCATCATTCGACGACACAGGAAGGATCCATGAGGATATTTAGCCTCCAAAACCAAAGGAGACCTGTCCGGCAAATAGTTATTGTTGGCTTAATCACTCTTCTATGTCTGGCATACGTTTTTGCAGGAGAGAGACCATGCGAATGGACAGGAGTCAAAAAGATCATCGCCATAGGGGATTTACACGGAGATTATCATCACTTTATCGAAATACTGAGGGGAGTCCATCTTGTGGATGACGAGCTTCATTGGAAAGGGGGAGAAATCCATTTTGTCCAGACAGGTGATATCCTGGACCGGGGGCCTGATGCAAAAAAAATATTTGACTTAATCCGAAAAATGGAAAATGAGGCAGATGAGGCCGGCGGAATGGTTCATATGCTGATCGGAAACCATGAGGAGATGAACGTCACAGGCATTGCCCTCAACTATCCCGGTTATGTGGTCGTTGAACAGTTCCTCTCCTTTCTTCCTGAGAAGTTCAAGAAAAACAAGGAAGAAGAATTCAAAAAAGAGTTTGACAAAAGAAACATCAATTCCACAAATCCTGACATGTCTTATGAAGAGGAATTGTATAAATACTGGGATGCTCTTTCAAAGAAAAATAAAAAAGCACAACACGAATATGTGCAAAATTTCAACGATGAGTATGGGAAGTGGATCATTGAGCACAATGCCGTTATCAAGATCAATGACACTGTCTTTGCCCATGGAGGCATTAGCAAAAAGTATTGTAAAGAGAAGATCGAAGATATCAACAAACAACTCCGTTATGAGCTCGAAGCATTTCGGATTGCGCTCAAACGCTCACAGAGTTTAAGGTTCCAACCGAGAATTGTGTACGATCAGAATGGGCCTTTGTGGTATAGAGGCTTGGCTGAAAATCACGATGACGGATTTCAAGACGAGATTGACTACATATTGAATAATCTTGGGGCCAAAAAAATGGTCATCGCGCACACTCCACAGATGGGAAGCCGGGTTGCTTCAGAGGAATACATGACCAGGTATAATCGAAAGATATGGATTATCGATACCGGTATTTCCGACGCCTATGGAGGCTTTTTAAGCGCTTTGATCATAGAGGATGGGAATTTTAAAATATGGCCATCCGGGGGAGAAAATGATAACAATTAGATCAGCCTTGATAGTTTTTATATCCATACTTCTTAGCACGAACATCATTTCGAGCCTGCCCGCGAAGGTTTCTCAGGAAACTGAGAATCTAAAGGTGTGGGAGAATTATCTGAAGTCTGCAAAAATTGTCGCAGTCGAAGCAGATAAATACGAAGGCAGAACAGCCCCATGGGGAGTGCTATTGGATGACGGCTCGATCAAGCAGGCGTGTATATTCAAGTATGTCAACCGCCCCCGGCCGACCCTCCTTCCAGACAGCTATCAGTACGAGATTGCTGCATACAAATTGAGCCAATTGCTCGATTTGCCGATCGTTCCTCCTGTCGTTGAAAGAGAGGTAAAGGGAATCTTGGGATCCTTGCAAATGCTCGTTGAAGGCTGTTTTTCGATGAGCCAGAAAGAAAGAAAAGGTCTCGAGCCCCCCGATCCCCAGAAATTTTCTGATGCACTGGAAGAACTCTTGGTTTTCGAGAGCTTGGTCCAGTGTGAACGGGAACCAGAGGATGTATTCATTCATGAGGGGGATTGGAAAGTCTGCCGCGTAGATTTTTCAGAAGCATTTGCACCCGTGGCAGAACTCTTTGCACTATCAAAGATCACGCGCTGTTCGAAGAAACTTTTTCAGAATTTATTGATGTTGGAGCCAAACGAGATCAAGGCAACTCTTCAGTCCCATCTCAATGAGGAAGAGATTGAAGCTTTACTTAAACGCAGAGAATTGATCCTCGAGAGAATCAAAATTTTGATCCAAGAAAAAGGTGAGGAGTCTGTCCTCTTTTAGCCTGACTGCTGTATTCTTCAACCATCATTCCCTTATATCGGAAGTGCGATTTGCTGAACTTCTCTTGCTTCTGCTTTAGATAAGAAATGTCAGGGAAAATCAATAAAATGGGAGTAGGAGGGAACGCCCAAAAATTGTGCAACCGCTGATAATATCAATCAAATCAATTTGTTAAAAAATGTCTTTTTGAGTTTTCAACAAGCTTTTGCACAGAAAAGGTGGAAAAGTATTTCTATTTGACATTCTCATGTATTTATGAAAAATTCAGGAGAACTCAGAAGAGGACAGGTAAAATGGGATCTTCGGGAGGAACTACAGGAGCTAAAACGACTGGGATTTTCTATAAATTCCTCGGCCTATTTACTACGGTCTACCCGGGAGAAATGCTCATAGTATTGCTCTTAACGCTCAATATTTTCTTGATTTTTGTCGCTTATTACCTCATCAAACCTGTGAGAGAAGCCTTGATTATTGCTGGAAAGGGCGCTGTGACTAAGAGCTACCTCGGCGCTGTCATTGCTGTGGTGCTCATCTTTGTTGTGAAGGCATTCAGCAGGGTGGCGTCTAGGTTTCCACGAGATAAGTTGATCACCTGGGTGACCCTTTTCTTTGTTTCCAACCTGGTCATTTTTTATGTTGTGTCCAAGCTGGATGTCGCTCTGGGAACCATCGCT
>Ga0307425_1000034_pt1 | contig 65465 bp, 99 predicted proteins | sample SalMarWE160330MG_FD_202152 | JGI IMG/M metagenome (GOLD analysis project Ga0307425, IMG submission 202152) | Salt marsh sediment microbial communities from the Plum Island Ecosystem LTER, Massachusetts, United States - WE1603-30 | ecosystem: Environmental > Aquatic > Marine > Intertidal zone >... | reverse complement strand
GTGTCTCAGGTCACCCTGGACAAGGTGCACTCCCGCGGGTACCTGGAGAGCTGCGGGGCCGAGGAGGTCGTGAACAACTGTGCGAATCTCCTGGGTCCGGATCTCCCCGGCGAGGAATCCCTGACGAAGATCTTCCCGGGGTGGAAGCGGGGACCGCAGTTGGACGACGTCGTGATGTTGTGCTTCTCGGACCCCTTCAACATGGAGGAGTGGCAAAAGATCATCCCGGGGCTCCATGGTGACACCGTGATGGAGAACCGCTACATGGAACTCCACGTCAGGGTAGCCAAGATGATGTTTGACGTCAAGGCACAGTGGCAGTGGGGGAGATCTTGGGACCAGGTGTACCAGGCGATCCTGGACGGAAACTCGGTGGGGATGCTCATTCCCGGGCACTACATCTCGGCCGGTATTGTTGATGATGAAGCTCAGTGCTTGCGAATCAAGGACTCCTGGCCGGGACGCAAGTCGGAGTGGAGGGGCAACGGCTTCTTGCAACTCTTCACGAAATACGAGTTCTCGACAGTCAAGCAGACTGTGATCTATTATAAACCACAGTGAGGAGGTGGATCATGAAAGAACTTTTCAAGGACGGCTGGAACGACAAGTCCAGTGGGATCGTGATGATGATCGTGATGTTCGTTGCCGCGGTAGTGGTGGCCAACGTCGGTGCACTCATGGGAGCGAATCTCCCTCAGTTACTGCTCATCGTCGCCGCCTTCCTGGTGCCCGTAGCGGGGGGTCAGGTAGGTCAGGCAATCCAGGGTCCGGCACGCAACGAGGACCCCTTACCGGAGTCGGCCGGAGTGGTACAGGACGAGCATGGCAGGCTTGAGATCGGGAGGGTGCTGAAGCTCGTGGCGATCGTCGTGGCCCTGGAGATCGCCCTGGTGGTGCTCCTGGCGCGGCCGGAGACCGGCCTGGCGGGCGTCGCCGAGATGTGCTCCGCGTTCATAGGGTACGCCACGGTCTCCGAGGTGACGCAGAAGTTGGGGAGGGTGTGACCTATGAAAGTCAAGGAGTTCTTCGAGAAAGTGGGAGCATTCTTCAAGAAGGTCGGGGAGTTCGTAGGCAAGTACTGGAAGCTCCTCCTCGGGGCCCTGGGGGCTGTCGCGGCGACCATAGCTGGTATCAAGATCTACAGGAAGCTCAAGGTCGTCTTCGACACGCTGCTCCCGAAGCCTGTGAAGAAACTGGACTGGTTAGTCACGGACGCCAACAAGATCAAGGTGGTCGTCCCCGGTACGGACAACGTCCAGACCATAAAGATGCCCAAGGGGATCGACGCCATCGACGTCACCGCCGTGGGCTACGACAAGGACAAGCAGATCATCTGCGTGGAGGTAAAGCATGAAGTTGTTGATCGCAAGCATAGTCCTGCTCCTACTCCTGGTACTGCCAGTGGTGGCACAGGAGGGGACCCCGCTTCCGAGTAGTCCGGAGGCCAGTCAGAAGTACGTCCCCATGACGAGGGAGGAGGCCAGCAGGTGGATAGCGTCGGTGTCCCGAGATACACTCGTAGACTTCGTCATCAAGTACGACGAAGTCGAGCACTCCGGATTGCTCTTCTCCAAGTTCGACTACGTGTGTCTCGTCACGGGGAAGACCGTCACTGTGGTGCCCGTGGACTCCGAGGTGGACGTCAGTTTGGCCTCACTCGGCTTCCGCGTGAGGCTCCCCACCATGAACTTCCCGAACGTGGTGCCTGACCAGAATCACTTCTGGCGGGATCTCGGGATAGGAGCAGGGCTTGGTGCCGCACTCGGTGTAGCCGCCACGATCGTGGTGGTGCTGATTGCGAACGGCACGATACACTAACACAGGAAGGAGAACGACATGGCAGTATCGAAGTACAAGAACGTGTGGGTGCTCACGGCGGAGGACGACGTGACCGCGGAGAGAGTATTCAAGAAGGTCCGCTGGGTGTGCGTTGGCGGGGCGGGCGGGAGTCAGTGCATTCTGACGGACCTCGAGGGCAACGCGGTGTTCCACTCGGTGGCTTGGGGGTCCAACTTCGTGGATCCATTTGAGTTCCCGTTGATGGATCCCATCGCAATCAAGGTTGACACTCTGAGCGCCGGTATGGTGTACCTCTACGAGTAGTATCTCAATACGGTGAGGATTCCTCCTCGCTCGGACCAAGGGTGGGTGGGCAGAGTTTCTGTCCCCCGCCCCCTTTTTTAGGTGTTTCACTTAAAACCTGTATAGTGGTTCCCGTGAAAATCTGAAAAATAAACAAAACTTTTCAAAAGAATACTTGACATTAGACAAAATCTGTACTATATTATGTATATATACAAAAAGTTATCGGGCACGTTCCCCAAAAGGGATAGCCGAAAAAGCGCCTAAAGTAGGGCGGAAGTAAGCGAACAAAAGTCCGGCTGACGGAGCAGGAAACTGCAACACATAGGGGGCGAGCGCGAGTAGGCGGGGCGAAATTACCAGCCCGGCACAAACCGCAAGACCGATTGCCGTAGGGCTTCGGGAAGCCGTATAGAGAAGGAAGTTCTAGTCCTCCACGCGCTGAGGCGCACGGAGGTACACTATGAAAACTTGGACCGTATTACTCGACAACGAAACAACCGGCACAATTTCTCAGGATACGATCAACGGAAAAGAAATCACCGATTTTATCGGTGAGCGGATGCGTGCGCAATCACACGATGAAAACGGAAACGCAATTGAAGTCGAAGGTATCCTAACTGAAGTTTTGGAAGAAAACTAACCTACCGCCGCTGGCTGGCAACAGTCCAGCGCGTTGAGGACTGGAACGCAGATGAGGTACTTGACGCGCTGAAAGGCGCAGGAGGTACAACATGGCTAAGGCAAAGTACTGGTACATCAAAGAAAGACGCAATCCGCAGTTAATGCAATCTCGTGGAAAACCTTACTACACAGCGCTTGGAAACATTACTCAAACAGAGGCGAAGAAGCATGAAAGTTCCTTGTATGGGATGAACTTCGTACTTCGCTTCAGCACCGAGGAAGAGTACAAGCAGAAATTAACTGAACTGGGTATCTGATACTCACGCCGCTGACTACTCACACGGTAGTCCGGCGCGTCAAGTACCTCATCGACAAGGGGTGACGAGAAATCGTCGGGTAAGTTCACAGCAAGATCTACCGGGGTGGCTTCTACGCGCCGACACGCGCGTGGAGGTATATCATGGCAAAGGCAAACATTACAGAGGCCAGTTTTTACGAGAGTCAGAACATGTTCAGATCGCTTCGTGTTGAGAAGAACTTGACTGGTTCTTGTTACTATCAAGTGTATGATCTCGAGCAGGGGTTTCTGGTCGAGAAGTGGGTACTTGAAGGTAAGCTGGTCTTGGTAGAATTCTACAGAGACGGCAAAGGATTCCACATCTACACAGCATGACAACTCACCAAAGTGCGCAGCCTGACTCGTGAGAGTCCGGCGCGTAGAGGCTACCCCTTTTTCTTCGCGCAGCGGCGGTCCGCTCGAGATGATAGCCTCGGATGCCAGTCCGACACTGGCGGGCGCGACTAATAAGTTGCTTCTATTATAATATATGTTATACGCGAAGCAGCGATCACTAAGGTCACGGAGGTACAACATGACTACAAAGAAAGTGAAGCTCCAACTCGAGGGTCTCGATGGAAACGCCTTTTCTCTCATGGGAGCGTTCCAGAGGCAGGCCAGGAAGGAAGGATGGACTCCTGAGGAGATCAAGGAAGTCCTGGACGAGTGCAAGAAGGGCGACTACAATCATCTCCTCCAGACACTCGTGGAGCATTGCGAGGAGCCTGAACTCAATCTCGAAGACGACGAGTAGTTCGTCTAGCCGGTCTGCCGTGTCACCGTTGATCCAACCACGGCAAGAGCTGTCGCCTCCGGGCGACCGGCTCCTCATGCGCTTCTCCTCCAGTAGACTGTAGGGACGGGTAGGTCAACCTGGAGCCGCCTAACATGTAAGAGAAGCGCAGCAGGAGCTGAAGAGCTCAGGAGGTACAGTATGGATTATGAAACCAGCAAGGGCATCTTGAGGATGCTGTTCGACGAGCTCCTCGAAGAGCTTCCTCCCGAAGCTCTCGAGAGAATTGCCAAGACCATCTCCGAGAAGATCCACGAAGTTGAAGTGGGGAAGGTGTCTCACATCCGGAAGTTACTGGACATCCAGGAACTCGAGCGCGACGCGGATATCGCGCAGCGACAAGGTTTTATTTTTACTGCTATGATGTTGCAGAATCAAGCGGAATCGATAAGATTCTCTCTATAACATCTTGATTGAGGAGGACATTAGTATGAAGAAGCTGTTAGTTGTGTTCATGTTTATCTTGGGAGTATCGGCATACGCCGATCACGTGCTCGACGTCAACTTCAAGGTAGAGGTGGGGGGAATGTCGTCGGGTTTCGTGACGTACAACCCTGACGTCTTGAGTGAGATACCCTTTGGGCTATTCACAGACTTTGCTACCGAGGTCGTCTTGTTGGACACGGTGTTTGTGGGAGCCTCTGTCAAGATCCCCTTCCTCCTCACTGACTGGAGCAATTCTCAGGGCATACCTTCCTGTACTCCCGCGGAGATGCTGTACGGATTCAACGCAGGACTCAGGATAGGGAACTCACTGGAGATAGGGGTGAGGCACTACTGCATACACCCGGCCATGACGTACGCTGTCGTGTCTGACTTGTCGTTGCGGAACGTGGAGGGAGCCTTCACGGAGTTCTACATCCAGGTGAAGGGCACGATAAACATTTTCTGACAAGGAGTAAGGGCAAGGCCAGTGCGGTGAAAGCCCGCACGGAGCGGGGGCGGAGGTCGGTACCTCCCCTCCGCTTCCCGCTCAACCTTACATGAGGAGGTACGGTATGGAGTTTGTCTATGATGACGGAGGACGCGAGGCTGCTGGATATAAGAAAATGTCCGGTGACTGTGTCTCCCGTGCCATAGCTATAGCAACAGAGCAAGACTACAAAGACGTATTTGAGTTTCTCTCTTCAAAGTGTTCAACTCAACGGAAGACCAGAAAGAGCAGAAAGTTAAAAGATGCTTCTAAGGGTGTATATACGAGGAGGAAGTGGTTTCACGATTACATGAACTCACTTGGTTTCTTGTGGTTTCCTACTATGCAGATAGGAAAGGGCTGTAGAGTGCATCTCAAAAGAGAAGAATTGCCTCAGGAAGGTAGGTTGATCGTCTGCTTATCTAAGCATCTGGTTGCTGTTGTTGATGGTGTGATACACGACACAGGTGATCCTTCACGAGAAGGGACTCGTTGTGTATATGGCTATTGGTCTCGAAATCTGTTCTACACCAAGAATGTACTTGCGGTAATGAACAGAAAATAAGGAGGAGGTACAAATGCTAATCAACATCACTCTCGAGAAGGCCAAGGGGCGGCGCGAGTGTCGCTACTGCCACGAGTCCATCAATCCTGGAGAGTCTTTCTTGATGAATCGCTTCATAGCCAAGAACAGGCTTCCCGGCTACGACAACTTTCATCTGGACTGCATCCGTCCTGCTCTTGAGGAGCGCTTGAAGGAGGTGCTCTCATGATTCAAGAGGTCACTATATTTGAAGAGGTCATAGAAGAAAGACCTCAACCAAAAGTCAAGATACATCGTACACCCGCCACGGCTCCGATGATCACGATGCAGGCCTCTCCTGAGCATCTCAAGAAGTTGAGAGAAGCTGTTCGTAACAAGAAGCAGCAGATGTTCAGTTTTGAGAGACGTACCTGCTGGAGTGCTGGTGACAACGCGGGGGTGTTAGGCTAATCATCATCTGAGTCAGTCCCACAGTTCTTTACAACCTTGAGGAGGTGAAACATGAACACAAAACTACAAGTCATGGTAGACTTCCTGACCACGGCCCGCGAGAAGGGCTTCGACTTCATGACACAAGTGAAGCCCCTTTGTGATAGGGCCTGGTCAAAGAAGACTCCCGCCGAGGTCAAGGAGTTCCTCGACGCGGAGCTCAAGAAGATGGTCTCTGTGAAGGGGGGTGCGTCATGTTAATCTCAATGCTAACCTATCCTGTCGACATCGACGCCATCGTTCTCGCATCTCTTGACAAGGGTCTCCAGAATCCTGCTCCGGGTGAGAGCGTGGACGAGTCTCACATGTCCAACGAGCAGAAGAACATGAAGCAGACGAAGCACACGTTCAACGCTATCTTAGTAGGCTTCCGTAGGGAGGCTTGGAACAGTCTGCCCGAGGAAGAGAGGACCCCTGCGTCACGAGAACGTCTCAACAGCATCATGGAAGGGGCTGTCAAGAAGATTGACCTCTTTGAGAATGATGATGCGAACAATACTCTTATAGAGTATCTCAGACCTTACTGCAGAAACTCGAAGTCTTAAGTTGTATCTTCATTCATGAGCTGACGCCGAGGGAAGCGACAGGGTAGTAGGCGTACAGCTCCAATGACGTCCGCGAGCGAAATGGCGTGTGCGTGGAGGGGGTGTCCCCCGCGTCACTCCCGGGCGTCTCTGGAGCTGCAAGTAATATCAACGAGGAGGTATGAATGGAAAGAATCAAGAGCTGCGAGGAGGCTCCGCATGAGATCAAGATCATGATCGTGAAGGCAGACCTCTTCTTGGGTCAGGGGCACATTCGTCCTGTTGCCATCAAGAACGAAGAAAATCTTTATGCCGGAGTCATCGAGTGCCGGGTCTCACGTCTCTTTGAGTGTCCTTTCAATCGAGAGACATGCTCACTGTTCAAGTCAGCTTACATCTTCGATGAGGACATCGATGCGATAACCTGGGCTCGGGAAGAAATTGCAAACATGGGTCGGAACACTTCCGATGAGGAAAAAGAGATGATTGCTTATCTCCGTTCCTCACGGAGTCTACTGGCCCCTAACGAGGGGAGGTGATTCTCGTGGAACATGACGTCGGATGCAACTGCGTGGACTGCTGGTGGTCGCATGACTGCCATGTTGTTGATGAAGAAGGTGTTCCTGTCGACAACAACGAGCCTGAGGTCACAGGGGAGGAGACTGTAGTTGATGAGGGGGGCAAGGAAGTGGAGATCTCCCCCGACGCCATTGGTCTCAACAACTTAGAGGAGTTCATAGCTGCTGGAGGTGATCCCTTCACAGGAGCTCCTCTCTAGGGAGGACATGTCAGCATGACCAAGTACTCACATGGCTACGACCCTCGCGCACGCTGCTACTACGTAGGTGTAGTGGCATCACGAGGTACAATCAACAAGGTTACTAATTGGTGCGACACAGCCGCAGAAGCGGAGGAGGTCGCCAACCAGTTGAACAACAAACAACAGGAGGAACTACATGAAAGGCAACTACACTAGCATGAACGACCTCGCAATGGAGGTCGATCGGATTGAGAAGTCGAAGAACGACTATCTCATCAACCAGGGGAGCATCAACATGGCGTCCGACGACAACACTCTCGAGCTCTCGGGACTCGGGAAGTTCGCCATGACGGACGTCTCGCACCAGCAGGTGTCGGAGAAGCTCGGCATCCCGAAGCGCTACTACGAGTCCATGGGAGCCATCCCCGGGCTCAGAGCGCAGAACGTCAACGCTTGGTTGTACAACAACCCGGACACCAAGAAGATGGTGAGGACCCTTGACGGGAGAGCACGTGCGTTTCTGTCTGACAAGTTCGTCCCGTTTGACCACTACACCGTCATGGAGTCCTTCCTTCCCGTCATGCGCGACTTCGCTGACGTGGAAGTCCGGGCTCTCTCCTTGACGGAGACCAAGATGTACGTCCAGATCGTCTTCCCCTCCCTCGCAGCCGAGGTCAAGAAGGGAGACATCGTCCAAGCGGGGGTGACCCTCTCCAACTCGGAGGTGGGCTACGGTGCAGTAGACATCTCCACGCTGATCTGGAGACTCGTGTGCTCCAACGGGATGGTGGGACAGTCGCTCGTGAGTCGCACGCACATAGGTCGGAGGATCTCCGACGACGCTCAGGAGACCAACATCTTCAAGCACGACACGGTCGTGGCAGAGATCGAGGCGTTCCGTCTGAGACTCCGTGACACTTTCGCGCACGCCCTCACCCAAGCCTCTTTTGAGAAGATGGTCACGAGATTGCGCGAGGCCACGGAAGACAAGATCGCCAACCCGATCCGCGTCGTTGAGAACGTCACTCGCCGCTTTGACCTCACCGAGAAGGAGCGTGAGTCCGTCATGACGAACCTGATGACCGAGGGAGACGCCTCCCGCTGGGGACTCGCCAACTCGATCACGGCCCTCGCGAAGGAGATTGACAATCGCGATCGTCAGTTTGCCTTGGAGCAGAAGGGTCACGAAGTCATCGAGCTCTCTCCTCAAGACTGGAGAGTTCTGAACGAAGAGGTGGCCTGAGATGGTAGGAGACATCATCATAGCTACATTGGCGGGCGCCCTGGCTTTCTTCATAGTAGCCGCAGGCGTAGCTCTCTTGATTGGCGTCCTCAAGAAATAGTCGAAACACCTGCCCGGGAAAGGAAGGGTATCTGCATGTGAATTGCAACGAGGGGCGGGTGTCGTGTGGAGGTGATCTACCACGCTTGAACAAGACAGATCGGAATATACATTTGAGGGAGGAACACATGTCACATTTTACTGTCCTTGTTATCGGGGACAACATCGAAGAGCAACTCGCTCCTTACCAGGAGTATGATGGGGATGAAAACTTTCCCCGCGAACTCCTCGAGTTTGAAGATACCGAGGATGAGCACAGAACTGAGTATGAAACTGGAGGAACTGAATATGTCATCATGCCAGATGGTCGCAAACTCCTTCCTTGGAACGACGAGTTTAAAGTTCCAGGAGAGATAGGGATGGTGGTGGCTAACACCCACAAGGTCCCCGAACACCTTGAAATACGTTTCATTCCTTACAAAGAAACCTTCGCCACGTTTGAAGAGTATATGAAAAACTGGTGTGGGTATGAACGAGATCCCGAGAAAAAGCGCTACGGAGATTGGAGCAATCCCAATGGTTTCTGGGATTGGTATTCTGTGGGAGGAAGATGGGCAAATTTCTTCATACCCAAAAAAGAAGCCATAGTTGCCCCCGTTATTGTAGAATCTCATCCATTCGAAAAGTTGATGGCTTCTGTACTCCCTAAACTCATTGGGAAACCTGACGCAGCTCTCGTTGAGGGTCCTCCCAAGGATCATATTGAAACAGAACGATGCGCTCAGCTTCAGGTCAAAGACATCGACTTTGACGCTATGGTGTTGTCTCAGTTGATGTGTGCTAAATCTCTCTGGGACAAGTTCTTCCCCGCCTTTGATGGTCAGGAGATCCCTTTGTGGAGCGAGTATCGGGAAAAATATGAAGACATTAAGAAGGCCCGGGAAGCCTACAGTCAACATCCTGTTGTCAAGAAGATCCAGGAACTTGACACCGATCACGATCTCCTTCTTTCTGGTGAGTACAGAACAATTTTCGCCGGTGGAGATTGGAACAAGTTTGTACGTCGGAAAGCGATGCAGGCTTTTTCTACCTATGCTGTTGTTAAAGATGGCAAGTGGTATGCCCCCGGCGTGATGGGTTGGTGGTGTATGTCTTCTGATAAAGATGAAGACAAGCAGAAGTGGGACGACGAATTCGTTGATCACTTCATTCTCAACAACCCACCGGAGACCTTCCTCACCGTCGTCGATTGTCACATCTGATTGCGGGATCGCTTGATGGTCCTGTATGTAGAGTAGAAAGGAGGTCTGATATGGGGGCCGCAAAGTAATGGTCCCTACTACATGTTTTCTCTATGAGGTATTTCTAAGGCCGCCCTCTCCAAAGATCCGGAGTACCACAGGGCGGCCAGCTTGGGAGCGTGGTGTAGTGGTAACACTCGGGCGGCGGTATACTGTGGTGTATTTGTGCACTCCGCGCGCGATGCGGGTTCGAGTCCCGTCGCTCCCATACTTGCAGTTGCAAGTCTATACATACCGAGGAGGTACACTGAATGAATAAGAAGAAACGAAAAGCTCCCAGTCCGGAAGGAAAATCTCTTCCCAAGGATAAGGTGGTGCAGGAGAGCCCCTTCCATGACGCGGAGTTGAAACTCATCCCTGCGTCAGATCGTGCTGTGGATTTCCAACCGATCAAGTCCCTGGCTGTGGGAGACATTGTGAAGCTCAAGAAGATGTATGTGGGCTTCTACAATTATCCTCGTGAGCAGGATGTCGTTCAAGTACATCGCGTCATCCTCAATCCAGTGAACACTAATCAAGTGGGAGCATTCACCAAACTGATGGACTTCACGGCACTCTTCTACTCTTCTGAGAATGACGCTCTCCTGGAGTATGAGTTCGACTCTCGGATGTTCGAGCGTGTGGAGCCTGGTTACAAGGAGAACTCAAAAGGAGAAAATACATGAACTTCAAGCAATTCAGAGACTCCATGCAGTCCCACATCACGGAGATGCTCAAGGACGTAACGCACCTTTTTGTCGTGGGTGTTGACAAGGACCTTCTCTGGAACACCTATCTTGAGTCCTTCCCCGAGGGAACTAACATGAAGTATCGCGAGAGAAGAGAGTACGACTGCTCTGCTTGTAGACACTTCGTGAAGACGTTCGGGAACGTGGTGAAGCTCAAGGATGGCAAGATCACCACCATCTGGGACTTTGACATAGGTCACGCCGCCTTCCAGACCGTGATCAACAAGATGGCACAGTTCGTGCGCCGCGCCGCGATCACCGACGTCTTCGTCACGAGTGAGCGTACACATGGTATGGACAAGAACCATGAGGAGCACGAAGACGGTTCCGTCATGACCTGGCACCACTTCTACTTCAAGCTGCCTCCTACGTTCGTGGTCAAGAAAGGTGACGAGGGTACCCGGCGTGGTCAGTTCCGCGACAGCAAGAACGTCTTCCAGCGATCCTTGGAGGAGATCTCCCAGGACGCCGTGGAGACAGTGCTGGAACTCATCGCTCAGAACTCCTTGTACAAGGGTGAGGAGTGGGAAGCCGTGCTCAAGAAGTTCTTACAGTATCATCGCATGTACCACCGACTCACCCACGACGAGATCAAGGACTGGTACGTCTGGGAGAAGTCCCTGGAAGCCGGTCCGGCCCTGAGTAGGATCCGGAATCACAGCATCGGCGTACTACTCACCGACGTCACCACTGGGGTGGACCTCGACGAGGCTGTCAAGCGGTACGAGAAGATCGTAGCCCCCTCGAACTACAAGCGCCCCAAGGCCATCTACACCAAGAAGATGATCGCGGACGCCGAGGCCAAGCTGACAGAACTGGGACTCCTCGAGAGTCTCCCCCGCAGGTTTGCGGTACTCGACGACATCACGGTGAACAACATCCTCTTCGCGGACAGGGACGCGGCCAAGCGGCTCGCGGGGTCCGTCTTCGACGACATGGCCCAGGGGGTGGCCGTCAACCCGAAGTCGTTCTCCAAGGTCGAGGAGATCTCCGCGGAGGACTTCGTCAAGGACGTCCTGCCGACGGTCAAGAGAGTGGAGGTTCTCTTTGAGAACCGCCTCGTACCCAACAGGGTGTCACTGATTGCCCCTCAGGCTTCCAACAGCAAGACGCTCTTCAAGTGGGGGAACCCCTTCTCGTGGGCCTATGCGGGGAACATCACGGACTCCATGAAGGAGCGCGTGAAGGCCATGGGAGGTCGTGTTGACGGTGTGCTCCGGTTCTCCATCCAGTGGAACGAGGAGGGCGACAACAACAACGACCTCGACGCACACTGCATTGAACCGGGGGGAAACGAGATCTTCTACGTGAACAAGATGCACGTGCACCCCTCCACAGGGATGCTCGACGTTGACATCATCGTTCCCACACAACAGGCTCGGGGAGGGGTTGCAGTAGAGAACATCATCTGGACGGACACGAAGAGGATGCCTCCAGGGAGGTATCAGATGTTCGTGCACTGCTTCGCTTCAAGGGGTGCCCGGTCCGGCTTCACAGCCGAGGTCGAGTTCGATGGCGAGGTTCACAGCTTCTCCTACAACAAGCCACTCAGGCAGGGGGAGAGGATTCACGTGGCGGAGGTCACCTACACCGCGAAGGAGGGCTTCTCGATCAAGGAACTCGTTCCTTCATCCACTGCGTCTCGGAAGGCCTGGGGTCTCGACACCAACCAGTTCTACCCCGCGTCGGTGATCATGTACTCCCCGAACTACTGGGACGATCAGAAGGGGATCGGTCATCGTCACTACTTCTTCATGCTCAACGGGAGTGTCAACGACGAGCTCCCGAACGGATTCTTCAACGAGTATCTCCGGGAGGATCTCGCGGTCCACAAGAGAGTCTTTGAAGCACTGGGAAGCAGGATGCGCGTCGTTGACGCCGCGGACCAGCTCTCAGGACTGGGCTTCTCCGCTACGAAGCGGAACTCGGTCGTAGTCAAGGTTGAGGGTCACGTCAACAGGACCCTCAAGGTAAACTTCTAAGTCACCAAGGAGGTGCAAATGTTTGAAAAAGCAGCAAGGATGAAGTTGCGCTTCCCCTACCGGGGAGCCATCACGGCGGAGGACCTCTGGGACCTCTCACCGCGTGCACTGGACAGCATCTACAGGGAACTCAACTCCGCACGCAGGGAAGTCACGGAAGACAGCCTTCTCAAGGAGGACGATAAGGAGGACGAGGTCCTCACTCTGCAGATCGGCATCGTCAGACACGTCTTCGAAGTCAAGAAGGCAGATGCCCTGGCGGAGAAGAACGCCGTGGAGCGGAAGCTCAAGAAGCAGAAGATCCTCGAGATCATCGCCTCCAAGCAGGACGAAGCCCTGAAGGGGCAGTCCGTGGAGGACCTCCAGAAGCTCCTCTCGGAGCTCGATTGACGCGGAGCCGCCGGGGAACTCTACCAAGATTCTCCGGTGTAACGCGGCGGCCCGGTGGCCAGCCCGGACAAGAAAGGGGACTAGTATGGGGACTGATACGAGATTTACTAAGGACGGTACTAGAGGAGAGTGTCCCTTCAGTGGCAGAGCTCTCGTACGTCCTGAGAACAAGGAGCAAGCGTACTGTGATCAGCTCCACTCTGACTTGCGACTATTGTGGGGAGCCGCAAACATCAAGGACTCTGTTCCTCAAAGGAAGAAGATGCTCCTCGAGACCATCACTATGATGGTGATACATCTCAACGACCTCTACAAATGCATAGAGAAGAAGGAGGAGAAGAGATCATGAATGCTAAAGAGAGGCAGGACTTCGTGAAGCAAAAGATAGTACACAAGTACTACCTGGGAACTACTTGCTGTCGGTACGTCAGTGTGGAGAGGGAGTACAAGAACTATGCCTTGCTTCACCACCACTCTCACGCAGAGTATGTCGATAGAGTCACGGACACCGTGACTTGCGAGGCGTACCATGTTCTTGTCAAGAAGGACGAGAACGTAAAGGGGTGGCTCTTCTACGCCAAGAGACACGGCATCTTGTTTATCCGGGGTAGGATGAACAAGATCCGGTGGGAGATGGTAGCCACCAAGTTGAAGGATCTAGGGGAAGATCCGAATCATGTTGTACCAGATCGAGACTGATCTTGGGGTAGATAGAAATGATCTCGGGGTAGATTGGAAGAGACAACAATTTTTCAAACTCCACCACGTTCAGGTCAATAACATGTAGTAGGACTATTTCTCAGGAGGATCATGATATGTCTTGTTACATCTTTGATGCCCAAGTCGCTAAGAAGTATGGAGTTGATGAGGCTATCATTCTCCAAGCCCTCATCTTCTGGATAAGGAAGAACAAGGCGGAGAACAGGAACATGCATCCCATAGAAATCAATGGAGAGAAGGTAGAGAGAACCTGGACGTTCAATACGATCAACACGTGGGCGTCATACTTTCCTTTCTGGACGCAGTGGCAAGTAGAGAGAATCATCAACTCGTTGAAGAAGCAGAACGTGATTGTCACAGGACACTTTGAGAATGATCCCTGGAAGAGGAAGCTTTCTTACGCCCTGGTAGATGAAGATGCATGGTTGGAAAAGGATGGAGTTTCACCATTTGGTGAAACCACCAAATCCATAGTGCTAAACACACAAATGGATAGTGCTAAACACACAAATGTAACTACAGATGTATTACGAACAGATAGTAAACAGAGTAGTATAGAGTCCTTCGGACTCAAGAATTCCTCGCCTGAGAAGAAGAACATGTTGCGAAATGAGATCAAGGAACTCCTGCTCGAAGTTCTTCCGCTCGGAGGGTTCACGAATCGCCCCCCTTCCGCTGACAAGCCCGTTCCGAAGTTGTTTCTTGAAGCACAAGCGTTTCTGACTCTCCTGCCCCGCCCACGCGTACTCGTCCGCGAGTACGCCTTTGATCCTAAGTGGGTCAAGGATTCTAACATCGACTTCAAGTGGTTTGAGGGCCGCCCGGTAGAACCTCTCGTGAGGAAAGCTGTGAAGCGCTTTGCCACCATGCGCGTGGAGGGCTACGAGCCTGAGAGGAAGGACATTCTCAACAAGTCCATCAACGACTTCTTTTACAACAAGGGGGCGCAGAAGTCGTGGTTCCTCTATTGTGTGTTTAACGAGCCAAAGTTGGTTCGTGGAGAAGGTAGGATGAAGGGTTGCGTTGATCTCTCTGAGGAGGAGAGGTCGGTTCTACTTTCTCACAAGAGGAAGGAGTGGGGAGAATCGGAGTACCTGGTGAAGGCTTCCTCTCTTCTCGCTTGGTACAAGAAGAACGAGAAGGACCTCGTTGCGTACAACTACTACGTCAAGGATCACGTGCAGACGTGGAAGGAAAAGTTTGCCACGATCGACAAGTTCCTCACCACCATAGATGAGTTTGCGCGATCATGGGAGGGGTGGAGGCTCGGCAACTTCGGGCAGGGAAACAAGACGTGGTCGAGATTTGTCACCTGGTGTCTCCAGGAGTTTGACGTCGTCCTGGACTTGACAGTTGAGGAGATCAAGTCTGCGAGAGCACGAGAGGTTGTGAGAGCACGAGAGTCCAAGGCGATTGAAGAGGAGAGGGAACATGATGACAACACTGTTGAGGGTGAGGCAGCGATCGTGAAGGCTGCAGCTCTCGAGAGCTTGAGATGTGATTGAGGAGGACTGCATGGAAAAGCTGAGTGAAGAAGACACCGCCCGCCGTGCGGCCAAGGCGAAGGAGTGAGGGGATGAAAGACGACATAGACTTGAAACAATGTATGGGACAACGTAGTCCTGGGGCGTTTCAATTTGCTCCTCAAGTATGGACGCGTTGCACAAATAAACCAGTCGCAATCCTTACCGTAATAGATGTTGACAAACCTCGTGACAAATATAGAACTACGGTATGCCAAAAGTGCTGGGGTGAGGGAATGGAGTCGAAAGCGCAAAAAATAATAAACGCAGAGCCTATTGTCGAACCCGAGTCCCGCCCATGAGCAGAGCGCGTCCCCGAGAAAGGCGGTGAGAGATGAGTGACTTGTGGTGGGCACTGCATGATTACGCAACGATATTGTGGAGGATAGAGACGGGGCGGCCATACGATGATTTTGATCGTGTGGAGAAGCACAAGGAAATTATAGGACTGTGCGGGTACGACCCAGAAACAATTTTGCATAATTTCCCCAAAGATGGGTATGAATATTTACCACATGAGGCTGAAAGATTGATAATTGAATGTAAACAATATCAACCAAAGGAGCGCACCGATGAGTGAAGACATAGATTATTTCCATGACAAAAAGAAGATCGGCAAGCCGACAACGCTCATTCCTGTCGAGGAACTCACCACCCTCCGCGCCGACCTCCAGCGCGTGACGCGGGAGAGAAAGAATGTGTGGGCTGCATTCAAAAAGGCTGGTGGCTTGATGGGCTTGAAGACGTATGAACAGCGATTAAGGGCATACAACAAAATAAAGCATTCTCTCCTCGCCGCCGTGAAGCCGGATATGTGCAAGAATTGCGGAAACGCTAAAGATTGCACAGTAGAAGGTAATACGCCGATATCAAATACATGTTGGAAACCCATCGAACAGAAAGAGGTGTGAGGGATGAGTACGAATTGCGTTCACTGCATTGTCAACAAAAGGACTGGCCTTGACCTTCTCTGTGATGATTGCCGTGGATGTCGGTGCCAGCGGTGTGGCAGATATTTCCGTATGGACTTGTTGATCCCGGACGATCTGTGGATACATATATCACCAACGAAGACGAGCGGCGGGCTTCTATGTCCCCACTGCATAATTATTGAGCTTGGGAAGCTTAACTGGTTCTCTGCATATACTTTGACACGCGCCCAAGCGAAAGAGGGAGAGTGACGGTATGGCTATAGTCGAGAAAAAGATGTATGTAATTGGACGCAGAAGAGAAGACGGCTTGCTTGTTTTTTACACTCAGAAAGAAGGATGGTCTGAGAACAAATACAAGGCGTGGTTATTTACTAATAAAAAAGTCGATGGATTTTCACTAAAGGATTTTCCGAAAGGAACTGAGATATTTGAAGTACTCTTTGTGCAAAGCATTTCTATTGACGGACCTTATTATTTGGGAAAATCTGAGGCGCGACATGGCGGAGCGTAAGAAGAAAGAATACATAGAAAAATGGCACAAAAAATACGACCAGGCGAGACGCTGTTGCCAGATAATTGACGCCTCTGGAATAATAATCATTGACAAGGTGTCACGTAGTTATGGTGCTCATATCGTAAAACTTCACAATGAATCCATCGCCGCCGAAAGAGCCGCAGGGGGTAGGGGATGATCACATACAGCACTACGCAAAAACCATTGTGCGATAGTTGCGACAACTCTGTTTGTAACAGATGTGCTGCCGGTAAGTGGGATTATCCTCGTAGTACGGCATGTGATAGATACAAACACGAAACTCCGTTGATTGTACGTTGGTGGAGATCGAGGCTTTCTCGTAAAGAAGGAGAGAAGCAATGAGCGAAGATTTTTTAATCTGCAAACCGAACGAATGCCACATCCTCATTGATCTGGAGCAGGAGGTTGAGGCGCGGATAAAAGAATATGAATCAAGGAAAGACAACCCTTTATATGATATAAGTGTCTGTTGCGGAATGCTGGAAGAGGCAACAGGAATTCTTTCCATCATCCGATCAAAGAAAGGCAGCGAGTGAAATGAAGTGTAGCAATTGCGGAGAAGCGAAAGCTGAATATTATTGCGATAATTGCCATGAGCCAATCTGCCAAGACTGTGCATGGGATGGGTGTGAATGTACGAAGGCGGGCTTTATAAAGTTTCCTAAAAAGATAACAACTAAAAAAGAATTGAAACGCTATATAAAGCAGCAGGAGGCGGCGCGTGATGAATGAGATATGCAAGAACTGCGGAAAAACAAGAACTGAGCATTTAGAAACCGTCGGTAGTGACGATGAGACATATGTTGTGTGCCCTGATATATTAGATGACACATTCACTCCTTCCGGCCGCGTCTCAGTGCCCGTGGAGTTCATCGAGATGGTGCGTAGCTTGGCATGGGGCATAGGAGCATCAAGCGCCGGTATCGATGAAATACACAGAAGTAGGGCACGAACACTCCGCGCCATGCTCGACCAGATGGAAGGGGGACGGTAAGATGATGAAAAAGAATTTCATGCTTGCGTTAGTTTCCATGTGGGCGAAGATGTGGAGTCACTGGAATGTCGGTGGTTATTCTTCATCAGACAAGGGAGTTGAGCGGTTCCGTGGGATAGCCAATCATAAGCGAGGCAAGTTCAAGCGTAGATATGGAAGGAGGAGGGGGTGAAGAGATATTCTTTTGGTCTTATCAAAGAGTATGGGCGTTATGTAGATGTGGAAGCCCCTGATGTAGACACTGCTGTGAAGTTCTTCAAGGTGAAGGTCTTGTTTCCCGAGAGGTATGTTCCTGACAAGTTCATCAAGAAGAGAGGGGAAAGGGACGAGGCGCTCGATCGCTACGTGCACGAATACAAGGCTAACTCGAGTATCCCCGTGTATGAGGAAGTTCTTGATGATAGCGGTTATGTGAAGAAACACGTGAAACTACTCGACCTCCCCCTTGTTGAGTGCATTGACATGGACTATCGGTTGATTTTGAACCAGCCCTTGATTGAGGGTGCAGTGTCTGAATCTCTTGAGAATCAAGTAGACAAAGCTATTTCTTTCTCTGAGATGCAGAACAAGATGGAACTTCGCTCATCTCATGATCAGCTTCAGAGGATGAAGTACGAGTTTGAGTTGAAGCGAAGTGAGATGCTTCACCAGTTGGCCTTGTTACAAGCTGAGGTTGATAGAAAGACGAGAGTTCTCTACGCTTTGACGACGTACATGGGGATGAACGAGAAGGTGATAGTTCTTCGTCAGGGCGAGCGAGCAGCGGAGGAGTTGCCCGTGTCCGTCTATCAGCAGCTCCTCTACATGGACGAGGAGACTGGAGTGTGGGAAGAGGGAGGACTTGATGTGCGTTCCATAGGGGTGTTTGATGAGTGGATCACGAAGAACTACGACAAGTTTCTCTACAAGGAGAAGTCTGTCTGCGCTTTTCGAGTCCGTCGTGAGTCCAAGCACTACTCGGATGACCCTTGGGTGAATGCTAGTATGAACGAGGGGAACTTTCGGACATACTTCTTGATTCGGAATGGTGAGAACTTGTATAGAATTTGGTCTGACGTGAAGGTTCCCGAGACGTTGTTTCCATCTAAGGATCGCCTTGAGGAGATCTACAAGGAACACAAGGACTGGGACGATGAGTACTTGCAGAAGCAACTTGGCAAAGAAGTCCGTCCACACTTGTTTTGCTTTGCAGCCTTGCAGGGTCTCATTGATCGTACGGAGATTCTGGGAACACGACTCCGCGGGAAGGTCAATTTGATGAAGTTGGACGGCTTCACTTCCGACCAGGTGGAGCTCATAAGGGACGCCGAGCAGGAGTACTGGATCTCAGATGGACATCCCTCCTGGGAAGAGTTTCTTAAGACGAATGCTAAATCTGTTGTGGTGGGTTCTCGTGTGTGTATGGGGAAGTTTGGTTTCTACTTTAGCGAAATATATGACAGGACATATCCTTTTCGCCCCGACTCGGCACCCTCTCGCGGTGTTATCTATCAAGTAGAGGGGATGATTCTTGCGGACGGAGATCGTCACCATCGACGTCTTGTCATTCGATACAATCCCAAGGACACCGTCTATCCATGGGACTATTGGGAGCCTGCTCATGAGAGGAAGCATAGGGTGCCTTTTCGTTTCTACGACGGTGAGTTCCTCAATATCGACGAGATATCAGAAGCTGATTGCGAGTATTACTTGCACAACCGCAATGAGAGAAGGCACTACTTGGAGCTGATGCCTACCCTTCACTGGATCAAGAAGGTCAAGGAGAAAGAGAGACTCAGGGAGGAGGAGTTTGTTAAACTTGTTGTGGCAAGGTTGTCCTTGAACGCCACGAGTCATGAAGATCTTGAGAGGGTGCGCTCAGCCATTGCATGGTGGAAGTTGAAGAACAAGTGGAAGAGAGGTCTTGACAAGGACGACACTCTTGCTCTCAGGATGATAGAGAAGCGCGTCAAGAATCCTACTTACATGGATTCTAAGACCAAGAAGGAGGAGAGAGAGTGAGCAGTGCGCAGTCTGTAGGGGTTCTTGTGATTGACGATGTGAAGATCTTCTTGAGAAACTACTTTAATCAGTACAAGAAGTTGCCCACTATCAAGGAAGCCGCGGAGAGGTTTTCTACTTCGGAGTACAAGATGCTCGACATCTATAGGCTACTCGTTCACGAAGGTTTTCTCAAGAAGAACTACTCCAGGTACAAGATGATTGAGTCCTCTCCTGTGAAGAAGTCCGAGCAAGAAACGCCTCAAGTTCCTCCTGTGCAGGGAAGCAGACTGCTTGATTCTCCCCCGGTAGAAGATAAGAAGAAGGAGGTTGTTGGTGATATCGTCACCTTGGGGTGGATGCTCATCGTCTTGAGAGTGGTGATGACTGTGATTGTTGTGGGCGCCGTGTCTCTATCTATCTACTATACTGCGATTTGGTTGATGGATTTCCTTCCTCCCCTCCTCGCTATCGTGTTGAGTTCTGTCATGGTTCTCTTCTCCTGCATGGCATTTGAGATCGTGATTCTCCTTGGTCGATCCCGACAGAGGATCCTCGCTTCGGTGTTCTTGATACTCTGGGCGGTCGTTCTCGTCTTCTCCATGGTGAGCACCGTGGCGGGGCAGTACAATCAGAGGATCCACAACGAGGTAGTCGCCACGGCGAAGGGGAGCCAGATGACGTATAAGCGGGCTCTGTATGAGTCCTACCAGGCTGAGGAGGAGAATCTCCAGAAGCAGATCGATGATAAGATGGAGCAGCGGACGTCGTATCAGAAGCTCCTCTCCCAGTTTGACACCTTGGAGAAGCAGCAGGAGGACAGGAAGATTTTCAACGATTTGACCTGGCGGATCGCTGTTGTGGACCGTGAGGTGCAGAAGCTCAACGAGCAGTTGTCTGTGATTAGAGAGAAGGTTCGTTCTTCTTTGGAGGGAGAAACAAAGGAAGGGCTAACTCAGGACACCGTCGTTGTGCATCAATCTTTTTATGTGTGGATAGGCACTGTCTTGGGAGCGAGTCCTATCCATGTTGAGTTTTGGTTGTCTGTGTTTCCTGCTGTCTTTATTGACATCATAGCGCCTTTTGCGTTGGCGTTCGTCTTGTTTGTTCAGAGGAGGGAGCAGAAGAATAGAAAATCCGGTTGACATTTTTTTCAAGGTTTCTTATATTTAGACCAATAATTATTTGTACGGAGAAGGGGCCCTTAGTAATGATTGACAAACTGCATATTGAGAACTTTCAGTCTCATGAAGACACTGTGTTGGAATTCTGCTCAGGCATTAATGTGATCATAGGGTCTTCTGACAAGGGCAAGACAGCCATCCTTCGTGCTTTCTACTGGTTGTTGCAGAACAAACCAGACGGGCTTGGAATAGTTTCTCACTGGAACATCACGGACAAGGGGACTATCAAGCAGCCCACTCAGGTCACTCTCTCGTTTGATGACAATACTATTACGAGATTTCGGCACAGGGACATCAACAGGTATCTCGTTAACCAGGAGAAGTTTGATGCTATTCGTCGTGATGTTCCTCATGAGGTTTCTGATCTTCTTAATATCACAGATATCAACATCCAAAAGCAGCTTGATCCTCACTTCCTTTTGTCCAACGGGGCAGGAGAGGTGGCGAGGATCCTCAACAAGACTGTTCGCCTCGACGTTATAGATGAAGTGCTCTCACTTGTGGAGTCCACGAAGAGGCAGAGTCGTTCTACTCGGGATTCCCTTGAGGCGGAGCTTGTTGAATTGCAGAAGGAGTACGACTCTTTTTCTTGGTTGATTGCTGCTCGTGAGGTTGTTGATGAAGCAGTGCAAATGGAATCAATGATATTTCCTTTGCATGGTGTCCTCCAAGCCTTGCGAGATACTGGAGAAGAATATCGAGAAGCACTAGAGGTATGTGACAAGGTTGACATGCAGGAAGTAGAGCTCCTCATTGGTAAAGTAGAAGTTTTGTCAACTTCTCTTGGAGAACTTTCTCGGAAGAGAGGTCAGTTGGACTCCTTGAAGAAGGAGTTTGTAGAAGCTCAAGAGGTAGTGACATCTATTGATATTTCTCCTATTGAAGCTCTTGTTGATGACGTCCAGAACAAGATTTCTATGGTACAAGATCTGGACGACAAGAGGAAAGCTTTAGATCTTGTTCTATCTATATACAACACATCTTCTCGTATTGTTGAGGAAGTTGATAAAGAGATTCACGACTTGTACGAGTCTTTGCCCGACGTGTGTCCTTTATGTGATGGAACAGGGAAGTTGAAAGGGGAATAGATTTGATTGAACGTCTTTGTGCAGTTGCAGATCTCCACTTACGTGAGGACATGCCTGTTTGTAGGAACGACGCTGACTGGTTAGCAGTGCAGAGAGAGGCTCTAGAGTTTGTTGTTAGTTTTGCTAACGAGAAGAAAGCTTCAATTGCTCTGAGCGGAGATCTTTGTCACAAGTCACACGTGCATCCTTCTATTATCAATCTCTTCTTTCAAGTTGTGAGTCAGTATCACGTGGAAGGGGGAGGGATATACATTCTTGCGGGACAGCATGATCTTCTCTATCACAACTTGGACAACATGATGGCGTCGTCTTTTGGGAATATTTGGACTATCGCAAAGATGGGAGGAACTCCTTTGCACCCCCTTGATGACATCGGAGTCTCATTGCACTTTGGGGAGATCCGGGAATCGCGAAGGACAGCGCATGCAGATGATTGTGCTTGTGGTTTAGGAGGTGACTGCGACTGCGGGTATGATGATAGAGAGTTAGTATTTCTTCATCAACTCACTTTTGCATCCAAGAAAGACATGCCTCCTACTGATGAAGGTGTCCTTGCGGAAGATCTTGCCAAGATGTTTCCAGATGCTCGCTACATCTGCTTGGGGGACAATCATAGGCACTTCCTCTGGGAGAAGGGTACTCAGAAGGTAGTAAATCCGGGGTGCCTGGTGCGTCAGTCTGCAGATCTTGTTGATTACCAAGCAGGTTTCTACTTTATTGATCTAGTCAGAGATGAGGTCGAGTTTGTTCCTGTTCCTGACAAGGGGACAGTGTCGAACGATCACATAAAGAGACAGCAAGAACGTGACGAAAGGATCGAGGCGTTCATATCTACACTGGAGAGAGGTACTCAGGTTTCATTGGACTTCGTTCAGAACCTTCGAGTCAAGATGAAGGGTGTGGATCCCTCTATTGTAGATGTGATTGAAAGACTTTTGGATCAAGTGGGAGGATCTAAGTGATAGCGATTGAAGACATCAAGAAGATCAAGGAGAAGATTGACACCTTGAAGGCAAAGAAGTCCAAGGCCGAGGGAGTCATGGAGTCCATCAAGAAGAGGTGGAAGGACGAGTTTCAATGTGATGATCTCCCAGCGGTTGAGGCCAAGATCAAGTCTCTGGTTGACGACATCAAGGAAGGAGAGAGAAGGATAGCTGTTCTCTTGGCGAGGATTGAATCTTCGTATGATTGGGATTCCGTGTCATGAGGAACTTGGAGGACTATAGTGCCATTCTTCTCCAGGCCGAGGCGCGGAGATCTTTCTTGAAGAAGAAGATCTCAGAGACCATTGAGAAGAAGAAGTCTTCTCTGCAACTTCTTGAAAGTGTGGAGAAGGCTCAAGCTCTAATCCAGCAGGTAGCTAAGGAGACGCAAGAATCTCTCAAGTTTCATCTTGAAGACATCGTTCAACTTGCTATTGACGCAGTCTTTCCCGGGGAGTACGACTTCAAGGTCAACTTTGAGATAAAGAGAGGAAAGACGGAGGCACAGTTGACCTTTTTACGTAATGGTGTTAGTATAGATCCACAAGACTCGTCAGGAGGAGGTGTCTCGGACGTGTGCTCCTTCGCCCTCCGTCTTGCCGTCTGGTCCCTCGGCAGGACGAGGAAGTTCATTGTACTTGATGAGCCTTTCCGCCTTCTCTCGAGAGACTTGCGTCCCAAGGCGAGTGAGATGTTGAAGAAGTTGAGCAAGAGATTGAAGTTGCAAGTTGTAATTGTTTCTCATGAAGAAAATCTTGTAGAGATTGCAGACAAACTCTTTTCTGTCAAATTGAGGGAAGGTCGTGATGGATACAAGAAATCTCATGTAGTAGTTTTGAAAGGGGAGGAATCACGTGAACGTAAGTACCGAAGTGATGACGCAGGAGTTCAAGAGATGCAAGAGGCAGATCCTACACCAAGCCTGGAGGGCAGCGAGAAGTAATGGTCTTGACTATGATGAGATGTGCTCAGAAGCTTTCTACATCTTTGTAGAAGCTTTATTGAAGTACGATGAGAAGTTAGGTCAGTTTACTACCTTCTTGTGGTACAGATTGAAAGGGATCGCAGATCTCTATTATCGTCAGAACAAAGATCTCGTCAAGGTGGAATATCAAGATGAGTCGATTCTTGACACGTTGTCACATACTGATGTGTTTGATCGGTTTCTCCAGAAGCTTGAATTGCAGGAGTCCATCACGACGGAGTTGTCCAATAGTGCTCAGCAGATCCTTGCTTACATCTTCTCCCTACCCGAGAAGAGACACACATTCAATTCTATTCGAGAATTCTTCACGAAGAAGCTCTCCTGGGCGGTGAAAGTTGTTGACATCTCGTTGGAGGAGATAAAGGACTGGTGGCATTGCTACCAACTTTTTTAGGGAGGGGACTCATAATGAGACATCAAGAAGTTTCCGAGCCTTTCGTTCTTGATGACTACATGTCTGTGTACTTGAATGAGAAAGACAGGGCATGGGTAGAGGAGTTGTTTGACAAGTACACGATTAGTTTTCTTTATGCTTGTTACAAGAGAGACAAGGTGAAGATTACAAGTTCTTCTGTGATGATTGCCCGATATCTCCGTGAGAAGACGGGTGAAACCTTCTTTCCTTCTATCATACGAGGGGCATCTTCCATCTTGGGAGAATCCAACTGGATGATGGAAGCTCTCGTGGGCCCTGTAGTTCTTAGGTCTGTTGTCCCTGTTGCTCAGATTGGTTACAAGATTTGTCGGGGAGATACTATCAAGGTGACAGGACTCGAAGGCGGTGTGATGGAGATTTCTGTATAGTCATGTTTGATGCCAGGGCGTTCCTTAGAGACAATGGTGTTCCTTACTTTGAGGAAGGAGAGAACGTTTCTCCCGGGTGGGTTGCAATACGATGTCCTTTGTGTTCTGATCATTCAAATCACGGGGGATTCAATCTCTCGGGAGGGTACTACTCATGCTGGAAGTGTGGAGGACACCCTGTCGAGGAGGTGATTGTATCTCTCTTGCACATTTCCTGGACTCAAGCTGAGAGTATTATTCGCGACTACTCGGCTGCAACACTTGTTCATAGTATTTTGAACAAGAAGAAGGAACCAAGATCAAGTTCGGTGAGCCTCCCTGGAGAGTCTTTGGAGAAGTATCATAGAAAATATTTGATCTCTCGTGGGTTTGATCCCGATTATATTGAGAGGAAGTATCAAGTTAGAGGGACAGGCTTGGCGGGGGAGTATCGTCTTAGGATCATAATACCCATCATTTTTCATGGACAAGTTGTCTCTTTCACTAGCAGAGACATCACTGAGAAGCAGAAGATTCGCTACAAGACCTTGTCAGTAGAGCGCAGTGTGATGAATCCTAAGTACGTCTTGTACAACCTTGATAATTGCAAGAAGGACTGGGTAGCGGTTGTTGAAGGTCCTTTTGATGTGTGGCGCATGGGGGACAACTTTGTAGCAGGACTCGGTACTCAGTTGACGGATCAACAGCTTCGTCTCTTGACAACATACAAGAAGGTCGTCTTCTTGTTTGATTCTGAGCCCGATGCTCAGAAGAGAGCAGAGAAGTATGCATCAGCCATTGGAAGCCTGGGAGTGCATACTCACGTGGTTGATCTTGAGACAGACAAGGATCCTGCGAAACTTCCTGATCATATAGTTCGAGAAGTTCGCTGGATGGTGGAGCACTTATGATTAAGATGGTGGACTATGACGGTTCTGTTCTTCTCGTGCAGTTTCGATCAGATGATAGAAAGGCGTTTTATAGTGTCTTGGAGCTGGTCAAGGTGAATCTCGTGGGGAGAATGTGGAACATGGAGAGGAAAGTGTGGGTTGTTCCTGTCACGAGGAGTAATTTGAGGTACTTGCAAGATTTTGGGTTTGACTTCACTCCCGCTGCTGCTAAGCTCCTTGAATCTAAAGAAGAGGAGAAGAAGGAAGTGGTGATTGATGAGACCAAGATTGAGGGTCTCTTTTCCTTTCAAAAAGAAGGCGTACGTTTTCTTGAAGGTCGCTCTGGTGTTGGGATTATTGCAGATGAGATGGGCTTGGGAAAGACTATCCAGGCTATAGGGTACTTGAATCTTCATGAAGACAGTTTCCCCGCTTTGATTGTGTGCCCTGCGACAGTCAAGTTTGTGTGGATTGAAGAAGCTCTTAAGTGGTTGGGAATCAAGAAGACAGATACGTACATCTTTTCCTCGCGTAAGGCTCATAGTTTGAAGAAGGAGAGGAAGTTCTATGTCATTAACTATGACATCTTGAAGGACTGGGAGGAGATCCTTATGGAGATCCCCTTCCAGACGATTATAGGAGATGAGATTCAGTATGTGTCTAACAGCAAGGCTCTCAGGACTAAGTCGTTTGTTCATATCGCCAAGCCTGTCCCTCACAAGGTGTTCTTGTCGGGAACACCTATCAAGAACTACCCTTCTGAGTTCTTTACTGTCTTGAATCTCGTTGCACCTTCGTTGTTTCCTAATCAGTGGAGTTACTTGCATCGCTATTGTGATCCCAAGTACAACGGGTTTGGGTGGACTTTCAAGGGAGCCACAAATCAAGATGAACTTCGAGAGATTGTTGCCCCCGTGATGATTCGAAGAGAGAAGGTCAACGTTCTCAAAGACCTCCCCGAGAAGTTGAAGTCACTCGTTCGTCTCGAGTGTGATGCTGTTGAGATGGAGGCTTATCGTGACGCCTCAGAGAAGTTCAAGGAGTGGGTGAAGGAGAACATCGCAAAGAGAGGTATTCAAGCTCAGAATCAAGTAGAGAGATTGAAGCAGCTTGCATATCTTGCGAAGAGGAATTCTGTTCTTCGGTGGATACGTGATTTTCTCTCGACAGGGCAGAAACTTGTAGTATTTGGGATTCACATCAACGTCTTGGATGATGTAGAACGCGAGTTCGAGGGACACTGTGTGCGAATTGATGGGAGTACTCCTGCCGAGGAGCGACAGAAGAGGATCAACAAGTTTCAACATGATCCTAGTACTAAGTTGTTCATAGGACAGATGGTCGCTGCAGGAGTGGGGATCACGTTGACATCTGCATCATCTGTTGCTTTTCTGGAGTTGCCTTGGACCAATGCTGATCTCGACCAAGCGGGCGATCGCTGTCATAGGATAGGACAGACCCAGTGTGTCAATATCTATTATCTCATTGCTGACGATACTATTGAAAACAAGATCATCAAATTGCTTGACAAGAAGAAGGAGGTACTCACCAAGATTATTGATGGGAGAGACGCCAAGGACGAGGACTTCCTTGGCACGTTGTTTGAAGATTGCTTGAAAGATGAGGATGAGATAATAAATGAAGGTGAAAGAGATAGATGCGAGTATTGAGAGACAGATTGTTACGCAGGCTATTACTTCTACGAAGTTCTTGAGAGAAGTTTCCTTAGTGTTGAAGCCCTTGTACATGAAGTCATCGTACGCCAAGATCGTGTTGTCTTGGGTACTTGAATACTGGAGAGTGTACAAGGAAGCCCCAGGCAAGCACATCCAGGACCTCTACAAGAAGAATGCTTCTACAATCCGAGATGAAGATGACACGGAGCTCATCTCAGAGTTTCTCCTTCGCCTCTCTAAGGACTACGAGAACAACGACGTCCATCCCGAGAGGGACAATACTCCTTTCCTTGTAGACAATGCAGTTCAATACTTGAAGTTGCGTGCTCTTGAAGGCTTGAAGGATCAGATTGATGAGAGTCTTCTCCAGAAGAATCCTCTCAAGGGAGAGCAGGCAATTTCTAATTTTTCTAGAGTAGAAACTCCTCGTGACAAGGGTGTCTCTCTCCTTGATGATTCCGCTCAAGTAGCATCGGCTTTTCTTGAAGAGGAAGATGTACTGTTCCGCTTTCCTGGAATCCTTGGTACTAGTGTAGGACTCGGCGCATTTTGTAGAGGAGATCTCATTGCTTTTTTGGCTGCTCCGAAGAAAGGGAAGTCGTGGTGGGAGTGGTATGTAGGACAATTGGCTCTCTACCATGGCTTTCGTGTAGCCCTCATCAACTTAGAGATGACACACAACCAGTATATTAGACGTACTTGGGTCTCTCTTGTTGGGCAGCCGAGGAGACGTAGAGAGACCCAGAGGGTTCGATCTGTCATGTTTCCTACGTTCTATAGAGAGGGTGAGGAAGACAAGTGGGAGGTCCGAGTTGAGGAACGCGACTACGAGACGATTGATCTCTCTTCTGTGAAGAAGCTTCAAAGTAACTTTCGGAGACAGTTTCGTGCAGGACAGGTTAGAATATTTACTTTTCCAGCGTACTCCGCGACTGTAGAGAGTATTGAGGCCACTCTGGACAATTTGTACTACTATGATGGGTTCCTTCCTGACGTCATCATAGTTGATTACGCCGACTTGATTGTTCCTTCTCGTATGTATGGTGAGTACAGGCACCAGTTGGATGAAATCTGGAAGAGGTTGAGAGGGATGGCGCAGAAGAGGAACTCTTTGACTGTCACAGCTACTCAGGCGGGGAGAGCCGCTTTTACTCAGGACGCCAGTGAGAAGGACGTCGCGGAGGACATCCGGAAGATTGCTCATGTAGGTAAGTTGATTTCTATCAATCAGACCAAGGAGGAGCGAGAAAAAGGTGTCTGTAGAATACAACAGTTGATAGAGCGTGATGATCGCATAGGGGGGCGAAAGATAGTTGTTCTCCAGTGTTTGGATCTCGGTCAAGTCTGCCTTGATTCGCGTCTTGAATCTGACGTCTTGGGGATAGGGTGATATTTTTCAAACTTTGGGGGAGTTAGACCAATAATATGATATGAAACCCTACTTGAAGTGGACTGTAGATCAAGCCTATACTATCATGATGCAGCCTACGAAGAGAGAGAAGGAGAGAACTAAGATTAGTATTCTTTTCGGGATAGGATTGGCTATGATGGGGTTGGAACTTGTTGAAGGAGAGGTGAAGAAGTGTTCTACTTGAAGAAGGTGGTTGTTGTAGCAGCAGCGCATCGACTGGATCTCAATTATCCGTCGAAGTGTCAGAATGTTCACGGGCATGCGTGGAAAATTACAATATACTGTCGTCGTGAAAGTCTCGATGAGAATGGGATGGTGTTTGACTTTTCGAAGATCAAGGAGACGGTCAACGTTCTTGATCATCACTTTATCAACGATTATGTTGAGCAGCCCACGGCGGAGAACATTGCAAAGTGGTTGTGTGATCAGATCCCCTACTGCTACAAGGTGGATGTGGAGGAGAGTGAAGGTTCGGTGGTGACGTATGACGGCAACCAGTCCTGAGTTGAAGATTAAGATCAACGAGATTTTCTACTCCATCCAGGGTGAAGGTTATTGGACAGGGACCCCCGCCATATTTGTTCGCTTCTCAGGGTGCAATAGAACTTGTTCGTTTTGCGACACAATTCACTTGCCATTTACTGTGATGAGTTGCGATGAGATCATGGACGAGGTCCTCACTCTTGCCGAGAGATCCGACTGCAACCGTGTTGTAATCACTGGGGGCGAGCCTACGTTCCAGATGCAAGGTCTCCTTGACTTGGTAGAATGCTTGCATTCTTCTTGTTTTCGTGTTCATGTGGAGACGAATGGAGACTTTCATTTTGATCATCGTAAGGTGGAGTGGTTGACAGTTTCTCCTAAGGATTTCAACTGGAAGCAGCGCGTTGGAGACGAGTTGAAACTCGTGTATACAGGGCAGTCTATTGAGGAGCTGCGAAGATACGTTGTTCCTGCTATGCCTTATCAACCCCTCTTGGGAAGAATAGGCATACGTGAGGGATTTTATCACTTTTTCTTGCAGCCCAACGACAACAAGAATGTTGAAGCGACAGTTGATGCAGTCAAGAAGCTCCCTTTGGAGTGGAGATTGTCGTTGCAAATCCACAAGTTGATAGGAGTGCGATAATGGAACGAGATGGAACTCAGATGATTGAAGATGGAGTGGCGTTCATACTACAAGGTCTCGCCTCTCTTTATGGTTTGAACAGTCAAGATGAAAACTTCAAAGACACCCCAGCTCGTGTTGCTCGAGCCTATGCAGAAATCTTCGGAGGCTTGCGTGATACTGACATGCAGGTAGAAAAGATTCTTTCTGCCACATTTCCTGGGGAATGTAAAGAGATGATCATAGCTCGAGGGATTCGTGTCTATTCGATGTGTCCCCATCATCTCCTCCCCGTGGAGTACACAGTCAACCTCGCCTACATTCCCGCCGGCCGCGTTCTTGGTGTATCAAAGTTGGCTCGGTTGTCTTCTATTTTGGCTAAGCGCCCAGTTCTTCAAGAGACTTTGACTGAGGATATTGCCAACAAGTTGTTTTTAGGCATTCAGTCAGGAGGTTCGGCTGTGTTTGTTGAAGGGACACATTACTGCATGAAGATGCGGGGAGCATATCAACAAGAATCCAAAATTATCACATCTGCCCTGCGTGGAGTATTCCTCCAGCCAGAAGTCAGGGCAGAATTTCTTTCATTGGTAGGGAGGTAAGATATGAAAGATAAGTTGATTATCGTGTCGGGGGGAATGGATAGTGTCACCTTGCTCCACCAGGAAAAGGAGAACATCAAGAAAGCACTGTCTTTCTTCTATGGACAGAAGCATCTCAAAGAACTGGAGTTTGCCAAGAAGAACTGCGAGTCTTTGGGCGTTCCCCATGAGGTCATTGATCTCTCGCAGCTGTTGCCCATGCTTCGATCAAATCTTCTCCAAGGGGGTGATGACATTCCCGAAGGGCACTACGAGGACGAGAGCCAGAAGAAGACGGTTGTTCCCTTTCGAAACGGGATGATGCTTTCCATCGCCTGTGCCGTTGCAGCATCTTCTGGTTGCACAGGTGTCTTGATAGGAGTTCACTCGGGAGATCACGCCATCTATCCCGACTGTCGTCCTAACTTTATCGCCTCCATGAGTCAGTCCATGGCCATGGGGACTTACGAGCACATCATGATTGCGGCTCCCTACATCTACTTGTCCAAGAGAGCCATAGGACTCATCGGACATGGTCTCGGCATCGACTTCGGGAGGAACACCTGGACGTGCTACAAGGGAGGAGAGTACCACTGCGGCAAGTGCGGAGCGTGCACGGAGCGCAAGGAAGCTCTCCAGGGATTCGACAACACCAACTACGAAGACGTCCTTGAACGAGAGATGCAAGAGGAAGAAACCAACGAGACGCCGCGTCGCGTCACCAAGGAGATGGCGTCGGACGCAGGTGACCCAGATCTCGAAGGAACGCCCTTTTAAGGAGAACACGTGCCACAGTACACTGATTCTGTAGACAAGATCATGTTATCTTACGTGGCTTCTTGTGCAAGTAGTCCTTTCTATTACAAGGGAGTGCTTGTTGAACCCTCGAAGAAGTTGCAGATCTCTCCCAAGTTGATGCGAGAGTTCACTTGCCCTTCTGGATGCGGGGCGTGCTGTCCTCGATTTTCCTTGGACTATCTCCCCTCGGAGAGGGAAGCCATAGACGCGTTGAAGCTCACTCCTCGGCAGATAAGAATCAACGACAAGAACTACACGGTGTTCTCGGATCTCCAGGAGGAGAACAAAGATTACCACTGCAAGTATCTCGAGAAAATCACGGGACGCTGCAAGATTCACGATCTTCGACCCTTCTCCTGCGACTTCGAGATATTGAGGTTTCTTCACAACAAGGAGCGAGCTATTCTCATGACAAGGACGTTCGGGAGGGCTTGGAACATGCTCCAGTGTGATGGCAAGACGAGGGGTTGCAAGTGCATCATACGCGACTACTGCTCACCGCAGGAGTCCCTGGACATACGGAGAAAGCTCAAGAGACTCCTGGACTGGTTGAACTACTTCGGTTTCGAGGAGAACAAGCTCAAGGACATGCAGATACTACAAGGAGGTTATGGATGGTGACGATGGATGATGTTAGGAAGTGGAAGCCTCTCACTACGATGGAGAACGCTACGGAGGCAATCTATAGGCAGAGAGTGCAGGACTCCATGGACGTCGTACTTCCTCACTTTCATCTTGTGTTGATCCCTTATGTGGGACTTGTGGCAGAGGTTGTTGAGTACGCCACGGACGAGTTGATTTCTTTGTGTCCTGTGACGTTCTTGCCAGACATCAACAAGCTTCGCATCAGATATGTACCTCGCAAGAGTGTCCCGGAGCTCAAGGCGTTGAAGTTTTATCTCTTGGACTATCGGGAACTTCCTATCTCTCATGAGCACCTTGCGGCGAAGATTTATCAAGATTTTCATAGTGTTGTTGGTCCTGATGATTTGTCCGTGGACATTGAGGTGGCTATTCGAGGAGGAATCACGACGAAGATTCATGTGGGGAGCAAGATATGAACTTCTCGATGCTCCTTGATAGTGGAGCATTCTCGGCGTGGACGCAGAAGGACGCTGTTGATCTTGACGAGTATGTGGAGTACATCAAGAAGAACAGGGACAAGTTCTCCTACTACGTCAATCTGGATTCCATTCCTGGAGAGTTTGGTCGCAAGCCATCTCGGGACGAGTTTGAGGAGTCCGCCCGCAAGGGCTACGCGAACTACGAGTACATGCTTTCCAAGGGCATCGAGAAGGACAAGTTGATTCACGTCTTCCACCAACATGAAGACTGGAAGTGGTTGAAGAAGATGGTCAAGGAGATTCCCTACATAGGACTCTCCCCCGCCAACGACTCGGTGCACAGAAGCAAGGTCCGCTGGCTTGATGAGTGCATGATGCACACGACAGACGACGCGGGGTATCCGTTGGTCAAGACGCATGGATTCGCAGTGACCTCAGTTGAGATGCTCTACAGGTACCCGTGGTTCTCCTGTGATTCCATGACCTGGCGTCTCTGTGCAGGATATGGAGGGATCCTCGTTCCTCGCTGGAACGCCAAGGGAGAGTTCATGTATGACAGGACGCCCTTGGCCACGAAGATCACTCTTCGCGGAACGATGAGAGAGATCGTGATGAGGCGTTTCTCCACGCTATCTACTCAGGAGAAAGAGAAGGTCATGGAGTATGTGTCCATGCGAGGATTTTCATGGGGGAAGTCTATTTCTGAGAATGGTATGGAGAAAGTTGTTGAAGAAGGGCTTAGTAACTCCCATCGCCAGAGGGAGGTGATCAATATCCTCTTCTTTGAAGAATTTTTGTCCAGGCTTGAGCCTTTTCCTCACCGACGCTACAAGGGCAAGGAGTTCTTGGCTCAAGGATTCAATTTTACATGATGGAGGAACCCGTGGGAGACAATAAACTTGAGAGGAATATTTTGTTGGCGGAGCTCCTCAAGCCTTTGATGGTTCGTGTTGATTTGATTCTTGGAGAGTTTTCCTTGGATGAGTTGCATCGTATATCTCAAGACATGTGGGAACCCGTTGGGACTCTCCAAGCCCTCCCCTTCCCTGCGACTTTGAACAAAAGTGAGCAGATGAAGATGCAGTGCTATGTCTTTGATGCTGTCGTCAAGTTAGTAGAAGAGAGGAGTAAGCAGAAGGAAGCGGCTCTCCGCGGTCCTTCTTTCTGTGATGGCTCGGAGATCTTGAAGTCGATGGGGTTGTCATGATTATTTTCTATGCTGGATTCTACAACTTGAATGAGGATTATCTCAAGAAGATAGAAGACAAGATCAAAGATTTACACATCTTGAAGTCGTACTTTTACAAGTCAGAACTTGATAATTTCATGAAGAAGAAAGAAGAATATGAGAGAGGAGATCGGAATGCAAGTGGATCGAAAAGCGCTTCTGGAGAAATTGCAGACGTCGATGATAGGGGCTGAGAGAGGGGAATTCCAGAACAACTCGTTTTCCTTCAAGGAGGGCTACGTCCATGCCTTCAAGGACTTCGTAGCTGTGTCTATCTTCTTGGGAGAGACGTTTAAGTTTCTCAAGGGGTCCATCCGCGCAGCCGAGTTCTATTCGCTGTTGACCAAGTACACTGAGGACACGGTGGACATAGAGGTCACAGAGGCCGGAGTGGACATCATGTGTGGTAGATCCAAGGCTACCTTCGCCTACCAAGAGGATGCTGTTCTCAAGCAAGTGGAGAAGATGGACATGGAGGCTCTTTCCTGGGAGCCTGTGTCGGAGGACTTTCGTGCAGCCCTTAACTTCTGTCTTCTCGGTTTGAGAGAGTATGCTCTTGAAGGTGTTCGTGTTAAGGACAAGACTGTCCTCTCCGTCGATTCCAAGAGGCTCAACTTCTTCGTGATGAAGGATCCCATGGGAGACTTCTTGATTGAAGAGAAGGTCGTGACGGAGCTCCTCAAGTTTGATAACATGACTGCGGTGGCGCACTCGCAGACGCGTCTCTTTCTCAAGCTCCCTGACGGGACCATCGTGTCAGGAAGAAAGAAGATGGACACAGACTACCCTTTTGACAAGATCTTGAGTACCGTCGTTGCGATGGAGAAGGTAGAGGAAGATCCTCAAGGAGTCCTCCCCTCCTCCTTCAAGCAGATGATAGGAAGGGCAAACGTGCTCTCTATTGAGTATGGTGGGATGGAGTTGCTCAAGATTACTTTCTCGAAGGAAGGCATTGAGTGTGAGTCCCAGAGAGCCATCGGGAAGTACTTCGAGAAGATTGAGTGGAAGGATCCTCCCAAGGGCATGGACACGCCTATCCAGGTGACCTTGGAGTCCTCCTCTACTGTGTACGCTCTAGAGAGGTCGAAGGAGATCTATTTGAAGGAATATCAAGGATTTCGTCGACTCGTGTTTGTAGGTCCCAACTCCAAGTGCTTCTTAGCAGCCTACACCATTGAGGACACAAAGTAGTGAAGGGTGGTTTCTTTGAAGAGATGAATGTCGGCCTCTATGCTATGAAGACAAAGGCCGAGAAGCAGTCCGAGCGGGAAAGAAGAGGTGTTGCTCCAACTCGGGGGAGGTCCTCTTCCTCGCGTTCTACGAAGGTTGAGACTTGTGAGAATTGTGGGCTCTACAAGACTTGTGAATCTCCGAAGATGCAGCCTAGTGGTCGTGGGGACAAGGAGATTTTGGTTGTGGCCGAGGCCCCAGGAGAGACCGAGGACAGGAAAGGTACTCAGCTTGTAGGGAAGACAGGACAGTATTTTCGTGACATCTTGTCAGAACTTGACCTTGATCTTGATAAGGACTTCTGGAAGACCAATGCGTTGATTTGTAGACCTCCCAAGAATAGAAGTCCAAGTCCTAAGGAACTGCGGATCTGTAGAAGAAATCTTCTCAACACGATTGAGATGTACAAGCCCAAGGCAGTTCTCCTCGTAGGTGAATCTGCCTTTGATGCCTACATGGGTCCTCGCATGGTGGGAAGGATCAAGAAGATCAAGTATTCTAATTGGGTGGGAGAGGTCATTCCTGACCAGGAGTTGGGAATGTGGATTTGTCCCGTCTATCATCCTTCATATCTTGTACGTTTGGGGGGCGACAAGGTTCTCGAAGCACAGTATAAGAAGCAGTTACGTGCAGTGCTATCTGTTGTTTCTGCTGATTTCCCTTCATACAAGAGAAGTAAAGTTGACATCACGGAGGACCCAGATTTAGCTGTTGCTTGGATAGAGGATCTCTTGATGAGGAGTCCCTCCTGGGTTGCTTTTGATTATGAAACCACAGGGAAGAAACCTCACAGAGAAGGACATAGGATTGTGTCTGTATCTTTCTGTGACGGACATGATACCAAGGCTTTTTCGTTCTCAGATGATAAAGTCAAGGAAGCTTGGGGAAGATTTCTTGACTCTGACATAGGCAAGATTTGTCACAACATGTCTTTCGAGGAAATGTGGTCTTTGTACTGCCTAGGGAAGAAGATTTCGGGGCCGAGGTGGGACACTATGCTCGCGGCTCATTGTCTCAACAATAGAAAGAACGTCGGTTTGAAGTTTCAGGTCTACAAAAATCTAGGGGTCCTAGGTTATGATGAAGACGTTGATCCATACATTACGACCGCATCTCCTGGGGAGGATGCAGACTCTGCTAACGCTTTTAATAGAATAGAGGAAGCTCCCATGGGGAAGGTCTTGCTTTACAACGGGGAGGACTCTTTTTTTACTAGGGAGTTGTTTGTGATCCAAAGGAAGGAGTTTGACTCAAAGAAGCGACTCCTGACCGGAGCGAGATTCTTCTTTGAGTCAAGTCAGTGGCTTGCAAGGGCACAGAACAATGGTGTCCGTGTTGAAAGGGAGAAATTGGAAGAGGTGCGCGCCTCTATTGATAGGAGGATCCGCTGCATAGAAGAGAGGATTTATGATAGCCCCGAGGTGAAGAGATGGGATGGCAAGAATAAGTTCAACGTAGGTTCTCCAGATCAGTTGGCACATCTTCTCTTTGACATCCTCGAAGTGAGATCCAGGGCACGGACATCTGGAGGCAAGAGGTCTGTGGACGAGAAGGCTCTTGAAGGTCTTGATGTCCCGCTCGCCAAGGAAGTCCTCGAGTTTCGGCGATGGAGTAAGGCTCGGAAGACATACTTGGGACAGTATGAGAGAGAGATGGTTCGAGGATACATCCACCCCTTCTTCGGCTTGGGTAACGTCGATACGTTTCGATCTTCTTCAAGTAGTCCGAACTTCCAGAACGTTCCAAAGAGAGACGAGAAGATCAAGCACGTCATACGTTCGTTGATTGTTCCCAGGAGAGGAAATCGCCTCGTGGAGTATGACTTCAAGCAGACTGAAGTGTGCACAGCGGCTTGCTACAACAAGGATCCCAATCTCATCCGGTACATCGAGGACCCCAACGCCGACATGCATCGTGACATGGCTGCTGAGATCTTCAAGAAGGACAAGGAGAAGGTGTCAAAGCAAGAGAGGTACCTCGCCAAGAATGGTTTCGTGTTTCCTTCCTTCTATGGTTCCTTCTACGAGCAGACTGCTCCAGATATGTGGAAGAGGATGTCCGAGGAGACCCGGGGATGGCTACGTGAGAAGGGCGTCCGAGATTTTGACGACTTCGAGTCCCATGTTGAGAAGTGTGATAGGAGATTTTGGGGAGAGCGATTCAAGGTGTACGCCGCATGGAAGAAGCAAACGGTTGTGGATTACGAGAAGTGCGGTTATATCGACATGTACACGGACTTTCGATGTTGGGGTCCCATGAAGAGGAACGAGGTGATCAACTACAGGGTCCAGGGAAGCGCGTTTCATATCCTCCTCTGGACGTTTGTCAAGGTGTCCGAGGCTACCCAACATCTTGATAGATCTTTTGTAATAGGGCAGATTCATGATTCTATTGTTGCGGACGTGCATCCCGACGACGAGAAGTTGTTTGATCGCCTCGTGTACGACTACGGTACGAAGAAGGTCCGAGAGTTCTGGCCTTGGATCATAGTTCCGCTCACCGTTGAGAAAGAGCGCTCGGCTGTTGACGGGAGTTGGGCCGAGATGGAGAGTTGCGGGACGTTGAAGGCGGGGGAATGATATGCGAATCAAGCAGGTTATTTTTTTCAAGACCTACAACACAGGGAATTACGAGAACATTCGTGTTGAACTCGTAGCAGATGTTGATGAGGACGAAGACGTTCATGATGTTCTTGATGAGTTGAAGAGAAAGTCCGATGCTTGGAGGAGATCCTTGGAAGTATGAAGAGACTTCGTCGTCTTGAGGATGCTCGGGAAGAGCATGACAGTAGTGAATCTGACTGGTTGGAGTATTTGGACAAGTGTGATGAGATGCTTCTCGATGAGAAGTACTCCTTCGCCGACGATACTCTCCAGGGAATCCGCGACTGGATCGACAAGAATCATCATGTGACTGAGAAGCAGAAGATTGCTGTTGATAACATATGGGAGTCCGTTGATGATAGATAAGAATGGTAAGGAGATCCCCCTTGATGCTTCTCTCAATCGGTTTGGTCTTGAGATGAAGGAGGAGCTTTCTAAGAAGGCCTTGGAGTATGTAGACAAGGTGCAGTTGATGAATACGAATATTACTAAGAGCATCAAGCTGACGCGCGTGGTCTTCTTTCTCGAAGTAGAGGGAGAGCCCTTGTGGGTGTCGAGGATTGTGGAGGAGAAGACATGAGCTATCACTATAGTCTATTTGTTGTATCGAGAATATGGAATTATGTGATGTACTCATTGGCTCGCTTCTTTCTTCGTAGAATATGGGATTACACGAAGAGGAACAAAGCTCTCCTTGCGGATAGTACAAGGTCTATTGACTACCTGGAGATCCTCATAGAGATTCCGAAGAGAATTAGTAAGAATAGGAGGAAGTAATGTCGTTGTATCAGAAGTATCGACCTAAGGACTTCGATGAACTCCTGGGCAATCGTGAGACTGTCCAGATGTTGGATGACACCTTGAAGAATGAGGAGAGACCTCACGTCTATCTCTTCACGGGTCCCGCGGGGTGTGGAAAGACGACCGCCGCTAGAATCTTCGCCAAGAGACTGGGTGTGGAGGATCTCTCGCTGATTGAGGTGAACTCCGCCAACAACAGGGGTATCGAGACGGCGAGGAAGATCATTGATCAGATGCGTGCGTATCCCTTTGATGGGAAGTATTGGGTGTGGATCATAGACGAAGTTCACATGACTTCAAAGGACTTTCAGAACGCCATGTTGAAGCCTCTTGAAGACACTCCCAGTCACTGCTACTTTTTTCTGTGCACCACGAATCCTGAGAAGTTGATCAAGCCTTTGAGATCGAGATGTACAGAAGTCCTCTTTTCTTCTCTTGAGTCGAGATACATCTCTGTCCTCCTCAAGCGCGTGGGCAAAGAGGAGAAGGTTGAACTAGTTGATTCCGTGATTGAAGAGATAATAGATGTGAGTCAAGGATCGCCTCGCATGGCGCTGGTAGCCATGGAGAAGGTCATGTTTCTCGAACTTGACGCTGCTTTGAAGATCTTGAGATCAGGGTCTGCTACTTCCGAGGAAGGGAGTGAGTATGTCTTGGAGCTCTGTCGAGCCATGATCAAGAAAGATGGTACTTGGGGAGACGTATGCGACAAGTTGAAGAAAGTGTTCGAGGAATCTTCTGACTGGGAGGCCTTGCGACACCAGATCCTTGGATACTTTACTTCTGCCTTGTTGCAAGGCAAGGTGAACAATCGTGCAGCCCTTGTTATTGATGTCTTCTCCCAGCCGTTCTACGACTCAGGGAAAGCCGGTGTGTCTCTGGCTTGTTACAATGCAATGACTATAGGAGGATAGTGTAGTATGGAAGAACCGAGATCTCTTCAAGGGAGGGGCCCTTCTTCAAGTGATCTTCTTGAATACTCAAAGTCGGAGATGGACGCCGCCCAGTTGTCGTTACTTCTTAAGACGACGCAGGATAGGGTTCGCTACCGTGATGGAATGATCAAGAAGAAGAACTTCCAGATCATTCTTTTGTTGTTCCTGGCGATGCTTATTGCAGGAGCGGCAGTCTATGCTGTGATGCAGTTGCTCCAGTACAACAGTGGCGTTCTCAAAGAGCAGAGGGAAGGATTGTACACTATCAGTGCCTTGGTCAGGAAGGAGTCTCCTTCTTATTCTCAGAGGATGGAGATCTTTTATCTCAAGGGCAAGAAGTCTATCCTTGACTTCTATGACGAGCACAAGAACAGTATACCCAAGGAGAAGCGTCTGACTAACGACCAGATAGACAGACTCCTCCGCGCCATATTCAGGTACTCTGAGCAGTACATGGTGGATCCCTGGTTGCCCATGGCTTTCATGAGGTGCGAGAGCTGGTTTGTTCCTTCTGCTGTGTCCTCGGTGGGAGCGGTGGGGTTGTACCAGTTCATGCCATTCACGGCGAAGTCCTTGTTTGGCTCTCGTTATTGTCAGGGTTGGGAGAATGATATTGAGATGATGACGGAGGGCTGGTTTCGTCTCTATCTGGTGCTCAGTGCGGAGTTCAATGGTGACCTGAGGTGGATAGCCGCAGCCTATGTTGCAGGGGAGTACTTCCCTAGTATGTACTACAAGGGAGGGAAGTCTTTTGAGTCCTACCAGTCGTTCTTCGCAGAGTATTCTCCGAGTCACTCTTCGTACATGAACGACGTCTGGACAGCCTTTGAGGGGTACAAAAGTTTATGAACTCAGTGGTATGAAGACCAATAACAATATGAAAGGATAGAGTATGGATGAAAGTGACAAGCAGGTAGTTGATTCTTTGGACAGTGCAAGAAGGGACTGTAGGATCAACAAGTACAAGCTTGATGAAGAGTGTGAGAGTCAGTCGTCCTTGTATTTGTACTATTCTGAGATCCAAGCTGCGGCGAAGGATAGTGAGAGTGAGGCTGAGGACTTCCTGGCGAAGATCAAAGCAGAAGTGGAGTTATCTTTTCGTCGTGATCCTCCCGATGACGTGAAGGTGACTGACGCTTCTATCAAGGCCTTGGTTGAAGCTCACGATCGAGTCATTGCGGCTAAGGACAAACTGAGGGAGGCCAAGAAGAACAGACTTCGGGCTGATGCTGTGGTGGGTTCTTTGGGGCACAGGAAGTCCATGCTGGACAACTTGACCGTCTTGTGGTCTAAGGGCTACTACATGATCGACACAGGCCACGTGAGAACAGGAAGAGATGCGGCACAGGAAGATGCACGCAAGAAATTACATAGGTTAGGAGAGGAGAAAGAATCATGAGTGAGACGAGAAGAAGTGGTTTGCAAAAGAGGTACGCTGAGGCTCAGAAGACCAAGGACTCCGGTGGAGGAGGGCAGATCTTTAACTTCCCCACAGACACCAAGTTCTACAAGCCACGCGAGGCAACGAACAGGATCATCATCGTCCCTTACACCATCAAGACCAAGAAGCACCCCATGGTGGCGCAGGGCAAGTATGAGATAGGAGAGATTGATTGTGTCATGGACGTCTGGGTCCACCAGAGGGTGGGAGCAGGTGAAATGGACATGGTCTGTCTGAAGAAGAACTACTTGAAGGCGTGTCCTGTTTGCGAGCAGGCCGAGGAGTACAAGGCGAAGGGAATGGAGAAGGAGTACAAGGCTCTCAAACCCAGCCGCCGCGTGATATACAATGTTCTTGACGCCCGAGACGTCGAGAAAGGGCTCATGATCTTTTCTACTTCTCACTACCTCTTCGAGAAGGAGTTGGTAGAAGAAGCCATCGCTGCCGGTGGAGAGCGTGGCATGGTGGACTACGCCGGAATCGAGAGAGGAAAGATCGTGCGCTTCCGCGGTGCTACTACGTCCATCGAGAGAGTGGAGTTCCTGGAGTTCAAGTCCTTCTCCTTTGAGGACCGCGAGGATGACATCACTGCCAAAGAACTCGACAACTTGATTGAGAAGAGGAGCATCTCGTTGGACGAGATCATGAAGGTCATGACTTATGACGAGATGCAAGCAGCTCTCTATGGTCAGGGTGATGGCGATGAAGAGACTCGTTCTCGCTCTTCTTCTCGTGACACTGACAGAGATGAGAGGCTCTCCCGGAGAGATCGGGAAGAGGACGACTCTGAGCACCGCCGTCATCGTGATGGGGATGATGAGAAGAAATCAGAAGACCCGCGGAGAGAGGATGTGTGCCCTTTTGATTACGTCTTCGGGGAGGACTGGGACCGCAAGAAGGAGTGTGCCAGGTGCAAAGTCTGGGACAAGTGCGAGGACGCCTATCGCAAGATTAAGAAGGAGAAGGAGTGAAGGACAACTTAGATCTCAAGGATCACCTGACTACCTCCGAGGCCCTCAGATATTGCAAGAGGATGGGGAAGAGTATTTCTTCCACCATGCTCTACTATCAAGGACTCAGGATGGGGTTCATGTCCAAGCACCCCGATGGCTACCACTGGTGGTTCGATCGTCGACTTCTTGGAGAGTACATCATGCAAGAAGCCGTGCAGCCTCCTCCGGGATGGATCTCTGTGGGTGCTCTTGCTGTGAAGTACAAGGTGAATTTGAGCTCGGTGTACATTCGCATCAAGAAGTGGCGTCTAGAAGTCATGCGGTGCGACGCCGTGAAGAAGATATATGTTCGTGAGTCTTCTTATCTTGCAGCGGTTGAGAAGAACAGGAGGATCCCGTTATCATGATGTTGATGCAAGAGAAGGAGAGAGGATCGTTTTCCACGGGTTGTGATCTCCTTGACCTCGTTGTTGGTGGAGGACTCCGGTATGGCTATCCTATAGGAAGGATCATCAACTTAGTGGGTGACTCCTCCTCAGGGAAGACGTTCTTGGCTTGTGAGCTCGTGGCTGCGGCGTACCACTGTTTCAAGGACAAGCTGAAGTGGGTGTACGATGATGCCGAGTCTGGGTTCACCTTTGATACCGAGCAGCTCTATGGATTCAAGGTCTTGCCTGATGAAGAAGATCGTGTGAAGTCTGAGACGGTGGAGGAGTGGTATTGTCATGTCCGGGAGTTTGCGGAATCTCTCAAGGCGGATGAGAAGGGGATTTATATCCTCGACACCCTCGATGGTCTTTCGTCAAGACAGATTCAGGAGCGAGGTGACAAGAGATTCTCGGCGTACCAGAAGGACAAGAAGTTTGAGCAGGGCTCTTACCAGATGGAATCCGCCAAGTTCCTCTCACAGGAGTTCTTCAAGAACCTCACGGGTCTTGTCGAGCAGAAGAACATTCTCTTGGTGGTCATTTCCCAGACTCGTGATGATATCGGTTCGATGTTCAACACGCAGACGCGAGCGGGGGGTAAAGCTCTCAACTTCTATGCGCACACTTGCTTGTGGCTTTACAAAGCCCATAATATCATCAAGAAAGGGAGGCCCGTGGGAGAGGTGGTCAAGGCCAAGACGAAGAAGTCCAAGACGCCTCGGCCCTTTCGTTCTTGTTACTTTCCTCTCATCTTCGACTATGGACTTGACAACGTAGGGTCCAACGTGGACTTCTTGTTTGATCTTCGTACCGAGACAGGTGAGTTGTCTTCTTCCTCTGCAGCTCTTCGTTGGTCTCCTGGAGAGGAGATTACTCCGAAAGTTCTTGTTGAATTCATCAAGTCGAAGGGCAAGGAAGATCTTTACAGAGAAGCCAAAAAAACGTATACTAATCTTGCTGGAGTCAAAGGTCTAACTGAGTGGATCGTCAAAGATGTGGAGATGCGAGAAGACTTCGAGAAGACGTTCGGAGTTGCAATGAAGAGAGAGGACTTGATAACGTGGATAGAGAACAACTCCAAGCAGGAAGAACTCCGAGATCGCGTGAGGGCAAAGTGGGAAGAAATAGAATCTGCCATCAAGACCGTGAGACCGCGAAGATACGGATGATGGATGAGTTTCGTGTTGATAGGAATCTCCTCTACAAGACGTGGTTGTCTTTTCTGAGTAGGGTTGCAGAAAAGGATTCCCCTGTCGAAGCTATTGTAGCCCTTAGAGGTAAGGGTAGCAAGGAGTCCAGGGCTATGAACTACTTTGCCTTCCTGGGTATAAACATGTTCTCCGAGATGTTTCTTGAAGGGAGAAGTCATGACCGTGTCGTTTGAAGGCAAGGAAATTCGAGCTCTTCTTAATAACCTTCCTTCTTATATAGGGGAATCTCCTGCTTATGATTCCGCGAAGAAAAAGTTAGTACGTGCTCTGAAACCTATCAAGACGAGTAGTGCGAAGGGGAAGGGGAGAGATCTTCAGCAGTGGATATGTAGAAGGATCTCTCAGATAATAGGTGTTCCTTATGATCAGTCTGATGATCAGTGCTTGATCCATTCTCGAGAGATGGGGCAATCTGGAGTGGATATCATTTTGAGAGGTGAAGCTCTCTTGAGGTTCCCCTTTTCTATCGAGAGCAAGTCTACGGAGTCTCTTTCTTTGGTGGATGCTATCAGGCAGGCTCAGAGTAACAAAGTAGACAGTACTGACTGGATTGTGGTTCACAAGAGGAAGTCCTTCAAGAAGCCCGTTGTGATTCTGGAGTGGGACGTCTTCGAGCGTTTGAGTAGAAGTAGTGTGTTTGAGTAGAAGTAGTGTCCGTGGGGTGTTCCAGGTGAATGGTGTTGTATGCTGGAACAGAAGCACCCTCTTCGCATGTCTCTCGGGACAAAGCCCGAAAGGGAAGAAATCACCGGGAGATTCCTCCATGCGACCTACTTCTATTCTTTTGGGAGGTGAGGATGAGTCACGAAGAAGAGTTTGATGATTACGTCTTAGACCCCGCTTCCTCTTCGATTGAGAAGCCTCCACGGACGATAGATCTTCGAGGAGAGATAGAGATCACGGTGCGGAAGTCCTTGACGAAGGACGCAGGTGATGTTGTTCTTCCTTCTGAGTTAGTTGTTTCTGTGACGGTTGATGATGTTGTACAAGAGGGGCGCATTCATCTCTCCCCAGCCAAGGTGAAGCGCTTTTTGAAATTACTTGAACTCCAGGACGTGTAGATGGATGATGATCTTAGAGAAAACAATCAAGAATTCAAAGATTTGACTATTTTGGACACCCCCCCAGAGCCTGACAAGGATGACGGTTCTGCTATCAAGGAGTCCGTGACTGTCTTTCGTGAGAGGATGTCTAAGATCTTTGCAGAGGTTTACTCGCAGAGTGATCCACAACTACCTCTCCTTCCCGAGAAGTACAAGAACTTCGCCTTCCGTTGGGCAACGGAGTTTCGATCAAACAAGCAGTGGGCAGACATCTTTCATGTAGCTTCTTCTACTATAGAGGCGTGGAAGAGAAACCCTAAGATTCTCAGATATTACATCATCATAAGGAAGAAGCACAACCTCTTGGTCATGGAGCGCATGAAGCTCTTGGAAGAGAGATGTTTCCAGAAGTTGTATGAGATGCTCGACCTCCCTGTGACAGACAAGAACTTTGATGCGATGGGGAAGATGATTATGAAGATCTTGGGGATGGACATTGATGGAAACTTCAACTTGAGGGTCACCGCGGAGTCCTCATCAAGTTCTGCGGGGGAGAAGGCTGTTACCAAGGTGGAGGCTTCTATTGATGTTGATCAGTTAAGAGAACGACTGGATGAGATATCCTTGCTTGAGCAGGTAGTCAAGGGAGCGTCCATGAGAAAGGTAGGACAAGATGTCCAACAAGAAGAGACAGGAAGTTCAAGCCGAGAAGCGCTTCAAGAAGGTCCAGAAGGCGGTTGAAGAGATACTCCAGCCTCTCTACTCGTTGTCTCGGAGTATCTTTGAGGAGATACAGAAGGCGACTGGGGACTTCAAGAAGGTGAACAGTTTGCCTCCCGAAGATCCCTTGCCCATGGAAGTAGCAGGCAAGATTGTTTCTTCTGTCTTTCAGCTCAGGTATGGAAAGATAGATAGGACTAGTTTTGACATAGGCAGGAGTGTCGTGAGAGTCTTTGGCCTCAACATTGCAATTGAAGCCTGGATCTTCGCACGCAACCACATCTTGAAGAACGAGACGCGGTTACAAGGTGTGCCTATGATTTGGAGGGGACTTGAGGAGTACTTCTCCAAGTTCCTCCCCCCGGGACAGTTGGCGAAGGTTGCGGAAGAGCAGCTCAAGGAAGCCTCAACAGTTGATGAAGTGACGGCGGAAGACAGTCCCGATGTCTGAAGATCCTATCAAGAACTTAGCTGACCAGATACACTTGAAAGAGATGGATCTCAAGGAGCAGTTCAAGAAGGAAGCTCCTCTCTTGTACTGGGCCCTCCAGTACCATAGGAACATCCATGGAGAGCGCATGTCCTTCAAGAATGTTCCGTACTTGATTGCTCTCTATCGTGACTTCTTGAAGTTCAAGAAGTTCGTTGTTGAGAAGCCCGCTCAGCGAGGACTCACTGAGTTGTTCATATTGAGTTCTTTCTATGAAGCAGGAGAACTGGGACTCCTCGTCATGTATGTTCTTCCCAAGTACAAGGGCCGAGATCACTTTGTGAGTTCACGGATTGATCCTGTGATTCGGCGCGTAGCAGCCTACCAGCGCATGATAGATGATGCCGCCGGGACGTCTCGTGTTGCTCTCAAGCACTTCGGGAAGGGCCAGATAGCTTATGTGGGGTCAAATGTCGAGGACGAGTTCATCGAGAAGCCGATGGACTCTATATATGTTGATGAGAAGGATCGTTGCAATCAGAAGAATCTTCTCATGGCTCCTGATCGTTTGATTCACTCGTCATACAAGGCTCACAGGGAGATCTCGACGCCTACGATTGAGGGGTTTGGAATAAATAAGAGGATACAGTCGTCCACGAAGGGACGTTGGTTTATAAAGTGTGAGCACTGCGGGTATTACTTCGTTCCTGGATTCTTTGAGAATGTCATGCGGCAGACAGGCCCTCAGAATTATGAACTCTATGATAGAGAGTGTAGTAATTCGGATGAACCGGCGTTGATCTGTGCCAAGTGTGGGAAGAAGGTCAACAGATTTCAGAAGGGTGAGTTTGTGGAGGAGTTCTTGGATAAGGAGTGGGTAGGGAGACTCATCCCCTCGGTGATCACCCCCTATGTGTCTTTGAGGGAGCTTGCTAATGAATGGATAGAGGTTTTTTTCGATGCTCAGAAACGTCAGTTCTTCATCAATCAGCGATTGGGATTGCCATATTCCTCAGAAGGTGCTCGATTCTCCGATGGGGTCTTGAATAAAGTTGAGGTACCTTATCGGTATCCCATTGAGAAGACAGACATCAAGGGACCCTTGTTCATGGGGGTTGATGTAGGCGGTGTTCTTACTGTGACGATACGAGAACGCATCAAGGACAATCAGAACTGCATTAGGAGGAGACTCGTCCTGGCCACGGAGATCCCTTCCTTTGGTATTCTCAAAGAACTCTTGAAGGAGTGGCAGCCGAAGGTGTGTGTGATTGATGCTGATCCGGAGATACACTCCATAGCTTCTCTCCGCGATGAGTTCAAGAACGTCTATGCTTCGAGGTTCCAGCATGGACTCCTCGATTTCAACGTCAATCGAGAAGATCAGATAGTGAAGCAGGACAGGACGTCATCTATTGATTATTTGAAGACACAATTTGACTCCTTGATGATAATGAATCCTGAGGGGTCCTCTGTTCTCGTGAGCGGGCGTTATCGTTCTCAGATGGGAGCTTCCACGAGGATTTTGATTGAGAATGAAAACAATCCTGAGAAGTCTTACTACTCTTGGGAATCTGGTAATCCAGACCACTTCATGTTGTCCGAGACGTATTGCGCACAGGCGGATAGGATAATTCCTAGCGACAGTGTCATAGATTACTACATCAAGGAAGCCGCGGGAGTTCCTTCTCAGAAGCCTCCAGCATCTTCAATGGATGGGAAGAAGGAGTTAGTTCAAGAAGAGATTGACAAGTTGTCTAAGATGACTGCCGTGGAGTTTCTCAATCAGTTGAGGAAGTCATAGGGGAAGATTTTCAAACTTTGGGGGAGTTAGACCAATAACATGGTACACGAGGAAGTGGATCCATCACCACGATAGAACCTCAAAGAGAGTTTTGATGGAGAGAGATTTTTAGAGGGGGCTTTATTTGCCGTCTTTCTCTCGGTTCGCCATTCCGAGAAGCCTTCAGGGGCCCCCTCTATTTTTAAGCAGGAGTCACCGTACGGTGTCTTATACCTTATACAGAGGAGGAACCACATGGGTGGTGGAAGTTACAGCGACAAAGATTTTGTGAGATTCAGTACATCACGGAGGTACTCGGATCCCGATACGACGACGGCCGACATCTATAAGAGCCGGAACGTCAACCCAGATCTCGACCCCAAGAAGTTCAAGGTCCGTGAGTCCGTGGATGGTCCCGATCATCCCAACTCGACACCCTTGATCTTGTCTCTTGACGTGACAGGATCTATGCACGCCGTGCTCGATCGCCTGGCCAGGGTGGGGATGAAGACGATCTGCCAGGAGGTCCTGGAGAGGCGTCCCATCACGGATCCCCACATCTGCTGCTGTGCCATCGGAGACGTCGAGGCCGGTGACCGCGTGCCGTTCCAAGCGTCCCAGTTCGAGTCCGACATTCGGATCTTCGAACAGCTCGAGAAGATCTACCTGGAAGGTGGTGGTGGGGGGAATTGTCACGAGTCCTACATCCTCGCCTGGTACTTCGCCAAGTATCGCACGAAGACCGACAGTTTCACCAAGAGGGGTCAGAAGGGTTTTCTGTTCACTATCGGAGATGAGGAGATCACTCCGGAACTCAACCGCTCTCACTTCCTGACCGCGATGGGAGACGACATCGATAAGGAGAAGATCACCGCCCAGGAACTCTATGACCTCATCTATCCCGAGTGGAACGTGTTCCACATCATCATCAAGGAGGGCAGTCACGCTCGGATGGCCTTCGAGTCCGTGAGGAAGTCATGGGAGGACGTGATCGGAGCCCAGCGGGTGATTCCTTTGGATGACCACGAGAAGATCGGTGAGACCATCGTGTCCATACTGGAGCTCGCAGCCGGGAAGTCCTTGAAAAACGTGACGGAGTCCTGGGACGGTTCCACGGGAGTCGTGGTCGCCAACGCACTCAAGAACATGACGGAGACGGACACCGAGGTCCGGGACACGATCGACGCACACTTGTAATACGGGAGGATCACGTCCTACCCAGGGCGTGTGGATTGAAACTATATGAAGATTTCAGCAGTTGTTGGGATGAACTACGGTGATGAGGGCAAGGGTCACATAGTCAACTATCTGTCAGATGCACGTACCCTCAACGTGCGGTTCAACGGTGGAGCTCAGGCTGGTCATGGTGTAAAGACGTCCAGTGGCCAGGAGCACATATTTCATCACTTCGGATCGGGCACTCTTCGGGGTGCCCGAACTCTTTTCGCTCCACACTTCATCGTCAATCCCCTCATGTTCTTCAAGGAACTCAAGGAGCTCCTCGACAAGAAGGCCCCTGTCAGGGAGGTCTTTGTCGATCCTCTCTGCAGGATCTCCACGCCGTACGACATGCTGATCAACGAGTATGCTTCCAAGCAGGAGGGGACTACGATGACCTGCGGCTTGGGGATCAACGAGACCGTGGAGCGCAGTCAGTATCGTCAGCTCAAGATCCTGGCCAGGGATCTCGTAGACAAGTCAGAGGGACAGCTCAAGGACGTCTTGTACATTATAGAGAACGAGTATCTCCCTTACCGTCTGGAGAAGTTGCATCTGGATGATCGTGAGTTCCGGAGGTGGGCCATCGACAAGATGGGAGGCTTCGCAATCGTGGACAACTTCGTGGACTACGCGAGGAGGATGATGAAGAACTCTGTGATGTGGGAGACCTCGGACCTCCTGGAGAGGTACTGTGCCAAGGAGCCCGGCAGACAGGTGGTCTTCGAGGGAGCCCAGGGCATGCGTCTGGATCAGAAGCGAAAGGATCTCATGCCGTATCTGACGCGGTCGAGCACGGGGATGCGGAACGTCGTGGAGGTTCTCAATCGTCTCCGCTCCGAGGTGGAGCTCGACGTCTACCTGGTCACCAGGACTTACTTGACGAGACACGGTGATGGTCCCGTACTCAACGAGGTGGACGGACTCCCTTATAAGGGAGTCGAGAACTACACTAATCCTGAGAACAAGTTCCAGGGAGCCATGAGGTACGGCTACCTCGATCTTGATTGGTGTAAGCAGGCCGTCAAGGAAATCAAAGAAGATCTGGGTAAGGTGAAGTATAGGCCTTCCAGTACTGCCAAGGTGGGTGTGGCATTGACGTGTTTGGACCACCTGACGGACTTTACCAAGGAGTTCAGGTTGAGGACTATTGCTGGAGTGTCTACTCTTAGTTTGCTTAGATTAATCCATCATGAGAAATCCGGAGTGAGGTCGAGTGATGTGGTTGCAGCATTTCCTGACCTCCTCCTGTTCTCTACAGGTAGGACGGAGAAGGACGTCCAGCCATTTCATATTTGAGAGGGATTTTGTGAAGGAGTACGTAGCGGGTTTTCTTTTTGTTGAGAGTTTCCTCTCCAACTTGTCTGTTGTGTTGATAAAGAAGAATAAGCCTGCATGGCAGAAGAGTTTCCTCAACGGAGTGGGGGGTAAGATAGAAGAGGGGGAAACTCCCTCCCAGGCGATGTTTCGTGAGTTTGAAGAAGAGACGGGACTCCGTGTGCATGATTGGAGAGAGTTTTGTGTCCTCACGGCAAAGGATGCTTCTTGGCGAGTACATTTTTTCTCTTCGTTTATCAAGAGGAAGACTTTGAGAATGTCTTTTCCAATTCTCCAGCAAAAGACCGCCGAGTTTGTGTGTTGGTACGACTCCGATGAGATAGATAGACTGCACACGATCAATAATTTGACATGGTTGGTGCCCATGGCCAAGGCGAAGTCCCCCGTAATAGCTGAGGTGAAAGAGGTGTGAGGGGATGAGTGAGAAAACGGTGTTTGAAGATTTTTGTGATTATCTTGATCTGACTAACATATTGTCAGAAAAGTTTAAAGACAGCTTAAAACAAAAGGTTTTGTTGGCCATAAGGGACGCGTACCAGAGAGGTTTAAATGACGCTAGTCCAAAAGGAGCGCACCGATGAATGAAGTGAAAAGATACACCAAAAAGCCAGTGACAATTGAGGTAGTACATCTTTGTGAACCGAATACACCAGACGATGTGGCTTCCTGGTGTGGTGGCAAGGTTTGTGGAGTCGGTGCTGTCGGTGAAAAGATGTGGATAGAGATAAGTACTCTTGAAGGCCCTATGCGGGCCGACTACGGCGATTATATCATCAAAGGTGTCAACGATGAGTTTTACCCCTGCAAGCCCGATGTTTTTGAGAAGATTGAGAAGACATATACGCTAGGAATGGGCGGTGATGAACTCACCACCCTCCGCGCCGACCTCCAGCGCGTGACGGCCGAGCGGGATGCGCTGGAGGTGGCAATAAACGATTTGAAGTATTATGCCTCTGGATTTTGTACTATCACGTCCGAATTCAAAACGATGACAGCACCACTATTTGAAAAGATAATAAGTCTCGCCTCCCTCGCCGCCGTGAAGCCGGATGTGTGTGAGTGTGATCAAGACAGTAAGGGTCGTAGTTGGAGGCACGACGGTGAGAAAGTAATTTGTACAAACTGCCACAAGCCTATCGAGCAGAAAGAGGTGTGAGGATGAGAGTAATTGTTGACATGGATGGAGTCCTCTCTGACTGGAGGAAGGGTGTCCTGACTGAGTTCAAGAAGAAGGGATTCACGCTTCTTCCTCCTACCCACTGGACTTCTCGTAGGATAGAGAAGTGGGTACTTCCTGTGGAGGAGAGGGCCGCCGCCGAGGTGGTCAATGAGTTGATGCTCCGCCCCGGCTTCTGGGAGTCCTTGGAGTTGATTCCAGGAGCTGGGGAGTACTTCACTCGTCTTCATTGTCTCTTGAGAACTGATCTTTACATAGGGACGGTTCCCTGGTGGTCGTCTCCCTCGTGTGCTCACGAGAAGGTGGAGTGGGTGATGAAGCACTTTTGCTTCTTCGACGTCTACAAGCATTTGATTATGGGGCACCCCAAGTGGATGCTCGACGCCGACCTCCTCATCGACGACTCCGCGGAGCAGATCATCCCCTGGGCAGCTACGGGGAGGAGTGCAATAGTTGTGGATTACCAGTACAACCAGGCAGTCCGGGAGAACAATCGCCGTATCTTCCGAGCACTGTCTTGGGAGGAGATCTTCAAAATTGTTGGTGATCTGTACCGGGATGAGCAGGAGAGGAAGGTATGAAGCCTCTACTCGTCGGTGAACTCAATCCCTATGGAGTGGATCCTCGTTTTGCCTTGTATCCACTCCCACGCGGAGCTTCCGGAGACAGGCTCCGCAACATCTTCGACATGTCCGTGTCGGAGTACATAGGGAAGTTTGATAGGAAGAACTTGTGCGTGGGAACGTGGTCCAACAAGCAGGCGAGAGAAGAAGCGAACATCATCAAGGAGTCGCAGGAGTGGAGTGTCATAATCCTCCTGGGAGCCAAGGTGAGCAAGGCGTTTGGATTCCACTACACTCCTTTTGAGAGGGAGGGGAGATACTTGATCCTTCCTCATCCGAGTGGCAGGAACTTCATATGGAACAGTCCCAGCAACATCATACGGGCGAGAAAGTTGGTGAGAGGAGTGTTGTTATGAGAATGATAGAACCTTCGTTTGAGGTGATCTTTCCAGATTCCCCTCTTTTTTCTCAAGTGATAGAGAGGGCGGGGAGGACTTGTTATAAGTCTGAAGAGAAAATCACGCAAGATTCAGCCCCGAAGTTTGTGAAGAAGGTGATAAGTCTCGGGCATGAATCTGTGATTGAGCACTCCTTACTCACTGTCAGGTTCGTCTGTGACAGAGGCATCTCGCATGAACTGGTCCGTCACCGCCTCGCGTCGTTCTCGCAGGAGAGCACGAGATACTGCAATTATTCTCGGGAGCAGTTTGATGCTCAGATAACTGTCATTCGTCCTTTTTGGGTGGACTATCCAGATGGGGAGTATGGAATTGAGCTTCTTGATCAGAAGTTGAAGCCAGGTTCTTCGTCTCCTTCATATGCTTGGATGAACTCTTGTTTGGTAGCAGAACAGACGTACATGAAGCTTCTGGAATCGGGTTGGACCCCTCAGCAGGCCAGGTCTGTTCTTCCTAACGCTTTGAAGACGGAGATAGTGATGTCGGCGAATTATCGTGAGTGGAGGCACGTGCTTAGATTGCGCACTTCTTCGAAGGCTCACCCACAAATGTTGCAGTTGATGATTCCTCTCAGGAACTATCTTCTCGGTCTTCTTCCCGAGGTGTTTGATGTTTGAGGAGGTCTTCTAATACAGTGTTGTGGAGGGAAGTGTGACCACGACAAACATTTTGGGCTTGCTCATTGTCGCTGCTTTGTCCATTCCTACGGTAGGGTGGATACTGTTACGTACCATATTTAAGAGAGGAGAGATTATGAAGGAGAAGAACGACTTGAACACAGTGGAGATCCGAGGAACTCTTGATCGTGATGTTGAGTTGCGGTACACGAGCAACGGGACTCCCGTGATCAACTTAGCTCTGATGTACACCTTCCGCTACAACGAGAAGGAGAAGGTGTCGAGGTTCGACGTCGTCCAGTTCGGTCCGGCCGCAGAAGATCTCAACCAGGAGTTGAAGAAGGGCACGGTTGTTGAAGTGTATGGACGCCTCGAAGTCGCTTCTTGGGAGGATCGTGAGGGAAATCTGCGCTCGAAGGTGCAGATAGTAGCCAGGAGTATCGACATCATAGATCCTTGAGGGAAAGAGGAAGGTGACACACTCTGAATTGTGTGAAGCGGTAGCGCTCTGGTGCATTCGGGGAGCCCACGTGGCTCTTTGGGAGTACCAGAGCTTTGCTTCTCAAGAGTATCCCGACGTACTGGCCTTCAAGGATTCCGACAGTACTCTCTATGAGATCAAGATGAGTCGGTCGGACTTCCTCAACGATCAGAAGAAGGAGGTCAGGCAGAAGTGGAAGCCCAAGACGTCTTGGTGGGGGAGACGAGGAAACTACAGGCAGGAGGCGGTCCTCCAAGCGGAGCGGCCGGAGCTCTTCTACGTGCAGTTTCCCCACCTCGGTGCCCATCGTTACTACGTCTGTCTCGAGGGGGTTATCAAGGTTGACGAACTCCCCGAGGGTTGGGGTCTTTACTATTACAAGTCAGGGAAGATGTACAAGAAGCGAGAGAGCAAGAAGTTCCGTCGTGATCTCTTCCAGGAGAATGCGATTCTTGCGCACGCACTGCGGGCTTACGTGAACGGAGTCACGAAGCGAGTGGTCGTGAGGAAGTATGAGAAGAAGCTGTATTGAGGAGGGACATTATGTCTGAGGGAAGAATACCGAAGATGGATGATGAGCAGTTGAGCTTGTTGCTCGACGCGGAAGCGAAGGTGTATGGTCTGAAGGGAGGAAGAGACATATACGAGGATGAAAAGTTGGACGCGATAAAGCAGGAGTGGTACAAGCTCATGGAAGGGGTAGACAAGCTGACTCTCGCGAGGGAGAGAGACTTCCATGTCCACCCCGCCGGTGACAACAAGCTGCCTCGTGATGTCGCAGTCATCACCTTGGAGGATGCCCGGGAGAAGGTTAAGTTGTATGAGGACGTCGTCTCCGAGATGTACACGGAGAGGGAGATCCGTAAGTTTCTCCGGCAACTCCTGGGTATCTCTGTGTTTGACATTCAGAAAGCACTTGACATTCTCAGGACGTGGAAGAATGCCTGAGTTGTTGTGCCCCGGTGATGACACTCCCCTGGTAGATGTGGCTGTTGTATTGAGGAGGAACTCATGACTTCACAGCAGAAAGGATACATCACGAAGATTCTTAACGAGGAGAAGGACGTTCAAAGAGCCTCGGAGCGAGTGTGTAACTTCCTTGATCAGGTGTTAATTCACTCCTTGTATGAGATAGACCGCATAGGAGAACTGCTCCACGCCTTTGATCTCGAGATAACTCCTAGAAGGAAGAAGACTGCTGGTTGACATTTCTTTAGAAATATCTTATTATAATTGTAAGTAACATACTTGTCCGGTCCGAAGTGAGGGGTGTAGGTGTGAGGTAATCTTGAAGCAGAGAGGACCGCGAGTCCTGGTACGTCTAGAAGTCTCTCCCTCCCCATCATCTCCTGTCGAGGAGAAGTCCTCCTTTTTGTTCTACAATTCAATTTCACCAATCCCGCCAGGCCAGGAGTCCCAGACATGAGAAAGAATCGTCACAGTAAGAAGAGAGACAGCAAGCAGATCGTTGATCTCAACTCACAGTTGAAGAAGTTGCAGACAGCCTTCTTAGATCCCAACATCATCAACTGGATGGTCAGGGGAGGCGCGAAGGGCGTCCGGGAGAGGCTCCTCAAGATAGACTACTCGGTGCTCCGCAACATAGTGGACAGGGTGCCCCTCCTCAACGCAATCATAAAGACGAGGATCAATCAAGTCCTCGGGTTCACTCGCTACGTCACGGAGGACCAGGCCAGGGAGGGCGAGAAGGGGTTCCGACTCGTGGCCACGGAGGAAGAGGGGGGCAAGGCAGACCCTGAGGAGATCAAGCTCCTCGTGAAGTTCATCAAGCAGACTGGTTACGACTACTCCTCCGAGCGGGAGGACGACTTCTCGGACTACCTCCAGATGATAGTCAGGGAGACCTGCACGATAGACCAGATAGCCACGGAGATCCAGTACAACCTGAGGGGGCAGCCGGCGGCGTACTGGGTGGTTGACGGCGCCACGCTCAAGAGGACGACCCCGGAGTACCCTAAGAAGAACGTTGCGTTCATCCAGGTGCTAGACGACGTCATCAAAGAAGAGTACAACCACAACAACTTAGTGTTTGATTACAAGAACAAGAGGGCAGACGTCAGGTTCAGGGGCTACGGCTACTCCGACGTAGAGATGGCGATAGACTTGATCACGACGCTCCTCTTCGGCTACAACCACCTCAGAGACCAGTTCGTGCGAGACAAGATGCCGCGCGGGTTCATCTCTGTGATGGGTGACATAGACACCAAGGGCCTCACGGCCATCCAGCAGTACTGGTACTCGGCCATGTCGGGTGCCGGCGGTCAGTGGGCCATCCCGATCCTCCCGAGTGGCAAGGACGGCGTGGGGATAGACTTCAAGGCGATAGGAACCAGCAACAAAGACATGGAGTACCACAAGGGGATGATGTTCGTGAGCAGCCTCATAGCAGCCGTCTTCTCGATTGACCTCGCGGAGCTCGGCATCAAGGCAGACGACGCTACTCACGTGTTTGGGGCAAACGAGATGACTCCCAGAGTGGAAGCCAGCAAGGATCGCGGACTCGACAGCCTCCTCATGTTCATGGAGCAGCATCTCAACAAGGTGCTCAGGAAAGTGACCACGAAGTACGAGCTCAAGTTCTCTGGAGTGGATCCCGTTGACCAGTTGAGGAAGACAGAGATCCTCACGAAGCGACTCGGTGTGGACATGACGATCAACGAGATACTCGAGAAGCAGGGCAAGGAGAAGATGGACCGCCCCTACGCAGACGAGATCTTGAACCAGTTCACCGTGCAGTTGCTCATCCAGGACAAGCAAGCCCAGCAGGCCCAGGAAGGCATGATGGGTGGCAGCCCCGGTGAAGGCAGTGAAGGAGAGGACATGGACTTCCCTGAGATAGGTGAGGGCGAGTCCCTCCTCGAAGGTGAGGAGTCCAAGAAGTCGATGCAAGGAGACTGGAAGTCCTGGGACGACTACGTGAAGGAGTTTGACAGGCTGACGAGAAGGAAGGAGAAGGTCATGGGGGATGTGACGTGAAGTTAGTGAAGATCAGGACTGGATTCGACAAGTATGTGTGGGTGAACGTGTTCAACATAGATTACATCTGTAGAGAGAGCGGAACGACGTACATACACATGAAGTCGAAGGCGGTACTAAAGGCCTGGGATGGTGTAGAAGAGGTAGTGGAAGCCGTGAAGAACGCGGGACTCCCCGGGCCACCCGCGGAGATGTGAGCGATGAATCGAGAGGAGGTACGAGAAGTGCAAGAGAAGAGCGTGGAAAAGTCCAAGAAGTTTTCCAAGCAGGGCGGTGAGTCGGCGATGCAGCGCCAGCCCCATGCAGCAGGCGCGAGGCTTCGTCACTGGCTCCTGCTCCTCATCGTCTGGCGGACGTACCTCAAGTACGTGATCAAGCACAAGTGGTTCGTGTTCCTGGAGTGCGCGAGGATGGGGATGCCCTGGCGGGGCGTCGTCCACGACTTGTCGAAGTTCAGGCCGTCGGAGTTCTTCCCCTACGCCAACCACTTCCACGGTAGGTTCCGTGATGTAGCGGCTGCGGAGAGGAAGAAGGGCATAGGGTACTACAAGCCGACGGACACCGGTGACCCTGCGTTCGACCACGCCTGGTTCCTCCACCAGAAGAGGAACGCCCACCACTGGCAGTACTGGACTCTCCCCGTGGACCTCGGAGGCATCAAGGTGCTCGAGATGCCTGTCGAGTGCGTCAAGGAGATGGTGGCGGACTGGGTGGCGGCCGGGAAGGCTCAGGGGACCTACCTGCACGGGGACGACCACTACCAGGCGACGCGGAGGTGGTACGCTGTGAACTGTCACAGGATGTGCTTGCACGTGAGGACGCGGGAGCTCGTGGAGTACCTGATCGAGTGGTCTGACAGCAAGGAGCAGCGGGAGTACGAGGAGTCCCGGGAGGTGATGTCGTTGTGAGTGTGAACATGGTTCGAGCCGTGGAGTACAAGTACTGCGAGCGCTGCGGGAAGGTCACAGAGCACTACCTGGCGGGGGACTGCACGATCTGCGGGGCAGTCCTGGTGCACGTGGAATCCGCCAATACGGGTGACGGCGGCAGGAAGCCGGACGACAAGGAGTGGAAGGTGATCTCCCTACGTGGCTCCGTGTCGAGGATCAAGGATCTCAGGGGTGGTAAAGTAGAGATTGATCTCGGGGGCGGTGTCAGTATCGTGGGGGAAATGCTTCCCAGGAATACTGATCCTGTTGTGAGAGACGTGACACCAGAGGAGGAAGTATGAAGTTGGTGGAGGACAAGAGATGAAATTAGTAGATGGTGATGCCGTCATAGATTTGGAGAGTATCAAGGTCCTGGAACTGAAGCCGGATGACGTCATTGTGGTGTCTGTGAATGATCTCATGATGAACTCCACCAAGTTCGTAGTAACTCTCAGGGAGAGTTTGATACGTACGTTTCCCAAGAACAAGGTCATGGTAATTGACTCCCGTACACTCCTCCAGGTGATTACTCCGGTGGAGTCTCACGTAGGCAGTGCAGGCGATGAGTAGGAAGTCCACGGAGCACATCTGCAAGGAGTTTTTCCAGAAGGCTGTGGAGTCTGATAGGAAGTCCACGGAGGCACTTGGGAATGTGCAGGAGGCGATGAGGAGTACTGACTCTGAGGTACGTAGTGAGGGAGCGAAGTACGACGATGGCAAGGTCCGTTACTCCCTGGTGCCGGTCGACGTCCTGCGGGAGGTGGCCAGGGTGCTCACCATCGGGGCTCGGAAGTACGCCGACAACAACTGGAAGCTGGTGCCTAACGCCAAGGACAGGTACACCTCGGCACTCATGCGACACTTCGAGGCCTGGCGCGGGGGAGAGTTGAGGGACCCCGAGATGCCGGAGTGCCTCCACCTCGCCCAGGTGATCTGCAACGCGATGTTCCTCATGGAGATGGAGAAGCAGGAGAAGGGGGAGCCGTCATGATCATCATAGCGCCTTTGAAGGAATTGTTTGGTCGGGCCATCCGGGGAGGAGACTCCTCTCTGGTCTTCATTGATCCGGAGCTCAATAGTAGGAACTGTGCCGTCGTCAGTGTACTCATGCCGGGTGCCTCTTGGGCTCGGAAGTACTATGCACTCGATGCGGAGTCTGACCAGAAGAGGTACCAGGAGTTCATGAAGTCCTCGGGTCCCGTGATGGAGCTGCGGAGGGACGCGAGTTTCACCACGGACGACATGTTCAGTGCCATGGAGCAGGCGTTCCACTGGGGCTGCCGGTCCGAGAACAAGACGATCGCGACGGTGAAGTTGTACGAGTACATAGAAGGAAGAAGGAGGAACACCATGAGTGATGTCAGTAAGGGTTGGGTGTGCACGAGATGCGGAAAGAGTCATGCACCGTGGGTGCACTCCTGTGACTGCTCAGTTGGGCTCGTTGATGGCTCAACGAAGGCGTCCAAGAGTGAGGAGGCCCGGGAGGACTTCCACAACTCCCAGGATCTCGGGGAGAAGGTGGGTGAATGACACAGGCGAAGTGCTCGTGTGGGAGCAACGCCTGGGCGATCGTGGACTGCGTGCTGGTGTGCACGAAGTGTGCGAAGAAGATCGTGCTGCCTCCGTCCGTGGTCAACCTGGCGGTGTACGTGAATACCAAGACGGGAGGAAGGTGATGACGGATCGGGAGGCTTATGAACTATTGGAATCCTACGATTATGATGAGACAATCATCAAATCTATATACTCCCTGCCGGAGAGGAAGAAGAAGATGAGGTGGGTAATTGTTGAGGGACTCATTGAGTTCTTCTTCCTCAGATCCCGGCCGAAGAAGAGGATCTCCCTGGAGCAGTATGCATACCGGCAGCGGAGGAGAGAGGAAGAGCGGCTGGAGCGCTTCTGGAGGAGGTGGTGTCAGTGAGTGAAGAGCAGGGGAGGAGCACAGGGATATACATCCCACCCAAAGGGCGCAAGGGTAATGATGGCAAGATGCATGGTAGCCCCGAGATGTTGGACCTGTTTAGGAGAGCCCTGACGGGCAAGGGGGGAGACGATGATAGGTGACTTCAAGGTCATGGGAGATGCCTGCTATCTCCGGACGAACGAGGGAGGCACGCTGGAGAAACTGCCTAGGATGAGGTTCTGGTGGGTTCTCTGGTTTGCCTTTAAGAACAACTTCTTGGGCAAGCCAATCAAGAGGTCAGAGGTGGACGTGGCCGTGAAGGTCCGTCTGACTCTGCGTGACAGACTAAAAAGGAGGACGTCATGATCATAGCATTGTTGTCGAAATCCATGAAGGAAGAGGGGTCGGGGAAGAAGAAAAAGAAGAAGTCCAAGAAGGACGACAAGTTCGGGAAGGTCATGCACGAGTACAAGCATGGTGAGCTCCACTCGGGATCTAAGAAGGGTCCTGTGGTGACCAAGAGGAACCAGGCCATCGCCATAGCGGCCAGTGAGGCCGGGATAGGCTACAAGAAGGCGATGAAGCCCAGCGAGGTGTCAGCGGAGCTCCAGAAGTCGTATCCTGGTCCGGAGGCTGTGTCCGAGAGTCCCAAGCGGTTGAACTGCTGGGCCATCAACAGAGCCCTGGGGATCATCATGGACCTCAGGCTCGCCTTGACGGACGCGGAGATCGCAGTCAAGATCGACCAGTTGAAGGCTGTCCTGGAGGAGAACCTAGTCGAGGGAGACGAGAAGACGCTGGTCCTGAAGAAGATGGAGCAGCTCAAGATGGTCAACCACATGGACGAGCGGAAGATCGACCCCTTGCAGCAGGTGATCCGCTCCTTGGTGGAAGCGGCCATTCCTCCACCCATCAACAAGTCGGTCAGGACCGCCAAGCCGTCGCTGTTCCAGAGGATCTTTGCGAAGGCTAAGTACACGAAGCGGACAGGAAGTCCGAGGCACTACAAGTACGAGTACGGGAGTGGTCAAGGTGGTGGGTCTCAGAGTACTGGTGAGCCCAAGGTGGGGTCCAAGGCCGCCGCCCTCGCCGAAGCCAAGAAACTACGCGCCGAGGGCAAGACTGTCAAGGTGTACAAAGAGGCTGGGGTGAGGACTGTCCCTGGCAAGGGGATAACTCCTTACGTGACGTACTTCGTGAAAGAGGCGGGATCTCCTGACAAGAAAGAGTCGTCCAGTCCTGTCCTCAAGGGCTACGACAACGCGAAGGTGAAGTCTGCCCTGGCCTCCGTGGAGAGCCTTGATGACGCCGCGGACATCCCCGAGAAGGACTCCAAGATGTTTGACGACATGGCCGACGCAGGTCTCATCAAGTTCGTCTCCGAGCGAGACGTTGGTGGAGGGACCTCGGTGGTGGTCACGGAGAAGGGCAAGGGAGTCCTCAAAGAGAAGAAGTAGTAGATGCCTTATGGTGTTGATCTCTTCATACTCGTCATAGTAGCCGTTGTTCTCGTTGTTGATTTCTTTCTTTCACGGAGGTCTAGGTAGGTGAACAAGTTGATGGTCAGGAAGGACATGGCAGCAGATCTCATCACGACACAGGAAGAAGTGTACTCCCACCCCTGGGAGGACTTCCTCCTCGGAGAGTTTGAGGGACCACCCGTCCCCCTTGTGGGGAGCAAGTCCGGCAGGGCGCGAAAGCTGGTCTTCTCGTCCGCTCCGGGGAGCTTCGTGGAGGCCGTGTGGAAGGTGAGACCTCACACTAGAGTGAAGAAGATGAGGGGCAACAACGTGCTCCCCGGGACGGAGTGGAAGCGGGAGAGACTGGTGTACCTGGTCTCGTCCCTGCTGGGTCTCTACGTCGTTCCTCCCACGGTGATCCGCAAGGTGGACGACGATGTGGGATCCGCGCAGGTATTCATTCCCTCCGCGCCCACCTGGAAGGCCTCTGGACTCACTTACGAGGACGTCAGGGTAGAGGAGTGGCAGAGGCTCGCCCTCCTCGACTGGTTGTGCTGCAACACGGACCGCCACGCCAGCAACTGGTTGGTGACGGGTAGGAAGTTCTGGGCCATCGACAACGGGTTGTGCTTCCCCGACGCGACGGAGTACGGAGTGTTCCGGGGATACCGGAGCAGGCCGCACCAGATGTTGTCCGAGCATGGGGATCTCGAGATACCAGAAGATGCAATCCAGGAGATCACGCCGGAGACCATACAGGCTTGTCACGACGAGCTCGTGAGGTTCGGGGTGGCCAAGGCGGGGAGGATCATCTTCCTTCGTCGCTTGGACTATCTGAAGAGGTATGGAGGTCTCCCCGTGTACAGGGATGCCGGGAAGGGGTTCATGAAGGGTTCACAAGAAGAGGAGGAAGTATGCTGACTGCGAACGGTCTGCACGTGGTTCTTGAAGACAAGTGGGACGCCAGCAAGCACACCTCTCTGGAGAACGCGATGGCAGCGATGCTCAAGTACTTGTTGTCCCGAGTGGTGACCCAAGCAGAGTTTGATGAGGCTGCGATGATGTTCCCCGAGCTGTGGGGACACGAGAGGAGAGGATGAAATGGTGAGGATCAAGTTGGTGAAGGCTACGGACGCGGAGGGCAAGGCTCTCCCGGAGAAGAAGCCCAAGAAGGCCCGTGCGGTCAAGAATCCCGTGGGCTCCGTCATGGAGAAGGACGGGAAGAAGTACATCAAGACGGAGAAGGGTTGGACGCTCATGAAAGCTGTCATCTTGATCAAGCCAGGAGATGTTCCCAAGAAGATAATCAAGAAGTTGAAGAAGGCGCTTGCCACCGCCACGGCGTCCCACAAGTACGTCAAGAGGACGGGCACCTCGGGGAACTTCACGTACTGGTACAAGGACGCCTCTGGCAAGCTCAAGGCAGGCCCGTCACCCAGCGGTGAGCAGGGAGCCAAGACTGGTGAGGACACCCCCGGCCACGGCTTGACCACGAAGGACTACGGGTGGATCGCCAGGGTGTCCAAGGTCTTGAGGACGAGCATCCCCCAGCATGGTCAGATGAAGAAGCAGGACGTCCTCGTCCTGAAGAAGAAGCTCGACGAAGGCATCAAGAAGGGCTGGAAGCTGTCGTCGGGGGCGTCTCTGGCGACGTGGAGCCAGCACCTGGGCTCCCTGGCCGGCAAGATGACGAAGTCCGTCTCGCTGGTGCTGCGCGTGCTCAGGAAGGCTAAGTACATCAAGCGCGAGGGTACGAGAGGACACTACAAGTACTACTATAAACCAGGCCAGCAAGGATACAAGCATAATGACTTGGTAGAATATGCCGGTAATCAGTGGCGTGTTGTCTCTCCGCACCACAAGGGTGGATATGATCTGGCTACGGTGATGAATGGAAAGACTGTCCTTAGATATAATGTTCCTCATGATCAGATCAAGCCTGTCAAGGAGTCCCCTGCTGATCGAGCTGCAAGATATGACAGAGAAGATGCAGCCCCCAAGAAGCATGAAGCCCCCAGTGCTGCTTCCAGAGATCTTGACATGAAGCAAGAGAAAGGTTTCATGTCAATTGAACAAGCAAGAGAAGAACTCTCTCGTGTAATTTACGACGCAAAGAGGTTTGAAAAAGATGTTGATGAGGCTATTGCTGACTTCATTGGGAACAACGCTATCTTGAATGATAGATGGCGACACAGTGAAGCCGCTTCCAGTCAGGTCTTGAAGCAGTTGACTGCACGAAAGGAGAAGAAAGAGTCGTTTAAAGATGAGCCAGTTGTTATGAGTAGTGAGGAAGGTGACAGAGGTATTGAAGAAGGTTTAAAAGAACTTGGTATCAAGTTGGATTCCGGCCATAATTCGAAGGACAGGATATCTTACAAGGGAAAGAAAGTTTATATAGATATTGATCGTTTTTTTGATGATCCTACTTATGGCAAGAAAAAAATTAGGGAATTGGGTTTCAAGGTACAAGAAAACAAGTACGGAGATTTGATTGTACGTAAACAAGAAAAGAAGGTTCAGAAGAAAGGAGGAGGAGAAGTAAAAAGCGTTGTTGAGTGGGATGACATTCCTCCCAAGATTCAGAAGAAGATAGCCAAGTATGGTCGAATAGCAGAGGATGAGATGCTCCCCGCAGAGACTCGAAGAAAGGCTCAGGAGATAGTAGACAAGTTAGAGAAGCCTTATTCACATCCTGAGAAGAAGTATGATGAAGCAGATAATCCCAAGAAGACGTTCCGGATCGACTTGAAGAAGATGAAGGAGAATCCCCTCCCCAAGGACCTGAAGAAGAAGTGGGCAAGAGAAGGTGGGGTTGACAATCCTGAGTACCAGGCTTGGATCAAGAAGCACTGGGCACAAGAATAGTGAGTGAGAAGGGACGACGTGACATGGAGCACTTGCTCGTTAGAGTACCACTGGTGAAGGCTCGCGGACTCCCGCTCGGGACCGTCCGCTACTACGGGAACGGCGAGGTCTTCCGCAAGGACACCCCCACGTCGTGGAAGTACGTGGGGAAGACGGGCTCCGCGAAGGTGAGGGAGGCCGAGGAGGCTGCCAGGAAGGCCGGGCGGCCTGTCATGCACCCCAAGGAGAATCCCAACCAGGAGTTCGTTACGCGTCTCCTCCAGGAGAACAAGAAGAAGTTCGTGGAGAAGTTCGGAGCGAAGGGGCAGGAGGCCCTGGACAAGATGTGGGCCATCAAGACGTCCAATGGGTTCGTCGACGTCCAGATCCCTCCCTGCTCCCTCTACCCCAAGGTCCAGCAGCAGTTCTTCAAGGTTGACAGCGTGGTGGAGGCCAAGGCCAAGTTCCTCGAGCACCTCCTCCAGGAGCCCGAGCCGGAGTCCGCGAAGGAGATACTGGGTGAGCCCATCCCTACCCAGAGTGAGGAACGCAAGATTGAGGAGAAGCCCTCCACTCCCTTGCCTGAGAGGCCCTCCTTGCAGTTCTTCAAGGACCTCCCCGTTGAGGAGTACAAGTCCTTTGCTTATGAGCACTTCAAGGCCAAGATCACTGACAAGTTGACGTGGAAGAACAAGTACCTCTGGGTGCCTGTCCTCTACAAGTTGCACCAACTCGACTTCCTGGGGTTCAAGAACAAGTCGATGGTCAAGATCACGTACTCCAAGAGGGGTCGTGGAGGACAGCGAGTGGGAACGCGTACCAGTTTTGGAGAAGTGGCCGCCAACTACTCTGAGTACTCGAGGACCATCACGATGGGGAAGGAGTTCACCAAGAGCTTTACTCACGAGTACTTTCATCATCTCGATTATACCCTCCTGAAAGGGAGAGAAGAACGAAAAGTGTTTCACCAATTCCTCAACAGGCTTCCCGATGGTCCAGGAAGATTGCCAGGATTAATCATGAAGAATCCCTTAGCGAGATTTGCTTTGATGGACAAGAGGCAGGGGAATGACGTTCCCTACTGGTCAGATCTGGGAGAGATCATCGCGAGGGCAAGTGAGCAGATTGTTCCCATTCTCTTGAAGAGGAAAGGTTGGGAGACTCAGGAGTATTGGCCCAAGCATGATGCTTACTTCACGCAGCACGAGATCTCGGAGATCCTCCCCTCCTTCGTCAACATGTTCAACACCATTCCGAGGTACGCCAAGCACAAGATCCTCGCGAAAGCTTCTTCCCTCTTGTCAAAGCTGTTCAAGGCTAAGTACACGAAGAGGACAGGACCCCCCGGTCACTACAAGTACGAGTACGAAGAGGACAAGAAGCCTGCCGTCAAGAAGGGCGTGGCCTTCCGCCAGACCCCCAAGTACAAGGACGGCTGCTTCAAGGCGTGGTGGCACCCTGATGAGAAGAAGATAACAGAGTTCTCCCCCAACCAGAACCACAGGGACTACAAGGACCAGAAGGCGGCGGACACCGGTGGATTCGCTCGCGTCTACGTCAGTAAGACGACCATCTCGATAGAGATGCACAAGTGGGACAACAGGGAGGTCGTGGAGCTCAGGAACTACATAGCGTCGAACTTGACCAAGGAGCAGGCCCTAGGCGTCATGGACGTCGTGATCGCTACTGATGATGAAGCAGATGAGAAGAGCTACACGCCTGCGGACTTCTTCGGTGTGAAGAAGATGGCGAAGGCCAAGTACCTCAAGCGCGAGGGCAGTCCTGGTCACTACAAGTACTGGTACAAGCGGGACATAGCTTTCTTGCAGCAGTTGAAGAATCCTATGAAGGAAGAAGAGTTTGATGCTCATTGGTCTGCTCATGCAATAACTAATCTTGTATTGGCAGGACCTGACAATGTTTACTACAAGATGAATCCTCACTTCAAGTTATCTCCTACTGCTCCCAAGCTTTCAAGAGAAACGAAGGAGGGACTTAACAAGTATGTTTTTGAGGACGCTTCTCCAAGTGATCCCGATGTGTCGAAAGCTCTTAATGATGCCGTTGATGCTTCTGCTCCTCTTCCTGCAACTATGGTGTCCTACAAAGGCATGGTTGTTCCTCTTGATGTGATAGCTAAGTGGGAACAAGAGAAGAAGATTGTCTTGCCTTCCCCTTCTTCTTTCACGCAAGTTCCGAGAGTTGCCTGGGACTTCGCGAAGAAGTCGAAGAGAGGCTATCGAAAGGACATAGAGGGGTTTCCTGTTGTTCTTCAAGTGGTTGTTCCTAAAGGAACAAAGGTGGCGAGATTGTTTTTATCTAGTGACACAGGTGCTGAGCACCTTCTCAAGCAAGGAACTCAGATCAAGATACACAATGTTCGTCACTTGAAGAGTAGAGTGATTGTTGAGGGTGAGGTGTTGAAACATCAAGAAGGGAAACATGAGGGACCCCTCACGAAAGCCCTCCACGTCCTGCGTCCCAGGACTGCCAAGGCCAAGATCGTCCCGGCCACGCAGCATGAGCAGTCTCCCTGGAAGGCCCACCGGGACTACGAGGCCGCGGTGGTCAAGGAGGTCTCGGATCGCCTCCTCGAGTTGTTCCTGGCGATACGCAAGCAGTGGTTACACCTCAAGGGAGAGTTCAGGAAGTCCGCCGGGGACGACATCTTCCGACTCAACGGAAGGATCTTC
>Ga0307425_1000033_pt1 | contig 66609 bp, 47 predicted proteins | sample SalMarWE160330MG_FD_202152 | JGI IMG/M metagenome (GOLD analysis project Ga0307425, IMG submission 202152) | Salt marsh sediment microbial communities from the Plum Island Ecosystem LTER, Massachusetts, United States - WE1603-30 | ecosystem: Environmental > Aquatic > Marine > Intertidal zone >... | reverse complement strand
AACAAGATATCAGAAGCGCTAATAATTTTCACCTGTTTTTCCTGCAATTCCCCCGAATATCTATTCTTTACCTTTTCAAGATTTGACAACCTCTCTCTCTCATCAAGCAGCTGCCTGTTTAAAACTGCAAAATCCTTTTGAAGGCCTTCTTCTAAGAGTTTACGGTGTCTTAAAACCGGTTCCAACCTGAATTTGTACATCATTTAGTCCAAGGGCTCGTACGAAAATATCAACTTGGCTTCTGGGCGGCGAAGATCTCTTCAAGTTTTTGAATACTATCGTCAATCCCCTCATTTTCCTGTATCCCCTGCATGAGATATCCGTTCACCTTTTCTATCATCTGTATTGCATAATCGATCTTTGGATTACTCCCCGCTACATACGCACCAATATTTATAAGGTCCTCTGCCTTTTTGTATGTGGCTAAAATTTGTTTAAGCCTGTTGGCGCATTCCCTGTGCTCCAAACTTGCGATATCTGTCATCACCCGGCTAACACTCCCTAAAATATCTATCGCAGGATAATGGTTTTGCTCGGCAAGGTCTCTCGACAGGATGATGTGTCCATCTAATATCGATCTTACCGCATCAGCGATAGGTTCGTTCATGTCATCACCCTCAACCAATACGGTATATAGGCCGGTAATGGTGCCATGATTCGAAGAGGTGCCCGCCCTCTCCAACAACTTTGGCAATATGGTAAAGACAGATGGTGTATATCCCTTGGTAGTCGGTGGTTCCCCCGCGGCAAGCCCCACCTCTCTTTGCGCCATGGCAAATCTGGTCACCGAATCCATCATAAGAATAACATGTTTACCTTGGTCGCGAAAATATTCGGCAATGGCAGTGGCAATAAAGGCCCCTCTCATCCTGACCAACGGAAGATGATCAGAAGTGGCAACAACGACCACCGATCTTTTGAGCCCCTCCTCCCCTAACTCTTTCTGGATAAAATCGTTCAGTTCCCTCCCTCTTTCCCCGATTAACGCAATCACGTTGACATCTGCAGTAGTATTCCTCGCTATCATGCCTAAAAGGACGCTTTTGCCCACACCTGATCCTGCAAAAATACCCATCCTCTGTCCGCATCCCACGGTCAAAACCCCATTGATGGCCCTTATTCCCAAATCCAAAGGTTGCTCAATTCGCTTCCTCAAAAGAGGATTGATAGGGCTTGCATAAAGGGGGTACGTAATTCTGGACAGAATAGGTCCTTTTCCATCGATCGGATTTCCAAGGCCGTTGACCACCCTTCCCAGGAGCCCTTCCCCTACTCCAATTGATGCATCCTGATCCCTGGCAACAACCCTGTTTCCGGGGGCGATCCCCCTGATTTCACCTAACGGCACAAGTAGCACTTTATTGTCCTTGAAACCCAAGACCTCGGCCTTTACCCTCGGGAGATTCCCCCCGGGATAGATATGACAGATGCTCCCCAATTGCGTTGCCGGTCCATCAGCTTCGGTTACGAACCCGGCCACTTTTGTTACCCTTCCCATGGCAACGATTGGGCTTGAATTATCCAAGGCCGAATGATACCTTGTCAGATCAACAGCAGATTCCATTTATTTCTTCCATTACTTTTAATCTTAACTTTTTTCAAACCTATGGCATTTCTGATCTGAGCAGATCTCCAACCGCCTGAAGCTGGCTCTCAATCCTTGCATCTATACTGCCGAACCCAGTTTCAATGATACAGCCTCCCCTGGAAATAGTATCGTCACCTTCGATAATAACATCCTTGATATTATCGGTTAATCCCGAAATCTGATATCCGGATTCATTGATAAATTGAAGGTCCAATTTGTTTATTCTGATCTTGATCTTTTCCTGGTCAATAACTTTCTCAAGGGCCCCTTTGAGAACGCCCAAGAGGGTTTCTTTGTTTATGGAAACCTCATGAGACACGACCTTTTCAGTAATCGCTAAGGCCAATTCCACTGTCCCTCTTTCAATGTTGAGATAAAGGTCCTCTTTTAGCTTCCACAATTCCGAAATAGCTTTGTCAAAGGTGTCAAAGATGTTCTGGAGCCTTTTTCTTTCAGATTCCGTCCCTGCCTTTTCCCCTTTCATGAATCCCTCAGTATAGGCGTTTTTTTCAAGGTCCTCGAAAGGGTTTCTGTTCTCAGCGGATACATTTTTGGAATCAGGAAAAAAGCTATTATTTCCGTTGCGGTCAACAGGCTCAAAGCGCTTTCCCTTTTCCACTTCTCCCGGGTTCGTTAGAGGTCTGTCAACGTCTATTTCTTGGAAGAGATGGGACATGAACCGGTCTTGCTTTACTGATCCATCGTTTTTAATAATCTTATACAATGAGCTGGTCTCCTCCTCGGCCGGCAATTACTATTTCTCCCTGATCTGACATCTCTTGAATTGTCCTTGTGATCAAATATTGAGCATCTTCCACATCTTTCATCCTGACAGCGCCTAAGATCTCAATTTCTTCTTTCAGCATCTCCGCTGCTCGTTCAGACATGTTTGAAAAGATCTTCTCTTTTACATCGTTGGAAGCCGCCTTCAAAGCCATTGCCAATTCCCGAGACTCCACCTTTCTCAATACCTTTTGCAGACCTTGATTATCGATCAATACCACATCTTCAAAAGTGAACATCTTCTGTTTTATAGTTGCTGCCAGTTCTGGATTATCTTCTTCAATTGTCTCTAATATGACCTGGCCGGACATACCATCCATCAGGTTTAATATGTTTGCCATCATATCTACGCCACCTTTCACAGAGCTCATAGAATCTTCACTATCTTTAATGACATCATCAAAAATCTTGGCCACCTCCTGGACCATCCCTGTCCCGACTTTGTCTAATGTCGCGATCCTAAACCCCACTTCGGCCTTTGTTTCGTCAGGCAGGTTAGACAATACACTGCTTGCAACGTCCGGGTTAACATGTACTAAAATGACGGCGATGGTTTGAGGATGTTCATCTTTAATCAATTCAAGGAGACGATCCGGTGCTAATGATTTCAGGATCGATAAATCCGAGGATTCAAGATCTGAACCACCAGAGCGCTCTTCAGTCGTTTCCGTTTGCTGGGGCAGGGAAGGGCCTCCAACCCGGCGAGGTTCGGTTTTTCCTGTCAATTGGAGAAACTCTTGCGAAACTTTTTCCACCACATCCGGTGATATCTCTCCCATTTGAGCGAGATGATTTTCTATCACTCGCCTTTCCCCTTCATTCATCATGCCGAGGATCTTTTCTGACGCCACTTTTCCCGCAGATTGAATGATGATGGCAACTTTAATGGAGCCGGGTAAGGTTTTGGGGTCCATAGGTCTATAGCACAATCAATTCAGTACCCGTCTTACGGGTTTCAAAGGTTTCAGGCTTCATCTTCCTTCATCCAACCTCTCATCAAATCTAAAGTCTGGTTTTCTTGGTTTCCTGTCAGCAGGCGTAACGCCTTGTCTCTGTTGGGCATGCCTTTCCCGGATTCGCTCTCAATTTCAGCAAGGGTCTTAGGAAGCTGGGTCAGCATCGGTTTATTTCCTGCCGAACTTGCAGTCAGCCATCTAATTACCGGTCTTATCACGAAGACAAAAGAGAGCAACAGGAAAATGCTTAATGAGACAAGCTTCATGGAAGGCGCATAATCCTTTAAGCGGGAGAGCCAACCCCCTGCTATTTCATTTTCTTCGTCTTCAATAGTCATTGGGGGTTCGAAGGGGAGATTGACCACTTCGACGCTATCCCCCCTCTTGGCATTGAAGTTTATGGCGCGTTTTACGATTTTTTCAAGTTTTGCCATTTCATCGTCAGCCCTGGGAAAATATTTCAACTCCGTTTTCTTATCTTTTCCCACAACACTCTTGTGAATTCCATCAACAATTACCGCCACGGATACACTTTTCAATCTTGCAAATGGCTCCACTATGTGGCTGGTTACCTTGCTTATCTCATAATTAACAGTGCGATCTTGCTTCACAAAAGATTGACCCCCGGTCGATGTTTCAGTTTTTTGAGCCTTGGCAGTCCCGGGAGATTGCCCTGCCGCCAATGTCTTATTTTCACTGTCCTGGACAGATTCTTTTGCCTGGGTATTGGAGAGTATTCCGGGCACACCCGAAGGTGTCGCTTCCTTCCCGCCTGACCGCTCACTGAAAAGTTGCTCGCTCCGTATCGCCTTATTATCGGGCTGATACAACTCTTCGGTTTTCTCCCCCTTCGTGAAATCCAGCGAGCATGAAACCCTTGCGATCGCCTTGCCGGCCCCCAATGCTGTTTCTAACATCGTTTGTATTTTGTTTTCTAACCCCTTGTCCATTTTCTCCTGTAATGCCAACTCATCAGAGCTAATCTGGCCCGTTCCGGATTTCTCCTTTGTTCCGGATAACATTTTACCATAATTATCCACTATGGTAATATTTTCGGGACTCAGACCGGAAATACTTGATGAAACAAGATGGACAATCGCCTGGACTTGATCTTTGCTTAGCCATCTTCCGGAACGAAGTTTCAGTGTTACCGAGGCCGTTGCCGGGGTATCCTCCTCTATAAACAGAGATTTAGAGGGCATAACGATGTGAATCCTTGAGCTTTCAATTCCATCAATCCTATCAATTGTTCGAGAGAGCTCTCCCTGCAATGCCCTCTGATAATTCACATTTTGCACAAATTCGGTCATCCCGAGTTTGGCATTGTCAAAGATCTCAAACCCAACACCGCTCCCCCGGGGCAAACCATTTGTAGCCAATTCGAGTCTGAGGTCATATATCTGTTCACTCGGCGCTAAAATGGAGCTACCATTGGAGGAAATTTTGTACGGGATCCTCTTCTCTTTCAATGCAGCCACTATGGCCCCGCCATCTTCCGGGCCTAAATTGGAGTAGAGGACCTGAAAATCGGGAGTCCCCGCCCAATTCATTAAAAAGATAAAGCCTATTATCGTTCCTCCCACAAAGGCAATTAAGGTAAACCTCTTAGCAGGAGTAATATTCTTGAATAGCGCTTTTAACTGCGAAGAGAACTCATTAGTCGGCATTTCAATTCCCCCTCTCAGACCGGCATTCGCATGACTTCTTGATACGCCGTTATGATTTTGTTACGCACCTGCATCATCAAACGGAATGAGATATCGGCCTTCTCCATGGCAATCATCGTTTGATGGATATCCTTATTATCGCCAGCCGTCAATTCATGGACAGCCCGGTCCGCCTCATTCCGGAGCTCGCTGACTTTACCAATCGCCCCCGAAAGCGCTTCGCCAAAGGACTCCCCTTTATCTACCGACGGCTGTTTTTCGCTGATCGGGAGGGAAAGCGACGTTTCCAAGTTATTCTTGATCGTAATTTTTTCCATGGCTATTTCCCTATCTCCAGGGCCTTCAAGGCCATGTCTTTTGAGGCCTTAATGGCAGTTACATTTGCTTCATAGCTCCGGGTAGCAGATATCATGTTTACCATTTCTTCCATCAGGTTTATGTTTGGCGTCTTCACATATCCATTTTCATCCGCATCCGGATGTTGGGGATCATGTTTTGTATGGGGAGGCCTGGGATCATCAATGATGTCAACCACCCGAACCTCTGATAACTTGCCGGTCATCCGCGATCTTAATCTATCTCCAAAGGATTTCTCAGAGGGCTGACTGGCAAAGACCACATCTTTTCTTCGGTATGGTCCACCCTCAGGCGTCTTTGTTGTATTGATATTTGCCAGATTATTGGCGGCCAGGTTCATCCTGATCCTCTGAGCCGTAAGACCTGAGGAGCTCACGCGAAGTGCGTCAAAAAAATTCATGTCTATTTACCTCCCTGGATAACGTTTTTAAGCCCTTGAAACTTCTTTGAGATAATTTGAGCCAAGGCATTATACATTAAATTGTTCTCTGATAACTTTGCCATTTCTTTATCAATATTAACAGTATTGCCATCGCGTTTAAGCGAGAATTGTGATGTGTTGTCAATTCCAGGCCTCACAGCGCCGACACCGGTCGTCCTTCCGGGGAGATGCCCTTGATGGCTCCTTTTAAGTCCTATCTCTTTTCCTGAGCTCATTACCTTTTCAAGTTCTTCCTCAACAATTAGGTCAAAGGCCTTATAATTGGGGGTATCCTTATTGGCTATATTAGAAACAGTCACATTATGTTTTAAGGACCTTAAATCCAGGGCCTTTTCCAACAGCGGGAATGTTCCTTTGAATAGTCCTTGTGATTCCATCGGTAACTTATCCTCCTTCATTTTTGTCAATCATCAAATCATCCAACCATACCGTTCATCCATCCCAGCATCGAGTATCCAGTCCCGTCTCGGCGGGAGTTCGCTATATACAGGGTTTCTCCTCCTCTTTATATTCATGCAATTTATTTCTCAAGGTCCTGATGCTGATGCCCAACATCTCTGCCGCATGGGTCCTGTTTTCATTTACGTCTTTTAGAGTCATAAAGATAAGCTCCCTTTCCATCTCTCTTACAGAGAGGCCCGGTCTGATCCGGACGGAGTCCCTTTCCTCGCTCTCGACTTCTCCCAAAAATAGATGTTCCGGTAAGATCACCTCTCCATCCGACAGGAGGATAGCCCTTTGAACGGTGTTTTCCAGCTCCCTCACATTCCCTCTCCACTCAAGGTTAAGAAGAGTGGAAATAGCACTGTCAGACATTTTTTTGACCCCTGACCCATTGTTTGACCCATACTTCTTCACAAAATGATCTGTTAAAAGGGGGATATCGTTCCTCCTCTTTCGCAAGGGAGGGATGGTAATGGGGATAACATTCAACCTGTAGTAAAGGTCTTCCCTGAATCTTCCTCCTTTGACAGCCTTCTTCAGGTCAATATTGCTTATAGCGATGACCCTCACATCGATCGGGGCAGGCCTGCTCCCTCCTACCCGGTCAATCATCCTTTCTTGGAGCGTCCTCAGTAATTTGGCCTGTATTGGCATGGGCATTTCACTGATCTCATCTAATACAATCGTACCGTGATTCGCCAGTTCAAATTTGCCTATCTTTCTGTTCACAGCGCCTGTAAAAGATCCTTTTTCATGGCCGAACAACTCACTTTCTGCCAGACCATCGGGCAAGGAGGCACAGTTTACAGCGACATAAGGACCGTCATTTTGGCTGCCATGATGATGGATATAGGATGCAACCATCTCCTTCCCCGTTCCACTTTCACCCTGGATAAGTATTGTGGCGCTGCTCTGTGCCACGTTCTCGGCCAGTTTCAATATGTTGAGCAACTTCGGATCCTGGGTTATAATCCTTTTGCTTTTTTGACCTCTCCTTAAATAGCCGTTTTGAAAACTGATTTTGGCTCCGCCGTTTCGATTTTTTGTGGCCTTTCTGACCATAAGTCGTACGGTCTCATCGGAAAAAGGCCTTAGAATATAATCTGCAGCTCCTTTCTGCATAGCTTCCACTGCATTATCGACAGTCCCATTGGCAGTAATCAATACCACCGGAACCTGGGAGGACATTTTTTTTATTTCCCCTAAGACCTCAAAGCCGGACATCTGAGACATGTTCACATCGCTTATTACCAAGCTGAATTCGTCCTTCTTGAATTTCTCCAAGGCCTCAATGCCACTGGAAGCGGTTTCAACTGAATATCCGGCACCATCCAGCGCATGAATGAGAGCTGTTCTCATATCGGGTTGATCACCAACTATCAGTATAGGATGTGCATCCATCAAGATACTCTCAATTTCCTGGGTGGTTTCCGGCGCTGTGTTCTGCACGAGATATTTGCATGGTCTCTGGAAATTACCTGAAAAAGTAGTCGTTCACAGGTTCAGACTTTCCCGCTGAAAGCGAGATTCAGGTATGTGACGCTGCAAATCCTATGCCATTGCTTTTAGAGGAATGTAAGAAGGAAAATTGGTGAAATTGTAGTGTGTTCCCTAAGATTTGGAGGTAATGGCGAGACGGTCATGTCAAATTGTTTTCCATGTGTCACTTAATTGACAGGACTCGACCTTAGACATGTGCAGGATGTAAATGGTGTCTTTTTATCTTTTCCACAAGGGTTGTTCTGTTGAGCCGAAGCAGCTTTGCTGCCTGATTCTTTACCCAGTTGGTTTTTTGCAACGATTCGAGGATGAGGGCCTTCTCAAACTCGGTTACTGCCGTATTCAAGTTTATCCCATCCTCTGATATTTCCATTGATGGCAACTCTGAATGGCCGCTTTTTCTCCTCAACCTCTCAGGTAGATCCAAAGGGCCTATATCCCCTTCTCCTTTCAAGACCACAAGCCTTTCGATCATGTTTTTCAGTTCTCTCACGTTACCTGGCCAGGAGTGTTCCTTTATAATGATCATTGCATCATTCGTCACTCCTTGAATATCCTTACCATTCTTCAGGTTGAATTCCCGGAGAAAGTGCGAAATAAGGAGGAGAATGTCCGGTTTCCGCGCCCTTAACGGTGGGATCTCTATGGGGATCACATTGAGCCGGTAAAAGAGATCCTCCCGGAAAGATCCTTCTTGGACGAGTTTTTCCAGGTCTCGATGAGTGGCAGCAATGATTCTGACATCAGCTATTATGGTTTTTGATCCGCCAACTTGCTCAAATTCTCTCTCCTCTAAGACTCTTAGAATTTTTACCTGAAGATTTGCGCTCATATCGCCGATCTCATCCAGAAAAATGCTCCCCCTGTTGGCCAATTCGAACTTTCCGGGTTTAGACGATGTGGCGCCGGTAAAGGCCCCCCTGACATGACCGAACAGCTCGCTTTCCAAGAGGTTTTCGGGAATAGCCCCGCAGTTTATGGTAATAAAGGGTCTATCCTTTCGATCTGAATTTTTGTGAATTGCCCTGGCAATCAATCCCTTCCCGGTACCGCTTTCTCCATTAATGATGATTGTGCTATCGCTGTCTGCAACTTTTTCGACCAGGGTAAAGATTTCTTGCATCTTGGCGCTATGGCCGATAATATCACCGAACTTTTCTCGATTCTTCGGACCATGGGTTGGGATATCATTTACCAAACAGAGACCTCGATCTTCCTGTGTACTTTCCTTGAGGGCCGCATTCAACACGTTTTTTCCTCCTTCTTGGTTCAGATTTGGTAGAGCTTTACCTTCCTGGCCCTGAATAACGAGGAGATCACGCCTGACGCGTGACCCAAGATTCTCGATCTCGGCCTATATAGACTGCCAAATATGATCATATGGTTGGGTGGAAAATGGTTTTGGAAAGAGATTTTATCCAAAACAGACAGCAAAGGTCATGCCACAATCGCATTCAGGTTTATATCAGGAAATTAGTTTAATAATATTAATATGTTAATCGAACGATTAAAAAGAGAGGACAGGTCAAAAACAAAACTCATACTGCAAAAAAAAGCATTATTTCTTGCAAAATGCCATCAAGCATTCGCAATTTGCAATGTTTTATCGGAAATCTCATATCTTTCTATTTTTCTGTAAAGAGTACTGACGTCTATACCTAACAGTTTGGCGGCCTTACTCTTCCTGCAGTGTGCTTTGCGAAGTGCTTTTTTTATCAAGATAATCTCATTCTCTCGTAAGGAATATGTATTTAGCGCTCCCTTTGGGTTTTCATTTCCTCCTTTTGTGATGGCAGAGGGAAGATCAACAACCTCAATTGTCTCATTTACCCCTAAGGCAAATGCTCTTTGTATGGCGTTCTCCAATTCCCGCACATTCCCCGGCCAATCATAATCCAGCAGTATCCCCATCGCTTCAGGAGAGACCTTGTTCCCAAGGCCTTTTTCGCTGCCCCGAAATTTTTCCATAAAATGATTTATTAGCAAAGGGATATCCTCTTTTCGCTCTCTCAAGGGGGGGATATTGATAGAAACTACGTTCAGTCGATAGTAAAGGTCTTTTCTCAATGCCCCGCTTTTCACAAGCGCTTCAGGGTCCCTGTTGGTGGCAGCCATGATCCGTGTGGTTACTTTAAATTCTCTTGTGTCCCCGATGGGCCTTATTTCTTTTTCCTGGAGGGCCCTGAGGAGCTTTACCTGCAAGTGCGGGGCCATTTCGGCAATCTCGTCCAAAAAGATTGTCCCGCCTTCTGCGACCCTAAATAAACCGATTTTGCCCTTAACCGCCCCAGTAAATGCGCCTCTCACATGACCAAAAAGCTCACTCTCTAAAAGCCCTTCTACTATTGCGCCACAATTTACCGAAATAAAAGGCTTATCTTTACGATCACTATTTTGCTGAATGACCTTGGCCACCACCCCTTTTCCGGTTCCACTTTCTCCACTAATCAGGACAGTTGGACTTTTGAGGGTAACCCTGTCAATTATTTCATAGATGTGTTGCATCTTGGGACTCGCGCCTATTAGCTCATCATATCTGTATCTATCCTGCAACCTGCTCTTAAGGAAAAGATTTTCCTCTTGCAGGCTCTTTTTTTCCAAAATCCGGTCAATTAATGCCTTCAAGCGGTCTAACTTAATCGGCTTTTGGAGATAATCGTAGCTCCCGAGTTTTAGGGCTTCGACAGCGGTTTCTATGCTCCCGTACCCGGTCAGAATAATCACTTCCGTTTCCGGCTGGTGTTCCTTCACAACTTTCAAAAGCTCAAGGCCATTAACTCCAGGCATCTTTAAATCTGTGATGAGGACATCAATCCTCCTTTTCTTTGTTAATTCAAGGGCCTTTAAACCGCTGTCAACAACCGTTATGTTGTAACCCATCTGAGACAGATATTCATCCACTGAAAGGAGCAGTTCCTTTTCATCATCGACAAAAAGGATCTCGGAATTCTCTAAAGAAACCTCAAGTCTACTTACATCGCCCACTTTTTCATTGGTCATTTTAACTGCTCAGGGTTGGTATATTTAGTTCCATATCCCGCTCATCCCAGGCTTTTGATACGGTCCATACGATTTACAACTTCAGTGATCCGAATCCCATATCTTCCATTCTCAACTACTACCTCCCCCTTGGCAATCAATCTGCCGTTGGCAAATATTTCCAAGGGTTCTCCTTCACTGTTTGACAGAATAATGGATGCCCCTGCTTCAAGCGTACTCACCTCCTTGATCTTCATCTTGGTTCTACCTAATTCAACACGTACCTCTATAGGGATATCAAGAATAAGATCAATATTGTTTAAAGCCACGTCTCTATCCGGCGTACCATCATCTGCAGATTCGGTCTTGGCTCCGATTTCAGGGGATTTATCAACAGTCAAATCATCAACGGTCTCCAATGGCTCTTTGGCTTCAAGCACCTCTTCTTCAGCGCTTCCTGCATCCCTCTTTTCCTGAGCCCGGGCCTCTGCGCTTTCGTCAATTTTGGCACATATTTGTAGGAGAATGTCATGTTCATAAAATTTAAAAACAAAATGTTCATATCTGGCCATATTCAGGTTTTCAACCTTGAAATCATTTCCAAATATAATAGATGGGGTAGAAATCCCGCATATGAGTCCTGAATCGCAAAAACCTGCCTTCAAGTTCCCCCCCACAATATTACACATCTCTCCGACCACATCTTTGATTTCATCCTCATCCTTGATCTCTTCCAACGGTCTTTCGCTCATTTTTGATGTTATAATCCGCGAGAGGGTCTCTCCGGCAAGGATCTGTGTGCTTCCCACCACATCGCCGGCGAAATCCACCTTACCCATAATTTGAAGACCTTCTAAACTCGACTCCGGGGTTGAATCAGAGGCCTCCAGTTTCATCTCAAACATCTTATCAAACATTTCGATCAATGTATCGCCGGCAGTCGAGATTATATCCAACTTTTTAAACTTGTTGACATCAATCGGAGTAAGCCTCTGAACAGCCTCAGATGAGGCATCTTCACCAGCCTTAACACACACTTCCACCAAAAAGAGGTGCTCCTGGTGACGAAAAACATGATTTTCGTATCTTGCCATATTCAGTGTTTTGATATCAAAACTGCTGCCCATTGTAATAGAAGGAGCAGAGATGATGCATGACAATCCGCCATCATTGAAACCTGACTTCAGGTTTCCGCCCACAATATTGCATGACTCGAGAATTACATCTTTGATCTGATCTTCGCCCTCGATTTCATCTAGCTCGATGCCGAGCATTTCCGCCGCCATTATACGGGCAAAGACCTGACTCACCTGTACCCTGAAATTTCCCACCACATCGCCGGTGAAACTGAGCACCCCGGCAATCTGATTGCCAACCACCTCGACTGGCTCGGCGCCGTCATCGGCGAGGCTTATTTCCATATCGAGCATCGTATCGAAGAGTTCTGTTACTGATTCAACAATACGGCCCTTAATGTCATACACATCTATGTCAGCCATATCATTTCCCTTTTTGTATCTCAAAGACCGTCAAATCGTTAATTTCCTTTTTCAACGGCTTGACACAATTAAAACCAGCAAGATAGATTATTTTTCCCTAAAGTCATCGGGTCCAGGTTCCCGCTGAAGCGGGATTCAGGGTAGCCTCTTTCACCCATTGGGTGAAACAAAATTTTGTTCCTATTGTCACGGCATCCTTTTGTTAGCAGCCAGTGAGGGTTCTTCAACCGTGAACGTTGAACCGCTCAACCCAGGTTTTATTAAATCTCGATACGTTGCAAAAGCCGATCATTTATAATTATATTAGGAAAGAGCCCTTTGTCAAGCATATGGGTCGCGGCTCATCCTCGATTCTTAGGCGTAAACAGAATCGACGGCCAGATGTTCCGGGCCAAGCCCGCCAGGCAAAATTTTCCTAATGATCGTGTAAGGCCCAGTCTATTTCAAAATAATCATTTGATTTTGTGGCTATATTAGGATAAAGAAAGAGTGGTATAAACATTGCAGGTTAATGAGGACGACCATGCATTATCGACAGGCGCTGTCAAGATCGTGGAATTTGGAAAGGCCCTTTTCAGCCTTTAACAAAGGCAGGGTGGCGCTTTCCCAACCGCGGGGAAAAGACTAATGAGCAAAAGTATGTTAAAATTTAATATTTTAAGATTTGTTTACAGTTTTTTTGTTTTTATATTTATGCTGTTCTACTGTGAGAGCGCATGGGCCATATCCTTACGATATAAGTTGGCGATGCTTGGTTATAATGACAAAGAAATCACTAACATTATTTCTAAGAAACAGACTCTCAAGGTGATAAGACTCAACTATAAGAGGGCAATGCTTGGTTATCCAACGGCAAAACCTTCCCCAGCCTCTTTTTTTAGAGAAAAAGAGAAGAGGGTTTACAAAAAGGTTATTTCTACACCGCCTATTCCCCCCAAATCATTTTCCTCCAGGCAGCAAGATCTCAGCCTGTATCTGAAAAACGGTCTATTGGCTGAAGCAAGGCCTTATCTTGCTATTATCAAAGATGCCGCCTCAAAGAATGAACTTTTTAAGAGCCTTATTTTGGCAGTTATTAAGGTGGAATCCGGTTTTGATTCGCAGGCGGTTTCGCGAAAAGGAGCAATGGGTTTAATGCAGCTGATGCCTGGCACTGCCAGTGATCTTGGGGTAACTAATCCGTTTGATCCTGAGCAGAACATATTTGGCGGCGCCAAATACCTCTCTGATTGCGTAAAAACCTTCAAGGATTTAAGGCTGGCCTTGGCTGCGTACAACGCCGGTCCCAACAGAGTAGCGAAGCTGAAAAGGGTCCCTATGATAGAAGAGACGCAGAAATATGTAAAAGACATAATCTATTATCAAAAACTGTATGACCATCTGTTAGTACAGAACGCCTCAAATACTTGATCCCGCGTTGATGGCGAGATATCCCGTCTTCTGTAAAACACCCCACCAGCGTCTGTCACCCATAGACTTCCAAAAAAAATCTTGATAAGCGTTCACATGGGGCTGTACTGCTGATTTAACCCGCGAACGTCTACGCTCTTTTCCCTGGTAGGCAAAATTTTCCTGCGCTAAAAAGAGTGGGAGGGCAATAACCCGCCTAAATAATTAGGATTAACAGATAGAGATTGTCTGGCACACAATCTGCAGGGCTTGAAACAAACATGAAAAATTCATGCCTGATTGGGAGTGTCTTTGATTTTCCAACACTGGGGGGCAAACAATAAGGTACAAGGAGGATGACTGATGATTCAAGTGATAATTATAGCGGCTGGAGCGATGATTTGCCTCTTCCTGACAGGGAGCACGGTAGGTGAAATATCTGAAGTCGCTAACCTTAAAAGTGGTCTATTGGTTCTTGGCGGGACCTTGATGTGTGCCTTTTTGGCCTTTCCCGTTAAAACCTTCAGGGGGCTTATCAAGAGCCTTGTGGAGGTCTTTCGATACGAAGAAACGAATCACAAAGACCTCCTGTTTCAAATAGAAAGCCTTGCGCACGTCAGGTGGCTTTATGGAATCAGGGAACTGGAGGAAGATGGTACAAGAGCGGATAATCCATTCCTGCGCAGAGGCATAGAACTCGTTGTTGATGACTACGATCGCTACGAAATCCGAGACATCATGGAGAAGGACTACGAACTCTACTTTTCTAATAAGGCGTCCCATGTACACTTATTGCGTACACTGGCAAAGCTCGCTCCAGCCTTCGGCTTCATCGGCACAATCATTGGGCTTATCAGCGTCTTGAATAATATGGGGACCCCGGCGGAAATCGGAAAGGGCATGTCACTTGCCCTACTTACTACCCTTTACGGTTCACTGATCTCAAACTTTCTCTTTCTCCCTTTGGCCAAAAAGCTTTCGGAACATACAAAGGCCGAAATTACACAACTCAACATCATCATGGAAGGAGTTATGGACATCTCCGATAAGAGGAATCCCAAGGCCATTTCCCATCGATTGCAGGGTTACTTGGGTGTGCATGACCTGACACGCGCGGATGGACTTGCATGGTCGGTCCCCTGGGGCTGGGCCACACTCCGGACTTTCGTGCATAAATTAGCCATGAGAAAACAAAATGTTTAGGCTCGACCAGGGAGAACCAAAGAACCGGCTGGAGTTCTCAGGGCAAAAGAGGACTCATCTGCAAAGATTGCTCGCAGAAGAGACTGCGGGGGAGGATACCTTTGTGTGGAGCCTGCTTGATCTCATGACGCTCCTCCTGATCTTCTTTATCTTTATATATACCCAATCCGCAGGTCAGATAGACTCAAGTCCACGGATACGTCCCCCCCTACAGGAACAGGGATCCGTGTTGCAAATCAAAGAGGCAATTCCGCAGGAACTGGTGGCAGATATACCCACTGAACGCGGACGAATCCTGCCCTCGGTGAGCGTAAATGTTCCCGAGTTCATAAAAGAGAGAACGTCCGCTGCCGGGTCCATATCAGCACAGGCTTCACAGTTGAGTGAGCAGTATAGGGCTGATGGAATGGATGAGTCAATAGAACAGATAAGGGAAGACGCCTTAAGAGCTATGGATGAGAGTGAGGGCCAAGCCTTCTCCCTCCGGTGGAACCAGCACCGCCTGATTTTTGTTCTCGGTGAGCGAGTCACATTTCCGACTGGCCAAGCGAAATTATTAGAGAGCTTTCAGCCAACCCTCAAACGGATTGCAGCCCTCATTGCCGCTGAAAAAGGGTATGTGGTTGCAGTTTCCGGTCACACAGACAACACCCCCATTAAAACCGTCCAATTTCCTTCAAATTGGGAACTCTCCGCAGCTCGCGCCATCTCTGTTGCAAAATCCCTCACGGAAAACGGAGTTAATCCTGCCCGTGTTTCCATTCAGGGCAATGCAGAGTACCGCCCGCTCTACAAGAACTCCACTCCGGCAAATAAGCAGGCCAATCGCCGCGTTGAGATAACACTGATAAAGGAAAAGTCGTAACAGGTAACGGGAAACCGGTTTTTTTATCCCTCCTCAAACTTTTTTGCTAAAGTTCTCACTTAAAGTGCCGATAAGAGAATTGAAGGCTCGTTTTCTAATACGTAACTTGAAGAAGGAGGGATCATCATGTCTATCGAAACGATTGCAGCAGGCATAAGCCTTAATGAACCGCAAATGAACTACAACAATAGTGTTCAAGCTGGAGTTGTAGAACAAAACGCTAAGGCAAGGGAAGTGCGCCCCGTGGAAGATGCCGGTGACAGCCCTAAACCAAAAGCGGGTACGCAAGACGGAACAACAACCAAAACCGTTATCGATGACGAGAATGTTGTTGTATTTACAAGGTATGATAGTGAGGGCAAGGAAATCAACAGAGTTCCGCCAGGATATGCTCCCTTAGATGAAAGAGGATAGAGAGAGTATCCCCTCTCTATCGATTATTGGAATGGTCGCATATGCGGGTTTTTTTACCTGAATGGATTATTACGCCCTCGTGGATGCCTTTCATGCCAGATCCTACATTTTCCTGTTGGTCACTTTCTCACGCTGTTCCCCTTTCGACTGAATTCCCTTTTTGGAAATAGGACGATTACCCGGGGGCGCTGCGTCCTTCATAATAATTTCCACCCGCCTGTTTCTTCTCCTCCCTTCTTTTGTATAGCTGGACTCCAGTGGTTGATATTCTCCAAAACCGACGGACGAGATCCTCTTGTGGGAAATCGGTTCATGAGCCAATAAGAATTCGGAGACTCTTGTCGCGCGTTCTACCGATAATTGCAAATTGGATCTGAATCTTATCCCCGAAACAGGCACATTGTCGGTATGACCGGCGATGACTATCTCCCTTTTCCTCTCTTTCCCTATCTCTTCCTTGTATCAGGTTGCAAGTTTATCCCTGTCAAATGGGCTATCTTCGTAACGCATTTACATTTGTGGAATAATTTTTGCAGCGGAAGTTTCTTATTATCTTTTTCAAGAAACGCAAGAACCCGATTACTGGCGATTAGTGGGGATTTCCTTCCCGATCCTCATTAATCCGCTTTCTTTAGGAGTAAATGTGAATCTTAACTTGAACGATTTCAAGAACGGTTCCCTCTGATAATGACGAAATATTGACGGTATTATCCAACAACCCCTCTAAGGAAATCCATTGGCGAAAAATAGATTAAGGAGGAAGAGTAATTGGCCTATTTAGTACAAAAAGGTGACACCATTGCCGAGGTTGCAAATCTGCTGAAAACCCCTTGGGCGGATCTCCGTCGCTTGAACCCGGACGCGGTAGGTCGGGCCTCTCGCACAGGGCGCTGGTTTCTTAAAGAAGGGGCCGTTATCAAAGGAAAGAATTCCTTTGCGTCCGTCCTCAAACAGGAGAAAGAACGGGATAGTCATCCCACGTCAAAATCGGGGTCCTCTGAGTCAGGAAAATGGGTTGAATACACGGTAAAAAGAGGAGATACGCTGTGGGACTTGGCAGTGAAGAAATTCCATGTCCGTTTAAAGGATCTCATAAGAGACAATGAGATTCAGGACCCCAGAAAGCTTCAGCCCGGCCGAAAGCTTATGGTTCGTCTTCCATCATACCCGCGGGAGGAGGCAGTGGTGGCCAGCTGGTATGGAAAGGCTTACCATAACAGACCCATGGCAAATGGTGAACCTTTTAACATGTATGCCAACACAATAGCCCACAAGGATCTCCCATTCGGGACTAAGGTGGAACTGCATAATTCAGTTACAGGACAGAAAGCAAGGGCCGTGGTAACGGACCGTGGACCCTTCATAGAGGGTCGTGATGTAGATCTTTCGTATGGCCTTGCAGAGAAGCTTTCTCTGGTAAACAAGGGGGTGGGAAAGCTGGTACTACGGGTGCTGGGGCAAAGAAATATTAAAAAGAGCGACTGATCGGTAATGGACGCAGCATCTTTCCTAAAGGACCGAGATTGAGTCATTAGAAAAACGGGGACAAGGAGAAGATAATGGTGAAAGACGGTAAAGAGAAAGTGACTGAGGATCTTGTAGAAGAGTTAGAAAAAGAGAAGGCCGGTAACGGTGGGACCGGAGGATCAAAAACAGTTTTAATCATAATTATTGCTGGTTTTGTGTTGTTTATGGCTATGGCAGGGGTAGGCTTCTATATCCTCTGGCAGAAGATGCCTGCGTCACCTGCCAACAGCGTGACGGCCTCCAAATCGGCGAATGAAAAAGAACAACCCACAAAAGGATTGGGGCCGATTTATTCTATGAATCCATTTGTACTCAACCTTGCAGGGAGTGGCGGAAAGCGCTTTTTGAGGGTAAAGATGGATCTTGAGCTGAAAGACCAGGCAATATTTAAACAAGTGCATGCGCAGTTCCCTCGGGTAAAAGACAGGCTTTTAACGATACTCTCTTCAAAGAAATTTCAAGATATCAACACAGTTGAGGGAAAAAGTAATTTGCGGGCCGAAATAGCCGCCAGTATAGATACTCTTCTTTCAAAAGGGGCCGTAACTAACGTCTATTTTACAGAATTTGTCATAGAGTGAGAAGATAATGAATGAGAGTAAGGATGAGAGATCAGACGGGGAGATGGCTAATGGGGATCAGGGATTAAAAAGCCAGGAAAAAGTTCAGAGAAATTATGCGGAACTAAAAGAAAAGACCAGGCCTGACGAAGATGGTGATCAGATGAAACACGATGAAACCGATGAGGATTGGTACGAAGACGAATACCTTGAGGATGCTGATAATATCAATATCAAGAAAAAGAAAAGGAAATATATTCTAATAGCAATTCTGCTCGGCGTTACCGCGGCTACCGGTTTTTTCTTGTGGTTAACCAACTACGGAAACTGGGGACTTTCAGACGACCCTTCTCCAATTCAACAGGCTGAACACGCCGAAAACAACGTGAGGCCAAAGGGTTTAGATGTCTCGTTTTTATCCCAAAAGACCATGCAGGCTGAAACCACGGGTCAGGCCGAGATATCCGGGCATAAGGCGTTTGACCTCGCTGATAAACTGGACAAAACCATCCGGCTCAGGAACGAGTTACTCAAAAAGCAAGAGGAGATCCGGGTCCTCAAGCATTATTATCGCAACAGGATTAAAGAGGTAAGAGATGAAATCCTGAACGAGAAACGCGAAGAGGGGATAACCACCTTTCAACAGGCCCTAAAGAGCAAGCGAATAGAGCTGGGGCTTCGAACTATCAGACGGCGTCACTTATTTATTAATAAGCTTAATCGACCTCTTGAGGAACTTCATCGCGGCAGTGAAGAGCTGCTCTACATTAAACGCTTAGCCGAAATCCGGATTCAGATGGCCCCGGTTGTCAATGGCATAGATATTGCCAAGTTAGGGAAGCGTATGGACATCATCATTGAAAAGGAGGCGAGCGGGGTCGACGGTCTCGCCATTGATGCAAGAGAGACCAGCGCTCCAACTCTCGAAGAGATCTGGAAAGAGATAGTTCAAGAAGAAAATGTGAGGATAAAACCGGAAAGAGAAGGTCAAAAGGGAGAGAAATTAGAGGAGGAAAAGGCGCATTCTCAAAGGCAAGACAAAATAAGTATGGGGGTTTGGCAAGAGATTTGTGATGGCACTCTGAGTCGTAAATATGAACTCACAAAGCTCTCTCTTAATGCGGCAAAATGTCTGTCTCAATGGGAAGGGAAAGATCTTTTTCTCAACGGTATCACAGAACTACCTGCCTCGATAGCGGGGCAGTTGTCTCTATGGAAGGGCGAATGGCTCTGTCTCAACGGCCTTACCGAGCTTTCTCCCGAGGCGGCGAAAGATCTATCCCGGTGGCGGGGGATCAGGCTTTCTCTAAATGGTCTTATCGAGCTTACTCCACAGACGGCAAAATATCTATCTCAATGGCAGGGAAAGCAGATCGAACTTGTCGGGCCAGCCAAAATTTCTCCCGGTGCGGATAAGTATCTGGCATCATGGCAAGCAGCGGGTGGGAAGATAATTTTCAGATGAGAATAGATATTTCCGACCTTATCAGATCTATGTGTGGTTCGGAGTTTCAGAGGTCTTCTCTCGGAAAGGATACCTTAAAAGTTGGAGATAACCTGATAGGGAGAGTTCTTGAAATCAAAAATAGTGGAAATGCGCTAATTGACTTTGGAAGATTTCGCTCATTGGCCAGAACTCAATTCCCTGTTAGAGAAGGTGACGTGATAGACGTAAAGGTGCTTGAAAAAGGAATACCAATCAGACTGGGGTTAAAAAACTCGGCTCAAGAGATCTCTCAGCAGGCAAAGAAGACGCTCAGCCTGATTGAATTCCCCTCCGAAAATATATTGGAAAAATTCCAATCGGAAACAAGAAAGGTCCTTGATCACAACAATGGCATCTTTAAAGGACGAGTGGTTCCAATATATGTGAAGGATATCCTTGCAAGAATTGTGGCTCACTTTGGGCCTATGAATATCGGCAAAAACAGCTCAGAACTAAGTTCTCACCTGAAATCTTACATAGAAAACTCCGGAATATTTTTTGAGAAAAAGATAGAAAACGTAATAACAAAATCATTTGAGACTAATGAAAAAACATCTCCAAAAGGATTGCTCGAATCTCCTGAAATAAGGGACATTATAAAAAAAGACCTGAAGCCCAACATCATAACATTAAAGGATTTCTTTGACAAAAAAGGGCTTATGCTCAAGATCTTGGGCACGAAGAACCTGCAAGCCATTAGAAGTACGGTTGAAAGATTCCTGGCGGAGATGGTTGCTCAACAGGGAGATACCACCCTTAGACATGATAGGCTGGACTCCACGCATGCTTTGACCTACACGCTACCCCTCGCAGAGAGCAATCAAAGGGCTAAATTGAAAGTCTATTATTCAAAGAAGAACAAGGGGAAGTCCGAGGAAGGATTCAAGGTCTCCCTCCTGCTTGCAATGGATAAGATCCGCCAGATCAGAACGGATTTCTTGCTGATGGATAAGGATCTGAATGTCACCTTTTTTGTAGATGATCGTAAGATCAAAGAATATGTCGATGAGAATTCCGAAGAGATAGTGAGATTACTAAGAAACGATTTCAAAAGAGTGACCTTGAATGTTATTATTTCTGAGAATGAGATCGAGGAGTTCGAGATGAAAGATCCGGGAGTGGTGAGCACCGGCATAGTGGATCTGAAGGTCTGAAAATGGATTATTCTAAAAAAGCAGTGGCCTTAAAATATGATAAGGATAAAGATAATGCCCCTAAATTGGTAGCAAAGGGCAAAGATTACATAGCTGAAAGGATAATCGAGATCGCGAAGGAGAATAGGGTGCCCATCTATCCTGATAAGGATTTGGTTCAGGTGTTGGAGGCCCTTGATCTGGACTTTGAAATCCCGGCCGAATTGTACCGTGCAGTTGCCGAGGTCCTTGTTTTTGTCTATGACCTAAATAGAAAACTTTGAAAATCATAACCCCAAACCCTAACTCGGATAAATCGGAAATGTGATTAAAATGCCCAAAGTTGTCTAAAGTGAGTAAAGTTGGTGTTTGTTTTTTCACGCCTTGGCGTGATTTGACGTTCATCTTTTATCTTATGGATATTTTGAGATCTTATAAAATCCTCGAACTTGATCATGAAGCCTCAATGAACGAGGTAAGGGAAGCGTATATAGATATGGCCATGGTCTGGAACCCTGATCGTTTTACTGATAATCCCAGACTCAGAAAAAAGGCTGAGGGAAAATTGAAAGAAATTAATACAGCCTATGCGGAAATAAGGGTTTTGTTGTGTACGGGACCGGAAATCCACCGAACAAAAAAAGCGGCTCGATGGGTACAGGGAGCCTTAGAGGCGATTTGCAAAGATATTTTGGCAGTCAAAGAGATCGCCCGTAATCCATGTTCCTCTGCCTGCACAATCCTTAGAGAAACTGATTTCAAGCAATTATTCCGACAACTGTTATCTCCCAAGATCGAACTCCGAGGAATTGCCAATCGGCAGAGCCAAAACAATGACAGTATTTCAAGGGGAGCCGGACGTATGGGCAAAGGCCAGGACACGCAAAGAAATTTTGCAGACGTATATGAAGAGGTAGCAAGGGCTAAAAAGGAAGGGAAGAGAAAGATGGGAGGATTGAGATAAATATATTTGGGATAGGGCACAATATCTGGTTTTTCTCTTGACAAATGTACAACATGTAGTTAATAATTACGCAAACTAAACCCTAACGTTGCATAAACCTACGGTCCAAAAACGCTACGCTCGCTCTATATCAGGCCATCAAGAAACGCTGGCCCATTTTCAAGACTGTGTCCTATGTTCAATACGCTTTCATCCTTGAAAACGGCCCAATCCCGCCAAAGGCGGGACTGACCTAATCTAAAGCGTTTTGAACTCAAATTTTATGCAACGTTAGGGTAAAGAAGAGGGGCAATAGCTGTTGATCGCATTATCCATACCAGAGGTTTTTGATGCATGCGGCATTCTTTTTGGCCCGGAAGTGGAGATCTCTCTGGATTTCTTGAAGTATCTCGAGCCGTCAGGGCTTAGGTCCGCCTATAGGAAGAAAGCCCTTGAAACACATCCTGACCGTGCAAAGAGCCTTGGGAGAGATGAAACCAGAATGAGTGAACGGTTCAGAGAAGCAACTCTGGCGTATGAAAGGCTCATCCCCATTGTTAGAAATAAAGGAGCGGTTCTCTTGCGGGGCCAATCAAGAGCTATAAGAAACAACAAAAAAAATAGCGCGAGGCGCCAGGCAAAAAGGGACTTTTCAGACCTTTTCTACACCAAGGAAATGCCGAAACGAGAACTATTGCTCGGCCAATTTCTATATTACTCCGGTCTTATTTCCTGGCGCACCCTTATAAGGGCAATAACCTGGCAAAGGAGGCAACGTCCCCTCATCGGGCAGATAGCATTGGAGTGGAAAATGATTTCGCGTAATGAAATTCAGAGAATTCTGATGTGGCGGAACTTCAGGGGAAAATTTGGTGAGCGTGCTATCCGTTTAGGCTATCTGTCCCGGTTTCAGCTTATGGCCCTTCTCGGCAAGCAGCACAATCTTCAGCATCCGATCGGAGAATTTTTCGTGAATAACGGGATTCTTCGCCTCCAAGATATTGAGGCTATGGTAGAAAGGCAGAAGATTCACAACAGGGACGTTTACTGAGGGGAGCGCGGTAAGCTGTATGGCAGGCGTTCAAAGGGTTCACGGTTTCCCGCTTACAAATTTCTTTCCTTCAAGAAAACTTTCAGATCCCTGCGAATCAAGCCGGCAGCCTGATCTATTAGGGTTTCAAAGGCTTCCCTGTATCCCCCCTTGGAATGCAAGACTTCTTTCATTTTTTCCCGATATCTCTTTCGGCCTTCATCGACGGTGCCCTTCAGTCGATCCATAATGTCTTGGGCGTTCATCTCTTCCGGGAGTGCGAATTCGGCCACTAACCTGCTCGATTTCCTCGATACAAACTCTAATTCAAAATCGGATCCTTCGGGGACAATTCGCCCTATTACGTCGTGAAATCTTATTGCATTACAGATCTCCATAGGTATCTTGAATCTCTCCAAGACAACGGCACCGATTTCCCCGTGGGTAACCCCCAATATTCGCTGTTCCGCTATCCTGCTCGCAAGCCCTTCTGAGATTTTCAAGGCATTGATTTCCCTGTATTCGTCTATAAAATAGACTGCCAGGACAAGTTTCCCGATATTTTGCAGTATTGATACCGTGTACAGATCTTCAGATTTTTCATAGCCCAAGATTTCTCCCAAAACCTTGGAGATGGCCGCGCAGAAGAAGGCCTGAACTTGGAACTTTTCAAAATTGAAATCCTCAAGATCGAGGCGTTTAACAAAATGGTCCATCAGCGCAGCCGAGGTGAGGACCTTTTTCATCTGGCCATAACCGAGCACTCTCACTGCAAAACTAACACTTCGAACTTCCCGGCCGTAATAGGCTGAATTTGCCATTGTGAGAAAATTAGCTGCAATATCGGGAGACAGTTTTTCCGCAATCTGCTCAAAGTTGCTATCAGGATTATCTAACATGGATATTACATCAAAAACAGCAACATCAATTAATGGAAGGTTCTTGATCTTATCCCACATCCTCTCTATCGTGTAAGAACTTGGCATCGGTTCCTCCCCTGGCTTTTCTTAATGATCTGAAAGCACATGGCCGTCCTATGGAGACCTTTAAAAACGTTCAATTTCGGTCAAGATCAAGGCGCATGAGGATTTTAACCACAGGAATATATTGAATATTTCGAGGATTAAAATCCGAATGCAACGCAGAGATTGAGCGAAAGGGGGCGCTTTTCAAAGGTCTCCTATGATAAACACCATACTTATAGACAGCCATTTCGTACCAAAAACATAATGAAGTTAAACAGATATCCGCAATCTTGCATCAGAGATACTCAAAATTTCCGTCATTGCCTCCATATCAACTGCTTTCTGGACTGTTCGATTCCTCCCCTGATTCTTGGCCTCATAAAGCGCCTTGTCTGCAGCTCCAATGAGAGATTCAGGGGTAATGTCAGCACGCGGAAATACGCAAGAAATCCCCAAACTCAGGGTAATATATTGACTCACCTGAGATCGCATATGTGGGATCTTCAGCCGTTCTATCCCCTCCCGAATATTTTCGGCTAAATGGACAGCCCCCTCAGCCTCTGTATTTGGCAGGATCACTATGAATTCTTCTCCGCCATAGCGGGCCACGAAATCCCCGGGGCGTTGACAATTGGCGCTAATCGTTTCAGCGACGGCGCGTAAACAATCATCACCTGCTTGATGCCCATAGGTATCATTATAAAGCTTAAAACAATCGATATCACAAAATATCAACGATAGTGGGGCCCGGTAACGACTCAGCCGCTGCCATTCTTCGTTTAGGGTCTCATCAAATCGCCGGCGATTGGCCACTTGGGTCAAATCATCCAACACTGAGAGGCGCTGAAGCTCCAGGTTCGCCTTTTCCAGGGCCGCTTCTACCTGCCTGCGAGAGGTAATGTCCTTAAATTCCGCCACCATTCCCATGAGTTCCCCGTCAAGACCAAAAAAGGAAGTCGCCGTTAACAGAAAGGATACTCTTGACCCCTGTTTGTCTTTTTTTTCTATATCGCACTCAAAAAAATCATTTCCGTCCATGATCCTGGTCAACGGACAGTCTGGGCCACCACACAGGGAAATAGGGAAGACATCATAGCATTTCAAACCGCGCACCTTGCCATTGCCTTTACCTGCAAGGTTTGAAAGTGTTCGATTCATTCGGAGGATTTCAAATTGACTGTCAATTACCCATATCCCGCTGGTCGATCTGTCAAATATCTGGTCGAGTTCCAGATTGGCAGTCTCAGCTTTTATGGACATCAGATTTGCTTTCCCTATGGCCAATTCGAGGGCTGCGTTGCCCCCCTTGAGTTCGTTTAACAAGCGCCTTTCCCTGTTGATTCGCTCCATCTTGGCTTTCAGTTCTTCGGGTTTGAAAGGTTTTGTCATGTAATCAGTGGCGCCGGCATTGATGATGTCTGTATAGGTGTAGTCAGAGGCATAACCGGTTATTATTATGAAATCGAGGTCGGGAAAGGATTGTTTTGCCTCCTTCATAAACTCGATGCCATCCATTCCGGGCATCTTGATATCTGAGATGACTAAGGTTATAGAGTTCTCTGGTAGAACGTTTAAGGCTTCATAGGCATTTGACGCGACGTAACAGAAGTCGCCAGTTGCTTCCAGGAAATCCTTCAGAGTTTCCCTTATTGTCTCATCATCATCAACGATCAGAATATGTTCCGATTTTGTTTTTAGACTCGATTCCATTCTGCTCAGTTCCATGTCTACTACACCATAATTCCTCTAAATTAACATCGATCAGCTACCCCTAATCCATGCACTTCGCTCAACCGCACGTCTTCAACCGGTTCCGGCTTGGTCCCGTTTCTCTCATCTCTCTTTCTCGTAAACCATTTAAGCATCAGATCTTAGACGACCCCTTATATTGGGATACTGTCCGCCCATGCTACGGCATCCATATAGAATTCAGAAGCCTTTTCTTCATTGAGTCCGGCCTTCGCGGCTAATGAAGAAACCTTTTCCCAGTCTGCATTTTCGTAACATGAAACCAAGGTCAAATAATCTGCCAATTCCCCTCCTTCCCCTGTTAGGGCTTTTTTGATATTTTCCGACAGGGGCAATTTTTCCATGATATTGTCCATTTCATCGTCTAAAATGGCATCGATGAAGGAGAATAGTCCAAGGGTGAAGAGTTCCGAGCCGTCCTTGCCGATTGCCCCCTTGCTCAGATTCTCACAGAGTCTGGCCCGGATCAAGGATGCCCGGATCAATTCATCAGGTTTGCCGGAAACCAATTGTGCCATGGCAATGAGGGAAAGAAAGCGCCTGACCTCCTTTATCCCTAACAAAACAATAGTCTGCTTGACAGATGAGACCCTCTTAAACATTCCGAAATATGCGGAATTGATATAGCGCATTAATTTGTAATTGATAGAAAGATCGCGTGAAACGAATTTTTCCAGTTCCGCCATCCTAAAGTCCTCCCTGTTAGCCTCGGACATGATATTCAGGAGTGTGATCCTAGACGGAGAGATATCCTTGCTCTTAAGGATTTCCGGTTTACTGAAAAAATAGCCCTGAAAATAGTCAAACCCCATATCCAGAGCATGCTGGAACTCTTCGTGGGTTTCGATTTTTTCAGCTAACAGCTTGACCTGATATGCTGCCAGCTCTTTGATGCATTCTTCTATTTCTTCCATGGAACTCACCCTGAAATCGAGCTTTACAATCCGTGCCAAGGCAAGCAGTGGCTTCAACTCAGGTTTGAAAATAAAGTCATCCAGGACGAGGTTATATCCCTGCTTGGCCATTTCCCGGCAGGCAGCAACAACTGCCGCAGTTGGTTCCATGTCCTCAAGGATCTCCACCATAAGGGTTTTCTTAGGGAACAGAGCGGGTATCTTTTCTGCAATCATTTTCTCGGTGAAGTTAATGAATGCCTTCCTATGCCCAGTAATTCGTTCAATACCATTCGACAAAAAGCTGGTGGACAGAACCCTCGAAGTGGCCGCAGCACCATCTACATCGGGGAAGGCATTTACCATCCCATCTCGAAAAAGAAGTTCATACCCATATATCTTTTTCCTTTTGTTGAATATAGGTTGTCTCGCCACATAAACATCCATAATTTTTCTTTATTTCAATCCTTTATCCCTAATCCGGATAAACCGGAAAAGAAAAGGTCTCACGCAAAGCGCAGCAGGGACACCGGCGAAAACGCAAAGAAAACCTACAGCCTATTCGATGTCGGAGTCTTCGCTTACCTGGAGTTCATCTTTTCCCGTCTCGTTTGAGAGCGGGACTCACTTTGGCTCCCTTACCTATCTTCCCGTTGTTGCCAAACTTGAAGGTCGTGCTGAAGGTGCATTGCTGTATTATAGCTGATTTTTGCCAACTTTATCGCTTTATAAGAAAAGAGTATAGCAATGCAGGAGAGGACCACTGAGAGTAGTCTGAGTGCGAGTTTGGCCAACTCTTTAAATTTCTGAGTGTCAGTCAGGGTCTTTTCAGCGTGTGATACCATTAGTTCTTGCTTTAATGGTTTCTGAACAACGGGAACGATTGTCCGGGCAAGTGTATCAACCCGCTTGCTGACCACGGGAGTTATTGTAGGCGGGAGAGAAGTGCCCACCTCCATTTTGGGAGTAGGAGATTTGGTCCGGGACGCCGCACTCGTCTCTTCCTTTACTGCATTTGCCTTTCCCGGTAAAGGATCCTTCACATTTTTCTTACCGCTGAGAAGGCCCGCCTGAGAAGTCATACGCGCCTGTCCCCTGACTACATGAGTTGCGGCCGGTGTAGAAGCCTTATTCAACTCCTTTTCTATTCCATTTGACAAACGGTCTTTACCAGCTGATGCGTCTAAAGGAATCTTTTCCTGCAACTCCTCTACTGCAATTCCCGCTCTCACCTTTGCTAAGGCAGATGATAGTTCCTTTTTTTTCGAGGAAATCCTCTGTATGTATCTGCTATGTACCCATCCCTCGCGATATCTTTTCCCCTCACCTCTAAAAACAATTTTGCACCATTCTTTTTTCTCATCGTTTATTATAATTGTTTCTCCCTTGTTGAGCCAGCCTACAGCCTGGCCGTCAAGTCCGGGGGTTCTCCTGACATTCAGGACTGTAATCGCCTTGCCCTCCCACGCTTCAAAGGCATCTCCGGTTTCTGTCCAACATATCCCTGTAAACAGGAAAACAAAAAAGAGAACCTTTGTCATCGGCCCGCCCCTTTTGCTCATAGGTCCCCTCCATTTCCGTTCGCAAGTTTTCTCATTTCTCGAGGAAGATGGGCTACCTCAATTATTTTATCTGCTCCAGCGCCAATGGCTTCTTTAATGATATTTTCCAATTGCCTTACATTTCCCGGCCAGTGATGTTTCAAAAAAATGTCAATTACTTCCGGTGATATGGCCAGCGTCTTTTCGCCCGCAGCATTGCAGTATATGTATAAAAAATGGTTTGCCAGCAGACAGATATCTTCTCTTCGCTCTCTCAAGGGGAGTAGCTTAAGGGAAAAAAGATCTAAACGGTAAAAGAGATCTTCTCTGAAGGTCCCATTCTTTATAAATTGATCCGGGTCTTTCTCGGTTGCAGCTATTATCCTGACGTCTATCTCCGGTTCTCCGTTAACGCCTTCATGGGGTTCACTCTGTTGCTGAAAGGCCTGGAGCAGCTTGGTCTGCAAAGAGGGTGGGATTTCTGCAACTTCATCTAAGAAGATCGTGCCCCTCTTGGCTGCATCAAACAGATCAGTAACGTGATCATAAAGCGCACTTTCAGGGGATCTCTCCGCAATGGCACTGCAATTGACCGGAATAAAGGGCTTATCGGCACGATCACTCCTCTTGTGAATAACCCTGGCTACAAGCTCTTTTCCGGTTCCCTTTTCTCCCTGTATCAGGACACTGGGACTGCTACGCCCAATCCTTTCAATTATTTCGTAAGTTTCTTGCATTTTGGGGCTAATTCCTATCAACCCCTCATATCTGTTTCTTTGTTTCAGACTTCTCTTGAGAAAAATATTCTCATCCTTCAGTTTCTTTTCTGCCATGATTTTGTCGCACAGCATCTTCAATTGGTCCAACTTTATGGGCTTCTGAATGTAATCGTAGCTGCCGAATTTCATGGCAATGATAGCCGATTCTATAGTCCCATATCCGGTTACAATAACCACCTCGGTTTCAGGCCGGTGTTCTTTAATGGCTGCGAGAAGTTCAAGCCCGTCAAACTCAGGCATCTTCAGATCGGTAAAGACAACATCAAAACGCCTCTCTTTCACTAATCCAAGGGCCTTCAGACCATCGTCAGAAACGGTTGTTTTGTATCCCTCATGAGATAGATATTCATCTACAGTATCGAGTATCTCAACTTCGTCATCAACAAATAATATCTCGAAATCCTCCATCTATCTTCCTTTCATCCCTTACAGGCTTGCCACAGTATCGGCAAACTCCGGATTCTCCATGAGCTTCTTGGCAAATTTCAGATATTTTTCTACCACCGCCCTAATCCCAAGCTGCAAAGCATATGCCTTAACGGGTTTCTCTAATAAGTGGTTAATTCCTGAAGCTACACATGTATCTACAACATCATTGTTTGCATATCCAGTGATCATGATCGCGTCTTCATGAGCAGATGGGAAGGCTCCTTCAATGGCATCAAGAAAACAGAACCCGCTTTTTGCGCCAATAAACACGTCTATTACAAAAACCGCAATGCCGATATCGCGATTCAGGCAGTACGAGACTGCATCATCCACATCGGTAAAACTAAGCACCTTCCCCCAGGCATAAAATCTTGTGATGATATCTTCCAGGATTTGGCACACACCCGGATCATCGTCCACAATAATAACATCCAAACCATCCGCCATATTGTCACCTCACGTTATTTTCCTGGTTACCATTGTTTTCATTTGTTCGGAAGAAATCCTTGGCAAACCACAATTATCGCCAATTTATTGACACCGATCAGAATTTACGAATCGATTTTAGACTTCCAGAGAAGAATTTTGAGTGCGTTATCAGCAATCAGGCCAAAATCCCTTTTTGACACTTCGTGTATTGCACATACTGTGCCAGCAGGCTTTTCTTATAAAAACGTGAGAAAAATATATTTGAATGCGAGGGAAGCCCCGCTAAAGCAGGGTAGAAAGGGTTTCCGTGAGGCCTTTCCTGTTTCCCGCATAATTTTCACTGAAGACAGGATCTCCGTTGCACTTCTACCGGCTTATCCGGGTTAGGCCCTTATAAATGAATTTGCGTGCAAAATGGTCACAAATGCCCTATATAGAACTATGATTGTTGATTCATGATCGTTAATCTATGATTATTGATTGAGAAGCGATTGAAGAACTATAAAGTACCTGCCCAAGGTTCAAGAAACAAACATTTTATCGAAGGCTATTAGCAAAAATTAGATTCAATATTTATGGATATCCGACAATACTATGAAATTTTGGAACTTGACCCTGGGGTTTCGTCAGAAGACGTAGCCCGGGCGTATAAAGATTTGGTAAACGTTTGGCACCCGGACCGTTTCTCAGGAATACCACGCTTGAGAATAAGGGCCGAGAATAAATTAAAGGAGGTTAATGAGGCTTACGAGAAACTCCAATCTTACTTATCAGAACTGGAGCAATCGAAGCGTGAACCCGATGCCCAAATTGGGGCCTATGGTAACTCTATCTCACGTGATATTACAGAGGAAAAACCAAAGAAAACCTCCCGGGATCTTGCCCGAAAATACCCTTTGACACGCTGTATGGCAAGATTCATTGATTATCTTCTGTTCGGACTCCTTCTCGGATACCTGAATGTTTACGGTATCCTCTTAAGACTTGACATCCCAGCGCCGCTTTTTCCCATAATCTCAACATTCGCTTGGGTTTTTGTGGAAGCAGCCTTGTTAAGCGCTCTCGGAACAAGCCCCGGCAAATGGCTCTTAAAGACCACGATAATTGACAGGTCTTTGGAAAAGCCCGGCTATTTCGGCGTTCTCAGGCGAAGCCTTTCAGTGTGGTGCAACGGTATGGGTACAGGGATTTTTTTTATCTTCCCCGTCACAATGGCCATTTCTTATCAGAGATTGAGAAAAGATGGATATGCCCCATGGGACCGTGAGGGGAGATTTTATCTCATACATGGAAAGGTCGGTACCCCAAGGTTTTTATTTGCTTTTCTGCTCTTTGTCATCTTTTCTGTTTTAAACACCTATGAGATTCATGAACAGACAAATCTTATGCGGGTGAGTATGCAGGAGCTTAAAGACCCTGATGAAATGGAGGCGCAGAGGGGAGAAACAGCATCTGTGGCGCAAGATACAGCAGCCCAAGAACACCAAGTACAGGCTACGGCCGATTATGCAGAAGCTCAATACAGATTAGGAAAGGCCTGCTACGAACTGGGCCGTTATGAGGAGGCAGTAGAGGCGCTAAAGCAGGTAGTACGGATCAGCCCGGGTTTTGCAGAAGCTCAATATCGGCTTGGGGTTTCCTATGCGAACATACGCCTTTATAGAGAGGCCACAAAAGCGTTAATTCAGGCTATACAGATCAAACCCGATTATGCAGAAGCTCATCATATCCTGGGCTTTGTATACTTAAATATTGGTAACAAGAAAGCAGCAATTAAACAGCAGGAGATTCTCAAGGGCCTTGACAAAGGTCTTGCGAACGAATTACTTGCCTATATCGACATCCCCGCTTCGGCTAACGGGATAGCTCCCAAGAAAAAGCCCTTGGGCTTCTAACCTCTATACCCCTGGCACTCCAATTATTTTCAATCATCAATCCTATAGTCGCCTCTGTTGAACTTGGCTACCTCGAGTGAAGAGGTGATCATTGTCTCATTCAGGATATCCTTGAGCCCATCTCCGTCCGGCAGGGAATTAAACGCCGAAGTCAGGCTTTCATTTTTCATCTCCATCTCAGTGACCAACGGGTAAATATCCTCTAAACTGATTTCAGGGTTTTGTAACTTTTCCCGGTAGTTATTGAGGGTATCCAAGAGTTTTTCAGTTCGCTCTATTATAGGGGTCTCATTTAAAGGAGGAGATGAATCGAACTGTATTTCTGATATACTTTCCACCATTGGTGATTTTCGGGTCCCTGTATCCGTTTTTGACGTGTCTGCGATAGTCTCATCAAGGATTGCCCCGAAGTTTTTATTTACAGGTTCCTGGTTTTTGTCGGTTTTTTTGGGGTAAATGGCCTTTAAAATCTCACAATTGGAATGTACTTCCATATTCTTAGCCTCCCTTTAAATGAAGTTCTATAAATGGTCTTATCGACAACGGCCCCGACGACTGCAAAACAGATCCGGTAGATCAGCCCGGAGCCACTTGACTTATAATTCATGCAAAAATCGTGCAACATCTTGGGGATTGATGATTTAAGATTGGAATTTTATGAGTTAGTGTCTGATCGAAAGCGCCAAAATATGGATTCAGGTTTTCCCTATAAATGAACAACATACTGATATTGTTAGCTGTTTTTATCCGAAAGCCGAAATTGTGCCTAAACAGGCTTTTCGTTCAAACATTAGTTAGATTGATCTCGCCAAAACTTGCGGTAAAGGATATAGGGAGGAAATGGGAAAAAAATGCCTCTTCGAACAACCGGACTGGCAGGAATTGTATCCCGGTTTGGGCACTAAAATCGTAAATTACAATACTCAAATATCAAACAATAGCAAAATCACAAATCCCAATGGCCAATTATTCAAACTTTGGATTTTGAATATTGGCCATTGATACCTGCTTGCTCGTGCCTGGCGGTGGCCAGCGGTCTCCCTCGGCGTATCCGAACAAAACAAGGCAGTGGACCCAAAGAAATCAAAATGCTCCCTTTGCATCTTCTATCGAAAGATCAACTGTGATTTCACTGGTTTCCGCAAAACCTTTTAGCTCGTCGCTTAGTCCGGAGGTACCAACAATTCGAATGCCGATATTTGCTTGCTGACAGGTTTGAATCACCGTTATGATCAGTTTAATCAATGTAACGTTAGTTCCACCTACCTTATTCATATCCAGGATGAATTTCTTGATCCCTGAGTTTACCATCTCTTCGACCTTAGCCCTAAAATGCCTCTCTATTTCCACGCTGATCGGTCTGTCAAGCTTCTGAGGCAAGGTCAGGATCTGGATATCTTCTACAATGGAAAAATATTTTTTGGATGTATCTTGGTCCTCCGACTGTTTGGACTCCAGGGTGATGATTTTGGTTACCCTTTCGATCAACTGCTCTCCTTTAAAGGGCTTTACCATATAATCTTTAACCCCCATCTTAAGGATCTGGACCACGTTTTCCTTTCCGGATTCAGCCGTCAGCATAATTACGGGAATCTCCTTCAAGTCCGGATCCTTCATTAGTTCTTCTAACATCTCGGGGCCCGACATAACCGGCATGGTAATATCGAGAACAATTAAGTCCGGCTTTTCCTTAGAGGCAGTTTCCAAACCTTCCTTTCCATTCTCTGCCTCTATGACCTCACAATCATAAGTCTTGAAGGCCTTTTTCACGATCATTCGGATCGTCTTACTATCATCAACCGCCAATACTTTTAAAGCCATAGCCATCCTCCTGATTCAATTTTTAACCGTTCGTCTTTACATACACGTCCACCAAAGCGAACTGCTCCTGATAGCGAAAAACAAGACTCTCATGCCTTTCCCAACCCTTGGTTTCCGTTCTGAAGTCACTCCCTCTTGTAATAAAGGGGATGGACAAGTCGCAGGATAAGCCCTCGTCACACAAGCGGGACTTGAGGTCGCCTCCGACCATATTGCTCAATTCCCCGATCACATCAAGGACATCCTCATCTCCATCAATTTCATCCTCCTCCATCCCGAGCATGGCAGCAGAGATACTCCGGGCAAAGTCCTCATTTACATGAATACTGACGCTTCCAACCGCCTTTCCTGCAAAACCGACTGACCCGACGATCCGTTCACCGCCAACATCTGCCTGCACGCCATCATCTGCCAGCTCAATATTCATGGAAAGCATCGTATCAAATACTTCGTCCATTGCCCCGGAAACGAAGCCTCTTAAATCCACCGTATTGATGTCAGACATATCAACATTTCTCCTTAGTACAAATGTATTAGACGTTCACGTGTTCAAAGGTTTCTCCACACTATGTGCGGGGAAACCCTGTCGAAGATCCCGCTGGGCGGGGAACCCGTGAACGGTTACGGATATTTCACTCCAACATGGCGTCTGGTTAAGGCGTCAGCTATTCCATTTTTACCACTGAAAAAAGCTCAAGTCAACCCACCATTCCTCTCCAATCATCAACTGGATCATTCGTTAATTCGATCATTAGATAATTTGTGCTCATCCATCCTTTCCCAATCATCCGGTCAGCGAATCAACAAATCATCCATCCTGTAATCCCGTCAAAAATAGCTTAACTGTTAGGCCTGGTATAATGGCCTACCTTAACAAAAAGGACTCAAGAATATTCATTTTCCGCCGATAGAGATAATAGCGAAGCTTCACGATGCTGGTCGAAGATCCCGGAACAACCTTTCATCGTTTTCCCATATGCGTTCAAATCGAGGCTGAACAAAATGGATCTGTTAAACGGTACTAATACGAGGACTCTATTTGTCTCTTCCACCCAACAACAGCAACAGTTGGAGTTGATGGCAAGTAACACCCTGAAAAGCGGGATCGATTTATATCAAAAGAAGGATTACAGCGGAGCGGCCCGGGCGTTTAAGGGGGCGCTCTCTATGGCCCCGAACTCGTCATTTTCAAAAGATGCAGCCAAATATCTGGCAATGGCACAGCTCAACTTAGGCGAAACAGATAAGGCGATTGATGCCTACAAGACATCAATCAGATTAAACCCTGACCTATCTGAACCACATGTTGACCTCGCGAAACTCTATTTCTCCGAAGGCCGATACAAAGAAGCTGAAATAGAATATGCGAGCGCAGTGAAAATTGACCCGGGCGCAGTCAATCATTACTCTCTGGGACAGGCTTATCTGTTCCAGAATCGCTATATCGAAGCAGAAGCGGAATTTAATGAAGTCCGGAGGTTAGAACCAAAAAGTCCCTATAGTTCTTATGGATTAGGCCTTGCCTACAGCAGACAGGGGCGTTATGAAAAGGCCATTGATCTCTTTGAAGAGGCAACAAGACTTGATCGTGATTTCCATGATGCCTATGCGGAAATGGGTTTTGCGTATGCGGATTTAGGCAGGATGGACGATGCTGAAAAGATCTTCGATTTTCTTGAGAAAGAGGCCCCTGATCTGGCTGATACACTGTCTCGCTATATGTATAAGGTTGACCCGCCGAAGCTCGTCTTTGCAAATTCATTGAGTACTTTTAGCTACATGATGCCCAAGATGACCAATGTGTCGGACCTGGGTTCATATCTTGAAAATGCAAATGCCTCAAAGACATTTACAATGATATTCCAGTTTGACAAAGAGATGGACAGGGTTTCTGTTGAAAATCGGTTCAACTGGAAAATCAGCAGGGCAACAGGGGCCGGTCCTGGAGAAACGTACAATTTTGGGAGCACTGTGGCTTCCACTGAGATATCTATTACGAGCTTTCCGGACAACATCTATTGGGATGAGGACTCGATGACGGCCAGGGTACAGTTCACCATCCAGCAAAACGACTCTGCTGATGGAACAATAGACCCCTCACATATAGAATTCAAGTTCAGGGGTGTGGATAAGTACGGGCTTTCAATGGACCCGGACAAGGATCAATACACAGGTTTTTCCAAGGTGTATTGACATCTTTTTCCTAAAGTTTTCCGCCAATCGGTCGATAATAGAGCTAAAGAGAATACAAAACATTGACAAACAAAAATAATGGAGAAAGGAGGTGCAAGAGGTTAACCGACTAAGGACGTCGACAGAGCTCGGCGAAACAGAAACCCTCTTGGCAAGAATGCCAGGACAAACATCCAGAAAAGGAGAAATATCATGGCAATAACACTGACAGCAGGAATGAGATCGAACTTGTTCCAATTACAAAACACAACCAACCTTATGGAGAAAACCCAGGTTCGTCTCGCTACCGGTTTGAAAGTAAACAGTGCATTGGATGATCCTGTTGCCTTTTTCGCCGCACAGGGACACAGACAGCGTGCAACCGACCTTGCCGGCCGTAAAGATGCGATGGGTGAGGCAGTCGGACTTGTGAACGCTGCAAACAACGGTATCGAAGCTATTACAGACTTGATTGCGGCGGCAAAATCCCTTGCCCAGGCCGCTCAATCCGCGGCTACAACCACCGAGCAAGCGAGTCTGCAAGCGCAGTTCAACACCATGTTGGATAATATTAGCACCCTTGCAACGGATTCATCGTATAAGGGCACAAACCTCCTGGGAGGCACGGGCGAGAGCTTAGTCGTAACCTTCGACGCCGCCGGATCTCAGAAACTTACACTTACCGGCTTTGACGCAGAGGTCGCCACCGGGCTGGGAGTTGTAGATGGCGCCAGCTGGGATGGTACAGGCTCCAATGTTACCACTTGTATCACCAATCTCGACTCTGCCGTAACCGAGCTGAGAACTGAAAGCAAGAAGATGGCCAACAACCTGAGCATCATCACCACCAGGCAGGATTTTACAGACAAGATGATTAACACCCTTGATGACGGCGCAGCGAATCTGACAAATGCCGACATGAATGAGGAGAGCGCTAACATGCTCATGCTCCAGACGAGACAGGCTCTTGGCACCACCTCTCTGAGTCTGGCCTCTCAGGCAGCCCAGTCAGTGCTCAGATTGTTCTAAACCAAACAACTAAATCATTAAACAAGAGGAGGGGGGAATCTCCCTCCTCTTAAAGCAGACAAATGCCTCTTAAAATTACCTTAAAGCCGAATGAACGAATGATCATCAATGGATCGGTGATAACCAATGGCGCCACAACGTGCAGGTTGACCATCGAAAACAATATTCCGGTCCTGCGGGAAAAGGATATTATTAAAGAAAAAGATGCTTGTTCACCCTGTACCAGAATATATTTTTGTATCCAGTTAATGTATATTGATAAAGAAAATCTCACCTTACACCTCAATAAATATTGGGAACTGGTCCGGGATCTCTTGGACGCAGCGCCAAGTTTCCTGTCATTGACGGATCAAATAAATGAACAGATCGTCTCAGAAAGATATTATCAGGCACTCAAACTAACCAAAAAATTGATAGATCACGAGAAGGAGGTTATCCAAAATGAACTCAAATGCACTCCGGGCATACGACCAGGTGAGCAGAACAACCCTTTCCGGCCCCGAAATAGAAGCGACAGTCCTGACCAAAGCGGCCATCAAACTAAAGAGCTGTCAGGACAACTGGCATGCTGATGACCGGGACTCTGAGTTAGACAATGCCCTCAAGTTCAATCAGCGTATGTGGAGCATCTTTCAGGGAGAGCTTGAAAGGGAGGATAACCCCCTACAAAAAGAGGTACGAAGGGATGTGCTCAAACTGAGTGCGTTTGTTGACAAACGAATTCTTGAGATTATGGCCTATCCCGAGCCTGAGAAACTCACCGCCATCATCTCTATTAACCAGAACATCGCTGCCGGTCTCAGGCAACGTCCGATGGCGGACGACTATTCGAATTCACAGTTATAATAATCTCACCATTACGGGGCAGTGAAAGGTCCAGAGTAAACCCTAACGTTGCAAAAGTCGAGGATGTTGCAGATCTTAGGCGTCGAGGGTGAAGCTGTAGTACTTTACCGCGAACCCTCGACAACGAAGGAGATGCGTTATCCTCTTTATTCATGCAACTAAGGGGTAAAAAAAAGGGCCTCCTAATCGAGGCCCCGGTCAAAGCATGAACAAAAACCTGAGGTTCAGGTGAAATGGTTCCCAATCATCAATTTCCTATATACCTTTTCAACAGAACGGGCAAATGAGCCCGCATCACAAAGATAAGACTCCTTCATTCGTCGACACATCCCCTTCCTCAAGGCCTGCAGCCGGCCAAGATCGCAAGCAAGACCTGCTCCCTTGGAAACGTAGTCATTTTCAGTCTCCGCCACAAGTTCCTTCAAACCCACTCTCGTGAGGATGCTCGTCCCCACCCTTGAAGAATGACGATTGCCCCTCAAGGTGACAACTGGAACACCCATCCACAAGGCCTCACAGGTAGTAGTAGTGCCGTTATAGGGAAAAGGGTCAAGCGCAATATCAACCCTGTTATACAACTCCAGGTGCTCTAAGATTGAAGAGGTCGCGGGCAGCGTTCTGATGCGGTCAGGCGTTACTCCGTTTTTAATGAATAGATCCATATAACGACGACTGGTGGACTCATCCGCCAACTGCCTGCTTTTGAGCAACAGGGATGATCCGGGAACCTGCAACAAGATCTCAGACCATACCTCAATCACCTTTTCATTCAACTTGGGCAGGTTGTTGAATGAGCCAAAGGTAATGCTCTCTGATTCCAGCGCAGGCAGACCGGCAATATCCGGCGCGCCATCAGGAGGCAGGTAGCACAAAAATCCATCCTTTAGCCTCACAAGAGTCTCGCTGTAGTACTCGTCGCCATCTCCCTCCGGGTCGGCAATTTCATCCGTAAACCGGTAATCCATAACCGGCGTACCGGTGGTGCCGGGATATCCTAACCATGTCACCTGAACCGGCGCGGGCTTCCGAGCAAAGAGCGGCAAACGATTGTTTGCCGTATGTCCGGCAAGATCAACCAGGATATCGATCCCGTCTTCGTATATCTTTTGGGCTATAGCGTCATCTCCCAACCCGACTGTGGAACGCCAATGGTCAGAAAGGTCCCTTATACGAACCGTCATCTCGTCCGGCCGCTTTACCTCAGCATAACAAAACACTTCCACCTCATTACGATCGTGGGCCATCAGGAGCGGCAGAAAAAAATAACTCACGGAATGCCCCCGAAAGTCCGGGGAAACATACCCGATCCTGAGGCGCCTGTGTGGATTGCGGGCCTTATGATGAAATTTGTATGCATGAGGTTCACCATGTCGACGCCACCAGTCTAAGGATTCCAAAAATATGCCCTCCAGATCAATTGAGGGATCATAGTTCATGGCAAGTAAAAGGTCACTATGGGCCTTTGAAAAATCCGGTTTCAATCCAAGCGCAGTCTTGTAACACTCAATTGCCTTTCCTAAACGGCCACAATCCTTAAACACAATCCCGATGTTATTATGAGCCTCAGGATAATTTGGCCTAAGTTCGAGTGCCTTTTCATAACTGATTAGGGCTTCCTCTAATCTGAGCCTTCCATGGAGGGCGTTGCCCAGGTTGTAATATGCCTCCGGGAAATCCGGTCTCAGAGTGACAGCCCTATTCAGGCATGCAACCGCCTCGTTTAACTTGCCCTGATCGTTAAAGGCATTCCCCATGTTATTGCAGGCCTCAGGATAGTCAGGCCTTAACTGCGTGGCTCTTTGATAAAATTCGATCGCCTCGGCCAATTTGCCACTCTCTTTTAGGGCATTTCCTAAATTATAGTTGGCCTCCGGGAAATTCGTCTGCAACTGAAGCGCTTCTTGATAACAGGAGATTGCCTCGTCTGCCTTGCCCTGCTCTTGAAAAACAAGCCCCATATTATTGTAGGGATCAGCATAGTCCGGCTTTATATGAATTGCCTTTTTGTAACTCGTTATCGCTTCAGGGAATTTACCCGAATCATGAAACACGGCACCGAGGTTGTTATAAAGAAAGGGGCTCTCCGGGTCATTCCGGATGGCCCTGCTCATCAGATTTGCCGCCATGTCATTTTCGCCCAATTGATGTGCAATAAGGCCCAGCAGATTTAATACATTCGGATCATCGGGGTAGACGGTCAGGATCTCCCGGCAGATCGTCTCAGCCCTCTTTAGGTCCCCGGATTGATGATATTGACAGGCCCTTCTAAATTCCTGTTTAGTATCGAACCCCTCTGTTTTCCTTAAAACATAATCCTTTTCCTTTTGATTCCCGCCCCCATGTATACCCCCGGCCATTACAGTGCTAACCTCTTTTGCCATTCGCCTGATCACAGAATCCCAATCTCCCGGCCTTTCCTGTCTGAAAAGCCGCATGGTGGGATACCAGGGACTGTCTTCCCGATTGAGAAGCCAACGCCAGTCCGGCGCGAACGGCAGCAACAGCCACACCGGTCTTCCCATTGCCCCTGCCAAATGAGCGACCGATGTATCCACGGAGATCAGTAGGTCAAGGTTTTCGAGCACCCCTGCCGTGGTTGCAAAATCATCGAGGTATTCCCCAAGGTTGTCAGCTAATATCCCTCGATTTAAGGTCCTGTCACCGGCCTTCATTTCCTTCTGCAGACCGTATAACTTGACACCCGGTATGTCGGCTAACGGTAAAAAATGATCCAGGGCGCAGGACCGGTTACGGTCATTCTTATGGTCCGGGTTCCCTGCCCACACAATGCCCACCTTGAAAGCCCCATTCCTCAACCGCGTCTCCCACAATTCTACCTCACGGGGATCTGCATGGAGATATGGAATCTCACCGGGGATGGTTTCCAGGGTCGTTCCAAAAATCCCGGGAAGGCTCAAAAGTGGGATATAGATATCAAACTCCCCAGATGAGCTATTCGCGGGGGTTCTTTCCACCAGCTCGTCAATCTCGGGAAAGTTCCGGAAAAGTCGAAACAGGGACCTGCTTGTTTCAAATATCACACTGCCGCCCCGCGCCTTAACCATCGGCAGATAACGAATAAACTGCAAATTGTCGCCATGCCCCTGCTCGTGGTGTACCAACAGTCTCTTTCCCGCAAAGCATGAACCATCCCACCGGGGGACCTTGTAGTGTTCAGGATATGCGGTCTTCCAGTCGGGTTTCTTGAACCGCCATTCGTACCCTTTCCATCCTTCAACGAGATCTCCCCTCACTAAAAGGGCAAGGGCACGGTTGAAATGCGTCTCCGCGTGTTCAGGTCTGAGCTTCAGGGCCTCGTCGAATTTTGCTATGGCCATATCGATCTCGCCCCGGTCTTGAAATGCGCTCCCCATGTTATTATAGGTAGCGGCATTACCCGGTTCTATCTGAACCGCCTTTTCATAACAAAATATGGCCTTTTCCAACCTTCTCTGCTCTCTGAAAATATTGCCCATATTATTATAGGCACCAGAATTATCAGGGCGTAATACCAGTGCCTTTTGAAAACAGAAGATGGCCTCTTCCAACTCCCCTTTCTCTTTGAGGGCATTACCCATGCCGTACCACGCTTCAGCCAGATCCGGCATGATCTGAGTGGTCTTTTCGTAATGCCTGACGGCCTCGCCCAGCGCCCCCTTTTCCTGCAGGGCAAGCCCCAGGTTGCAGCGGGCTTCAGCATAGTCGGGTCTTAAATCAGTGGCCTTCTTGTAGCAGGACACTGCCTCATTCAATTTACCCTGGTCTTTGAATGTGTTCCCCATGTTATAATAGGGTTCTGCTGCATTCGGCTCCAGATCCACCGCTTTAAGATAGCTCTTCATGGCTTCGTCTGTCCTGCCCTGCTTTTTGAGCACATTCCCCAGATTATAATGCACCACTGCGAGATCAGGTTGTAACTTAAGTGCCTTTTGATACATGAAGATGGCTTCGCCAAATCTTTTCTGGTCTGTAAGGGTATTGCCAAAGCTGCAGTAATATTCCGGAGAGCCGGGATATTCGCGGCAGGATTTTTCAATCATACCCTGATCCTTAATGTCTTTTCCCCCACGGGGATGATTGTCCACGGACAGATAGAATGCATTAGGGGGATGAATAGTTATAGAGCTCGCATTGAGGTCATAAAAAAACCTGTTGCAGGTAAAACTCGCATCAGGTTTCAACTCAAGCCCCCATTTTTCTGCAAAAGCGTCCCGGTCTCTAATATGCCATTCAGAGATTGTTTTTGGTGCCTTCGGTTCGTGAATGACACGTGAAGCAGGCTCGTACCATACCTCCCACCCGTTGCACCGGGCCCAGTAGCAATAATCCGAATCAGAATAGAATAGAAACATTCCTTTATCAAGATGCCCGATCCGGCGGATCATCTCTCTTTTTAACATAACGGAATCAAAATTGACCCATGTCTGTTTTTCAGGAACAAGGCACTCTCCCTTGGAGAGGCGCCCCCCTTTATGTACCCCTCCCGGGAAGGCCCGGAGCGTGCCACCGTGGGTAATGAAGTTATTATCACCCGGACTGAACTGCATAGACCCCGCAATCCCCACCTGTGGCGCGGAATTCAGTCTCTCGATTAGTGCCTCCTGTGCACCGGGCAAAACTATCGCATCTTGATTTAATAACCACACATAGGGCGCTCGTCCCTTATCAATCCCCTCGTTTACCCCTCTTGTAAAGGCCCTGTTTGTAACATTATTATCTATGATGTGCAGTTTGTAGTTTCCACAGTGCCTTTCCACAGAGTCGACACACGCCTTTGGTTCGTTTTGCTCACCATAGAAAACTACTATAATGTCAGTTGATGTGTTGGTCATTTGTCTTTACAGATCTGATCTTTTACGCTGATCTGTCTGTAGAGCTCTTCGACAGATCGTGCGAAGGATTCTGAATCACACAAATTCGATTCCATTATCCGCTCACGCATTCCGTCCCTCAGTTTCCTTAACCGGTCAAGGTCCGTTGCAAGCTCCACTGCCCTGGCAACATACTCATCATCGCTCGCTGTGATAAGCTGTCTCAATCCCATCCGTGTCAGGATGCTCGCACCTACCCGTGAGGAATGACGATCTCCTCTTAAAGTTATTACCGGCACACACATCCACAAGGCCTCACAGGTGGTGGTAGTGCCGCTATACGGAAACGGATCAAGACCGATGTCAACCCGGTTGTATAATGCAAGATGCTCCAATACAGACTCTGTTCGGGACAACATTATGATACGGCCGGCCGGTATTTGATTTTGAAGGAACAGATTCATATAGCGTTGCTTTGTAGATTCGTCCGCAAACTGCTTGCTTTTGAGCAACAGAGATGAGCCGGGCGTCTGGTTGAGGATATTCGACCATACCTCAATGACCTTTTCATTCATCTTGGGCAGGTTATTGAATGATCCAAAGGTAATATGGCCTGTTTGAAGCGCAGGCAGGCTTGAAATATCCGGCGCGCCATCAGGGGGTGCGTAGCATAAGAACCCGTTTCTCATCCTCAAAAGGGTCTCACTGTGGTATTTTTCAGATTCTCCCGCCGGATCAGCAATTTCATCGGTAAGCCGGTAATCCATAACCGGCATACCGGTGGTGTCCGGATACCCCAACCAGGTCACCTGAACCGGTGCAGGCTTGCGGGCAAAGACCATCAAACGATTGTTTGCGGTGTGTCCGGCCAGATCTATCAAGATATCAATCCGGTCTTCGTGTATCTGCTCGGCTACACGATCGTCTGTAAGCCCGACAGTGGAACGATAATGGTCGGACAGTTTTCTTATGCGGGCGGTCATCTGGTCCGGACGTCTTACGTCGGCATAACAAAATATCTCCAACTCATTGCGATCATGGGCCAGGAGCAGGGGCAGAAAGAAATGACTCACCGAATGGTCACGAAAGTCGGGCGATACATAGCCGATTCTAAGTCTTCCGTGTTGACCCGTGCGGTCGCCGAAGGTGAATCTACCGGTTTTGGATACAGCGTGCCGCCGCCACCATGTCACGGCCTCATCAAAAAAGGCCTGGGGCCCACAAGCCGGATCGTAATGCATGCAAAAGAGGAGATCGCTATGGGCCTTGACAAAACCGGGGTCCAATTGAAGAGCCTTTTCATAACAGGAGATCGCCTCTCTTATCCTCCCCTGATCCTGAAACGCAACCCCCAAATTGTCATAGGCTTGGGCATAAGCCGGACTAAGACTTACCGCCTTTTGATAGCAGGCAATCGCTTCTTCAAGATTATAATACATTTTAAAAGCATTACCCATATTGTTGTAAGCCTCGGCATAATCGGGGTCCAACGCAATGGCCTTTCTGTATAAGGCTACTGCGTCCTGCAGACGCCCCTGGTCCTTTAAGACATTGGCCATGTTATAATAGGGTCCCGCCAGATCAGGACGCAGTTCTAAGGCCTTCTGATAATAGTAGCTGGCCTCCTCCAATTTGCTCTGATCTCTGAATATATTGCCTAATTTGCTATGCAAATCTATATCTTTCGGATTCAGCTTCAGGGCCTGCCTATAACAGGGAATCGCCCTATCCAAATTTCCCTGGCCTTGAAACAAGTCGCCGAGACTGCTGTAATAGGATGGGATTTCCGGGCTGCTTTGGATCGCTTTGCCGATCAAGTTTATGGCAGTCCCGGTTTTTCCTTCCCCATGGGCAATGAGGCCCGACAAATGAAGTGCATCGGGATGATCCGGCAGGACTATAAGGATCTTTTCATAGAGTTGACGGGCCTTCTCCAACTCTCCTGCCCTATGATATTGTACTGCCCGTTCAAGCTCCTTCTCGATATCAAATGTGGTTCTACTCATTTCGGGTATTCGTTAATTCGATAATTAGATGATTCGTTGATTCGTCGATTCGTCGAATTTCCAATAATCGAATCTTCAAATCAACTGATTCCCCAATCATCCAATCAACCAATCTTTTCCACTCCCAATCATCAAATATCCAATCCGCTTATCATCAACTCGATCATTCGGTAATTCTATCATTAGATAATTCGTGTTCATCCACCCATCCTGCGGCTCTTGATCTCCTTGCGCCGTCAAACATGGGTATCCTCTGACCTCTGTCCTTTCCCAATCATCAAATCAACGAATCTCCAATCTCCAATTATCTAATCAACAAATCATCTCTCATCACAAAAGGTTTTCCAGATCTCTCTGTAGGCTTTCTCAATGCTACGGGCAAAAGATTCAGGATTACAAAGAGGCGATTCCATCATGCGCCGGCGCATCCCGGCCCTGAGTTCCTTCAGCCTATCAAGATTACTCGCAAGTTCCACCGTTTTGCTGATATACTCACCTTCGTTTTCCGTGATAAAGTCTTTTAACCCCACGCGAGTCAGGATGCTCGCCCCTACTCGAGAGGAATGACGATCTCCCCTCAGAGTCACTACCGGCACGCCCATCCATAAGGCCTCACAGGTAGTAGTGGTGCCATTATAGGGAAACGGATCAAGACCGATGTCAACCCTGTTATACAGGTCCAGGTGTTCTGAGATTGAAGCGGTTGCGGGCAACATCTCGATGCGCTCACAATTTATTCCATTTTTAGTGAATAGATCCATATAACGACGTCTGGTGCGGTCATCCTTTAACTGCCTGCTCTTGAGCAGCAAAGATGATCCGGGCGTCTGCAATAAGATCTGAGACCATATCTCAACCACCCTTTCATTCACCTTGGGGAGGTTGTTGAATGAGCCAAAGGTAGTACGTTTTCTATCTATGGAAGGTAAGTCAGAGACGTCGGGATAGGTCTCAGGCGGGCTGTAGCAAAGAAATCCTTGCGGCAACCGGATAAGGGCTTCACTGTGGTATTTGTCCGCGTCTCCTGCCGGGTCGGCGATTTCATCTGTAAGCCGGTAATCCATCACCTCCATACCGGTTGTACCCGGATACCCTAACCAGGTCACCTGTACCGGAGCAGGCTTTCCGGCAAATACGAGAAGCCGATTGTTCGCAGTGTGCCCTGCCAGGTCTACCAGAATATCTATCCCGTCTTCATATATCTGTTGGGCAACTGCATCAGAGGGCAACCCTACCGTGGATCGCCAGTGGTCCGACAGGCTTTTTATACGAGCAGTCATCTTGTCAGCCCGCTTTACTTCAGCATAGCAAAATACCTCCACCTCACGACGATCATGGGCCTCTAATAAAGGCAAAAAGAAATAACTCACCGAGTGATCCCGAAAGTCAGGGGAAACATAACCTATCCTTAGCCGGTTTTTTGTTGAATCGGACGACCTATGATGGACAAATTCTCGTCTATTTGGGGTCCGGTGCTGTTTCCACCACGCCGAAGATTCATAATATATTTCCTTAAGGTTTGATGTTTGATCGTACTGCATGGCAAGTATGAGATTGCTGTGGGCTTCAGCATAGTCCCGCTTCAAATGGCAGGCCTTGCGATAACATGCCATCGCTTCCGGCAACTTTCCCTGATGTTTATTGGCGCTGCCCAGGTTGTTGTGTGCCACTGCATTGCCGGGCTCCAATTCAAGGGCCTTTCGATGGCACGATACCGCCTCTTCGAGTCTGCCACAATGTTTAAGGGCAGCGCCCATATTATTATACGCCTCTGGATTATCCGGGTTTAATGTAACGGCCTTATTATAGCAAAAGATGGCCTGATCAATTCTTCCCTCAATCTGATATCCGTTGCCTAAGTTACAGTAGGCCTGAGCATTATCCGGTCTTAGCTCAAGGGCCTTTTGATAACAGGAAATAGCCTCGGACAGCTGTCCCATGTGATGATATGCATTACCTAAGTTGTTATGCGCCTCAGAAAGATCCGGTTCTAACTCCAGGACTTTGTGATAGGAGGAAATTGCCTCGTCTATTCTCCCCATCTGCTGAAGGAGGTTGCCCATGTTGTTATGGGCCTCGATATAGTCAGGCCGAATTTCGACCGCCATCTCAAAGGAGGAGATTGCCTCTTCCAGTCTGCCCAGGCCCTGTAGCCCTGCGCCCATATTATTGTAAACGCCAGCAAGATTAGGGTTTAGCTGAAGGGCCTTGCGGTAACAGGAAACCGCCTCCTCCAACTGGCCCTTACGATGAAGTTTAAGACCCCGGTTCTTGTGCATTTCGGCGGAGTCAGGTCTCAAATTTTGCCCTCATCGTGACATGCAGAGGCTTTACCATGAATGTTTTGTTGCTCTGCAAATTCACCATCTTTTCCCGTAGCCGGTTCAAAGAATTCCTCCAGTTCTCGAATAGCCTTTTGATACACGCTTATGGATCTCCGTCCCGCCCTTCCCCAACTAATAAATCATCCTTTTTCACACCGGGATTTCCAGATTTCCCTGTAAACGCCTTCCACTGCCCGGGCAAAAGCCTTGGAAGCACAGAGTGGCGATGCAAGCATACGTTGGCGCATTCCTGCCCTCAGTTCCTTTAACCGATCATAAACACATGTAAGCCTTACGGCCCTGTTGACATACTCTTCCTCATTCACCGTAATCAGTTCTTCCAAACCCACCCGAGTCAAAATGCTGGCTCCCACCCGTGCAGAGTGACGATCTCCCCTTAAAGTCACTACCGGAACCCCCATCCATAAGGCTTCACATGTAGTAGTGGTACCATTATATGGAAACGGGTCAAGACCGATATCAACCCTGTTATATAGGTCCAGGTGCTCCGGGATTGAAGGGGTAGCTGGCACCATCTTGATCTGATCAAAAGTTGCTCCATTCTTAATGAATAGATCCATATAACGGCGTCTGGTGGACTCATCCGCCAACGACTTGCTCTTTAGCAACAGGGATGATCCGGGAACCTGCCATAAGATCTGAGACCATACCTCGATCACCTTCTCATTCACCTTGTGTATATTGTTGAATGACCCAAAAGTAATCCCACCCGACTCCAAGGCAGGCAAGCGTGAAACATCCGGGGCGCAGTCAGGGGGCAAGTAGCATAAAAACCCATCCTTTAACCGCACAAGAGTCTCACTGTGGTACTCGTCGCCATTTCCCTCCGGGTCGGCGATTTCATCCGTAAGCCGGTAATCCATAACCGGCATACCGGTGGTGTTTGGATACCCCAACCATGTCACCTGAACCGGCGCAGGCTTGCGGGCAAAAACCAGCAGACGACTGTTTGCCGTGTGTCCTGCGAGGTCTATCAGGATATCGATTCGATCTTCATATATCTGTTGGACCACCGCATCATCCCCCAATCCGACCGTTGAGCACCAGCGGTCAGCCAAGGCCCTTATTCTGACCGTCATATCGTCCGGACGCTTCACCTCAGCATAACAGAAGATCTCCATCTCATTACGATCGTGGGCCATCAGAAGCGGCAGGAAAAAATTGCTCACCGAATGTTGGCGAAAGTCCGGCGACACATAGCCTATCCTGAGCCGTTTGGATAAAGCCAGCCTATTGTGGTCAAATTTATTCGCACCAAATCTATTCACTTCAGACGCGCCATGTCGTCGCCACCATGCGAGGGATTCCGAAAAAATAGCATCCGGATCAATGGAAGGTTCACAGTGCATGGTAAATATCAGATTGCTGTGAGCTTTATCATAACCCGGGTTCAGCTCTACTGCCTTTTTATAACAGGTGATTGCCCCGGCTATGTCTCCCTGGGCCTTGAACACATTTCCCATATTTGAGCACGCTTCAGCGAAATCAGGCTTTAGATCAGCAGCTCTCCGATAACATGAAGCCGCTTCATCCAATTTACCGATGGATTCGAATAGATTTCCCTGGTTATTAAAGGCTTCTGCATAGTCAGGCTTTAGCTTAACGGCCTTCTCATAACAGGCCATCGCTTCATCGAGCCGACCCAGCTCTTTAAGGGCGCTACCCATGTTGGAGTATACCTCAGCCAGATCAGGGCTCAACCGGGCGGCTTTTTCATAACAGGTGATCGCATCATCAAACCTGCACTGGGCTTGAAGCGCATTTCCCATATTGCAGTAAGCTTCCGCCATTTCAGGACTTAGCTCCACGGTCTTTTGATAACAAGTGATAGCCTGATCCAACATCCCCTGATCAAGAAACAGATTCCCCATCAAATAGTATGGTTCCACAAAATCCGGACTTGACTGAATTGCTTTTTGATAACAGTTTATCGCTTCGCGTACCTTACCCTCATAACGAAAGGTATTGGCGAGGTTGCAAAAAGCCTCGGCATAATCGGGTTTCAGACTGATGGCCTTTTTATAGCAGATAATGGCTTCGTCAATATGGCGCAGATCGTTGAGCGTGCTTCCCAGGCTATTATAGAAAATCGGCTGTTCGGGATCTATCTTAATTGCCCTATTTATCAAATCTACAGCTATATCGTTCCTTCCAGACTGGTGATGCACCACACCCAATAGGTGAAGAGAATCCACATGTCTCGGGTTATTCTCCAGTATCTTCCCGTAAATCGCCCTGGCTTTTTCCAACTGCCCGGATTGATGAAATTGGAGGGCTGTATCTATTTCAATCTGAACATTCATCGAAAAGTATTTGCCACGAATTATAGGAATGGACACGAAATATTTCTTTGCGTCTTTTCATCCATCCCTCCACCCATCCTCGCTTTTCCGTCTTCCCTCTCTTCCCAAATCATCGAATTTTCTAATCAACGAATCTCCAATCAACGAATCCACAAATTAACGAATCATCTACCCCTTCGGCAATTGATCAAGCCTTTCCCTCGCATCCATATTCCAGGGCTCAAGCTCCAGAACCTTGTTATAAAACACCCTGGCGTCATCCGTCTTTTTCAAAGACACACATATCTGTCCCAAAATAAGGAGGATTTCAAGATCCGTTGGGTTAGCATCCAAGAGTTTTAGATAAATCTTAAGCGCCTCTCCCATTCTTCCCGCTTCGACGTAATAGAAATCCGCCAAGTTCTTTTGGAACGTATCATTATAAGGTTCAATCCGGGCTGCCTTTTCATAATGGTGAAGCGCATCATCCTTGTTACCGTGGTTATAGCAGAGGACACCCAGATCATTATGGGCGATAGCATAGTCAGGGTAAGCCTTCAGCAAACTTTCCAACGCGTTTATCCCCTCCTCATCCCTGCCATTTTCTATCAAATTCTGTGCATTTTGATACATCTTCTCAGCCGATTCGAAATGGCTAACCCCTGTCCCTTCATCCATCCCTCCACCCATCCATCCATCCTCTTTTTCCCGTCCTCTCTCCCTTCCCGAATCATCAGATTTTCCAATCAACGAATCATCTATCCCTCTGCCCAGTTTATCAAGCATTTCCCGTGCGTCCAAATTCCATGGCTCAAGCTCCAGTATCTTATTATAAAACACTTTAGCATCATCGAGCTTCTTCAGTGATACACAGATATGACCTAATATGAGAAGTACCTCAATGTCCGTGGGGTTGGCACCCAAAACCTTGACATAGAGTTCCATAGCATCTTCCACGCGCCCCTGTTCAACGTAATAAAAGTCAGCCAAGTTCTTCTGAAATACAGGGTTTTGCGGATCAAGCTGTGCTGCCTGCTCATAGTGCTTGAGTGCCTTCTCTTTCTCTCCTTCACCGTAATAGAGAACGCCCAAATCGTTATACGCAAGGGCATAACCCGGGTATATTGCCAAAAACATCCCCAGCGCGCCAATGGCTTCCTTTTTGCTGTCGTTGTTCATCAAATTCTGAATCTCCTCATACAACACCTCAGGAGACTTCCCGGAAACTCCCTGTTCCTGACTTTCAAGTCCATCATAATTGCCCATAACCTCTCCCTCTGTTTTCACCTGTTTATACTCACTGCCTGCCGGGCGCTGGCCGTTCATTAACTTTAAAAACTCCTGCTCCAAAATATCCACAGACCTCTCTATGTCAAACTCCTCTATGGCTTGTTTTCTCCCGCCCTCAGCGATGGATTGCCATTTTCCCGGATTTTCCGCAAGACTTGATAATTCTTGTGCCAATGATTCACTATTCTCTGACTCAAAGATAAGCCCGCTTTTTCTGTGCTCTATTATCTCTTTTGCCCCCCCTGTGCCGCTGGAAACAACGGTCAGACCAGCCGCCATGGCCTCCACCTGGCTTATCCCGAAGGCCTCCTGAACGATCGACGGGAAGACGAGGACATTTTGTCTTGCAAAAAAAGACTTCAGTTTTTTCCGCGGCAAGAACCCGAGAAAATCGATTTTATCTTCCATTCCAGTGGCAACAACAAATTTCTTCAGCCGATCCATAAATCCCATATCAGTAGTAGTGCCGGCTAATGCACAGAAGAAGTCCGCCCCCCTGTCATGAAGACTCTTTAGTGCCTCTATCAGGATATGAGGCCCCTTGTAAGGAAGCACGATCCCCGCATAGGCAATTCGCAACTTGTCCAGCGCCGGTAATACATGCATCCTGAATTCATTGACAAGTGCACCAGGATAAATGATACTGATCTCCTCCAACGGGTATCCCTGGCGCATAATCTCACCTCTGAGCCATCGGCTTGCAGTAGCAAGTCGATATAGATTACTATGGGGCGTATCACTTATGCTGTACCCGGGTGTCTTATTCCCTAAATGATGGATAACCGGAATGCTCATTTCCAAAAGAGGTGAAAAGATCATATGGGATAGAAAGTCAATATTTCCCAGAAGACATAGTTCCGGACGGAACCCCCGGACAATGCTCCGAACCTTTTTCAGATTCGTTTTTATGGTTTGAATAACCTGTTCATTATCATCAAACTGTTTACATACCCCATCTTGCCATTCCCCATACAAAAGGAGACCTCTGTCTATATTAAGTTCGTCTTTCTCGATCTGTCCGAGATACGGGGTGTCCGAGGTCAAAACCTGGATATTATGGCCCCTTTTCTCGAGTATGTTTGCGAAATCACACAACAGCCTCCCATATCCACCCAACTCTTGCGGTGGATACAGGTTATTGATAACAAGTATTCTCTTCGGAGAAAGTATCCGGGAGGATCTCGATTCAGATATGGCATCTGTCAGGCCCTGCGTGAGTGCGGCTATTTTCTCCTCAACCTGGGAGTCCTCCACGCCTCCGGCCTCATTACAGCGAGTGTAAGCATCTATCGCCTCAAGGCGTTTATCCAATTGTTCACAACAACGACCAAGATAAAACCACAGGGAAGGATTACCGCTATCCAGCAACGCAGCCTCTTGAAACAGTCCATGCGCATCATCAAATCTCTCTGACTTAAAATACACATGTGCAAGATAGGTGAGTGCCTCCATATCATGCCGGTCCAGGCCAACGGCCTTTATCAGGTACTCCTTTGCAGCCCCCAGGTCATTTTGCTCATATGAAATCAGACCGAGATTTCTGAGCGCCCGAGGATTATAAGGGTTTTCCATAAGTACATGTTCAAAACATCTGACAGCCTCGTCTGTCTTTCCCTGAGAAAGGAGGGTTTCTCCCCAGAGCGCCTTCTCTTTCCAGCAGTAGCAACTCACATGATCAGAATTTCTTTCAAATCCTGCAGCCGCAAGTGTTTCTTCAAGTCTTTCCCTGATTTCCCCTGGCATATTATCAATCCCGTCTGAAATCACCAGCCATCTAAAATCCAACACTCGCAAGACCTCCTCGATACCAGTTCTCAAAAGCTCAGAACCGGTAAGTCCTATGGCTTCCCATACGATATCCTGCGTCTTAATGTCTTCCCAGGGAGCAAAGGCTATTTTCCCACTTACGCCCATCTTCTTAAAAAGGGCCTTGTTTTCGTCAGTCACCTTGCCCCCGTCATCCTTCACGACTACGCTCAATTGCGGCAAATCTACCAAGTCACATGCAAGCAGGGCATCCACGCCAGGCCATAACAACACTGAAGGCGCATTCTTATTAAGGTGTAGTTCCTGGAAAAACTCGTAAATTGCCACCCTTTTCATAAGATCTTCTGAGTTATTGTTTTGGATATAGACACTTCTTTTATCTTTTTTGACTTCGTAAAGAGGGTTTTCTTCCCCATTGAAGACATAATTCATCAACTCGCTGATCTTTTTTTCCGGCGTATGATTCCTCCGGTACTCTTCATATCCGTTTCTGGCAATCTCCTTTGCTTCATCAGGATGCCTCAGAAAATATTTGATCTTATCAAGCAAGTCCTTTTCATCCCTGAAACAGACAAGATGTTCTCCATCCCTGAACAGGAGATTCAAACCCGATTCAGGGCTCAGCATGTCGGTCAGGAGAAAGCCGCCACTTGAAAGAACCTCAAAGATCCTGAGATTGAGGTCTCCATTCAGACTAATATTCAAGTTGATCAATGATTGCGCATAGATTTCAGCAGCCTTTTCATGTGGGGCTTGAAGAATATTTAGAGGGACTCCCTGTCCCGCCAGGTAATTCAGGACATGCCGCCTATAGGGATGCCATCTTCCGGCCTGGCCGACAAAGGAAACGTCACATATCTTATCATCAAAAAAAAGCTGTTCATGCGGATAAATGTTGAAACTCGGAATCCAAGCTACGTTCTCGATACCTGCTTCCCTAAAGAAATGAAGATGCTGACGATCATGATCTGACATAATGAAGTCAAATTTCTCCTTAAACGCATATTCTAAGAGCCGCCTGATAGGCATTTTAAGATGATGCGTGTCCCCAAGCATAAATACTCTCGGGCATTTGAGAATGTTCAGATTTATAGGGAAACATCGCCCGGTCGCATCTGCCTTCACAAAAATCATTTCCGGTTTCTGATGTTCCGGGAGCAAGTCCACAATGTTTTTTATGTCAAACGCGCGCGCCGGCGTTTTGATGGTCCTAAACAAACCGTTATCCCTTAAGGTCTCACAATCCGGACCACAAAAGACCTCATTTTGTGAAAAAAGCATAGGCCTATAAGCATCCCTCGACGAAAGAAAAAAAGAAACGACCTTTTTTTGCAGAAATTGTTTGCTCACCTAATTGTTGACTCCGACCGTTTCAAGATCAATGCTCTATATTTGAGATGCACATATGTTATCGAAATTTTTTGCCTCAAATTATTTTCCCCTGAACTGCATTCATAGTTGTTTGTTTCGGAGCAAAAACTTGATTTTTTCTGCTATGGAAAGTTGCTTTATACGGGGAGTAACCTTACCATTTTCAATCTCCCATGTTGCATGTTCAATAAAACCAAATTCAGCATATCCGTTTTTAAAAAGAGGCCCAGCAAGCTTCATATTATAAGAAGCGTCATTGCCTGAATATGCCTCCTTGGCCCCTCCTGCAAGATGTTCGTAGCCATGATGTTGATGGATAACAGTTATCACTTTGGTAGCGTCGATAACCGGAATGCTGTTTATTAATGCATTGTAAATAAACCAGTTGTCCCATCCAGCCCTTCCAATGGTAAGGTCTGGTATGTAACTGAAAATATCTCTTGTAAAAATGAAATAGTCTATCGCACATCCAAGCTCCACAGTTCCCTCAGATTTTAAACGGTTCGATAGCATTTGAATCCAATCCGAGTTATCATAATCTATCAACGTGTCTACATTAAGATTCCACCTTTGACCTACTATCAAAAAGTTAGGAAATAAAGAGGCAACTAAATCAATGGAAGTAATAAAATTGTCAAATGCTATTATGTCTGAATTGATGTATGCAAGGAGCCAGTTCTTTGAAAGAACATGCGTTTGTTTATACATGTCGTTTACAAGAGGAGTTCCGAAAGGGGACAATTGTACTATGGGTACATGTCTAAGTCGAAGGTCCCTGGAGATCTCGCGTGATCCCTTGCTGTCACCGTAAAGAATTATCTCTGGCCGCGAGATTAGGCGTGTCCAGCTCTTTAAGGCATTCCGTTGGATTTTGCCAGTATGATCAAGAAACGGCTTGGGAGTAGTATATATGGTAAGCGGAATAACTTCTGACATTGACAAGATGTCCTTAAGCATAGACTGCTAACCCATAATAAAGCTTAATTGAAATGCTAATGGGTTAACGAAGCATTCGAAAACTTACTAAGTAGTATTGTAATGATCTTAACCAGAATGGGCTATTCAAAACGTCAACTAATTGGAAATGGTATTTCGCGTGAAAAAAAATAGGATACTGGCGAAAAGCAAGAATAAGATTGATAAGCAGCCTTCGCGAAGGCAGGGGGGCACTCATTCTGTTCATCCTTTTCCCATTTATCTACCCGCCTACCCTACAGCACCCTGCTCCCTGTGGTCACTGGGCAGTATGCTCTGAAGGGCATGCATTTTTTCGTTTGCGTCCTTATTCCATGGCTCAATTTTCAGCACATCATTGTAAAAATTGGTTGCCGCATCGAATTTTGTTAATGCTATGCTGATATGGCCCAACATGAGGAGCGTGTCAATGTCTACAGGATTGCTACTTAACGCCTTAGCATAATATTCAAGAGCATCTTCAACTTGCCCTAATACGACATAATAAAAGTCAGCCAGACTTTTTTGAAACATGTGATTCTGAGGCTCAAGCGCAGCCGCCTTTTTATAGTGTTGAAGTACTTTTTCCTTATCTCCCTCATTGAAATACAAAAATCCCAGATCATTATGCGCAAAGGCATGCTCAGGATAGGATGCCACCAGCTTTTCAAGAACACCCACTGCCTCCTTTTTCCTGCCACTTTTCATAAATCCTTGAGCAGTTTGATACAACTTTTCAGGTGATTCGGCACCTGTCTCATTCTCCCGGTAAAATGCATCTGCTTCTGAAACAGGTCCATCTTTTCCAATGCAAATGACCTCCACATCCTTGGGATCTAAAAACCGCTCAAATGATTTCCATTTAGGTCCCTCGAGGGGTGGTTTCCAGAAAGAACTTGCCTGCACAAACACGCGAGGAATTTCAGACGTTTGTTCAAGTGTTTCTCTGATTGCCGATGCAATTACGTTAGGCCGAATATCTCTAATACAATGCACACTTCCATACCTGCACTGCCAGTTGCAGCCGTAACATTCAAGGGGCAGGCATACCACAGTGGTAAGTGGTGAATATGGCATAAAACGCCCAAAATGCCCACCGCCTAGCAAAATGACATTAGGCGTTCCCACAGCACACGCCATATGCGCCAGACCCGTTTCAGCGCCAACAGCTAATCTGCACCGCTTTAGTAACGCTGCAGTCTGCCTGAGCGTTGTCTGCCCAGATAAATTAATTGTGACGCGTTTTTTGATTGCTGCAAGATTCTTGTCGCTAACTGCAATTTCATTAGCAGAACCAAGGGCTATTACGGTAACTTCATCAGATTTTATTGCTTGCGACAAGGCATCGCCATATCTGTCATAAAAGCGGGCTGGATATTGTACGCCGGCAAATAGGGCTATAGAACTCTTATTTTTTAAGCCATTATCCCGAAAAAATACATCTGCAAAATCCTCGTCCTCTGGCTTCGTCCAAACAATCGGAGATAAAGTAGCAGCTTCTATGCCTAGCCCTCCCAGAAAGTCTCTATGTCGCTCAATCTCCGGTTTGTGTTTTCCATCACTTGAAAGTAGTTTCGAATAAAGGCTATTATGTCTATCTCTAATTTCCTCATCAATATTAGAAAGATTACCACTAAATGCGATTCGCTCTCTCGCTTTACAGCCAGCTACAAACCAATCGGTCAATGATTCCCGTGAATAGACTGAATTTAAGGCCACGTCTGGGTTAAGCGCTTTCAAAGAGGAAACAATATTATTTCTATAATTTTCGTCCTGAAAAGCTCTTTCTTTGTTAAACCAAAAAATGTCATCTATAAACGGACAAGCTTCATACAGTTCGGCCACTTGTTCCTGACAAACGACAGTGACTTTAACCTTGTCATATTTTCTGCGAATGTGCGGAAGCATGGAAGAGGCAAGAATATTGTCCCCTACACTATCTGTACGAATCCATAGCACATTTTCCTGTTTCCCTCTATACGCATTCTGTGCCGGGCTAAACTTTGCTATACAAAACCCAAATTTTTCGGAAGAAGAAGTAAGGAGGGTAAAGCGTGAATCTCTTTGTAATTGAAGAAAACTCTTATGATGTTTTATATGATAGATATCATCTAAAGCAATATGGCATTCACCCTTTAACATACTGATGAGATAATTGAATTCAATATTGCCCATATGTCCGGCGCTATCTAACAGGACAAAATCAGGACAATAATCAAATTCTCTTAAACATTTTCCGATAAGATCATCCTGCAGGTCTTCAAAATGGGTTTCATTATAATAGAGCAAAGCACGTTCAGTTTCTTTATGATCAACAAAAATATCATCAAATTCGATATTATTGACGTACGTTTCTTTGATTTCTTGTATCGTTGGTAAAAGGTTGCGTGGTATAGACAGACCATTCAGTAATTTCACATAGGCATTAAGGTTTTTTCGAATAAGATTTGCAGATGCTATTCTAAAGTTTTCGGGATTTACTTCTATTGAGTAGAAGGTAGCATTATCGATTCCAAGCTGGCATAATAAAGAGGCAATAACTTTAGTTGTCCCGTCTCCAAGATAGGTTCCTGTTTCAATAATTTTGTTTGGTCTGTGTTCCTTGAAAAGGGTTTCAATAGTTGCTGAAAACTCCGATTCTGCGCTTATATTGGTGCCATCGGAAACATAATCTTCAGCAATTTTAATAGGCTTTGAACCAACTTGTTTAGCGAACAAATAATCTGCGATCACAGGCCCTTTTCTTTCAGGCCAGTCATCCGCAATGGCATTTGTCGCCCAGGGCATATATTTCTGCAAATCAACCCTTCCTTGTGTTTTCTGCAACGCTTTCCATCCGGCAACAGCGTTCTTATAACCGTAGTATATTTCTTTAAACCGCACCTGTGCTTCAGTCACGTAACCGAAGTGCTGGAAAACAAGGCCATGTTGGGCGGTTTCCTCACGGGAAAAAGGATTCAGTGCTTTAACATCATTTCCCGAAGAATTAACAAGAATTTGCGGTTCATGAGAAGTCCATTTTGCGCCACGGCCAAATCTCCATACACGGGGCCAGTCTTTAGGACTATTTCCCCATGTGTCAACAGAAGAGACATACTTTCGAAAACCTACAAAAAATTGACAGAAGAAATAGGCGGCAGTCTTCTTTGGATGCTCAACAAATAAAGAATGCATTTTCTTGAGTTGTTGAAACGTCCATAATTCATCTGCGTCGACCTGCCAAAGCAAGCATTCTTCATTAATGTTCGCAAGTGGAGCATTTACCATCTCAACCTTGCCATCCCAGAAAGCACCGTTTGGTTTGCGGTAAATAGTTATGTTTTCCGGGAATTTCATTGCAAGCTCATTTAAGTATTCTGTGGTACCATCGCTGCTAAGACCATTGTGATGAAGTTCATCAGTGATACATCCTCCAAGCTGAAGACTCCACCTGGTATCATACTTTAAGTCTGCAACACCCTCAATAATGTGCCAATGCCACTTGAATGGTAATTGACTGAAAACATCAATATGATAACGTATAAATGGCTGGCCGTTGAGGACGATTGTAAAAAAGTGAATAGGAAGGACTTCATCGCTCCGCTTAAAAATAGCATATCCATTTCGTAATTTGCCATCTTCTGCAATCAGGGAGTAAATAGGATCGTTAATCAGGCGTTTATAGTTATAGTAATTTTTGTAGCCGTTGATATCATCAAGCAGAATGATCCGCGAGCCATACACCTTGTCCAGCTCAAACTTACCGGTAAACTCCGAACCATCGATCAGCACCATGTCAAAGCAATCAATAGCATTCTCGCGCTTGATACGCTCGATCCCATCTTCATCTGCGCCTGAACGCCAAACGTAATCGATGTCCTTTGTCAGCCATCTCAGAACCTGCTCCAAAGGATAGTCATTAAGCGCCGTTTTCGTTGTATGGTAAAATTCTGCAACCTCTTCAGGGGTGGGGAACCCTATGAGTGGAACGGATGATGTGTTGTAGCAGTGCACAAACGGCTTGTCCGCATAGCGTCGTGCAAGCTCCGCATAACGGGACTTGGAAACCTCCATGCAAAAAAGTCGCGGGGCGCCATGTGGGTTTTCCGATAGCCCGTTGACAAAAGCTTCCGTGCTCCCCTCGCCAGTCGAGGAGCCGATCTCCAGAACAGTTGACACCCGCTCGGTCCGTGCCAGCTCTTGGATCAGATAGTAGAGTTTATCTTCTTTGATCTCGGGGGGTATAACATGATTGAGTTCCGAGTTGAGAAGAGAAAGTGCGTGCGCTGAAGGCGCGGGTATATTACCGAAAGGGCCTTTTAGCTTTCTTTTGTCAGTTAAAAGAGTATTTTGAATTTTATTAAATAACTCTTGTGCTTCTCTGTTGTTTGGCCTAATTGATAATTCTTTCTGAACCGCTTCTATTGATTCTTGATGTTTTCCCAATTTGGCATAACATAACGCTCTATAATAATGGATATTTTCCACTATTTCGCCACCTCTCATGAAGGCATCTGAAAAAAAATCTAAAGCGGCACCATAATTCCCAGCTGTCAGCTCGTAAACACCCCTGTTAACACGTCTAGTTACTAATGGTTTATTACGTGTGTCGTCAGGCTTGGAATAACGTTCAAGCCCACGCGGGAAAAGTGTGTGAGTTGCTACATGATTAATCGCTTTTATATGCCCCCGTGCCAATGCAACATTTCTATTGGCTTCTTCCCCTTGCCATGCTTGTTGCCATCCTCCTTTAATATGCGACCAGTCATGACACTGATGAATGATGCTGAACGTAGTAGTAGCATCAATCATTGTGGCACCATTTACCTCGGCTGCCCAAACAAGCCAGTTATCCCAAACAGTGCGACCGATAGAAAATGGAGGGATATCTTTATAGAGGCCACGACTGAAAAAAAACATCTCTATGGCAGCTTTATGGTCTGGAACTCCGTTGTTTTTAACTAAACACCTTAAGTCGTTTTGCCAGTTATCAGGTTCAAAGTTGATTGGCTCTTTCAAGTCCAGCTCGATTCTTTGGCTGCTCAAAAAAAACGTATTGATTTGGTGGTTAGTTAGTTCACTATCTAGAACTTCCATAGCTTTGCTGAAATCGTCAAGAAGCATGCAATCTGCGTTAAGGTAAGCAAGCCATGGTGTCTTTGAATGTCTTTCTGATAACTCGAAAACAGAGTTGACTAAAGGGGTTCCGAACTCATTGCAGACAATTTCAGGAATATGTGTTAAGCCAAATTCTTTGGCAATTTCATATGTTCCTTCATCCTTTCCTAATAATATGATGTTTGGTCGCGGAGTCAGTTTTGTCCAGCTTGTTATGGCATTTCTTTGGATAATGGCATTGTGTCCCTTGAATGCCTTGGGTATGGCAAACAGTGTGAGCTTTGTATTGGAAAAGTTATTCGAAAAACTTCTAAGCCTGAATGATTCTATTGCCTTTAACAAAGAGGCTGCTTTTGCACTATCCTGACCTTGGGATTGAATTTCATCTCTTAACATAACTTCCGCATTGTCGTGTTTGCCTAATTGTGCAAGGCAGACAGCAATGGCATATCTGATTCCGGCTAATTCGGGATACATGGCATGCGCTTCAACAAGATTCCGGAGAACATGATTCAAAGGGTAACTAATAGTAAACATCTTAATTGCATTATTAACCAAAGTCATAGCTTTGAGCTGTTTATCTGAAACAGGGGCACTGCCTGTTTTCCGAAATGAAAAAGGAGTCTTTTGTATTTGGCCGAAAAAGTTGGCGGCAAAATGGACCGTGTCCATAGGCTTCTCGCTGTCGTATAAAAGGGATGCAGACTTTATGCCAGGAACGAACTCGAGTTTTACGCGGAATTTGTTAATCCAATTCAAAAACGGGATGATCTCCGGAAAACCCATGAATGAACCACCCTCCCAGTATGGCGCATAGAAAAATTCGCAGTACTGCAGGGAATCTATTTGATCAGCCACACACCTATCGAAAAAGGATTCGGCCATTTCCCTATTCGTCAGAGTTTCCATACTGTACCAAATGTCATCGATCGCAATGATACTCCTGTCGGGCAGTTGAGGAAAAGCGGTATTAATCAAATGTTCCATAATGGGAATACCTGGAAGATCGTGCGCATCGATATAAAATAATATCCTTTCGGATAGATCAAACAAATTCCCAAAGTTTTGTAGCTTTAGAATATCGGTTTCAACAAGCTTTACCCTTTTCAGATTAAGAGGGATCAATTTCTCGGATTCGCGAAGCGGTTTAAAAGAAAGGTCAATGGCGGTTACTTTAAGATTGCTATCTGCTGCAAGCCACGTACGCAATGATATTCCGTTAAGGGTTCCTAATTCAACTATTCTTGAAGGATGATATTTTTGAACCAGATCAAAGAGCGTCTGCAAAGACTCAGGGGTCTGGTCTCTATAATAGAGTCGGTTCTGATCAACGGCAATTGCACTTATCCATGACGAAAAAATATCATGCATGGCGGATACGTGATTTTCTCCTGTAAACTTATCAGGTAGAACATTATCAGCAAATCCCCATTTATCATCATTAGTAGTTATCGGGCCCATTTTTTTTATCATTTACTCTCCTTTCAATCAGCCTGGCCGAGCTTCCTATGCCGATAGAGCGTTGATAACGCATTCCCATTGAGGTTTCGCCAACAGTCGACAACGGTTAGCGGTGCGGATGGCTGAAAGCTGTGGACAGCATCTCGGTAGAGCTCGTCTGGATTGGCAATGACGCAGACTGAACTGGCAGCAAGACATGCCCTAACGGAGGCCGCATAGCTGATGCGGTTTCCAAACAGTGACCGCACGGCATCCTTGGCAAGGGGATCATATACAATGATCTTGACACTGTTTTCCAGAAGGGTGCGGATTAGTTTGACGGCAGGTGATTCGATGATCACTGGCGTTTTTGGCTTGAACGATAATCCAAGTATCCCTACGACCGGGCAGGGAGTCCGGTCGATCTCCGACAGGACGATCGTGGTGAGGAGGTGGTCCTGGAGGATGTTGACCCGCTCTACCGCATTCATTAGTAAAGGCTCAAGGCCATATCGCGTTGCAATCGAACTGAAAGCCCTGGTGTCACGAGGGAAACAGGTCCCGCCAAAGCTCAGTCCGCCCCGAAAATAATACGGCGATATCCGCCGGTCCCTTCCGATCGCCTCCGTGACTGCATCAGTGTCGGCACCCGCGATACGTTCGCACAGATTGGCAATCGTATTGGCGAAGCTGATTTTCATTGTAATGTAGGCATTGAGGCTTACCTTTGCGATTTCAGCACTGACCAGAGGCATGCGGGCAATGTGTGGTGTACTTTCACAAATCTTGCGATGTACAGCTTCAACGGGGTCGCCTGCGCCCGGACGGCTTTCTCCTATGATAACGAGGTCAGGATTTAGGAAGTCGTGGACGACATTTCCAAGTGCGACAAAGTCAGGATCGTAGCAAACGTCAAAGTCATCATGCAGTTTTCTTCCGGACTCACGTTCGATCAGCGGGATAAAGGAGTGTGCGATGGACTCAGGGACCACAGTGCTACTAATGACAAAAGTATGGTGATTTTTCTCACTTACCCGGAATGTACGGGCCAGCGAGGCAAGAGCCGCCTCGATATGGTGATTTGAAAAACTGCCATCAGGGTTGCTCGGTGTAGCCGTGAGAATGAATGTAATATCCGTTTGCTCCAGAGCTTCAGCGTGATCGAGGGTTGCCCGGAGCATGTTGCCGCCTAGTTTTCGTATGAGCTCGTCCATGCTGGGCTCGACAAGCGGACTTGTCCCTGCGTTGATTGCATTAACGACACCAGGAAGGACGTCAACGCCGATGGTTCTGATCCCCTTGTGGGCGAAACAGGCCGCCAGGCATAGTCCGAGCTTGCCCAGTCCCACTACTGACACACGACCGATCATGTTGCCCCCCAATGATTATTCGACAGCTCGATATGTCCCCGCCACCCCGGATAGGGATTGAAAGCCAGGAAGTTGTTTCCCGGGTCGGAGAGGCAGTTCGCGAATGCAGGATCATTGCTGGTGACTGGGATATCGGTCACACTGTTTAACCCTAAGAGTGCTCCTCGCCCGACGAACGCCGTTATCTGTTTGAGCTTCAAAGGGTCGAATCCCATGAGCCTTGTACCGACGATATCAACGGCCAGCAGGTGCTCACCGCCAATAAGAACCCCTGAGTGCTTTGGATCGGGCGCAAGCGGACCTTTGTTCTCGCCGCCAATAATACCGTCAATGATCGAAAATGTTCGCCGGGGGGAGAGAGACGTGCAGAGCTTACCTCGCGCATCGGTGTGGTGCAGGATCTTCATCAAATCTACGACCATGCGCCAAGCAGAATCATTCCCGTACCAGTTGCCTGCGTCTAAGAGGCGCTTATCTTTCGGGATACTTAGTCCCAGGTGCCGCAGAATCTTCAAGTAGAGAAATCCGTATAGAAAGCGGTGAATGCATTCGTATCCGACCGAACGTCGTGCGAGAAAATTGTCGTACATCCATCGTTCAAAGCGAATGATGCCCTCCTCCTTAGGTGTAAGCAGCCCGTCGGGGAACTGGTCGCCACCGTCCTTCGGTGTTCCCAGGCTGTAATGAACGAGCAGGTTCTTGTTTGTACAGGTCCCCACAAGGCCCTTGCCGTTCAAAGTAACACCCACCTTCTTGTGCACCTTGAGCTTTGGCACCGAGATGAGCACGTCGGCGCTCAGCACGGTACCGGATACCTCGTACTCCTGGCGATCATTGGTGTGATTTTGTATCGTTTCCTGACGATGGTAGACCGCACCGTAGAATCGCTCCGGATGCGGATGGGAGACAAAAACACTCCCTTTCCCGAGGTCAACGCGGACACTTCCCCTGGGATCGCCGGCAAGACGGCGGATGCAGGAGGGCATATGCAGCGAGGCCGACCAATAGGTCCGCAAATCGTAGATATCAACCTGTGGTCCCGGGAACCTGCGATACAGGTTGCGGACTTTGTTGAGATGTGTTGCTTCGAGCAACTCCTCGAAGTTGCAGTTGTACTGAGGCGCGTCAGCAATGATAATCCTTCCCGCCCCATGCAAGGCGATCCAACAATAGTCGGCTGTCGCACGAATGACAGAAGGATGGGTAATGATGGAAAAGAGGTCTTTGCCCTCCGGGTGCCTGCTGAGAACGAAGTTGGGCTTGATCACCACGGTCATGCCTGGTCTGATCAGATCGCAGAGAGGGTTCCAAACGGGCGTGTCGAATCGGTTGGCATCATATCCCAGTCCCCGCAGAAGTTGCCTAACGCCGTCGTAGACATGATTTTCCTGCGTCCCGATCTCTCCGGGGAACGGATACTCCGGATAGGCTATTGACGGATTGAAGGGCGCTGTGGTTGGATAGGCGGCTGCCGCAAGCCGGAAAATATGTACCCTAGGATCATGCATCGCCAATCTCCATCTGCAGTTTTTGGATCAGGAAGCGATGCTTACCGCGCACAGTCAGCGGGATGTCCCGAACGCTCTTCAGGATCAGCTCAACATCATCTCCGAGCTTGACCAGTAGCCTCCTTTTCATGTCATCGACAATGGAGCTGCTGCATGTCTTCCGGGGAATGTAATGGAACTCGATCTGCCCCAATGTCTTCTGGTGAAATTGGAACTGACGGATGTGATCGAAAATGTCGTCATGCATGTTTATGGCGGTCATGGTGATGCGGCGGCCGGTCTTAGTCACGATGAATTCCTGCAGACGTCCCTCGATCTTGTCCCAAATCTGATAGGGCCGCTTGCAAAAAGGGCATTTCCAACCACGGAAAACCGCAAGGTCCCTGGTGCGATAGCGAATGAAGGGTGTCGCATGCATGATGAATGACGTGGCAACGATTTCCCCGACGTCACCCGGATTGGTGACAGGGCTGCCATCAGGATGGAGTAACTCGGCGTAGCCGTACTGAGGGAGGACATGGTAGGTGTCCTCGAACTCGCAGAAACCGGCAAGCACGGACAGTTCGTAGTGACCGTAGTGGCTAAAGACCCGGGCCTGGAATACTTGGGCGAGCAGGTCTTTCTGGTGTGGGTATAGGTTTTCGGATGCGCACATGATCCCCCTCAAAGGTGGGAACTCCCGTCCCGTTTCCTCAATAAATTTTGCGAAGAGGAACCCCGAAGAAGGATAGCAGCGCAGAAACTGCGGCCGGTACTGGAGCGCTTTTCTCCGGTACGTTTCCATGGTCTCAGGGGTCAGATGATAGGACGAGCATCGGAGCTCGTTGAAGCTGGGATAGAATTGGATGTGGTTCCTGGTCGCGATGGGAAGGCCGCGGAGCACGAACTGCCGCACGCCTTCCTGCCAACCGATGCGGTGATACTGGTGGGCCTTCGACGCGAGCTCTTTCGCGAAGGCAGGAGCATCGCGGTAGAAACCGAACGGGATGCCGGTGCTTCCACCTGTGGTCACATATTTGCTTCCTCGTATCCGGGTACTGAATCTGTCGATGTCATCGCTGAGCGATTCTTTGTCTATCATTGGGACGCGTGCAAAATCGGCAAGAGTCCGCAGAGAATCCGGCGTGATCCCGTGACAGTCGTACCGCTCACGATACCCAGGACAGGTTTCGTAGGCGTGACGAAAGATCCTCTGGACTTCCCTCCATTGGTAAGCGCGCAACTCGTCTGCAGACCAGGATTCCGATTGCTTCAGAAAGCAGAGCCATTCCGTATAGTGCCTGTTCCGGAGATCGGCGTGGGAGTATCTTTTCTTAGTGCCTAGCTGCGTGTTCATATAAACTTATGAGTCATGCTGTCATTCAAGATTACCTGTTCGTATATCTCATTATGGGGCTGATATGTGCATCTGGGGCATTCATCACCCACATTGATGCTGTCGTGCATCTTCCAGTGCCGCTTCCCGCCCCAGAGCTGATCTATCTTTTCAACATCCTCGATATTTGTTGCAAGTTCCAGCTTATCGTCACCACGCCTGTCACAGCAAAGGCCGAATACAAAGGAATCTTTCGGTGCTTCTTTTTCGCTGGGTGGCATAAATACGGCAGTCATAAAAATGGAATAGCATTTTTCAAAATAGTTTGAAGGCTCAAACTGGGAATTGAATTTATGGGTGACTCCATATACGCCAAATGTCTCATCATCCAGTGCCATTGCCTTTGTAATCTGTTCCTTAAACAGGGCAATCTCGTCAGGTGTGAACGTAATCCGTTTCTCTGTGCCGATTTTGTCCCAGGTTGTGCCAGCAGGCCGGAAATGAATATTTTTGCATCCGATTTCTTTGGCCAGTTTTGTCGCCTGATAAACTTCACTGATATTATCTTTGTATAAAAGATACTTATAGCTCACACCATAAGCAGGATGCTTCAGACCCAACCGGTTGTTTTGCCTTTCGGCATAGTCAGTCAAAACAGCGATGCCTTCGATAATTCCGTCAAAGTATTTCTTGTCAGGCCCAAGGCCTTTCAGATTGTCAAATGTCTTTGAATCACCGGCATCCATTGACACTCCTACCCACGTGCATTGTGACAGGGCATCAATATTTTCAATCAAACGGGAGCCATTGGTGACAATGCCGACTTCAATTTCATTGGCAACAAGCCTGTCAATGAAATTCCCTGTTCCCGGATTCAAAAGCGGTTCACCACCACCGGCCACACAGACCGACTCAACGCCAAACTTGAATCCAGGGCAACCCTCTCCCCAGCGAGGCAGAAAATCGGCCAACTCTGTTAACATTTTTTTCGATAATGCCCTTTTCCTCTTTTCCCTTACAAATTCTGCGTTGCACCATACACAGTTGAAATTACATACATTGGTTGGATCAACAGTCACCAGAACCGGCGGCGGTATGGGCCGCCCCCGTTTTATCCTGCTCCACCTGTCAACATGAGAAAGGAGTTTATAGCTGTTAAATGGATTCCACCGTTTGCTCGGATTCCATTCTCGGGACTTTTCATGCACTTTCTCTACGCTATTGGATATCTCTTGCCGCTTTTTTTGCAAAGAAACTGATTCCATTGGTTCACTCCATAATGAGGGACATAGTTACCTTCTGACCTTATGTACTGGTTCGCGGTCAGAGTTTGATTTGGTATTGAGTTCTGAATATAGGACTTGATTATGTTTTGTCCAAACTTCCGCCTGACGCACCCGAATTTTTTGATTGTTAGGGAGAGATGTCATGGTTTATCCCTGACTCCTCTGAAAGAATCTAAGGACTTCCATCTTAACAACCTCCGCCACCCTGTCTGCGAGAAGATCAATCCCTTCCGTTTGTCCATCCCGGGACTTTAGACTTCCGGCTTCCGACATCCGTTCCTTTCCCATCTTTCCCTTGATTTCCATCAGGCTCAACCCTGCCTTTTTCAGCATTTTTATCTCCTCAATAACGGAGACATGCTCTGGGGCGTAGCGCCTCTGCCCGCCACTGGTCCTCAAAGGGACTAATATGCCTTCGAACTCTTTTTCCCAGAATCTGAGCGTTGGTTTAGGC
>Ga0307425_1000032_pt1 | contig 66957 bp, 61 predicted proteins | sample SalMarWE160330MG_FD_202152 | JGI IMG/M metagenome (GOLD analysis project Ga0307425, IMG submission 202152) | Salt marsh sediment microbial communities from the Plum Island Ecosystem LTER, Massachusetts, United States - WE1603-30 | ecosystem: Environmental > Aquatic > Marine > Intertidal zone >... | reverse complement strand
TAACGTGCATGTGACGCAGGCTGGTGCTGGGATAGTGATGACGGTTACTGACGGGGCGGTGAATCAGGCGAGTGGCGGGTTTACGGTGAATCCGGGTGCGCTTAACAGTTTCAAAGTCGAGGATCCGGCATTTATACCAATACCGAATCAGGCTGCGGGGACTGCTTTCAATATTCTCATTACAGCTCTCGATGCCTATGGAAATACGGTAACCAGTTTTAACGGCGCCGGGAGCACGGTAGATATAAGCGACACAACCGGGACAATAGCACCTGTTTTAAGTGGTCTGTTCGCCAATGGTCAGAGAACGGAGTCGGTAACGATTACGAAAGCGCTGACAAACATATCGATTACGGCTCAGAACAGCTCAGGAGCCGAAACAGGGGTGAGCAATTTATTCAATGTCAACCCAGGTGCGGCGACACAGTACGTATTCAGTGGTACGATCCCAGACCCGTTAAGGTCCGGAGATGCAGTTGCTCTGACTATAGAAGCGCAGGATGCAAACGGCAATATCGATACCGCGTATACCGGTATCAACGCAGTATTCAGCGATGTGGGCCCTGACGGTATTGCATTTCTCACGAGTGAAAACGGGTTTACCGATGCCCAGGCGACCTTCACGAACGGCGTATGGACCGGAAGTCTCAGGACGGATACGGGCTCTGCAAACAATATAAACAAGGTCGGAAGAAGTGTAACCCTGCAGCTCGACGAATCGCCCGGACCTATCTCTACACAGTATCCTGCTGCATTTACCGTTTCAGCAGGTACGCTTCATCACTTTACCTTCAGAGTGCAGCCTGATGCGAATGAAAAGATCAATTCCGATATACAAGTCGATATAATCGGAGAAGATCAGTACGATAATTACGTCGATTTTATCGGAACGGCAACCATCAGCGATGGGACGGATACAGTAATTGAGTCGGCGGACAGTGACAACCAGATCGATTTCGCCTCATCAACACTCGGGAGTGCCCCCGGGTATGCGGTCGGCCGCTATCAGGGAAATCTCATGATAACCCAGCCGCAGGTAAACGACGTCATTGTCGTTACAATGGGCGGTGTAACGGGCAGCAGCAGTACCTTCACCGTGGTTGCGAACAACGTATTTGTAAGACTTGTAGATGATACCGCGCCGAAGATTGCGCTTGCGGGAGATACAGTAGATTTCTTTGATTTCGAGATTGAGAATCCTGATCCGGATATTACCCATGATGCGGATATTTCGAGAATCGATATGATTATCGAGAGCAGCAGAAACGGTGAGGCGTTCACAGCTGTTCCTTCAACCTTAATAGATAGGATCGAAATCCTCGATATAACCAGCGGAACAGAGACGTCCCTGGGGATCAACATCTCTCCGGTCAATACAGCCGCAGCTGTTACGGTCAATACACCGGGATTTTCGGTCGCCTCGCAGGGAGGAATTGCACAGATCCGGGTTCGTGTGATACTGAAATCAGACGTTTCAGCAGCAACCGTGCCGAATATACAGCTGAGGATCGGCGACATCACCGGTACGTTTGCCAACTCAGGGCCTCCGCTTGTGCCGGTTGATCCGACCGATGAAAACCTCGTTTCGATCAAGCAGGAGGGCAATTACATACGATCTTCGCTCACCAATATAAGAAGCGCACAGAACAAGGCCGTGTATAACTACCCCAACCCTTTCAACCCGAGAACCCAGACGACGAATATCGTGTTCTACAGTACTGACGGCACCGAAACGGAGATCAAGATATTTACCATTACCGGCAGACTCGTTAAAAAGATTACCGTACCCGCGGCGCAGGTCAATGTTGGCAACAACGAGGTCGAGTGGAACGGCAAAAACGGAAAAGGCCAGATCGTGCGAAACGGCGTGTATGTTGCGGTGATTCAGACCGGCGGATCGACGATGATGGTGAAGATAGCGGTTGTCAAATAATCAATTACAGTGAATCGTCGCGCGTTGAATTTATCTGTTAATTGATGGCTTTGGATGCAATCCAATCGGCGGATTTCCCCTATTCAATAACCAAAAACCAGGGGTACTGAACGGGTTTATCTCAGACGTTTCAGGCTCTTCCTGAACATCTCGTTCTGATCTTCGGCGGTTTTCTGTGAAAATATTTTCCTGCAGTTCGCAGCAGAAATCGCCCAGAGCTCATCGTTTATCTCGACGAGCACCATACCGAAGTAGAGCTGGTAGATAATACTGATCGATGTTGCATCCGAAACGCCGTGCGCCACGGCAAATATGAATGCCCCGCTCGAATAGCCGGTTCCCTCAGGGGATATAAGAAGGTCCTCGCGATCCGATTCCCTGTTGTGAACAATTTCAACCTTTATGTCAAAGCCGTACTGTTTCACCTTGTTCCGGATGTCCTGAACAATAATCGGCTCCTGGGCATATAAAACGGATACTGAGCCGATAAACATGAGAGATACGGCCGTGAAGCACGTGAGCATACGAAGCTGCCGCATCAAGATATCCTTTTTTGTTTTTGTCATAACACTATCCCGGCTCACCTTCATTCCTTCTTCTCTGAAGATTCGAGGTCTTCCTTCATGCCCTCGAACAGAACGCTGTCATATACATTTACTCTGTTAAAAAGTCCCTTGAAGGTGTACTCACCTTCGGAGATCATCTCGTCGACCTTCGTAATGGTAAGCTCCCCCAGCGAGACTTCGGGATCCACTTCAAACTCGCCTGTCTCCGGGTTTTTCCGCAAGCCCCCCTGATGAAAGATATGAAACACTTCATTTTTTTGTACGCCATGCGCCCTTCCGAGATTGATAAGCGCCCTGTCTCCCTCAAGGCGTACGATCGTACCGTACAGGGGAATAGCGTTGTTGATATCTTCTGCGAGTGATATGACGGTATTGAATAATCTGTCGTTTCCGGTGTAATAGGTAGTGAACTCCTGAACGATCTTTCCGTTGAATCCGGATATGAGGAAGGCGTCAACTTTGAGAGAATCCCGTGTTTCTTCTATTGCACCCGTTATATAGTAATCGGCGCCGAGCGATTGTGCGGCGCGAAGGGCCTGTGCCGGGGTTTGAATCTCATGGGACAGAGCGGTACCACCACCATTTCCGTCATTGACAGCATCGGCGGTTTGGTCAATATTCTCTATCTTCGGATAGTACGACAGCACAAAGGAGAGTGCGTCTCTGAATGTGATCGACAGTCTCTTGTGCAGGAAATTTTCCCTGATATAATCCGAACGAAAGGCATCAAGCACAGCGACACGGGATTTCGTTGCAGGAATCTCTGTTGCCGGGTTTTCGCTCCGGCCGTACTGATCAACTCCCCACTGCGCCGCGAGGTTTTTTCGCACCCTGCTCTGATAAATTTCTATCCTGTCCCTGATGTCGACGGTATCGATGTCCAGGGTGTCATGGATGATATTTTTCAATTCGTAGAGGTACTGTTCGTAATATTTTTTCATCCTGTAGAATTCGGCCATGGCGAGCCTCTTTTCAGGGTTCAGAGGGTCGAGTATGACGGCTCGTTTGTAGTGTATGAAGGCCTTGTCCATGATGTTCTTGTCCAGGTAGAACCGCGCCTTCGAAAAATGATAGTCAGAAAGCCCGACTCTCTCCGGCTGCGACAGGTCCTGCCGGTATAACTTCAGGAGAATATTTTCCAGCCTGAAGCGGACGATCTCATCGTCGATACGCCCGGTAAGGGCCCGTTTATAGAATTCTGCGGCTTTTTCCAAATCACCGAGAGCCTCTTTACAGAACCCGAGTGTGTACAGTACGAGATAGTTTTTATCGGGAAGCAGCAGATACTGCTCTCCTGCTTCGGTATATTCCTTTCTGAAGAAGTAAACCGAAGCGAGTATACTGTGAGCCTCGGGCAGTTCAGAATCGATTGCAAGTGCGGTATTCGCCTCATATAGAGCGGCATCAAAGTATTCATCCGAGGCCTGTTGATCTCGCACCGCATTGTACACACCCATTCTATAGTAGTGTCGTGCCAGGTTTATATGTGTAAGGGGATTTTGTGCGTCGAGGGATACCGCCTTTCTGTAAAATCCTCCGGCTTTATTCAGCTCGCCGAGCTCAGTGTATACGATTCCCAGGTAGATGTAGGTCTGTACCTCCTGTGGGTATACCTTCAGGATCTCGGTGTACAGTTTGATTGCTCTGTCGTAGTTTCCTTTTGCCCGGTAGAGGTCGGCCAGCCTGTACTTCGTTTCATAGCGCGTTGGTTCTATGTCGATGGCCTGTAAAAAGAGCTTTTCAGCTTCATCGTAACGTTTCATCGACGTGTATACGCGGCCGAGGAGGGTGAGGACAGTGACGTTTTTTCTGTCCTGTTTGAGGGCATCCAGCAGTGTTTCCTCACTCAGGGTCAGGTTGCCTGTTTTAAGGTAACAGCGTGCAAGGCCGATTTTCGCATCTAAAAAGTATTTGTTCTGTTTCAGTACATCCCGGTAGATGAATATGGCCTCCAGGCAGTGTCCCTGGGATTCCTTCTGAAGGGCAAGTGAGTACTGCTGGAGAATTGTGCTCTCGGCTTCCGCTGTATGAAAGGCAAAGAGCATCAGAAAAAACGGAATCAGGACCAGTGCAGGAACAGTTTTTTCAGTCATTCCATCCCTCATCGCCGATCAGCGGAACAAATCTGCATCCGCCGAGAGAGCTTTTATACATTCTGCCGTTTTGAGCCTTTTCAATGAGCTGTAAATCCTGCACAAACCTGTTGCCTGCCGGAATCACCAGTTTCCCGCCGTTTGCGAGTTGCGCGAGGAGAGGTTCCGGAACATGGGGTGCCGCAGCCGTTACCATGATTTTTTCGTAAGGAGCATATTCAGCAAGACCCTTTGTTCCATCCCCGACAATGAGATAGATATTGTTATACCCCTGGCTGTACAGGTTCGTTCGCGCCCTGTTCGACAGTGTCTCGAGCCGTTCGATCGAGTATACGATAGACGCAAGCTCTGCGAGTATTGCCGCCTGATACCCGGACCCGGTTCCGATTTCGAGAACCTTGTCGGTGGATTTTATTGAAAGTGCCTGTGTCATAAGCGCAACGATATAGGGCTGGGATATGGTCTGATTCTCCCCGATTGGAAGAGGGTAGTTCCCGTATGCTCTGTCGCTGAGAGAATTCGGGATAAATTTATCACGCCGCACCTTCCGCATGGCTGAGAGGACACGCTCATCATTGATTCCCGCGGGCCGGAGCTCATGCTCGAGCAGATACTCGATCTCTTTTTCGTACTGCATATCCGCCTCTATCATGGTTGACATTTCTACGGGTATATAAACCCCAGCCTGCTTTTACCGAACCGTTTATTTATCTCGATATCGACCTCTGATGAAACATAGAGATTGTGAAGCTCCTTGTTATAGACGTCGTTGAAAAATACGACATATTCCGGAGACCTTGTCGACTGAATGCTGTCGTACAGGAAGGTTATTTCGTTCGACTGGTACACATCGTATACCCTGCCGCCGGTGCTCCGCGCAAAGTATTCGAGATCGCGATTTCCGGCTTGCCCGAAGTTCAGAAAATAAACAGGTATATTGTTGTTTGCCGCATAGTTGATACAGCTCTGCAGAGAATAGGTGGAAAACGAAGAATCGTATATTCTTCCGTCCGTAATCACAATAAGGGCTTTTTTGTAGAATTTTTTATTCAGATAGTCTATGCTTCGGCGTATCGCCTCGTCAAATTTTTTTCCGGTATCATATCGATTCTCCATTACTGCAGAAAGTGTTTCGAGCTTGGAATGCGTGAATGAGCTCGCAATCCAGTTTTTATTATGAAACCCGATAACCGCCATCTCATCTTCGAGAGACGTTTTATCCAGGAAAGCCTGGACCGCGCCCTCAACTGCCGGAGCGTGCTCTTCCATGGACGCGGATTTATCCACGAGAAAGAGGATGCTGAGACGTGAATCCCTGACCGCGTTATAGGAGAGATCGATTTTCTGAACAGTGCCGCCTCCGACCTTCAACCGGAAGTTGTTTCGTCCCAGCCCGTAGAAGGGGAGCCCGTCCGCGTCGAATACAGAAATGTAGTAGACAATAGCAGGAAAACTATTGGTGTCGACACGGTTGAGAATAACGTTGAGGTTGCGGTACTTATCTTCTTTTGGAACGAGCTGAACTATGGTGTCACGGTCGTAATCACAGGCTATGATCTGCCCGAGATGGTCGATTTTTGCATCGAGCACACGTGAAAGTCGATCATCGGTGTCGATCCGCGTCCAGGACGAATGCAGAATATCATAGGTTTTTATATTTTTAGAATCACTGACGATAAGCCGGTTTGATCCTGCAAATGAAATACCGAAGGGGTCCTCGAGATCCCCGCCTTTGAGATAGGAAATAAAGTTTCCGCTTTTATCATACACACCGATTGTTTTTTTCTCATGATCCGCAACAAATATCCTTCCCCGGTAATCGACGGCGATTCCGGATGGGTTTCCGAAGTCCCCGTCCTTACTTCCCTTTTTGCCGAATGCAAGCAGAAACACACCATCCGGTGTAAATTTCTGAATACGCATGTTGCCGCTGTCGATAACGTATAGATTATCATCCAGGTCGAGAGTAAGCGCGGTTGGTCCGAAGAACTGACCTTCATCAAATCCGGAAGTTCCGATATTCCTGATATATTTTCCATTATTGGAAAACATATACACCGTGTCGTTGGTGAAGTCGGAGATGTATACGTCACCCCTGCTGTCAACCGCGATATCGAATAGTCTGCCCGGCGTTATTTTTGGATGCACGTACTGCAAAAGCGGTATCCCTTCAGGCGACAGCTTCAAGGCTATTTTCGATCCGAATCCAGCAGCGTAGATGTTGCCATTTTCGTCGACGTCGATGCCGGTGACCTTTGTCAGATGGTATTTGCCGATCGGGTTGCCGGTCAACTCGAGATTGAGCGCGTAATCATCGCTTTTTTTTCTCTGCTGCGCGGCAATCTGCTTAACATTCATAAATCCGATAAGCTGGCTGGCGAGGGTTTTAAGGGTGCCGCTGCCCTGTTCGTTTTCAATTATGGTATTGAATTGAAAGAGGGCGTTCTCTTCGAACCCCGCCCTGTAGTAGGACATCCCTAAAAAGAAACGGGCAGTCATATCGTCAGGAGCTTTGCCCAATGACTTTCTCAGGAATTCAATGGCGGCCTCGTACTCCTGATGGTTATAGTGAACGACCCCCTGGTTGAAAAACTCCTCGGCGTAACTTTTATCGAGGAACTCGTCTCCATAGACATACAGTGCGGATTGAAAAATGAAAACGATCATAAAAAAAAACAGTATGCGGCGCATGCTCTGCCTCTCAATCGTACAGGCGGTCTTCCATTCTTATCATGAAGCACTTTTTGCAGTACATCATATCATGTAAATATCGAATTACAACAAAAAAAAAGCTCTCTCCATCAATATGGAGAGAGCTGCTCAAGTAAAGCTCTAGCTGCCTTTATATGGAAATATCGTAAAGATAGTTACACCTTTACATCCACGCTTCTACCAAGGTTGCCCTCAATTGCTCCCGTGCCGCCGACGGCGAGGGAGAGGAGGTTGAGTATGAAATCCTTCGATACAACGACCATATTGCCCCTGTCGTCCAGTTTCACATTGGCCGGTATTTCCGCCTTATCGTGATCCATCTGCGGTGGGGAATACTCCTGAACGGCAACCCTGTCATTTATTCCGGATACCATTTCAATCACCACCAATCTTTTACTTCTATACTATAAATTTCGACATATTACGGCAAACTTTAATCATTTTTCAGTATAATTTCGTGGGTGTGATGAAGGCAATTAAGTGAAAAATATTCTCGCCGGAGCAAATCGTTTATAGGAAATGGCGTATGAATTTCATGTAATCCGAATAGTGGTTGATATTGATAAAATTTTTTTGAAATCTGCTGAATGCGGGATCCTCGATCTGAGGGGTGATGCGGTAATGGTGAATTGAGCTTTTACCTGCAATGCATCTCAGCCTGTATATGTTGTTTGATATACACTTTTCTGTCGCGTGCAGGCATATTTTTTTATAGAAAGCAAAAAGAGGATGGGCCCCGTCGGGCATCACGGGAACGAGCCCGTCGTAATGAGAGCATGTATCGAGAGCCATTGCCAGCAGATATCGGATGATACCTGGATCGATGAAGGGGTAGTCGATTCCAACGAAAAAGTTCATGTTGGTATCGGTGTGTTTGAGGGCTGTATGGATTCCGCCGATCGGCCCGATTCCAGATATTTCGTCTTTGTAGCATCCCGAAAGCCGGGGATGGCCGTACTCTCTTCCGACAGTATACACAGCGGAGCAAACCACGGCTGCAGATTCGATAACGATATCGATGAACCGTTTTCCGCGGTTCAGAAGTAATGCCTTATCTTCTCCGAATCTTCTGGATTTTCCGCCTGCCAGTATGAATGCATTAGCAGATTCGATGTCTTTCAATGATAAACCTTTCGCTGCTACTCCCTAATTTTTCAAGAAGGCCTGAGACGTTATCCGCGAAACGATCGAGAGTTTTGAGGCCCTCTTCATCGCCAATGATATCTCCCTTTTTTAAATCGAAGGCAATATTCCAGTAGTGCGTAAATATATCCTTTTTTACCTCTGCACACAAACGAATTATTGACACGAGGCGGAACGCAGGGTATATGCTGCCTGTATCATTATGATACAGGCACAGTGTTGTTATGACCTTATGTGTCAAAATAGCACAATATGTTTGCCGTATGAAAAAGCGATATTATGTAAGTCTCTATATATTTATAGATATAACGGCATGACGAATTTGGCACGGTTTCTGCATTATAATAAGTGAAAGTAATCAATATTAACAGGAGGTGAGTAAAATGAACCTGATCAAATACCACCCGCGGACAATGGATCTTTTCAACTGGGACAGCATTCTCGACAGATTCTTTGACGACGGTTTTGACGGTGGCGCCAGAGTACCGGCAGTCGATGTGCGAGAGAATGAAAAGGAGTATCAGATGGAGGCTGAGCTGCCCGGCCTTACCGAAAAGGATATCGAGGTCAAGATCGAAAACGGTGTCCTGACGATATCTTCTAAAAAGGAAGAGTCCAGGGAAGAGAATGAAAAAGGATACCTGAGAAAAGAGCGGAAGCAGTTCAGCTTCTGCAGGAGTTTTTCTTTGCCCGAAAACACGGACGCCGATAAAATATCGGCCACGTTCAAGAACGGGCTTCTCAATGTTACGATCCCCAAGGCTCCAGAGGCAAAGCCGAAGATGATCGAGGTCAAGGTCAAGTAAATCCTGTACTCTGTACAGGAGGATCCAGATAAAAGCCCCGGCCGCAGGACGGTCGGGGCTTTTATACTTATTTGTTTGTCAGTATCTTCGTTATTGCCAAAGGCAGGTCATCGAATTTACCGACGTACATGTACCTTCCCCTGCCCTTTTTTGCCATCTGGGCATTGGTTGCAGGATCAGAGCCCCCGAGCCCGAAAGAAATACCGAGCACATGAAGTCGGTCGTATTTAACGGCGATTTCAACAGGGTCGCTCCCGACTGTCGACCAGCCGTCCGTGACGATTATGCCGGTTTTGGACATAGTTTTTGATTCATCGAGAAGGGCCAGACCCTTACGCAAAGCCTCCCGTATATTGGTAGCGCCGCCGCTCTTGATATCGAGCATCCTGTCCATGAGGTTCTCGAGGTTATTTTGTTCGCTTACGTGTTTTATCACCGAGGGCTCACGGGCGAAGGTGAGTACACCGTGATAGTCATGCCGGAGTTTACTTGCAAACACACCGGTGGCGATTGCGCCGACCGCTATTTTCTCCTGGTGCATGGAGTTCGAAACGTCCAGCATCAGCACGTAGGAGCTTTTCTGTTTTACCCGCTCGTGGCAGTAAATATTTTCATAATCCAGAACAGGGGAGCCGATCTGCTCCTCAAGTGTCCTGTCGACATCGAGCTCGTCGAGACCCGGCCTGTACTGTGTGACGATTGTTTTTGTAATTCCCGAAGCACTCGCGGCGATTTTCCGGGAGAGGAAGATGATTTTTTGAAGAAGCATCGATCGAATTGCCGTCTTTTTTACCGGATCGGCACGCTCCATTATCATGGAGAGGAGCTTTACCTGCAGAAAGCCTGATTCGAGATCCATGACTTTGGTCATGAGCTCCTCGAAGTATTCATCGTTGAGTATATCGTTTAAAGAGGGGGGAATTCGATATAAAAGGGTGACAATATCCTGCATGCGGCCGTGTTTCATTGCACTGTCAAGTTGACCGAGCAGTCCGTTGATATCAACCGCTACTTTTTTTTTTCGAGTGCGGCTAATTTAACCTGGTCGATTTCAGTCTTCGGCGCCGTACCTGCAGTATCCGCAGAAGTTCCCTTTTGACTGTGGGTTTGAAGGGCCTTTGAAGTGAGCCTTTTCAATAGTTCGAGGAATTTTTCATGGGAAAAATCCTGAAGCTCGATTTTCGTGAGAAAGGAGAGCTTTGCACAGAGAAGCCATTTTTCAGGATCATCATCGAACGAGCCGTATGTTGTTGAAAAAATATCGGCGAGATCGATAGCGCCGCGCACAGAGGAGCCTCTTCTAATCTCTTCCTCTTCTCTGGTCATCCTTGCTGTGGCAACCGCTACGTCGATTATATCCCGGTCACTGCATCCGGATCGGAGAGAAACGATCCGAGCCTCTTCTTCGTACGACTGGTAACCGAGGTTTATGCTGATGAAACGATCCTTCAGCGCTTCACTGAGCTGGGAGGTGCCGATATACTCATCAGGGTTTTGCGTTGCAATGATCATGAAGCCTTCCTTCGCATCAACGCGGCCAAACTTCGGTATATGTATGGTCCGCTCATCCATTGCAGAGAGCATTACGTTCTGTGTGCCCTCGGGCATTCGGTTCAGTTCATTGATGAGGAGAATGGCGCCGTCCAACATGGTCGTTGAAAGAGGGCCGTGAATGAAAGATTCCTTTGTGTAGCCCTTGGCGAGGACCAGGGGCGGGTCGTACCAACCGGCAAGCTTTTGTTCGGTGTAGCGTTCATCACCGTCGATGCGGAGAAATTTTCTCTTGAGATGCGTGGCCACCGCAAGAGCGATGGTTGTTTTTCCGACACCGACCGCACCCTCGAGCAATATGTGCTTGCCCGCCTGTGCTGAAATAAGAGCGGCAGTTAATTCCTCCCGCCGTCCTATAATGTCGTACATCTTCTGCAGTTCCTGAACCACAGATTCCATACTGTGTACCTGTTGCCCGAAACCGGACATTCAAAGATAGTACTGATGTATCCAGCTTGCTGTACTGACACTGAATTCGTAAAAATCAGGATACTGTCGTTTGTCATGAAAGTAAAGAAAATTCACAAAGATTTAACAATGTCTGCGGGCCAAGCGTCTGAACAACTGACGGTACAGAGTCGTATGGGTTACATATATGAGCCGTGTGCTTTGATTTTCAGCATTCAAAGGGAGGGGGGGTATATGTGCCGGGTATTATGCTCGTCAGTGAACAACCGATGGCGTATACGAGCAGATTGTTTTCCTCCTCAGCACGCAACGGTCGCAAATAGGGTTTTTCCGGCATATCTCCTTTCCGTGTTTTACCATAAGAGCGTGGTATTCATTGTAGAGGATCTCATCACGGGGAAGCTCATTCATGAATAAAGCCTGGATGGTATCGTAGGTTTCATTCCCCGTTAACATACCGAGCCTGTTAAATATACGCCTGGTATAGGAATCGACGACGAATACAGGGATGTGAAATGCATAGAGGAGTATTGAATCGGCTGTTTCTGGGCCGATTCCCCTGACCCTGAGGAGAGAGCTGCGGTCGGGAGTTCCGCCTCTTTCGACGCTCTTTTTGAAGTACAGGCTGATTTCTTTCAGCCGCAGGGCCTTCTGGTTGTAGTATCCTGAGGACCTGATTATTCCTGCAAGTTTGGAAAATTCGATTTCAATTAACGCATCAGGGTTGAGCAGGCCTTTTCTGAGGCCTTCAAGCGCAGCTTCAGCGTTTTTCCAGGTTGTATTCTGGGTGAGAACCGCACCTGCTGCAATTTCAAACGGGGAGTCATCCTTAGGGAAGTATGATCCCCCGACAGGCCACCATCCCTGCGGACCGTACTCCCTCAATAATGACTTATAGACCTCCATAATGTGCGAAGGGCGGGTAATCTGAAGAATTTCCCCCTATACCTCTTTTTTCAGGAGCTCTTTTCTCCTGCTGAAGGCCAGAGATAGCGCCCGCGGAAGAGAATCGGTTTTCAGTCCCTTAAAGGTAAGAATGCCGTCTTTTAAAACACCCCGCTTGCGCAGTTTTCGCGTGACGTACCGGATATACTTCATGTACTTGACATTCAGCAGTTTCCAGACGAAGAATCCGACACGGGAGGCAAGCCAGTGCAGCACTTTACCGCTGTAGAAGTACCGGTATCCGTGTATGAGTTTGTTCTGAAGCTTCAGCGGGCTGATATTTTTAGGCAGAATTACCGAGTGGCTGCCGTCGTAATAATCCCAATCGTTGATGTAAATCCTGTTCGCATCCTTCATCTGGTCGTAGAGCGTTGTGCCGGGTATTGGAAACAGGATGGAAAACTGTACCGTCGAACTGCCGGATTCCCTGCTGAAGTGTATTGTCTTTTCTATGGTCCGGTCTGTATCGCTGTCCGCGCCGAGAATGAACATGGAATGCACGTTGAGGCCTTCATTGACCAGCGTACCCACGGACTCCTTGATAAGTGAAACGGTCTGGCTCTTGTGATAGTCTTTCAGAGCTTCCGGATTGATGGATTCAACCCCTATGAAAAGGGTGGCGCACTTCGCCCTCTTGAGCATCTGAACGAGCTCTTTATCTCGGGCGACATGCACGCTGAACTGGCTGGACCATCTGAAATCGAGGTCAGCCCTGATCATCTTTTCAAGGAATATCTTCGTTTTCTCATGATTTGCGGCAAAGTTATCGTCGTAGAAGAAACCGTGCCTGAACCCTTCAGTATACCTGGTCATCACCTCTTCCATCACAAGGTCGGAATCCTTGATACGGTACCTCCTCCCGAACATCTTTGTAACGGAGCAGAAGATACAGTCGTGGGGACAGCCCCTCGAAGCCATGAGCGGGGCGTAGGTCATTTTTATCTTTTTATTTTTATAGCCGTATCCCTGTAGAAGGCTGAGGTCCATGATGGGAACGTCGTCAATATTCACGCGGGTTCCCTGCACGATACGGTCAGTGGTAAGGCCCTCGAACATATCAAGAACGACATTTTCACCCTCTCCGACACATACCTGGTCTGAGTGCTGAAGCGCTTCCTCGGGAAGGGATGAGGGGTGCGGCCCCCCCATGATTACCTTCTTGTCGGGAAACTGCCTCTTTATAGCATCCGCAATTTTATAGGCTCTCTTTGCAGTGTGTGTAATGGCAGTCAGGCCGACTATATCCGCTTCCCGCAGATAGGGATGGAGCTCATCGGTCTTTTCGTTATATACCCTCACTATGTCTTCTTTGAAGACTTTCACTTCATGTCCGCTGTTTTTTAACATTGTGCCGAGAAACAGGTTTCCCAGCAGCGGAAGTTTGGTGAGGAAGAAATATACATTAATCGGCGGCCGTGGTTCAACCAGCGCAATCTTCATATGTTCCTCCAAAATTGCTGCCCTCGTAAATAGTTTATGATAATATATGCACATGAACTTGTCAATTGTAAAGGAGCAATTTTATCGTTTGCCTGTACAATAAATCAGCTTTAATTGATGAAACCATATATCGCATACGAAGTAAACATTTTTATTTGTGGATGAGCTATAAAAAAAGTTGTACTTTAGGGAGCGGGTAAAATCGAATGAGAGCTGCTGTCCTCGGTGCGGGATATATGGGAAGTGCCGTTACGTTTCCACTGTGTGATGCAGGCTGGGAGGTGCGGCTGTGGGGCACCTGGCTTGATGACGAAATAATCGAGCGGTGCAGGCATCATAATCATCCGAAATTAAAGAAGAGATTGCCTGAAAAAATAGGATTGTATGGTTCATTGGAACTTGAGGCGGCGATAGAAGACGCCGATATCGTATTTATTGCGGTCACAAGCGAAGGTTTTGTTCCGGTATTTGAGCGTTATCTTACGACCATCGCCGAAAAAGAGCGTGCCTCACATACCGGGAACGCGAATGCGGGATTGCAGATACTCTGTAAAAGGCAGGCCCCCTACAGAAGACAGGTCTTCTTAAGACAGGCTGTCTGTGCCCTGACAAAGGGTTTTGTCAGGTACAGAGGCCGAGTATGCCTTATTTCTGAAGCTGCTGAAAAGATATACGGGGCTACATTCGATGCAACGGAAGGCATCAGAATGTCAGGTGGGACCGGCACTTCAAGTGGTTTGAGATGGATTTCGATCGGCGGACCTGTCAAAGCGGTTGAGCTTTGCAACAGGATACCGACAGCAACTGTGTATGCAACGAGAGACGGGAGTTTAAAAGAGATTATTGCCGCGATCGAGACGGGCTATTATAGAATATGCATGAGTGAAGATCTGTGCGGAGTCGAGCTTTCTTCGGCCCTGAAAAATATATACGCTATCGGCGTCGGAATTTGTGACGGCATGCACAGGGCTTCGAGCTTTTCAGGTCTATACCACAACTATAAGGCCCTGCTCTTCAACCAGGCTTTGCGGGAGATGGCGCTGCTGGTCCAGACCGCAGGTGGACGCAGGGAAACGGTTTTTGACCTGGCGGGTATCGGGGACCTCTATGTCACTTCTGCATCAGGGAGAAACGGGAGATTCGGGGGGCTTGTCGGTGAAGGGGTTCCCGCTCAGGAAGCGTACAATGCGATGATAGAGCAGGGGGAGTATACAGAAGGTTATAATACCCTGAAGCTCGGGTACGAATTCGTAGAAGACCTCGGCACATGTCAGATGAAGAGCTTCCACCTGATAAAGGGTCTTCCCTTGCTAAAGGCCCTCTACGAAATTATTTTCCGCGGTAATGAATGCGGCGCCAGGATGCAGACGGTTTTGTCGTCAATCGGAATCGGGCGGTGAAGAAGCCGCATGCCGGTATTTAATTGATAAAGCCGGAAAGAATAAAAACAAGTAATGGTTATACAGGGGGAAATGGTGGCATACACAGTCGGGGAATTAGCAGAAAGGTTGCACGGGAGGGTGATCGGCAATTCGGAGCTCACCGTGCGTCAGGTAAGCACACCTGAAAATATGGGGGAAAATTCTATCATTTTTATCAGGGATAAAAAAACCTGGAGAGAGATCGATCCGGATGCATCTGTCTGTCTGGTCGTGTCATTCAAGCCTGATAAAAGCAGAAATACGAATTATATCGTTATCGAGCCAGACAAAAAGGATGAAGTGTTCATATCTCTCCTGTCGCTTTTTCAAATGGATGATGCTATCTGCGAGGGAATTGCCGACACGGCAGTAGTTGCCCCCGGCGCAGTTTTAGACATTGATGTTTCGTTGGGCGAATATGCGGTCATTGCTGATAATACCGTGATCAAGGAGGGGAGCTCGGTCGGCTCGCATGTCTTTATCGGGCGAAACTGCGCGATCGGAAAGAACTGCACGATATACCCGAATGTCAGTATTTACCCGAATACTGTAATCGGTGATGATGCCATTATTCATTCAGGTGTGGTAATCGGCAGCGACGGTTTCGGGTACTCCCCAGCATATAGCGAACACCGGAAAATTCCCCAGATCGGCGGAGTCGAGATCGGTGCCCGTGTGGAGATTGGTGCGAACACTACGATTGATCGGGCGACTATCGGTATGACCAAAATCGGGGATGGCACGAAAATCGATAACCACGTTCAGATAGCCCATAATGTCGAGATAGGAAAGAATGTTATTATTTGTGCGCTGTGCGGTATATCGGGAAGCGTGAAGATCGGTAACAATGTCATCCTTGCCGGAGCGGTGGGACTCAAAGATCATATTGTCATAGAGGACGATGTGTACATAGGGGCAAAGGCCGGAGTGATGGAGAAGGTCGTTAAAAAGGGCAGAAGGATGCTCGGCACCCCTGCTGTGGATTTCAAGGCGGCAATGGAGTATTTCGCCATGTGGCCGAAACTGAAACAGATGTTCAATGATATACGGATGATCAAGACAAAGCTGGGTTTGTAATTAATTACGATCTATGTGATGCTTCTAGTGAATGAAAGGGATCTTTCCGGGACTTCATTATGAAGATAATTTCTATAAAATCTCTCCGTTTAAAAATTAAAATATCACATATTGTTTTTTACATGCTGTTTGCTGCAATTATTACCCGTGCATTACTGCAGTACAGAGAACATGAGCTTCAATTTATCGTCAATCTCTTTCTGCTGGCATTTCTTATACTTAGCCTTACCCAGCCGCTCATTACTGCCCGTTTACACTGGTATACAGACATATATCTTGCTCTTCAGACTATCTTGATCGTTGTTTTTTTGTTGATACCTCCGAAATTTGATTATTTTGTCGGCCTTTTCATCTGCTTGAGCTTTCAGGTAATGGGATTTTTCACAGTGAAGAAAGGCTTTATATGGATAGCTATTTTCTCTGTTGTGCTGACCGCTGCCCTTATGTATGCGCATGGCCTGGATGGAAGTGTGCTTTACTTTCCAACAGCAATTGCCGGCTGCACTCTTGTTGGTTTGTACGGTATGTCGGTACGAAGGGCTGAAGAAGCAAGAAATAAAAGCCAGTCACTTCTTGCCGAGCTTAAGAAAGCTTATAAAGAATTAAAGGGTTACACTGAGCAGGTCGAAATGCTCTCTGCAGTAAAGGAACGAAACAGGCTGGCAAGGGAGCTTCATGATTCGGTAACGCAAAAGATATTCAGTATGACTTTATCTGCAGAGGCGGCACAGATTCTCCATGAAAAAGAACCAGAAAAAGTACCTGTCGTGCTTGAACATATTCAGGAACTTGCCGGTGATTCTCTCTCTGAAATGCGTACTCTTATTAAAAGGCTTCGTCCCGGGACAATAGGCCGGGATGGTCTTGTTCAGACGATCAGGCAGCACATTGCTCAGAGGCAGAAGGATGACGGCCTGATAGTAGAATTATGCATCGAGGGAGATGATGATCTTTCTGTTGATTATTCGGAGTCTCTGTTTCGTATCACACAGGAGGCATTGAATAATATTGTGAAGCACTCGGGTGCCGATTTTGCCAGAATCGTATTGAAATTCAATGAAAAATCAGTAAGTCTCTTAATAGAAGATTCCGGCAGGGGTTTCAGATTGTCCGCGGTTGAAAAGGGTAAGTCGCATATTGGATTAAGCAGCATGAGTGAAAGGACTGCATTGATCGGGGGCAGACTCAGCATTGAATCCAGGCCGGGAAATGGTACAAGAATATCAGTAGAAGTACCAAAAATCAGTGAGGGGTAAAGCTATTACCGGCAAGAAACAGGAAAGAATAAGGGTTTTCATCGTCGACGATCATGCAGTAGTACGTGAAGGGCTGAAGACGTTTCTCAATGCACATGAGGATATCCAGGTTGTGGGCGAGGCCGATAACGGGGAGAGCGCTCTGATGCAGGTCCAAACAGTTCAACCTGATGTCATTCTCATGGACCTGGTCATGCCCAAAATGGACGGGATTATTGCAATTAGAAAAATGAAGCAAAAAAACCCTGAAATCAGGATTATTGTTCTGACCAGTTTTTCTGAAGACGACAAGGTGTTTCCGGCAATCAAGGCAGGCGCATACGGGTATTTATTAAAAGATGTCGCACCCACGGAATTAGTCGAATGCATACGTGCTGCACAAAGGGGAGAAACGAGTCTCCATCCAAAAATCACCAAACGGCTTGTAGAGAACATCGCCCTTGGCCATAAGAAACCTTCCCTTGAAGAACTCACCGAACGGGAGCGCGAGGTGCTTGGCTGTATAGCAAGGGGCTTACGCAACAAAGAAATTAGCGATGTGCTTTTTATAAGCGAAAAAACAGTCAAGACTCATGTCAGCAGTATACTGTCAAAGCTGAACCTGACAGATCGGACCCAGGCCGCAATATACGCACTCAAGAAGGGACTGCAGTAGATTTATGCAGTGCCTCTGAACCCAGAAAATATAGTGAAGTTGCTGTTACTCAAGAAGTATCTTCAATAGAGCAGACACTGCTTCTGCCTCTTTGGTGTACAGCTTCCTGCCTAAGACTCAAGTCTGAAGGGACTGCATCTCAAGACCGATAAAAAAAATCAATCTTTACTCTCACTTAAAAAACCTTCCTCAGTCCGATGACATCAAAAAGTTTCCCCTTTACAATATGGACCTCTCGACAGAGATGAGGACTGGATTATGATGCAGCGGAATATCCGCATACTGGTAGTGGATGATAGTGAGGGGGTGCGGCGGGACCTCAGCACTGTTCTCGGAATGCTGGATGGCATGGAGGTTGCCGGTGTGGCTGCAAACGGGCGTGAAGCGGTTGAGCAGACCGGGAAACTGCATCCTGATGTTGTGCTCATGGACCTTGAGATGCCCGTACTGGACGGTTTTGAGGCAACAAGGCGGATAAAGTCTCTGGGGTTTGGCGTATGTGTGCTCATTCTCAGTGTATACAACAGCAATTCAATCCGTCTGAAGGCTGAGCTGGCAGGTGCTGACGGTTTTATAGAAAAGGGAACTCCCGTCCAAAAGGTTGGAGACATAATCAGAAGATGTCTGAAATAACTGCGTTTTAATAAAAAAAATCTTTTCACAAATTTGCATAGATATTCGGTGAAAAGCGGAGGTGCTCATGAAGTACTTTATTATTGCAATACTCTTTTTTATAACAAGCGTGGGCTTTACAAGCTTGGGCTTTGGTGAGGAAATTACACTGAATGAATACCTTGATCTTGTAAAATCCAACCACCCTTTCTTTACCAAGGAGGAACTTTCTATTGCGATCGAAAAAAAAGAGGCTGAAAGCCTTCCCGGTGCTGAAGACTGGATTTTCTCGGTTGCTCCGGGGTACAATTATTATGGTGAAGCAAGCGCACCCGAGTATGGTGGACAAACGAGAGTGCACCAGGTCGGTGTCGAGGCAGACCTGAACAGGCTGCTCTGGTCCACAGGCGGGAAGCTCGGATTTTCAATTACATCGGGGTACTTCGACGCTGATGCAGCGCCGTTTTCCGGCCCCTCAAAATACTACAAGCATGGAATCAGCGTATCCTACTCCCATCCTCTGCTTCAGAATTCAAGAGGGAAGCTTGACAGGCTCCCTTACGAGCTCAGTGCATATACTATCGACATAACGAGCTTACGGGTGTACGAGAATCAGGAAAATTTCCTTCTCGATATCGCGGTGAAATATCTCGATTGGGTATACTTCGGCGAAGCGGTAAAAATTGCACAGGAACGGCTGGCCCTGGCAAAGCAGCAGCTCGAGCAGGTACAGAAAAAGTACAAAGCGAATCTTGTTGACAGGGTCGATGTCCTCCGCGCTGAGGATTCTGTGCGTATCGCAGGGCAGAGCGTCCTGCAGATCGAAGCGCAGTGGAAGTCGAAACAGGCTGAGCTTGCCGTTATTGCCGGTTCGGACCAGTTATACAAAAAAACACCTTCCTTTGAACTATACAGCATAGAGGAGATTCCCCGGAGGGATGAGGCTGGGCTCAAGGCCAGATCCAGGACACTGCAGGCATTTAAGATTCTCAAGGACCAGCTTGTTGAGCAGCGTACGGGACTTGTTGAGCAGCAGCGCGCACAGCTTGATGTCAACCTCGGCGTCGGAGTTTTCGGCAGCGATGAAACTTTTGGAAAATCTCTTGAGATATATCACCCCGATGCGTCGGTTTCACTGGTGTTTTCAAAGGTGCTTGGAGGCCGTACGCTCAAAGAGCAGATTGAAAAGCTAGACCTTCAGGTACAGCAGGTTGAGAAGGATATGAAAAGCATGAGCCGCCAGCTTGAATCATCAACGGTGAGCATACTGATCCGGGTCGTTGAGATGGAGAAGGTTCTGGCGCTCAACAAAGCACAGGTACAGTCTGCCCGGGAAAAAACTGATGAAGAGCTGAAACTGTACAACCGGGGAAGAAGCCAGCTTACATTCGTCATTCAGAGCAGGGACAACGAGGAGAATGCAAAGTTGAACTACGCTGAGAATGCTTCGGTGTACCATACTCTGCTGCTGCAGTACAGGGCGATTCTCGATGAACTGCTTGCAGTTGATGAAGAGGAGGGAGGGGAAATCAAATGAAAAAAATATTCGAATTCTTTGCACGGCGTCATATGCTTGCGACACTTTTTACCGCCGCTATTATAATACTCGGTCTCAACTCCCTTCGCACACTCAAGCGGGACCAGTTTCCGGAGGTCGATCTTGGAGAGGTTTTAATTACCACGACCTATCCCGGTGCTTCTCCGGAAGATGTCGAGCTGAATGTTACAAACAAACTCGAGGATGAGCTTAAGAATATTGACGGAATTGACCGGATCACATCCACATCCATGGAAAATATGTCGGTAATTGATGTTGTTGTCGACCCGAATGTGAAAGATTCGGAGAAGGTCAAGTCCGATATTCGTGAGGCAGCCGGCCGGGTAACGGACTTCCCGGAAGAGGTTACAGAGTCTCCCCTTGTTACCGAAATAACGACCGCTATTTTTCCCATTATCGAGGTGGGGATTACCGGTGATATTCCCTACAGCGAGCTGAGGGAGATTGCGAGAAACTTTGAAAAGAAACTGAAGGGTATTCCCGGCGTGGCAAGCCTCGATAAATACGGCTACAGGGCAAAGGAGATAAAGGTAGAGGTGGACCCGCGGGCCATGGACCGGTATCAGATGCCTCTAAGGGAAATCATACAGGCAATTCAGGCCCGTAATATACGGCTTACCGGAGGGACATTCGAGTCGTTTACAAGTGAAAAAAATGTTGTGACCCTCGCACAGTTTAGAAGCTATAGAGAGGTGGGCGATGTGATCGTGCGGTCCTCTTTTGACGGGCCTCTCATCAGGGTACGGGACCTTGCGGTTATTAAGGATGATTTCGAAGAAGAGGAGATAATTTCCAGGATGGAGGGCAGGCCTGCTATCTCTTTTGTTGTGAACAAGACTGAAAACGCAGATATCATCAGGACGGTGAAGGCCATAAAAAAGCTCATAAGGGAGGAGAGCTCAAGAGGAATCATGGGTGGTTATATCGATTACAGGCCCGATACCGTGCAAAAGGCAGATGTTCTTAAGACTCTAAAGGAAGTTTTTTTACGGAAGGGTGTGAATGAACAGATCTTCAGGTACGGGCAGGTGCAGGTTATTGCATCGAACGACATATCGAAGTATGTGAGAGAAAGTTTCCGAATCGTACTCACAAACGGCGCTATCGGCCTTGTTCTTGTCGTTATTATGCTCACTATTTTTCTTAATTTACGAACAGCCTTCTGGGTTGCCATGGGTATACCCGTTTCGATGTTCGGTGTTTTTTTTCTTATGCCTGTATTTGGCATCTTTCTGGACAGCATTTCCCTTGCGTCGCTGATTCTTGTTATAGGGATCATAGTTGATGACGGCATCATTATTTCGGAGAATATATCGTTTCGAAGGCATCTCGGTGATTCCCCTCTTGATGCTGCTGTTAACGGTGTGAACGAGGTTTTTTTTCCTGTTTTGACCACTGTGCTCACAACCTTCCTGGCGTTTGCCCCTATCTTTTTCATTAAAGGAATGATGGGGAAATTTATCTTTGTGATCCCTCTCACCGTGAGCCTTGCACTTTTCATATCCCTTTTTGAGGCGGTATTTGCTCTCCCGGCACACCTCAAGCGGGGCCTTGAAAGATCGTTTAGGGGAGCACAGCGAGCGGCTATCGGAACCTGGTTTGAGGGATTGAAGGTGGTGTATAACAAGGCTGCAAAGTTTTTCTTGAGGATCAGGTACCCCATCTTTGCGATTTTCATCGGTGTTATTTTTCTTGCACTAAACTACATGAAAAACAATATGGACTTCATTCTCTTCCCAACAAAGGGAGCCGAACGCTTTGCCATCTTCGTCGAATGCCCCATGGGAACCTCTCTGCAGACAACTTCTGAAAAGGTAAAGGAAATAGAGGCGTTTGTTGAGGAAATACCGATTGATGAGCTTGACACCTATATCACCCGTATAGGGGTCATCGGATGGGTGGGCAGGGGTGAAAATTACGCGTATGTACTGGTGGGGCTTTCACCATTTTCTGAAAGAACGCGCACTGCAGACGAGATCATCGAAGAGATCAGACAGAAAACCGACAAACTGGACGGATTCGAGAAAATCACCTATGAAATCGATGCCGGAGGGCCGCCTGTCGGGAAGCCCATCAGCCTCAGGGTGCTTGGGAACGATGATGTGAAGCGAAGTGCGTTCACTGATGAGATTATGGCATACCTTTCGTCCATCTCCGGTGTGAAGGATATAGACAGAAACGATAAAACAGGCAAGGACCAGATAGAGATAAAGATAAATTATGCCAGGCTCGCCCGCATGGGGCTCACCGTAGCGGATGTCGCACAAAATGTTCGTATTGCCTATGACGGCCAGGTCGTTACCTCCCTCCGACAGGGAGACGAAGATATTGGTTTCAGGGTACAGCTTCTCGAAAGGGCCCGAAAGGACAAACGGTACCTCCAGAACCTTTCAATACCCAACAATCAGGGGCGCCTCATAAAGTTGAAGGAGGTAGCCCGGCTGAAAACCGGCCCCGGTCCCAGCGCCTACCGCCATTTTGACGGCGAGCGGGTGACGATCGTTGGAGCCGATGTGAACACTGATATAATAACGTCGCTTGAGGTAACGAAAAAAGTCCTCGAACAATTCAAGGGTTTTGAAAAGAGGTATCCGGGCATTCGGTTGCAGATCGGAGGAGAAGCGGAGGAAAGCAAGGAATCCATCACAAGTATAATGACTGCATTCCTGATTGCATTCATCGGTATCTACTTCCTTCTCGTCCTCCTATTCAATTCTTTTATTCAGCCTTTTCTTGTTCTTATTTCAATACCCTTCGGTTTTGTCGGTGTCATTCTTGCCCTCGCTCTTCACGGCGAGCCGCTTGGATTCCTCGCCTTGATAGGATCTGTCGGCCTTATGGGTGTTGTGGTCAACGATTCTCTTGTTCTTGTCAATCACCTCAATGACATGAAAAAGCAGTTTCCTGATATGAATATGAGAGAGCTCGTGGCTATGGGGGCTTCCAACCGGTTGAGGGCAATTGTTCTTACGACTCTTACAACGGTAGCCGGACTGCTTCCGCTTGCATACGGGTTGGGTGGAGCGAGCCTCTACATGTCGCCCATGGCCCTGACGCTCGGGTACGGCCTTCTATTCGCCACACCTGTAACTCTCATACTCGTCCCCTGTTTATATATGATCTTCGATGATATTGGCAGCGTCGTAAAGAGAAGGGAAAAAGCGTAGTTGGAATTTCAAAATTTAAGGAGGAAACTATGAAAAAGTATCTATTGATTATAGTTGTTCTCGTTCTGGTGATTCCAATTTCGGCATTTGCCGAGGAGAAAACACTTATTAGGAATGGATTTGACAATGGAGGATATGGTGGTCCGGTTGTGAAGTTCATGTCCCTGGGCGGAGATCTGGGGATTTTAGTCGGTGGCCGCGGTGGTTGGATAATTAACCATATGTTTGTGATCGGTGGCGGAGGGTATGGTCTATCAAACAACATAACGATTGATGGCAACGATTTGCAAATGGACTATGGTGGATTCGAAATCGAGTACATATGGCGATCAGACTCGATCCTGCATTTCACGGTTCATACGGGAATTGGATGGGGCAAGGTCGAAATGTTGGATGGCGAGTATGTTTCAGACAAGTTTTTCTATCTTGAGCCGACTTTCAATGGGGAAGTCAATATCATGAGCTGGTTCAGGATAAACGCAGGAGTTGGTTACTTTTGGGTGGATAACATACAGGGTATGCCTGGCCTGAGCAGCGGTGATGTACGAAGCATTACAGGCAACATAGTATTCAAGTTTGGGTGGTTTTAGTCAAATGTAGGAAAATAAACTCAAAGGGACGGTCATGAAAGAACGAAGATACGATATCGATTGGCTGAGGGTCGGAGCAATGCTGGCCGTGTTCCTCTTTCACTGCGCCAGGTTCTTCGGCGGAGGGCGATGGCATCTCAATAATCCGGAGGAAAGCATGGTTGCGACTATTTTCATCGCCCTGCTCGATCTGTGGATTATGCCACTCTTCTTTCTGCTCTCCGGGGCGGGTTCCTGGTACGCGTTGAAATCCAGGACCGGCGGGCAGTATCTCCTGGAGAGAGTCAAGCGCATTCTGATCCCGCTGTATGGAGTGGGGGCTTTCATTATTTTAGTGCCGCAGGCTTACTTTGAGGCAGTTTCGAATGGGGGTTACACCGGCACGTTCTGGGCGCTTGTACAGCGGTATATGGTCGGTGTGTTTACAAGCCCACCCAACTTTGATGATCCCTTCTTTTTCAATATATTTATGGGTCATCTCTGGTTTCTCCAGTATCTCTTTCTTATTTCTCTGCTTGTGCTGCCCATTTTACTCTACCTTAGGTCAGAATCCGGCAGACGTTTCATAGGCAGGCTGGCCGGGTGGTGCGGACGATGGGGCGGTGTTTTTCTGTTCCTGATTCCATTGGCAGTGGTTCGGATCGCTTTTACACACTTCTTTCGGGGACAGGAGCACTCCTGGGCTCATTTCCTCACCTTCGCCGTCTTCTTTTTAATAGGCTATATCATGCCGGCGGATAAACGATTCACGGAGGGCATCAAGAAGGCAGGGTGGGTCTGCCTTGCATTGGGAATCCTTGGTTTCGCCGGGGAATTCGCTTTTGTCTTTATGCTGAAGTACAATTATGTCAATTACTACCACCCGGGCGGCGAGCCTTTCTCATTAATATACGTACTTTTTCATATAGTGATGAGTATCGCCAGCTGGAGCTGGGTAGTCTTTATTTTCAGCCTGGGAGCGAAGTACATGAACAGACCACGTCGGATGCTCGCCTATGCAAACGAGGCTGTGCTTCCCTTTTACATACTCCATCAGACTGTAATTCTCTGTGTTGGGTGGTTTGTCATACGCTGGAATATAGGTATGCTGCTGAAGTATCTGATCATCGCCGTGTGTTCCTTTATCATCATTATGGCCCTTTACGAGGGTCTTGTCAGACACTTCAATTGGGTGCGCTTTTTCTTCGGCATGCGGCCGAAAAAACGAGTATAGGTATAAAATGAAGAAGGAGGAATAAAATGGAGATAAAAAACGATTTCACCGAGAGAAGTATTGCGAAACATGATACCCTCGGACTGAGCAGCACGATACATTTTGTTTTCAAACTTGTGTTTATCACCTTTTTCGCCCTGATGCTTACTTCATCCTTTGTTGTACACGAGGTCCTGGCAGAGCCTGTTGAAGAGACATTCGAGTACAGCGGGGTCGATGAGCTTCAGGTGGATGGAATGTTTTTTACTGTGGAGGTTTCAGGATACGCAGGCGATAGAGTGGAGGGTCGAATATCAATACCGAAAAACCTCTATGAAGGAAACTACGTTGAAGTTGTGCATTCTAAAAGTGGAGGTGTCCTGGAAGTCGAAGTTAAAAAGAAAAGGATGACTATCCCTCCCATTTCAGGGACAGCTTTTATAAGTATTCGTGCTCCCCGTGGTATTGTTGTAAACCTGAAAACCTCTTCAGGAAAAATAGCAGTGGAAGGGTTTGAAACGGATACTATTCGACTCAAATCCTCATCAGGGAAAATCAGAGCAAAGGATCTGAATGCGAGTATCAATATTACGAGCAGTTCCGGATCCCAGGATATTCAGCAATGTAAAGGTAACCTGAGTGTTAAAAGTTCTTCTGGGAGGATATCAGCCAGAGATGTCGCCGGTAATATTTCAGTTGAGTCGAGTTCTGGAGGTCAAACGTATGAAGCAATTGACGGAAATATCAAGGCTAAATCAAGTTCTGGTAGACAGTCCTATGAAGCAATCACCGGTGATATCACGGCCGAAATGAGTTCCGGGGGACTCACTATCAATAAACAGGCTGGCGCACTCGATTTAAGAGCAACATCGGGAAAATTGGAAGGGGAAGAGATAAAACTGACATGTAATTCTTCATTTCGCACCTCTTCCGGGAGGATACGCTTTGAGTTTGAAAACGATTTTGACGATTTTTCATTTGACCTGCAGTCCAGCTCTGGTGTGCTCCACGTTGGGGAATCAAGGGTAAAGGGAACGTTTATACTCGGAAATGGACCAATTAAGATTACGGGAAAGAGTTCCTCCGGCTCTCAGGAATATAGATAAGCTGAAGGATTTCGGATAAGAGCCGGCCAGAAAACCGAAATATAGTAGATAAGCAGTAGTGATATGGGTATGTATCTCCTCATGTCGACTGCAGCCATCCGTTTTCAAGCCCGTACCGCTCAAACAGTTCGACCGCTTCACGGTATTCCTCCGACGTGATTTTCCTGTTCAATTCGGGTATCGAAACTGACCTGTGAGCGGGAAAGTACTGCCCCATGAGGCTTACATGAATTGCAGGTGAAATCCCTGCAATAAACCCGATCACCTCTTCCGTGCCCGCTCTACCGCCTGGCAGGATGAGGTGGCGGATAATAAGCCCCCTGACTGCTATACCGTTTTCATCGCATTCAAGGTTTCCGACCTGCCGGTACATCTCCCTGATCGCTTTCCTGTTCACGGCAACGTAATCCGGCGCATTCGAGTATTTTAGGGCGTTCTCATTGTTCCCGTACTTCATATCGGGAAGGTACACATTAACAAGGCCTTCGAGAAGCTTCAATGTATCAACCAGTTCATACCCGCTGGAATTGTACACAACGGGCAGATAAAGCCCCCTCTTTTTCGCGCTGATCAGGGCTTCGATAATCTGCGGCACGAAATGAGTGGGCGTCACGAGGTTGATATTGTGTGCGCCCTTCTTCTGGAGCTCGAGCATGCAGTCTGCCAGCTCGCTGATCTGCACTTCCTTTCCGTAGCCGAGCTGGCTTATCGGGTAGTTCTGGCAGAAAAGGCATGAAAGCGGACATCCGCTGAAGAACAGTGTGCCCGATCCTCTTGTCCCTGAAACAGGCGGTTCTTCGCCGTGATGTATTGTGCAGCTCGCGATTTTCGGCAGATGCCCTGATCTGCATCTTCCCAGTTCCCCGCAGAGCCTGTTCACCCCGCAGGTGAATGGGCATACCGTACACGATTGAAGGAGTAGACGAAGATTGTTTACGGTTTGTTTTTCATATGGGTTGGTATTTTTTTGATTCATATGTTGTTCAGCTGGATCGATCGAGGTAGTTTTGCACGGCTTTTTCTCTTGATTCGAGTTTTTCGAGATGCCCTGTAATGATGACGCGGTAGTCAAGCGTACCGGTCTGAATGAGGTAGAGCTCGTCCTCCCAGGTATCTATGTTTATTCTGCCCGGGTATTTTTCCGCCTCTTTTGCATATTTCAGGGTTTCATCCCAGTAATTGAAGGAGATTTCATAGAAGTATCGGGCAATACCGAAGCTTTTTTTCAGCTGTTCGGCATACTGCAGGTTGAAGAAGTACACATGCTCTTTATCAAACCGTCGCGCAAGCTGGAGGTAGCTGTCGATAATGAGAAGGTTTACATGCATCTTGAAAAGCTGCTGGTACCGAAGGAAGTCGGTTTTTGTTTCTATTTTTGCGAGGCTTCTTACCGGATTATCGAAGGGCGCCTTCAAGGCCCACTGCATAAAGCGAATGTTTCGCTCGAGGCTCGGATTTACCTGGTAGAGGTTCATTACGTAGAGGTAAAACTCTTCGGCATAGTACAGCCTGCGTGCACTTGATGTCGTCGGAACGGCAATACAGAGTAAAAAAAGGATTGTTGCAAGTATGCGCTTCATCTCATATTGTACATCGACACTCATTTTGATAATCTTGAATTGACCGGGACTTTTTAATGTGCTATTCTTGAGATTAATTTTATCCTTTTTTTCCGATTAAATATATGCTTAAGTACCCGGCATTTGGAACAGAGGAATTGCATGCTTGAAGATGAACGAACCGGCCTCGCATTCGACGATGTTATGCTCATACCGCAGTACTCTGAAGTAAATCCCGCAATGGTGGACGTTTCCAACGACCTGGGCCGGATTTCCATGAAAATTCCCCTCATTGCTGCTGCCATGGATACGGTATCCGAATACAGGATGGGAACGGCGCTTGCGCGTGAGGGGGGATTTGCGGTTATACATAAGAACCTGTCCATTGAAGAGCAGGCAGGGGAAGTCGAGAAGGTAAAGCGGTCACAAAGCGGCATGATCATCGACCCTGTTACGCTTCCCCCCTATGCACCGATCAGCGAAGCACTGGCGATTATGAAGAACTTCAGAATATCCGGCATACCCATTACCGAGAGGGGAAGACTTGTTGGAATTCTTACCAACAGGGACCTTCGATTCATCACCGATTTCGACCAGCCCGTGCAAAACCTCATGACGAAGGACAACCTGATTACCGTTCCGGTCGGGACCACGCTTGAACAGGCCAAGGAGCTTCTCCAGAGATACAGGATTGAAAAACTGCCGATTGTCGATAAAAATCGCAATCTCAAGGGGCTGATAACCATTAAGGATATACAGAAGGCGATAGAGTTTCCGAACTCTGCTCTCGATGACAAAAAGAGGCTTATCGTTGCCGCTGCAGCCGGCCCGACGGAGGATCTCTTCGACAGGATCGATGCCCTTGTCGCGGTGAATGTAGATGCGGTTGTTATCGACACTGCTCACGGTTATTCAAAACGTGTTCTCGATGCCCTGAAGGTGCTTCGGGAGCGATATGAAGATTTTTTTATCATTGCAGGTAATGTGGCGACAAATGAGGGCACCACAGCACTGATAGAAGCGGGAGCGGATGTTGTAAAAGTGGGTATAGGTCCCGGATCCATCTGCACAACCCGCGTTATTGCAGGGATCGGAGTACCCCAGCTTACGGCGGTTATGGACTGTGTGAATGCAGCTAAAAAAAAGGGGATTCCTGTTATTGCAGACGGAGGTATCCGCTATTCCGGCGACATTGTCAAGGCGCTTGCCGCAGGTGCCGATGCGGTTATGTTGGGGGGACTGCTCGCCGGCACTGATGAAAGTCCCGGTGAAAAGGTCATCTATCAGGGCCGGGCCTTCAAGGAGTACAGGGGCATGGGTTCAGAGGCGGCTATGAGGCAGGGCTCTTCAGACCGGTACTTCCAGGAGGGCAGTCAAACTTTTGTGCCGGAGGGAATCGAGGGACTCGTACCCTACAAGGGCAGCGTGCGGGATATAGTGTTTCAGCTTGTCGGCGGTATCAGGGCAGGCATGGGTTATGTAGGCGCGCGTAACCTAAAGGAGCTCAGGGAAAAGGCTCGATTTTTGAGAATGAGCTTTTCATCACTGAAGGAAAGTCATGTCCATGACGTGCAGATGACGAAAGAACCTCCAAACTACTACCCACCGGAGTATGAGTAATACTTTTCGCCCTTTGTTTGAAATAAATATAGGATAGCACCTATGTGCCCGGGGTTGCAGACGTCTGGAGGAAGTGTGTGTTTCACCACTGCAGTCCGAAATTGAGCGTAAGATTTTGAGCGGGGTTTGCTCCCGGGTAGGCGCCAAGCTCATCAACATAGTAGGCGAGTCCGATACGGAAGAATTTCAAATTAAAGCCCACGCCGCCTGTCAAATACCCGCCATCGATTCCGCCGAGGAGGTCTATGACACCGAATGTGCTGAACCGCACCCCGAACTTGAAGTTCGAAAGGAACGACGAGTAATCGAGGAGATCGGAATAGTCGAGGGCCAGTACCAGATTTTCAGGAACCTTTGCCTTCTTGAAGAAGTAGAGCGGGTAAAAAGCGGTGCCGAATGAAACTCTTGGCTTGATCATGCTGTCTGCGTACGATGAATTCCCGCCGCTGATATTTTCCCATGTATTGAAACGGGTGCCGAAAAAATCCTTCGCTGCTACGCCGAAATGAAAGTAGGGAAGCGGTTTGTATAAAAGCCCTGCGTCCGAACCGAATGCGACGGATTTTGCCAGTGGAACCCCGGATGCCCCTTCAATAGTGTCGATGACGTCCAAAAGTGTTCCCTCAATCTGGGATTTTATACGCAGTACCACCTTCATGTTGATGCCTGCGTAGAGTCCGTTCAGAATCGGGACATCTCGGCCGTAGCCACCGACAAATCCGACATCCGAGTATGATAGAAAATCAGCGGTCGGTATGAGCCCGCCAGGTCTTGTGGTGAGCAGTATACTTACATTATCATAGAATGAAAATCCAAAGTTGTTCCCCACTCTTCCGAAGTATACGGGGCCTGCAATGCCGGATGAAATTGTCGCGTCCGAAAGATAGCTCGTAATATTAGAGCCGGATGTGATGTTTTTGCCCGCGATAATGGCGCTGTATACATCGAGTGCGGAATTATCCACATTCATCTTTATACCGAGAGAAAACACTGATAATATGCCGTTCTCCACAACACCGTATCCTGCAGGGTTGTAATAAACGGCGTTTTCATCGTTGGAAACGGCGGTATACGCGTTGCCCATCGCCCGCACCATTGGAATCAGAGGTTGAGCGAGAGGTTCTGTGTTGTCGATACCGAAGAGCGCTGCTGCAGGTAGAAACAGAAGCGCACTGACTGCTCTTATTAAACGCGAATATTGTATTCTTTTCACAAAATACCCCCGCGTATCGGCTCTGTATTTCTGTTTATAAGTATCGGGTCATCACTATTTAACTTGATCCGCTCTTATGTCTGCAGTATTACGAGAGTGCCGCTTTATTTAATCCGTTTGTGACCCAACTGTTGATATTGTCCTTCAGGGAAGTGATATCCATACCTGAAGGCGGGTTATCCTCCAGTGCTTTCAGCGCATCGAACGAATTCTGCAGGTAGCTGAGCATACTGCCGCCATCACCGGTGCCGGCTACATACTGTCGCAGGCCGTTATTCGAGGCATTTGTGTCATCCCAGGTATCCATATTAAACGGGTGAACCACTGCAGCGCTTGCGCCATTGATAATCGCTCCGTACTCGGTATTCAGCCCTGCAGCGGTGGTATCGTTCCACGGTGCTGTATTATAGTCCTGTGCTATCTTTTTGGCGCCCACACCGGTTGCTGCCATCAGGTTTGTTTCATACGCTTCGACCAGAACACCTTGATCCACATCCGAACCGGCGTTGTCAACGGCTGAGTTGTAGTCATCAGCCGCATTCTCGACATTATCGAAGAATGTACCGTACTCGTCATCCTGGACGACCGTTGTAATTACATCTGAAGGATCGTCGAATGCAAGGTCGCCGTCGACAAGGTCTCCGATGACTTCGTCGAGATTCGGGGAAGCCTGGTTGAGATATGCAGATGCCCTGCCGATATACGCGTCAGTCAGTTCGTCTCCGGATGCGCTGTCGATGACATCGGTAAAATAGTCGATTGCTCCCTCGTAGTCACCGTCAGCAAGGGCATTGTACCCGGCATCGAGTTTTGCATCGTTTCCCATCTTGTCCGGATTAACGAACGGGCTGAAAATATTTATAGGCTTACAGGAAGCGAGAAAAACAACACCGGCAATCAGCACAAGAAACAGTATGGATCGTGGATGTTTCATGGCGTCTCCCTTCTAAGTTACTTCGATTAAGTTACGTTTTATACCTGGTCCCGGGAGGATGTATCCCGGGAGGATGTATCCTGTCAAGGATCGGCCGCAACGCGGCCTAGGCCGCACATGGGTGGCTTGCGCCACTTTAAAAATAGTTTGGTCCCATTCGGACATATTCGAAGCCTATCGGGCAAAGGCGTATATACAAGATTGTAGCACAGTTGATGTATATATTCAATACGACCGGATTAAAGGTTTAAAACCCCGTTGCATTTTTCTTAACGGTCAGTATAATAGAGTGAATGCCGTCGTTACAGACCCCGGAGCAGACACTTCTCACGTGTCGCGGAGAACATGATGCCTTCCGGCGGCAAATCGCCGTAATGAAAAAATATACACAAGACTGTTCTATGAAATTCGTTCCTTACTTTAAGATTATCGGCACGCGTGAACAAACACATCTGGAGTTTTTTATCGGGGGTAAAGAAACACAGGAAGCCGATAATAAAAGAAGCCCCCCCGAAAAGGAGGAAAACGGGGAGGCAAAAAAAAGAGCATCTCCTAGGGGAGTCGAACCCCTGTTGCCGGGATGAAAACCCGGTGTCCTAACCACTAGACGAAGGAGACATATGAGCCGCGAAGGAATCGAACCTTCGACCCACGCCTTAAAAGGGCGTTGCTCTACCAACTGAGCTAGCGGCCCTGTCCTCGAAAAAAAATATAGTAACCATAAAACATGTGGTCAAGAATAATTTGGGCTGAGCTGCTCAGCACGAACACTGCCCAGGAACAGGGAGACAGAATGTGTATAGTATGACCGGATTTGCGTTTAAAAATTTTGAGTTTGAGGTCTGTACACTGTTCATTGAGATAAAATCTCTGAACAACAAATTTCTGGAAATGCGTATCAAGCTTCCATTTCAAATGGAGCATTTCGAAGAAATGATCAGGAGTACCGTCAAAAAGCGTGTCAAGAGAGGGAAACTCGATGTAAATATTCGTGTTGTTGCCAAGGAGCAGATGGAGTACGATTTTGTGCGTGCACTTCTTCAAAAGTACAGCGAAATAATGCGTAAACTCGAGGAGGATACCGGGTATTCTTTGAATATCTCTGTTTCCGAATTGCTTTCTCTGGCGTCTTTTTTCAACAGTTACAGCGATATTGCCACCGTTTCAATCTCTGAAGATGCGTTACGTGAGGCGTTTGTTCAAACGATTGAGGATTTCCAGGATTCTCGTCTTCGTGAAGGCGAGAATACAAAGGAAGATATAACGGCGTACATCCAGGCAATCCTGGAATCCGTTGAGTCGGTGGACCGTATGTCTCCGGCTGTTATTGATAAATATAAAACCCAGCTTCAGGAAAAAATCAACGAGCTTATCAGCGGTAAGATGGACGAAACAAGGGTGCTCATGGAAGTCGGTGTTTTTGCCAATAAAATCGATATCAGTGAGGAGATATCGCGTATAAAGGGACACCTGAAAAAGATGCTTCATATTATTAAAAAAGACGGTTCCTGCGGCAGAGAGCTTGATTTCATGTCGCAGGAGGTGAACAGGGAAATCAATACCATCGGAGCAAAAGTTCCTGATTATGCTATTTCAGAGAAAGTCATCGATATGAAAACGAGTCTTGAAAAAATCAAAGAGCAGGTAAGAAATATTGAATAAAGAGGGGATTCTTCTCGTAATTACCGCGCCATCAGGCACAGGAAAGACGACTATTTATCGGAAGTTGATGGAAAAAAGGTCTGACCTGTCGTTCTGTGTTTCATGCACAACCAGAAAGAAGCGGCGCGGTGAAAGGGAGGGGGTGGATTACCGCTTTATCGCCAGGAAAGATTTCGAGGGAAAAGTGAAGCGGGGAGACTTTATTGAATGGGCTGAGGTTCACGGGGAGCTCTACGGTACTGATAAAAAAGCGTTTGCAAAGTGCGTTGAAGGCAGCAGAGCATGCATCTTCGACCTCGATGTCCAGGGTGCGCTGAATTTTATAAAGGAATTTCCGGAGGCGGTAACGGTGTTCATTGAACCGCCCAGTATCGATTCCCTCAAGGAGCGTCTTCTGATGAGGGGAACGGAGGATGCGGATACAATCAAAAGACGTCTCGATAATGCAAAGAAGGAGCTTGCAAAAAAGAATTACTTTCAGTATATTGTAGTGAATAAAAAAATTGATGATGCCGTTGATGAAATAGAGAGAATTATCGACGAAGCATTGAAAAAAAAGAGGGGCTGACATATGCTTCCTGTTTACAAAATAATTGATTATACCGGAAACCGATACCTGCTCGCGAGGTCGGTAATGATTCGCGCACGGCAGATAAATTTTTTGGGTGATGACAAGATAGAAGAATACGGGGGCAAAATCGTGTCGCTTTCTCTGCAGGAAGTGCTCGATGATGAAATTAAGTATAAACTCAATACCGTGAAAAAGTGAGAAACGGCATCTCCATGCCGCAGTCCCTCAGCAAACACCCGCCGCACGAAACCGCACTCTATCTGTTCAATTACACGATATAGAACTTTTAAAAAAGGTCAGCAATGGACGCGGCAAAAAAGGTTGTGTTCATATTCGGCCCCACAGGCGTGGGGAAAACAGAGCTGGCGGTGAGGGTAGCTGCAGGCATCGGCGAGATTATATCCGTTGATTCTATGCAGGTGTACAGGGGCCTTGACTGCGGCACAGCGAAACCGGCGGAAGCTCAACTGAAAAAGGTGAAACATCACCTTGTGAGTATCGTTCCTCCGGATTTCAGATTCAGTGCCGGTGATTTCAGACGCCGTGCACTGGCGGCAATAGATGAAATCTATCTTCGGAAAAAAATACCTTTTCTTGTTGGGGGCACCGGTCTCTATTTCCGTGCGCTTGAATACAATCTTTCCGGGGCGCCTGACGCGGATACCTGCCTTCGAAATCGGCTGTACCATGAGGAAGAGCAGTGCAAGGGCATGCTCTACCGAAGGCTTCTGAACGTGGATCATGAAACGGCCGCTTCTCTTCATCCCAACGATACCGTGCGGATTGTCAGGGCACTCGAGGTGTGTATACTGTCCGGCAGGAAGTTTTCTGATTTTATTCGGGAAAGCGGTGAATCAAATGTGACGCCGCTCAAAATTGGCGTAACCATGGACAGACATACGCTGTACAAAAGAATTGAGCGCCGCTGTATGGGTATGATCGGCTGTGGACTTCACAGAGAGGTATACCGCCTTTTACAGGATGGGTATGACGAAAGATACCCGTGTATGAAGGGACTTGGATACGGCCATTTCATCCAGTATTACAAGGGATGCCGATCCTATAGCGAAACGGTCCGGCTGTTTGTACGGGACACAAAGAGGTATGCAAAAAGACAGTTTACATGGTTTAAAAGGGAGAAAGATGTCCTGTGGCTCGGGCCCGATAGGCACAGGCGCGTCAAAGACTGCATTGAATCTTTTATAAACGTGCATAAGGAGGATGCTTGATGTATGTCGTGATAATAGCAGGCGGAAGAGGCGAGCGGTTCTGGCCGAAGAGCACAAGGGCGCTGCCGAAACAGTTCCATACGATTGTAACCGAGCGGACAATGTTACAGGAAACATTTTACAGGGTGTATCCGGAATTCGGAGCAGACCGTATCTTTATCGTCGCACCGCCTCAACTACGGGAAATCATCCTCCAGCAGCTTCCCGGGTTCAGAGCGGAGAATCTGATTATCGAGCCGGAAGGCAAGAATACCGCGCCTGCAATCGGGCTGGCGACGGTTTGCATACATAGAAAAGACCCGGATGCGACAATAGCAGCGCTTTCAGCGGACCATGTGGTTCAGCCGAAGGAGGTTTTTTTAAAAGCACTCGAGAATGCAGGTGCCGTCGCAGGGCGGGGATATATTGTTACCTTCGGTATACAGCCTTCACGGCCTGCAACGGAATTCGGTTATATCGAAACCGGCGGCGTCATTGACCGGCGGTATGATTTTTCCGCACGTAAGGTACGGGGCTTCAGAGAAAAGCCGAATCTCGAAACCGCCAGGGATTTCGTGCGCAGGGGAATGTTTTTATGGAATTCCGGTATGTTTATATTCAGGGCCGACGTACTGCTTTCGGCACTTGAACGGCATATGCCCGGCATGTACCGTGGATTGATGCGCATCGGGCGCAGTGTCGGTACGGCCCAGGAAGAAAAAGTCAAGCGCGATGCATACGCCGGTTTTGAAAACGTCTCGATAGATTACGGTGTTATGGAGAAGGCTGAAAGAATTGCATGCATACAACCTGATTTTAAATGGGACGATGTAGGGTCGTGGGGGGCGCTCGCCAGGCACTGCGATATAGACGGGGCCGGAAACGTGGTGCGAGGGAACACAATTCTTTTAGATGCCCAGTCCAATATAATTGTGGGTGACGATGATACACTCATTGCCCTTATCGGAATACAGGAAGCCGTTGTCGTGAAGGAAAAAAACAGGGTGTTGATCTGTAAAAGGTCGATGGATCAGAGAATCAAGGAGGTGCTTGCAGAGATTGCAGAAAGAGAGGACGGAATTAGGTATCTGTAATGAATTTGAAAAATGATCGAGTTTTATTTATATTATACTTGCTGTATCTATGGTTTTACTCTGACTAATTATGAGAGGAGTAGCGCAGATGACAGATAAAGATTCGTACGTTCCGGACGCGTCTTTTTCATCTCTGGTGCTTACGCTGAGCTCTTCGGCATGGGTCGGACTCGGAAAGATAGCGGACCCCCTCTCGGGTGAAATCAAAAAGGACATGAGGGCCGCGAAGTTTACAATCGACACTCTGATTATGTTGAGAGACAAGACCGGGGGCAACCTCTCCGACGATGAGAGCAAGCTGCTCCAGGCGGTGCTCGGTGATCTCCAGGGAAATTACGCTGAAGCCGTATTCGCAGGTGAGGATCAAAAACCTGCTGCAGCACCCCATGAAGCCTCGGGCGAGGCGCCTGCAGAGGAAAAGGCTGCAGAATCGGGTGATTCAGCGGGTAAAGAAACCGGGAGCAATGAAAAAGGGGATTCGGAGGCTTCCAAAGAAAACAAAGAAAAAGAAGAACCAAAGGAAGAATCAAAGGAAGAATAATTACTATACTGTTGCGTATATCAATTGAGGAGGGATGATGCCGTCAGGCAAGAAACGAAAAAGGCAGAAAATTGCGAATCATAAGAGAAAGAAACGTTTGCGTAAAAACAGACACAAGAAAAAATAGGTAAGTGAACTTCCGAACTAAAAGGTTCAAGCTGATAAATGCCTGAAGGTGCAATAGCCTAATGGTTTTACCTATAGAATGTATACCTGCGGCACATATACCTGCGGCACATATACCTGCGGCACATAATGACAAGCAATTGTAACAATATACAGTCATTTTTATATGAAATTCTGGTACCTGTGCCCTTGGTACCTGTGCTCTTGGTATAAAAAATGGGGTGCACCGATGTTCGTCTATTGAAGTCCGATAAAGCCCCATTCAGTCGGCCGCAGGACGGATGAACGAGCTTTCTCCGGCATGGAATGCCGGTATTCCAATAGATAAAACCATAGGAAAATATTTTGACTGTTTCGCTTCCAATTGGGAAAAAAACTCTCATAATGGGAATCATCAATGTTACTCCCGATTCGTTCTACGGGAGGAGCAGGTCCGGTGGTGTGGAGGAGGCAGCTGAAAAGGCGCTACGCTTCGAAGATCATGGCGCCGATATCATCGATGTCGGAGGAGAATCAACGCGACCCGGATCAACTGCGGTATCGGTCGATGAAGAGATCAGGCGGGTTATGCCGGTTATCGAAGAAGTCAAAAAACGTACGCACTGTTTCATCTCCGTCGACACCTATAAGGCTCCGGTTGCCCGGTGTGCAGCCGACATTGTGCATATGGTAAACGATATTTCCGGGCTCAAGTCGGAAACATCGGCTGATTTAGCGAGGATTGTCGCAGAAAAAGACATGTACATCGTGCTCATGCATATGAGGGGCACTCCTCAGAGTATGCAGGATTTCGCCCGGTATACCGATGTTTACAGCCAGGTATCAGAGGAACTGGACGAATCTATATATAACGCAGCCGCGGCAGGAATTGCAAAAGAACGGATCATTATCGATCCAGGAATAGGCTTTGCAAAAAAAGCAGGGCACAACCTCAGCCTTCTAAAACATATTCCGGAACTGCGCAGCAAGGGGTATCCTGTTCTTGTCGGATTGTCGAGAAAATCTTTTCTAAAGCCCTACTCCGGAGATGATCCGGAGGCTCGTCTCGTCTCAACTGTTGCAGCTAATGCTATATCTATCTTTCAGGGCGCCGATATTATAAGGGTGCACGATGTACAAGAGGCACGGGAAACTGCGCGCCTTGTAGATGATATTAAAAATGCATGACAGCGGACACTATGCCTGCTACAGGGCGCTCTTACACGTCTATTAAACAGCGACTTTCGCCATGAATGCCATTTTTAATGTTCCCTGGGTTAAAACATATCTCCTTCCGGTTATCGACATCATAATCATTGCCTTTGTAATCTATAAAATTTACACAATGATTTCCGGGACCCGGGCTATTCAGGTTGTTAAAGGGCTTGGGCTGATCATATTCGCCGCCTGGCTGTCGCATTTTTTACACCTGGAGACGGTGAGCTGGCTTCTCAATCAGCTGATACAGGTTGCCGCAATTGCCGTTATCATTCTTTTTCAGCCCGAATTGAGACGAATGTTGACCAGGATAGGGCAGAACAGGCTGCTCGGCGCTTTTTTCAAGGAAAGTATCAATATCATTGACAATATAACTACCTCTGTTGAAGAGCTTTCCAATAGTAAGATTGGGGCGCTGATCGTCATAGAGTCGCATGTCGGTCTTAAAAACTATATCGAAACGGGAGTGCATCTCGATGCTCTTCTTTCAAGCGATCTCATCGTGTCGATTTTCAAGAAGGACTCCCCTCTTCATGACGGTGCGCTGATTATACGGCGAGACAGGTTAGTAGCGGCGAAATGTATTCTGCCGCTTACAGACCGTACTGAGGTGCTTGAAGGATACGGCACACGGCATCTCGCTGCACTCGGCCTTGCGGAAGAAACGGATGCGCTCGTCATCGCCGTATCGGAGACAACGGCAAAGATATCGATCGCATGGAATGCGCTCATACAGATGGGAGTATCCATAAAACATCTTCGAGAAAAACTTAACGAGCTTTTGATTCAAAAATAGGGTCTCTTCTTAGAATATCCATTGCGGCAAGACGGGCGATACCTGCATCCTTCCATGCGATGAATAAAGGAGCACCGTGCACACCCGCCTTCATTAACGGAGAACGGGATTGGTGTAAACCATGAAAGTACTGAACAGGATCACACATAACTGGCACATAAAGCTCATTTCACTCGCCCTTGCCGCCGTTGTATGGGTCTACGTGAGCAGCCTCCAGGAAAAGGAGAAGTTTCTATCCGTGCCCGTGTCTGTCGTGGGTACGTCGGAAGATTACCTCATTGCCAGTGAAATACCGCAAATCGTAAAAGTTGTTCTCAGGGGGCGGGATGAGAAGCTTGCGCTTGTGAATGAGGAGAAGATGGTTGCTGTCATCGATCTTGCGGGGGACAGTGCGGGTATGGTGAAGAAAAGGATTAAAATCGATGAGAGCACTATACCGCAGAACGTCACCATAAAAGAGGTAACTCCCCGGACAGTTTATGTGCTTCTTGAAAAAGCATTGACGAAGAAAGTCAAGGTCGCTCCGGTAATAGTGGCGGACCTTCCATACGGGTATAACCTCGAAGATGTCGTTACTGAGCCCGAAACAGTTGAGATACGCGGCCCGAAGTCGTACCTTGAAGCAGTGAAATCCGTGTATACACGGGAGATTAATCTGAAAAACATAACGGAAACAACTATTTTCAAGGTGAACATCGATACATCGAACAGCAAAATCACCCTTGGTCAGGTGCATAGTGTGAATGTGAAGGTTGTCGTGAAAGAGGAATTCGTGGTAAAAAGGGTTGCAGGAATTTCCGTGTATGCTATGAATTTAAAGGATGGCCTTTCCTTTTCCATAAACGACACGGAGGTTTCCGTTCTGTTGAAACTACCAAAGAGGACGGAGAGGGAATTTACAGAGGACATGGTGCATGTCTATGTTGATTGTGCAGATATCGAAAAACGGGGGTTGTATCACCTGCCGCTCTTGTTCAGATCGGAAAATGATGATATCTCACTTGTGAAGATTGAACCCGAGACTGTGCCGGTAGAAATCCGGTGAGAATGAGATACACTAAACGGGTGGTACTACAGCGATACTTACTGGTTATATGGTTTAACAAGCAGTTCTGAACAAAAAAGCCGTATTACCGCTGCTAAACGTATCATAATCGGTATTGAGATGAAAAGTATCGCTGCAGTATTAGAGGTAGGCGGTTTCTGCGATGAAGGTGAAGAATGCGAACGCACGGGGTTAAACAGTGGGGAAAACAGACTTAAAGATTTCGTACTATCTTAAAAATCCGCTGAACTGCCCTGTATGCGGGAGCACATTCAAAAAAGAAGAGATGTTTTCAGGCGGTGGCCGGCTTATTGCGGGAGATATAAATGACGAGCTCAGGCGCAATTACCTGCCAAGCAAGAAAGTCGGAGAAATGCACCCTCTCATTTATCCGGTTACGGTATGTCCGGAATGCCTGTATGCCGGTTACAGCGAGGATTTTCCCCTCATAAAGGAAAAGAACAAACCGGCAGCACTCTCACAGAAGATCAAGAGACAGCGGGACATAAAGCTTGTTTTTCCGATAGTAGATTTCAGAAAACCGCGCAACCTCTTTACGGGAGCCGCGAGTTATCTCCTCGCTGTCAGCTCGTATTCATTTCTCGGCAAGGAAACGGCGCCGACCTTCAAGAAGGGACTATCATGCGTCCGCGCTGCATGGCTGTTTGATGATCTTAATAACAGGTATTCCGGCCAGAACTACGACCGTATTAAACTCGCGCTGTATAGAAAGGCGATGTTTTACTATGAAAAAACGGTGCATATTTCGCAAACCGGCGAGGAGCGCATCGATTCGGTGAAAAATTTCGGTCCTGGTCTTGATAAAAACTACGGTTTTGAGGGTGTTCTTTTTATTTCGACTCTTCTCATGTACAAGTACGGCGATGAAGAAAGCATTGAGGAGCGTATCGCAAAGATAGAAGGAGCAAAGAGGATTATAAGCAAAGTATTCGGCTCAGGGAGGTCGAGCAAGTCTAAACCGTCATTCATTCTCGATGCCTCAAAGGGCCTCTATGAAAAGCTGAATGAAAAGATAGCGGAGCTACGCGGCGGATGAGAAACATCGTCCTGGAGATTGCGTATGACGGAAGCCGGTTTGCAGGTCTGCAGGTACAGAAGAATGCGGTGACAATACAGGGAGTTGTTGAATCGGCGCTCGAAAAAATTCTTAAGCGGTTCGTGAGAATAAAATATGCGGGAAGGACGGATGCGGGTGTTCATGCTCTCGGGCAGGTCATTTCGTTTTCAGCTGAAAACGCTATGAGCGCAGAGCAGTTCAAAAGGGCGCTGAATTCGCTTCTTCCCCTGGATATACGCATTCTCGGGGCAACTGAAGCAGCGCCTGAATTTCACCCCCGTTACAGTGCAAAGAAGCGATGGTATCGATACATCATCAGCACTTCGGAAGTACAGGTGCCGTTTTTCAGAAATTATGCATTCTGGCTGCGAAGAAGCATCGATATAGATCTTCTAAACAGCTATGCGACAAACATTATTGGGGTGCATGACTTTTCGAGTTTTGCACGGCGCGAGCCTGATCAGAAACCCTTCCGCGAAATTTTTGAATGCCGAATACGCAGGAGAGGGGATTTCGTTGTACTGGATATTATTGCGAATAGTTTTTTAAGAAAGATGGTTCGCGCAATAGTAGGCACCTTTCTTGAGCTGGAGAAGAACAGTGAACCTCCTGAGCGGGTGACTGAAATATTGAAAGCAGCGAGCAGGTCGAAAGCCGGGAAAACAGTGTCTCCCGGCGGGCTGTATCTGGTCAAGGTATTTTATTAAGAGTGCGGGATTTATTGTATGGTTGCAATTATCATTATAGTGTTGATCGTCGTTCCCCTGGTAATCGCCGCCTTTGTCATCAGAGCGCAGACAAGAAGTAAACTCGAAAAGGGTCTGAAACTCATCGAAGACGGCCATTGTGAGCGCGCTCTGGTGATATTCAACGAGCTTTTGAAAAAAAACCCTGGCAACCGCTCATATAACTGGTACAGGGGGCTTTGTTATGAAATACTTGGCAATTTCGAAATGGCGCTCGTCGAATTCAACAATGCAGCGTTCAGCACAACCTTCAGGCCGCCCCTCAACGAAGTTGAGATTCATAAAAAAATTGCGCATATAAATATCAATCTGGGAAACGATAAAAAAGCTGAAAACGAGTTTTTGCTTATAACAACACTTGAATCAACCGCTTCCAAGGAGAACGCTGAGGCCTACTACTATCTCGGTATCATTTCGAGAAACAGGGACGAACTGCAGAAAGGGGTGGAATATTTCACCCATGCCATTCAGCTCAGACCGAAATTTGCGCTCGCCTACCTCGAACTCGGAAAACTTAATTTTCAGCTCACTCACTTCGAAGCTGCAAGGAAGGCTCTCATGAAGGCAGTGTCGGAAGACCCTGACCTTGTTGAGGCCCATTATTACTACGGTATTCTCCTCGAGAAAGACAGAAGTTTCAAGAAGAGTATAGAGGAGTTTGAGGCCGCAATGCAGGAAGAGCGGTTCAAATTCAGCAGTTATTTTCATCTCGGCCTGATACATATGGAGCTTTTCGACAGGGAACTGGCGTTTGATTTTTTCGAGAAAGCGCTCGAGGTCGGAACTCCCGATCAGCAGGAATTGCTTGATTTAAAATACAGGTACGCGAACTTTCTCGTTGATTCGGGAAATATCAACAGGGCCATTGAACTGTGGAATCAGATACAATCGGCACAGGCCGATTACAAAGATACGGAAAGCAAGCTGAAGATTTACACCGAGGTTAGCAGGAGCACAAATCTCTCCCGGTTTATTACCTCACCGAAACAGGAGTTTCTGGAAACCGGACGAGCCCTGTGCGGGCTGCTCCGCATAAATATTGAGGATTACCGGTTCGGCGAAGAGAATTTTATTGAGTTCAAGGGCCTGCTTTCTGCACGCGGGAGTGAGCGGATGTGTATTGTGCATGTAGCCCGGTGGACCAATCAGGTCGGGGAAATTCCTATACGGGAGCTCCTGGAGCGAATGGCTGAGGAAAACGCAACACGGGGAATATTCATTACTTCTTCAAAATATTCAGAAAAGGCAATAGAACTTTCAAATATCCGTCCCATAGAACTTATTGCCCGCGAACGGCTCGAAAGGATGCTGACAAAGGCGTACGGGTAGCATCGGTTTTTTTCCTTCTGATTGCAATTTTTTATTGGAATTTTTGTGATTTGTGTTTATATTTCTACGCTATCGAAGTAACTCTAAGGTCCGAATTTTAAAGAAAATACTGTGTGGCTGTACGGTGCCCGGTGAAACTCTTTTTATACAACTTGGAGAGTTTTTGGGAGGGTGGTTATGAGAAAAAAGGTGATTGATTCCATACAGAAAAAACTGATCGTGAAGATGAATGATATACTCAGCATGTTTGAAAAAGAGGATCTGGAAGAAGTCGGCGAAACAGAGAGTGAGAATGTCATCGGTGACATTGTCGATAAGGCGAATTCAGTATATGAAATGCAGATAAACGAAAAGCTCAACGAGACCGAGCAGCGCAATCTCTTTGAAATTCAGGACGCTCTGAAACGGATTGAGGAGGGCGTGTACGGTAAATGTGTTGTGTGCGGGAAGGGAATAGAGGAAAAGCGACTCCTCGCGATTCCGGAAGCGAGGATGTGTATTCAGTGCAAGGCCGCCTCGGAGAAGAAAAAATTGTAAGCCTGCTTCAGATAAAAAAATTGCAACCTGCCGAAGGTGCTGATGAGTACCGCTCACCGATGGGTATAAACCTCTGGCATCCTGACGAAGGCGGTTTCCTTGGATATAAAAAAGGAATACAGTTCCCTCATCGATGATACCCTGCAGTATATCCAAACCGGTTTCAGAAGTGAGCAGACCATTGATTCCGGAAGTAAAAAGACCACTTATTCGAAGGGCGGAAAGAACACTGATTCCAAAACTAAGCTTCATGAGATCGAGGAGCAGGTACGGGAATGCCGAAAATGCCGCCTGTACGCTGGAAGAACGATGGCCGTTACAGGGGAAGGAAACAGCAGTGCCGATATTATCTTTATCGGTGAAGGACCGGGAGCCCAAGAGGACAAAACCGGGAGGCCCTTTGTCGGTAAAGCCGGTCAGCTTCTCACCCGCATGCTCGCAGCCATAGATTTGACGAGAGAAGAGGTGTATATTACCAATATCGTCAAGTGCCGCCCACCTGAAAACCGGGATCCGCTTCCCGACGAAGTTCGTGCATGTCTGTCCTATCTCGAACGGCAGATTGAAATAATTCAGCCCCTTGTTATCGTCTGCCTCGGCCTCCCCGCCACCAGGACGCTTACAGGAACGAATCAGGGTATTTCAAGACTGAGGGGGACATTTCAAAAGTATAAAGAATATCCCGTCCTCCCGACCTATCATCCTGCAGCTGTATTACGCTTTCCCGAAAAGTACAAACGCCCGGCGTGGAACGATCTAAAAATGCTCCGGGAATACTACAGAGACGTGAAAAAGTAGATGTTTGCAGACGTTGCGTTTAACAGACCAATTGAACCTCTCACCTATGAAATCCCGTCCGGGACTGATGTAAAGCCGGGGATGCGGGTGCGGGTAAACCTCAGAAACAAAGATTCCGTTGGAATTGTGTGCAGGCTTGCCGCCGAGACCAGGATCGCACGCGTGAAAGAGATAGAGGAGGTGCTTGATAGAGAACCGGTTCTCAATGAAGACCTTCTCGAAACAGCCCAATGGATTGCCCAATACTACCTCTGCTCCATAGGGGAAGCTCTCTGGACGATTGTGCCGAAAGGCATCAAGCGGAGAGACAGGAAGCTGCTGTTTCAGAATGATCTTCCTCCGGAAAAGACGTTTTCGCTTACTTCCGATCAAGAGCTGGTTCTGAAAACCCTTTTAGAGCCGCTTGAGAACGGCGCCGGGGAAAACTTCCTGCTCCACGGGGTGACGGGGAGTGGAAAGACCGAGATATACCTCCGGATCATTCATGAGATTATCCAACGGGGACTGGGGGCGATTCTCCTGGTGCCGGAAATATCGCTTACACCGCAGACGGTCCGGTACTTTTCGAGGAGGATGGGAGACACACTCGCCCTGCTCCATTCCCGGCTTACAAAGGCTGAGAAGATAAACGAGTGGCACAGGATACTTTCCGGTGAGAAACGAATTGTTATCGGCGCCCGTTCGGCAATATTCGCCCCTTTGAACCGGATCGGCATCATCATCATAGATGAAGAGCATGAAACGAGTTATAAGTCGGACGAAACTCCGCGCTACAGCGCACGCAGTGTGGCATTCTTTCGATCGAAGAGACACAACGCTTCGCTCGTTCTGGGCAGCGCCACACCGTCTGTTGAGTCCTACTACCTCGCCAAGCAGCAGAAACTGAAGCTGCTCCATCTCCCGGAGCGGGTGCTGAATCAGAAACTACCGAAGACCCACATCAGCGATCTGAGAAAGACGCGGGGAGAGAAATATATTTCACGCCCTCTGCTCGGAGCGATCGAAGCCAGGCTCAGGCGAAGTGAGCAGGTCATATTATTTTTAAACAGGCGTGGATTCTCCCCTCACGTGTACTGTGAAAACTGCGGATATGTATTCCGCTGTGAACATTGCGATATTACCCTCACTTTTCACAAACACATGGGCAGGATGATTTGCCATTACTGCGGGTATTCGATTCCACCACCTGAGACATGTCCAAACTGCGAGTACGAAGAAATCGGATTTTCCGGATTCGGCACGGAAAAGATTGAAAAGATCCTCAATGAGCTGTACCCGGGGGCGGTAATAGTCCGCATGGACGCCGATACGGTGAAAAAACGGACTGCAATTTCCCAGATACTCACAGCGTTTGCCAAGAAACAGATAGATATTCTCCTCGGCACACAGATCGTATCAAAGGGACTGCATTTCCCAAACGTAACACTCGTCGGTGTGCTCAACGCGGATATTCCGCTGAACTTTCCGGATTTCAGGGCTGCGGAACGGACATTCAACCTTATCACCCAGGTGTCGGGCAGAGCGGGGAGAAGTGAAAAAGGCGGTGAAGTTATTATACAGACGTATAACCCGGTACACTATGCGATACAGACAGCGAAAAACCAGGACTATGAGGAATTTTTCACGAGGGAGATAAAGTTCAGACAGGCGCTTAACTATCCGCCTTTCTGTCGGATCATACGGCTTGTATTCAGGGGCAGGAACACCGCTCATTTGATGGACCTCGGCCAGAGCATCGTATCGTTTTTGACCGACCGCCTGCCGACGGACTCTGCAGGACCGCTCGGCGTGGAAAGGAGCAGCGGGCTATCGGGTATTTCAGCAGGCGAGGAGGCGTTTGGGCAGAAGATGAAGCTGTTTTCGATGTTCGGTCCCATCGAGTGCCCTGTAACACGTGTGAAGAACTACAACAGGATACATGTTATTATCAAAACGAAAAAGGTTGCTCCCATTCTTCCGCTCATAAAGGAGTTTCAGCAGACTGTGCGCCTGCAGAGAGACTGCTACATGGAGATAGATATCGACCCCATCTCAATGCTGTAGATGAGATGAGTCATGTTTTATTGTATCAAAGCAGCAGTTTCAAAGTCGAAATTGTTAAACTCGATATTTGCTGTGAATAAATAAAAATTTATTTTACTACTACTGTGTGTTATACTATTCATACCGAAAATGAAGGATTACGGCCGAAATGTCCGAGGCAAATAGAAGAGCAGTCTTTCGATTGAAGCGGGGCGTGCAACCGTTAGTTGGTTTGCTGATAATATATCTGGTGTTTACCGCTTTATCGCCCACCTTCAGAACCTTCAATACATTTAAAACAATTCTCACCCAGGCAGTAGTTCTGGGGACGTTATCGACCGGAGCGACGATAGTGCTTATTTCCGGCGGGCTTGATCTTTCAATAGGTTCGCTCTTTGGCCTGATAGCAGTAATAACAGGTTTGATGCTCAAGGCCAATATTCCTGTCGGAATAAGTATATTTTCAAGCCTGCTGTTCGGAGCACTGGCAGGTGCTTTCAATGGGGCCATAATCGTGAGTACCGGTATACCCGCCTTTATTGGTACTCTGGGTATGATGAAAGTTTACCGTGGTTTTGCAGAAATTCTCGGCAAAAATAAGGATATATCTCAATTTCCGCTGTCATTTCAATCCATCGGACAGGGATATCTGATGCCGATCAGTATAATGGTGATAACATTCCTGGTTGCGCATATTATTCTCTCTTATACCAAGCTTGGATTTAACTGTTATGCAATCGGTGGCAGCAATGAGATGTCACGGCGGGCCGGTATTCCGGTTAAAAAATATTATCTTATATATTACATGATCGGCGGGATATCTACAGCGATATCGGCAATAATTCTTGCTTCACGGCTTAACTTTACGAACTCATCCTGGGGTCTTGGATTGGAGCTCAATGCTCTGGGGGCTGTTATCATAGGAGGAACTAGTTTAACAGGTGGTGTAGGCAATATTGCTCGTACTGTCATAGGGGTATTTATTGTTACAACCTTAAATACTGGTTTAAGCCATCTCGGAGTGAGTTCTTCCTGGCAGCGCATTTCAATCGGAACCGTTATAATTTTTGCAGTATGGCTTGATATTATACAGCGCAGGAGAGAAGAAAACGCATAAATCCTGTTCGTTGAACAGGAGAGCATAGAAAATAAAATAATGGAGATGTTTATGAACAGAGCGCTGAAACGAATCGTTTTATTTACGGTAGTTTTTCTGTGTATCACAGGGCTGGTATTTGCCGGTGGAAGCAAGGAATCACAAAAGACCGGCAAAGGGAAAATCACGATTGCGTACACCGGTTTTCCCGGCGGCCTTACTCCTTTCTGGGCACAGATGGCAAAGTATATGCAGGAGGAAGCTGATGCTTTAGGCGTAAAATTGATTGACCTTTCTCCCACTACGGCTGATGCAAACTTGCAAAAGCAGTCGGTAGACAATGCTATCGACATGGGTGTTCAGGGTATCATCATTGGCTCTATAGATAACAGGGCCTTTGGTGAATCACTTAAGAAGGCCGGATCCAAGGGGATTATCATTTCAGCGGTCGATACCGCTATCGATGATCCCAATGTAAAGGCTCTTGCTCAAACGGATAATCTGGCCTCCGCACGACTCCTGGGTCAATACATCGTAGACCACACTTCACAAAAAGGTAAGGTGTTGATACTTGGAGGTACACTCGGACATCAGACTGGTGACGCCCGCAGGGATGGTGTGAAACAGGTTCTTGAGGGAAATGGCTACGAAGTTATTTTCAGGGCGTGCGATTGGGACGATAAGAAGGCCTATGAAACTGCCATCAACGAACTGGATGCTCATCCGGATATTGTGGTTGTATTCGGCTGCTGGGATCCCGGAGCACTTGCAGGGCTTGCTGCTGTGAAGGAAAAAGGGTTGCTGGGGAAAATAAACGTCTATGGTTTTGATGGGCTTCCGGCTGCATTTAAGTCGATAAAAGATGGCGAGCTTACTGCGACAATAAAACAGGACAACAAGCAAATGGCTCATGTCATTATGAATACGACTGTCCTGCTTATTAAGGGCCAGGAACCGCCTGTCAAGAGGCTGCTAATTCCGGGCGTCGTTGTTGACAAATCAAATGTTGATAAATTCCTTGAAAAATAGTCTCGGAAGGTTACATCTACTGTTGGTATTAAAGCCCCTGTTAACCAGGGGCTTTTTTTATAGTGCACCTGGCAGGGCGTACTGCAAAACAAGTGCGCATAGTACGATGGGGGGATACTGGATATCAATTTTTTATTTGACTGCTGTTGGGTGCTTTCTCAATTACACCTGTTATCATGGATACGATCTCATTCATGCTGGTCTGATCTTTCTGTTTTTCCCCTGTTTTACGGCCACTTCGTAGAACGATTATCCTGTCTACGAGTTCAAATACATGTGCAATATTGTGGCTGATAATAATAATTGAAACACCGAAGTCAGCCCTGATTCGTTTAATAAGATCAATGATCTTGCGTTCTTGTTTTACCCCAAGATTATTGGTTGGTTCGTCAAAAATCAGTATTTTTCCTCCCCAGTATATGGCTTTTCCCACTGCGACGGACTGTCTTTGGCCGCCTGAAAGATTAAGAAGCGGAGCATTGATATTTTGCAGTGTTACACTCATTTTATCAAGCAGTTGCTCCGTCTCATTTTTCATATAACCGGGATCAATGAATTTGAGTAGTTTTCCAAAAATATTTTCCTGTAGTTTTACTCTTCCCAAAAAAAGATTTGCCGTTGCATCAAGAATGGGTATAACACCTCCATCCTGATATACAGTCTCAATTCCATAGCTTCTTGCATCTTTCGGGTTGTTGATTTGGGCCTTCTCACCATTGATGTAGATTTCTCCCGCATCATTCTTATATACACCTGATATAGTTTTAATAAGTGTCGACTTGCCGGCTCCGTTGTCCCCGACTATGGCAATGATTTCATTGTCGTACAGCTTTAGATCGATAGTATCAATAGCTTTGATTCCGGCAAAATGCTTGCTTAAGCCTCTCGTTTCTAAAACCACTTTTCTTGCCAATTTGTATATCCTTTAAAATTGCTTGGTATAATTTCCTTACTATCTTTAATATGGTACTGCTCGTTTCTTCTAATCTATGGTACTGTATATTTTAAATTCATGTCAAGGAAAATGGGTATAATTGAAAAGAGAATCGATGGCCATCTGGTTTTTTTGCAATGCGTTGCTTCCGCAATAAACGAAAAGGCATATCCCGCTGGGGGCGTATCCCGCCAGGACTTACGCCACTTTTATTTATTGCTGGCACCATGAATATTGATTACATTTAAAGTACAGACGATGATGTACGCGGTGGTTTGAATGGTTAAATGTTGCGTATCTATACGATAGCCTATGAACACAATGCGAATAGTTAAATACCCGGATCCCTTTTTGCGGCTGCGTGCTTCAAATGTGGCGGCAGTCGATGAGGAAATCAGTGCTCTTATTACAAACATGTTCGACATCATGAAAGAGGAGCGGGGAATCGGGCTGGCTGCCCCCCAGATCGGTGTATCGAAACGAGTTATAGTTGTTTCCATCGAGGAGAAAGGCTTGAGCAGGCTGGCGCTTATAAACCCGGTAATCGAATATCTATCCGAAAAAACGGACGTACGGGAAGAGGGGTGTCTCAGTCTACCCGGCGTCAATGCCGATGTCGTGCGGTCGCTTGATATGGTTGTACAAGGAATGACAAAGAGCGGAAGGATGATCGAGATTGAAGCGCATGAAATGTTGGCCAGGGTGCTTCAGCATGAAACAGATCACCTCAACGGTGTATTGTTTATCGACAGGCTCGCTCAGAATGAGAAAAAAAGGGTCGCATCAGAGTTGAGAGGCCTTGAGAATCAGTATGTCTCTCTAACCTGACAGGGAAAACGTTCGGCGTACAATGTTTATGATTCAGAATGAGCATTTTACCTTCTTTATTTGTGTGCGGATAACCGTAATCTTCCGGATAAGAACAGGCAAGTAAACTTTCAACCTTAAAAAGTATAAACCGATAAATGCCTGATGGTGCACTTGCCTAATGGTTTTTACCGATAGAGTGTATACCTGCGGCACGTAATGACCAGCAATTGTAACATTATGTACAATCATTTTTGCATGAAATTCTGGTACCTGTGCCCTTGGTACCTGTGCCCTTGGTATAAAAAACCAGCTTTCTCCGGCATGGAATGCCGGTATTCCAATGGATAAAACCATATCTATGAATCAGAACCCGAACATTGCCTTCTTTGGGTCTCCGCTGCTTGCAGGCCAATGCCTCAGTGCACTCGTTCAGTCATTTACCGTCTCAATGGTGGTTACAAAGCCCGACCGTAAAGCGGGACGAGGCATGAAAACCGGCGCGACACCGGTAAAGGAGGCTGCCTTTGATCGTAACATCGATGTTTATCAGCCTGAGAGAGCAGATGAGTCTCTCGTTCGTGAGATGAAAGCACATAGTGTGAATCTCATTGTTGTGGTTGCATACGGAAAAATACTTCCCGAGTTTGTTATTTCCCGCCCTGCACTTGGGAGCCTCAACCTTCATGCATCGCTTTTACCGAAATACCGCGGGCCGTCTCCCATTGAAGCTGCAATACTCAGCGGAGACACATGTACCGGACTTACAGTTCAAACCATGGCAAAGAAGATGGATGCGGGCGATATTATAGCACAGCAGGTGATTCCCCTGACGCCTGATATGAATGCCTCCGATCTTAAGAACGAAATCATCCGTATAGCTCCGGGTTTTCTCCTTCAATCAATTCAACAATATATGACAAATGCGCTTCAGCCGCGACCTCAGAACGAATTGGATGCGACGTACTGTACGCCGATACGAAAAGAAGACGGCTGGATTAACTGGCATGACAGCGCGTCAGATGTTTTGAACAGGATCAGGGCATTCGATATTTGGCCGGTTGCATACTCGATGCTTGAGGGGAAGCGCGTGAGAGTGTACCGTGCGCGCGTTGTGAACCTGCCCGGATATGAAGATGTACTGCCGGGACAGATAGTCGGCCTTGACCGAAATATGGGGGTTCTCGTGAAGACAGGCAACGGGATTGTCGGTCTTTTAGAGCTGCAGCCGGAAAACAAGAAGATAATGGATTTCAGACAGTTCATAAATGGGTACCGCGACATAGAGGGGAAAGTTTTAGAGAGTTCCGGCACATGAAATATCAAAGCCTGAGATGCAGAGATGCGGCCGTCAAGCGGTACTTATCAGCACCTTCGGCATTATTCTAAAGCAAAGCGTTCAGAAAACGGACGGCTTTCGGTACTCGGTATTTGCCTTATTTAAAAATGATTGATATACTTACACACACATATGGCCGAGGGGATTGATGGGTGATTTTTTTAAAAGAGTGAAGGGTACTTTCCGCATTTTCAACAACTATGTGGTAACCAATTCAAAGCTGATCATCCGGAACGTCATCATCATACTACTTCTTGCTGTTGTAGTGCTTGTGTCTGTATCTATTCTCGTGTTCATCTTTGTCAGAAAAGGCCCTCCTGAAGTGAGTGTTCCAAAGGTTACGGATAAAGACCTGATAGAGGGTCTTCTCATTTTGCAGAAAAAAAAGCTCAACAGTGTGATCGATCCCAGGTACTTCAGCGATCAGGAGAAAAATATCATTGTTGAGCAGGATCCGAAACCCGGCAGTTCCGTGCGTGAGGGTAAATCTATAAGACTCGTTGTGAGCAAGGGTCCGATAATTTCCATTGTCGAGGATTATACCGGCAAGACCGTTGCCTTCGTCCAGAACCGGCTTCAGGAAATTTTCTCATTTCAGGGCAAAACAATAAAAATAGGGACAATCGCAACCATCGCCTCAGCAGAGCCGGCAGGAATGATTATCGGTCAGTCTCCACCTCCGAATACTCCCATCACCAATGTTGAAACGATCGATCTTGTGGTCAGCAAGGGTCCGGAAATACAGGCCTTCTATCTGGATAACTACACCGATAAAAACATCAAGGAGGTTATGCAGGACCTTGCGCTGCGCGGTGTGCTTGTTAACATAATCCCTGAGGATACAAACAACCCTGCGCAAAACGGTATTATCATTGCCCAGGAACCGCCGGAGGGAACGGTCGTAAAGCGGAACGAAACAGTAACTTTTTACGTGGGCTACCTCCCGTCGGAAAAGGAGAAGGACAAGCTCTATGCCAGAGTGCTCAACTTCGACGTGCCGAAAGATCTGGGTACGGCGCAGGTTCGCATTGTCATAAAGGATAAAATTGGTGAGCGGGAGATATACAACAACCAAAACAGCGGCGGCGACAGCCTTTCCATTCCATTCAAGAGTTACTCGAATACAACCGTATACATTTATATAGATGAGGGGGTATATGAAGTAAGAAAGATAGAGTAGGCTGTTTTGCCGGTATGTTTACATCCTCCAGGACGTTTTATGTGCTCCTCAAAATTGTTATACTCTCGTATATTTGGTTCGTTTTCTAGAATAGTCAACTTCAAATCAGATGGTCTCAAAACGATTTCTTTAGTATAGCGCGATTCGTATATTACGCCGGCTGAATGGGTTTTACCTGCGGCATTAGCAGATGGTTTCTTCTGCAGGTAAATCCAATAGGACAATACCGATGTTTCGGATTATCAGATTCAAGTTGAGCCAGAAAATATTTCTCTCCTTCCTGTTGATTATTATTGCACCTTCCCTCATTTCCCTTTTAATCGGTTATTCTCTTATCAAAAAAACGCTGGAGCATGAAGTGAAGATCAGACTGGAGGCAAGCATCGAGGGGTTTAATGAAGAGATACAATCGATCGAAAGGAAATGTCTGAACGTAGCGAATGAGCTTTCGGGTAACGGCGAAATTCGCAACATGCTGATACAGAAAGAATATGACAAGCTTGAAAAGAAGCTCGTTGAAATATACAGGTTGGGGACGGTCGATATCATTGAGCTCGAGGATACACATGGTCAGGTTCTGCTGAGAGGGCATAACCCGGGCCTTGCCGGAGATATAAAAGTTAACCAGGATATTGTAAGAAAGGGGCTGGAGGGGAAAAGTGTGGTGAGCTATGAAAGAGGTAAATCCGGTTTTGCAGTGAGAGCTGTTTCACCGATTCAGGCAGGCGGCAAAACTATAGGGCTTATTATGGCGGGCAATCTTTTTTCAGAAGAGTTTGTAAATCATATTAAAGACCTGACGGGTATGGAAAGTGCGGTATACAAGGGTAGTTCCAGGATAATTTCGACCCTCTCGAATCTCGATACGCTCGACCAGTCGCTTGCTGACAGACTGGAAAAAAACGAAATGGTTGTGTTAAAAGAGTTTAAGATAAGTGGCGAACCGCACTTTATGATTTTTAAGCCGCTGTTCCTTGAGGATGGGAGCTACTGGGGGGGACTGGCGATGGCGGTGTCCAGGAAAGAGGGGGAAAAGTTTCTTCGTTACTCGAGGAACATGCTCTTTTACATGATTTCCGCCGGCATTCTGATCGCTCTTTTTATATATATTCTGCTGGCAAAAAACATACATACATCGCTCAGGAAGATTATCACCGGAATAAACAGCATTAACATGGACAATTTTTCAACACGGATTGACATTAAACGGAAGGATGAATTCGGGAGTATTGCGGATAGCTTGAATCAAATGGTAAAAAAAATTCAACTGTACAACAGGAGAATTAAAAAACTCCATGACGAAATGCTGAAGTCCGCAAAGCTCACAACTGCAGGTCAGATTGCGGCAGGGATCGCCCATGAGATACGGAACCCACTGAGTTCCATCAAAATGATGGTACAGGTCATTGGGAACCGTTATATGTCGGCAGAAGGTACTCATGAAATCGGAGTGGTCCTTAATGAAATCGACAGGATCGACAAGCTTGTAAAGGAATTGCTCGAATATTCAAAACCGAGCCCCATGCAATTCATTAAAACAGACCTCCATCAGATCATCAAAGATTCGCTCTATCTCTTCCAATATAAGATAAAACATCAGGGTATCGAGATTCGGACACAGTTTCAGAACAATCTTCCTCCAATCAACCTGGATCCTGAGAAGATACAGATTGTTTTTATCAATATTATTATAAATGCGTTTGATGCTATGACCGATGGCGGTGAGCTTTCCGTAAAAACCAAGCTGGTACATGGCAACGAGTTGCTTGTGCAATTCTGTAACACAGGAAAAAGCATCCCGAAGGGAGACCTGGATGTTATTTTTGAACCGTTTTTCACAACGAAAAAGGAAGGGACAGGTCTCGGCCTTGCCCTGGTGAAGATGGTTATAGAGAGACATTTCGGCAGAGTCGACGTGAAAAGCGGCATTAACGGCACATGTTTTTCGATATTTCTTCCTGTGCAGCGGCAGGAAAACATTCGATTTGATATAGAGGAATAACGTAATGGCTCAAATACTCGTGGTTGACGATGATAAAAGTATCATCGAGAGCTTTAGATCCCTTTTCAGGGATATGCATGTTGTTCTGGGGGCCTACAACGGCAGGGAGGCGCTGACAACACTCAGTGAAAACAAGATCGACCTGGTGTTTCTCGATTATAGAATACCGGGGGAGGATGGGCTCGAGGTCCTGAACAGGATTAAAAAATCGGATCCGGATGTGTATGTTATAATCATATCGGGATACGGAAATTTTGAGACAATCATACAGGCAATGGCATCAGGTGCATTCGAGTATATCGAGAAACCGCTTGATGCAAAGAAGGTAAGTTTTATTACAAAGCGCGCGCTTGAAATGAGAAAGGCAACCTCATATGTAAAATTGATCAAGGACCGGGAAATTGAGGAATACAGCCTGAAACGTATTGTCGGGAAATCAGGCATTATGCAGGAGGTGTTCAAGAATATCGGCAGACTTGTGAATAATAACGTGTCAATACTTATTACCGGGGAAAGCGGGACGGGAAAGGAGCTTGTGGCACGTGCTATCCACTTCAGCAGTCCCAAAAAGGAAGAACCGTTTATGGCGGTAAATTGTTCGGGATTGTCTGAGACTCTCCTTGAAAACGAGCTGTTCGGTCATGAAAAACAGGCTTTCACAGGCGCGGAGAGTCAGAAAAAAGGAAAGTTCGAGGTGGCAGGAGAGGGTACTATTTTTCTCGACGAGATCGGCGACATGCCGCTTTCCATTCAGAGCAAACTGTTGAGGGTGCTTCAGGAAAAGGAGTTTCATCGTCTGGGTGGTACCAGGACCATTCAACTGAAAGCAAGAATTATAGCGGCAACAAATAAACAGCTCTTCGATGAAGTACAGAAGAGTAATTTCAGGCAGGACCTCTTTTATCGGATCAATGTGGCCTCGATTGAAATTCCGCCTCTCAGGGAACGGCTGGACGATATACCCCTCCTCGTCGATTACTTCATCAAAAAGGCGAATCTGAAATTAAAAAAGAATATCAAGGGCATCTCCATGCAGGCGCTGAACATACTGAGGCAGTATCACTGGCCGGGCAATGTAAGAGAGCTCGAGAATATCATGTTGAACATCTGCATACACCTCCAGGGTGATTTCATAAACAGCATTCCGCATTTACAACCGGTTGGCGGCACGGATAAGGATATTTTCAAAGATTTCATCGAAAAGTTTCTTACCCTGTATAACGGGGAAGGTGATACGTATAGAGTATTGATTTCCCTGCTGGAAAAAGAACTGTTGAATACAATGGTTCACCGCTTTAACGGTAACAAAAGCGAGATTTCGAAATTCCTCGGTATTAGCAGGGTGACGCTTCAGAAAAAGCTTGAAGGCCTGAAAAGTTAAATAGTTGTACACCAGTTGTACATATATTGAGCACTTTAACCAGCTGCAACAAAAGGTCCGGCCTGCTCGTAACCAACCTTTTTTCACAATTCATTTATATATAGACAGTTAAAAGCTCTAAAGGTCAGGTGCCGTCTATATACTGATCGGCATGAAATTTGCATTTTTAACAGGGGAAAACATATGCGTATATTTACCGCTATTACGAAGAAGAGAATTGAACTGGAAAAAGGTGTCATCGATGTTATTACTGAGCTTCAACAGTTCGTAAAGATTCTTCTGAAATCGGAGGATTGTGATACTCTGCAGAGGAATTTTAACAGGATCATTGAAATTGAAGCGGATTTTGAGAGTTCGGTACACATGTTCAACGAAAGGCTTGTCAACCGATACAACCTTCCGTTCTACTGGCAGGACATATACGAAGTTGTGCAGTACATGGAAAAACTGAACAATCACCTCCATATCTACTTCAATAAATGCATAGTCTATAAAAATACTGTTTCCTACGCGGTATTGCTCACCGTAGAGAACAGCATTCTGGATAACATCAAAAGTTTTATGAATGATTATTTGAAGAACAGAAAGTACATATCCGAACTTTTGAAAAACAACAGATATGAGCTCAAAAATTTTATACGGGAATACATTCAGGTTGTCAATGCCACAATGTTTGATGCCTTTTCTCATAAAAGTATTTACGAAATAGGTGAAGTCTTTGAAAGGATACATGATGAAAATGAAAATATTCACTCCTTGCTGAATAAAATATTCATCAGCGTAAATTTATGACTGATACTGTACTGTTCACTTCAATTGCCCTGGTTCTGGTTTTTTCATTTTCGAACGGAATGAAAGATGGGTGCAACGTTACGGCGACGGCAGTGGCATCGCGGTCATTTTCCCGAAGGAATGCAATGATCATTGTCCTCTGTGCGGAATTCCTCAGTCCATTTGTGCTGGGCACTCCAGTCGCCATTACAGTTGCGAGAGGGATAATAAAAATAGATATATTGCCTCATGGAGGAGAGTCAGTCCTCTTGATTCTTTCAGGGATTACGGGCGCTCTGTTATGGAATATCATGACCTGGGCAGTAAGGATGCCAACCAGCTCATCCTTTGCTCTGGTCGGAGGCTTGATAGGTCCGGTTCTGTTTCGGTTTGGAATGACAGCAGTTCCGTGGAAGATATTCTGCACCAGGGTGATCGGCGCCCTGTTTTTATCGCCTCTGTTCGGTGTACTGTTTGGTTATTTGTCGTACAGGGGTCTGGAATTTTTTTTAAGAGATGCATCGTTCAGCGCAACAAAATACATCATGAAGGGTCAGATTGCAAGCCTCATTTTTCTGGGCCTCAACCATGGAAGCAACGATTCTCAAAAGGCGATGGGGATCATCGCTCTTCTGTTATTTCTTGCGGGTAAAACATCGCAAATACAGATTGCTCCCTGGATGAAAATCGTGAGTATATCATCACTTGTACTGGGCATAACGATGGGAGGAGTTAAAATTATAAAAACAGTCGGGTATGATATTTTTCAGCTGCGTCCCATTCATTCGCTCTCTTCACATATATCGGCATCTGTTGTTCTCCTTTTTTCGAACCTGATCGGTGCCCCGGTGAGCACAACGCAGGTCATCACCTCATCGGTCATGGGGGTTGGAAGTGCGTTCAGAGTGAAGAGTGTCCGCTGGTCGCTCATTTTTATTATTATATGGAGCTGGATTCTGACGATACCCCTCTCAGCGTTCGTTTCCATTGTTATATACATAACAATTACTTTTATACTTGGGAAAACAGGATAACAGAAATGAAAAAAAAGCATCTCTTTACTAGAAGAAAAAAAGTCGATTTTTACCAGTTGCTCATTGATCATGCGCAAAAAGTGTATGAGGCGTATCGGTTCCTGGTTGATTATCTGGAAGAAAACTCGAGCAGTGATCCTGAAGGTATTTTTTTCCTCGAACGGGAGGCGGATGACCTGCGAAGAATACTTATTGAGAATCTTAATAAAACCCTCATCACCCCTTTCGACCGGAAAGATATCTTTGCTCTCTCGCGAGCGATTGACGACGTTATCGATGCGGCAAAAAGTACCGTCGAGGAGATCCGCCTTTTCAAAATAATGCCGACAAAGGACCTTTTACTGGAATCAAAGACTTTGAAGGATGGAACGCTTGAAATATACGATGCGCTGAAGAATATGAAAGAAAATCCGGCTGTTGCAATGGAGCATGCAAAAAGGGCAAAAGCCACTGAAAATCAGATGAATATACTTTATCTGGAGTCTCTGGCGCAACTCTTCGACAACGTTGAAAATACGCCCGCATTCATGATGAAGATGCGTGAATTATACAGACATTTAAAGCGATCCGCAAACAGGTGTGACGAGGCGGCTAATATCATCTCTGATATTATTGTTAAATCCTGATATGTCGAACGAACTCGACAATATGAGTTTTTTCATCATGCATCCAGTTTTTTGCAGGCTTTTTGAATGTGCCTGTCCAGATACCGGAGGAGCCGGAGCAGGTGATTTTTAATTGACGAGTCGCTTTTGTACAGGCGCACTGCCTGGAGAGTGCTGTTTCTGAGAAAGGCGAATCTGCCCATGAAGGCCTGCATGTCAAAGCCGTGCCCGTCAAGTATAAATTTCGCCTCGTTGCTCTCTTTCAAAAGGGCATGGAGGAATGCTAAGGCGGTATCCCGGCCCAGGGGTCTCCCCCGGCCCAGGGGTCTCCCCCGACTCAGGGGTCTCCCCCGACTCAGGGGTCTGCAACGGTCAGGAGAATTATTCCGAATTCGGGATGGGCCAGTATGAAACTGTATATCAGGTTTTTTCTCCCTGGAGCTCAGTTCTGTGACACATTCTTCAAGGGTACGGTGAGAAATGCCTTTAATTTGAAGGCCAGATCCGGTGACGTTCACGATCCTTTTATCATCCCCCGCCCTAGACTCCAGCCATTTCAGATAGTTTAAGAATACAAAATCTGATACGACCGGTCTCCCGTCCTTCGCCGGTATTTTTTTTATCTTTCTACCTCTTATTGTGCGAATTATCAGTGTCTGAAGCGGAACGAATCTGCTGCTCGTCCGATACAGCTCGTTGTAGAATGGCGAGGATACAACGTGGGTTTTATATTCCGTGTATGAAAGGTCAAGACCCGTAACATAAACCGGGTCTGCACCGAGGTATAGGGCGAGCTCCAGAGCGGTCGTGGCAACCGAGCCTCCGCACTCGAGAGAATCGATATTATTAAAAAATGTATGCAGAAACGAAGACAGTGAGTGTGCTTCTTGCTGTTCTTCTCCATTGAAATCGGCTTGATCGGGAGCGGGGGAATAGGAGGTTTCACTGAAATACAGGTCGCCTCTCCAGTTTTTAAGAATCTGCGGGCAGACCACGATATCGGCAACAAGAACCGAGCGCCGGTATACAGTTTCAGCGGTATGCACATCCGAAAAGATTGGGAAGAAGTCGTAGGCATTGAAGTACTGGGCGTCGAGAGTGACGATAAAATCGGGAATAATGCCGCGCATTACAAGCGGCCCGATCGCCGTGTCGACAGCAATGATATGAACAGCCGGAGCTATGCGAGCAATGAGGGGAATCTGGTCTTTGAGAGAGGGGCCAGCCCCTATTACGAGCACAGGTCTTTTTGCGAGGGTGCCCTTCAGGGCTGCGATCGATCTCCTTCCTGCAAGGAGGGAAATATTATTGATGAAATTTTTAAGCCACAGACTTTCGAAAGCAAACCGTGTGAGCATATCGGAGAGCCTGGCCGACATGAGTGCGGCAAATGCTGATTGTATCTTCGTATAGTACTGGCTGAACAGCTCGAATGCCCCGCGGAGACTGATAACGCGGTGTCCTCGAAATGAAACAGGGCTGAGAGACTCGAAGTAATCGATAATGGAGGAGGGGTTTTCAGCGATGAAAAGTTTTACCCCATGCAGGAAGGAGATGTCCCTATTTTGCACGAGAATTGTGAAAGCTTCTGCGCTTTTCTCGACCACCACCACCCGTGCTCCGGCGGTACCATACAGCTCAATAAACTTCTCGACATGGTAACCCATGCCCAGACCGAGGAAAAGGATGAGGGTGCCTTCCTGTACAATGATATTCTGAACAGATCTCAAAGCCTCGCGTTCAGGATCGGCCTGTGAATGAAATGCGAGTTTCCCGTGTACTATGTTTGGTGGCGAACCTTGTACAAAGGTATATGGAACAAGTGTGTCAGGAGAAAGAAGTTTTTTCAGCAGGTGGGGAAAGTGTGCGTAGAGAAATTCGATATTTTTATCGAACAGTGATTCCATAGACGAATTACAGCGAGGTCATTATCTGATCCCTGTTCCTTTGATAAGATTACATGCCAGTAGAATTAACCCGATGGATGAGCCTTATCAGCTTTTTTTGGCAAAAACTCTGTTAAAGTTATCGACGATTTTCGAGTTATGCAAAGCGCTCTGATACCAGTCATTGAAGAGATAGTTTTGTTCTATGTTAGTATAGACCTGACGCACGTAATCTTTAGCCTTTTCGAATTCTGCCTGATCAAATTTCTTTTCACCGACAACCTTGAAGATTATTTCACCTTTCGGGGATGTAAGGGGACCGCTGACCTGATCGATATTTGTCGAAAAGACAATCTCGGGAAGATTTTCGATGCCCATGAGATCATAGAGCGGTAGTGTTCGGCCTTCATTCAGGATATACCGGCCTTCCAGGGATATGTAGTCCGTTTTCTCAACTTTGGAACCGGCGTTCTTTACAATATCCTCAAAAGACCCAGGTTCTTTTGTAGCTTTTTCAAGGATGTTCTTTCCCTTTTCGGCTGTCGCCCGTTCGACTTCGTCGCGGTTGGCATTTACGTATTCCTGCTTCACCCTGTTTATTGCTTTATCATAACCCAGTTTCTGCACATCATCGAGAGCTTTAATAATATGATAGCCGAACACCGTTTTTACCGGCTTGCTGATCTGTCCTTTCTTGAGCTTGAACGCAGCTTCTGCGAACTCGGGGGCCATGTCTTTCCTGTAAAACCAGCCGAGGTCTCCCCCCTTTTCCGCAGTCGGATCTTCAGATTTCTCTTTCGCTATTTCCTCGAACCGGGAGGGGTCTTTCATAACTTCTTCATAGACCTCGTTGGCCTTTTTCTCGCCACCCTTTATTAATATATGCGCGACATGAGCCCTTTCGAACAGTTTCGGGTTTTCCTCGTAGAATGTTTTAAGCCGGTCTTCAGGCACATCATCGTATCTAAGGAATACATATTCAATTTTTTTTCCGTACGCGTAAAGCTTATAGAACGAACGAATTTCGAGGTCGGTGATAAGGGAGTTTCGTATGAACTCATCGATGAACATACCGATGATGAGCTGTTCCTCCTCCGACTTGTAGACATGTTTCTTGTCGGATTCCGGTGTGTTCATGTACCGCTTTTCATCAAACTTCTTGTTCGGCGTGGCGTAGTAGCCTTTTTGAATAATCTGCTCCAGAACCATATCCCGGCTTACTATAACACCTTTTTTTTTGGCGTACTGAAGAATCAGGGTTCGCTGAATAACGGTGTCGAGCGCTTTTCGCAGCAGTTGAAGATTTTTCGCATCGGTCATACCCGCGTCGCCGCTTTTCTGCCGTTCTTCTTCGGAGTACTGTCTGTAGAAATTCGCAAACAGAGAATCGCTGCCCATCGCAACGGGCTCGCCGTTGATAACGGCCACACTCGGTCCTCCGCCCCGTTTTGCTGCATAGTTGTAGGCAAAGCTCCCTACAAAGGCAACCGCTACGAAACCGATTATAACTGAGACAAGATATTTCTTTATTGAAGACTGTTTTTTCTTATCCGCCATCACCACCACCGACGCTTATTCAGGATACAATAAGCTACTATGCACCTGAAAGACAGTCAATTAAAACCTTTTTATATTGCGGTTTTTGCATTATCCTAGTATGTATTGGAGTCTGACGGGTTTCGTTTTATTGATCGCAGGCCGGAGGCCTGCTGTATTATGTTCTCATCGTAAATACCGGAGAAAAAAATGGGCAGTATCGCAATTATCGGCGCACAGTGGGGGGATGAAGGCAAGGGGAAGATAGTTCATCTTTTGACGGAGAATGCGGATGTCATCTGCAGGTATCAGGGCGGCAACAATGCAGGGCACACGGTTGTAGCCGGCGGGAAAAAGTATGTGCTTCATCTCATTCCCTCGGGCATTTTAAAGGAGGGAAAGATATGCATTATCGGCAACGGACTTGTGGTGAATCCCTATGCCTTGCAGGATGAAATCGACCTTCTCAAGACTCTCGGTATTGAATGTGGATCGCGACTCTTCATTTCAGATCGGGCAAGCCTTATCATGCCCTATCATATCGAGCTCGACCATGCCTACGAGGAATCGCTTGGAATCGGCACCACCAAGAGGGGAATCGGTCCTGCATACTCGTACAAGTACGCGCGTATGGGGCTTCGTCCCTGCGACCTTGAAGAAGAGGACTATGTTAAAACAACGGTAGGCACTGTGCTCGATGAAGTGAATGCGACCCTGGTAAACCGTTTCGGCAGGAATCCGCTCGACCTGTCAAGGGTTCTTGAAGATATTCGGGCATACCGTGATATTCTGAAGCCCTTTGTAACCGATACGTCACTACTATTAAACAGGTGTATCAATGAAGGTAAGAATGTAATTTTTGAAGGCGCCCAGGGAATTCTCCTGGACATCGATTTCGGTACCTACCCCTATGTTACATCTTCCAATCCATCAACCGGCGGTATATGCACAGGGCTCGGTATAAGTCCGAAATCAATCGGCCGTGTACTCGGCGTTTTGAAAGCATATACGACACGGGTCGGCGAGGGCCCTTTCCCAACGGAACTCGAAGACAAAACCGGCGAGTTCATCAGGAAGAAGGGTGGGGAGTTCGGGGCCTCAACCGGAAGGCCGAGGCGCTGTGGATGGTTTGATGCAGTTGCGGCGCGTCACGCATTGCGCACGGCAGGCATCGAAGAACTTGCAATGACCAAGCTCGATGTGCTCGACGGGCTTGAAAAAATAAGGGTATGTACACAGTATCAAGTCGACGGACAAAGAACTGATGAGTTTCCGGCAAACGTCGCGGTGCTTGCGCGGGTGGAGCCCGTGTATGAAGAGCATGAGGGATGGGATAATCTCGGAGGAGTAAAGAACTACAAGGACCTTTCTAAAAGCGCGCACCGGTACATCGACCGAATCGAGGACCTGCTCGGTGTACGGGTGGCGATTGTCTCAACCGGTTCTGATGAAAAGGAAACGATACAGCGAACGAACCTGTGGGACTGATACGACAGCGGTACCAACTGATTCCATGATGTAAAGTGCAGCGTAATGACTTAAAAGCGGCGTACGTCCTTGGGGACTGAATATCATAAAGTAACTTCGCGAGAAGTTACTTAGAAGTCGTATTCATCGATTTTTTATCTCTGGCAAATGTTTCTTAATCGACCTTGTAAGGAAAAGTATCGCTGTCATACAAGGGGACAGGACTGCTGGAGGAGACAAAGGTGCCGGTATACAGGGGAAATGCGGTTACACTTGATCTTGAGCATGTGCTTCACCGTCTCAAAATTACCGATATGCAGACCGCCAGAAATAAAAAATTCGTCGAGGCCCTGAAGGACGGACTCGAACTTGTGCATTTACTTGCACTGCCGCAGGTTGTGTACAGGGAGCAGGGGTACACGCTCGTGCCGCCTGACGAGATTATTCTTGAGGGTTCGACAGTATTGAAAAGCGGAATGGTTTCGGGTAAACTATCCGATGCGCTTCATGTGATGACCGGTATCGCAACAATCGGACGGGGCCTGGAAAAAAAAGCACAGGAAATAAAACAGGAGAACGGTCTTACTGCATCCTTTGCGCTTGAAGCCCTGGCTGCAATTGCGCTTGACAGTGCTGTTGAGGAGTTTTTTACCGGTTTTGAGGCCGAACATTCGAATGGGGGCAGATACAGCGGGATACTCATGTCTCCGGGCGAAACTGCGGGCTGGCCGGTCGAAGATCAGCGAACGATATATGAAATGCACAGGGAAGAACTGCCGGATATGACCATAACCGACGCCTGCCTCCTGATTCCGAAGAATTCGATCTCCTTTCTGGTCGGCGTCTTTGATTACGAGGTGAAAAAGCCGGAAGAGGGACACTGCAGCTACTGTTCGATGCGGGATAAATGTATCTACAAACGGGGTTGATAAATGCCGGACAATCCAGATGAGGGGCATGAGTTGAGCAGAGAGACGCTTATCTCAGAGCTCCGGGGCCTTCTTCAGGATATGGATGAAGAGGGTCTTCTCTTTTTAATTAAACAGGCAAATGTCATCAGGTATAATAAGAGTGTTGAGGAGTATAACAGAAAGGTTCGTACCCTGAAGGCTGAAAAGAAACCATCGATGAAAGAAGAGAAAGAAAAGGACTTCGCGATCGAGGTGGTCGAGAAGAACGATGGGAAGCATTTTTTTATTGTAATAAAAGGATATCATATTTTCTTCACCCGCGAAGAGATGCGAAAGATTGTTAAAATCTGCCACGCAGCCGAAAATGAAGCTGACGCATCGGTTCGTCTGTACAACTGGTTTTTACGAAACAGGAAGGATCTGCTTATCGATGCAGAAATTGGCAGCGCGAAAAACCTACATCTTGCAGCACTCTATCAGAATCTGATACACACCTACCGGGTGCGCGAGTAGGTGGTTGATACCTGCGACATTTTTCGGTTTTAAAATTTTCTTGTGAAATCGATACTTCAGCACTATAATACTTTTCCGTAAACTTCTTATATAGAGGCTCACAGGTCGGCTGGATGACCAACGTAAATATGTCTATTAATCGGAGAGGCAGGCATGAAAAAAAGGTATGTGATTGGTGTTGATTTCGGCACGGATTCTGTACGTTCAATCGTGATAGATGCACAGAACGGACGGGAGATTTCCTCTCGCGTGTCAAACTACAAACGATGGGGGCAAGGTGTCTTCTGTGATACGTCCAAAAACCAGTTCAGGCAGCATCCGCTTGATTATATGGAGGGATTAGAGGAATCTGTAACCGGTGCATTGAAAGATATCGGGAATGAGGTTCGTGAGGAAGTGATCGGCATCGGTGTCGATACGACGGGGTCTACCCCTGCGCCGGTTGATAGAGAGGGAAACGTCCTTGCGCTGAAAGACGAGTTCAGGGATAATCCAAACGCGATGTTCGTGCTCTGGAAGGACCACACTTCCGTTGAAGAGGCTGAGGAGATCAACAGGGTTGCCCGGTCCTGGGGCGGTACGGATTTTACAAAGTTTGAAGGTGGCGTCTATTCATCGGAGTGGTTCTGGGCCAAGATACTGCACATCCTCCGCGAGGACCCTGCGGTGAGAGAGGCTGCCTTTTCCTGGGTCGAACATGCAGACTGGATACCGGCGGTTCTTACCGGGCATCTCGATCCCCTGCGTCTCAAAAGGAGCAGGTGCGCTGCGGGACACAAGGCAATGTGGCATCAGGAATGGGGCGGGCTGCCACCGGAGGAGTTTCTTGTCGCGGTCGACCCGCTTTTAAAAGGACTGAGAGAACGGCTGTACACAAAGACATTTACAGCAGATGAAAGTGCAGGAGGCCTTTCTGCAGAATGGGCTAAAAGGCTCGGTTTGAGAGACGGTACTACAGTTGCGGTCGGTGCATTCGACGCCCATATGGGAGCTGTGGGAACCCAGGTCAGGGAGAAGTCTTTTGTCATGATTCTCGGGACGTCTGCCTGCGACATGGCGGTTTCATCCCGGGATGTGGTAGGTGACAAACTTGTCGGTGGTATCTGCGGGCAGGTGGATGGGTCCATCCTGCCCGGAATGGTCGGTCTCGAGGCAGGGCAGTCGTCGTTTGGGGATGTGTATGCCTGGTTCAGGGACGTGGTGATGTGGCCTTTGAAAAATATGCTTTCAGAAACTCCTTTGGGCAGGGATGAAACAGTTAAGAAAAGCATCGAACAGATAGAGGATACAGTTGTGACGCGGCTCTCCGAGGAGGCCTCGAAGCTGGATACGGATGAACTCTGGCCCGTATCGCTCGACTGGCTGAACGGCAGGCGAACCCCATACGCGGATCAGAGGATGAAAGGGGCGGTAATCGGCCTCAGCCTGGGCACGGATGCGGTGAGGGTCTTCAAGTCCCTGGTTGAATCGACCGCATTCGGTGCACGTGCCATTATTGAGCGGTTTCAGGAGGAAGGCATCGAGATAGAGGAAATCGTCGCTGCGGGCGGTATCCCCAAGAAATCACCGTACGTTATGCAGGTGCTGAGCGATGTGATGGGCATGCCGGTGAAGATAACCCGCACTGATCAATCCGGCGCACTGGGCGCCGCGATGTTTGCGGCGGTTGCAGCCGGCCTGTACGAATCGGTCGGCCAGGCCCAGGAAAAAATGGGGAGCGGATTTATCACCACCTATCACCCGGATAAAAAGCGTACCGCCTTCTATGATTCGATGTACGGCAGGTACAGGGAGATCGGTGCGATGCTCGAAGAGCAGTTCAGGCAATAGACTGATATTGTGGCAGCAGACTGTGTGTATGAGGAAACCCTGTTTCGATATAAACAACCGCGTTTTGGGAATTGTACGGCTGAACAATGGAGGGATGTCGGCGGGTAAGCTCGCCTTCACGATTGATAATCGACAATCCTCGGCAAATAGATGTTTTCGCAGCATACAGTATGGAACCAATACCCCCGGGCACTTTCATTCCGGGGTGATCGAAAGGACAAGAGCATGAACGATAAATTGGATAAACTGCGTCATGATGTGTATAAGGCCAATATGGAGCTTTTTGAAAAGGGGCTCGTGATATATACCTTCGGCAATGCCTCCGGAAT